>JACCDV010498706.1_pt1 | contig 162276 bp, 164 predicted proteins | sample 7446131 | NCBI WGS metagenome assembly JACCDV01 (sample SAMN15323448, study PRJNA562643) | freshwater metagenome | isolation source: river surface water | place: USA:Blue River Watershed | collected 2017-08-17 | reverse complement strand
TCGGGGCGGGGAGATTCGAACTCCCGATCTCCTGCTCCCAAAGCAGGCGCGCTAGCCACTACGCTACGCCCCGAAGGCGCAGGGGGAAGTCTAAAGCAATTTTTTACCTTTCCTTACCGACCCTGTACGCTAACGCCCACACCCCGCGGGTGTAGCTCAATGGTAGAGTTCCAGCCTTCCAAGCTGGCTGTGCCGGTTCGATCCCGGTCACCCGCTCCAGTACATGTTTACGCGTGATTTTGCGTTGATTGAACCTCTTGGGCTGTAAAACTGCCCTCAAACTTCACTAGTTCCGAGCCAGATGTGAGCCTTCCCGCAGTGATTAGAAGGTTTATGCCGTAGGCCACATTTGTGGAACTGCCATCCAAAATAATCTCCGCCTCAATGGAGTTTTCAAATCTGGATGAACCACTCCTGTAGGAGTACCCATGAATGAGGGAATAACTCGAATGAACGAGAACACCGGGCAAGGTTCCAGTGACTGTTAGCGAGAACGGTAGAAAGTATTCAGTCAAGTCATTCGGCTGATGAGATATCACTCGAATTCTAACCAGATAACTTTTTCCCGCTTCGAATGCGCTCAGCAGATAACTCTGTCCTGATCCTGCGCTTCCACTTAAGTCGTTGAAAGTTAGTGACCCATAAATAACTTTAACTATTCCGTTTGCACCCGTCGCACCTGTTGCACCGACAGGACCTTGCACGCCTTGAGGACCTTGTGCACCTGTTGCACCTGGCATTCCAGCTGGTCCCATCGCACCCGGTGCTCCCGGCAATCCCATGACACCTTGATCGCCAGGATCACCTTTATCTCCCTTCTCACCTTTCTCACCTTGTGGTCCAACAGGTCCTTGTGGTCCAGCTATTGAATTCACATTTGATGTGGAAGAACTTCTTCCATCATTACCGTTCTTTCCATCATTACCAGCAGGACCAGTGGGGCCTTGAATGTTCTGCGGTGTTGGCCATTTTCCTTTTCGCTTTGGCCCATAGATAAGAAGACTTCGTGTGTCGATATAGAAATCCCCATCAATACCTAACGAACTCTTTGGTGCACCTTTTCCATTGAGGATGGTGTTTACCTTGCTCGTTGTTGATCTTCCGGCAGCAAAGCTCTCGGTTTGTGGTGCAAGAAAGATGATGATCAGAGTAAGCACAAGGCGTTGTGATTGGATAAACCTCATCCCAGAAATCCTCCCCCTCCTGCCGGAGCAGGTGTGAAAAATGGCTGGGATAGTCTGATTGGAAGGAAATACTCAGAGTAATCAGGCTCCCCCAGTTCCAGGCTCACAGATTGGGCTGGGATTACGCTCAGTAGTTCACAGGAAAGGCCTTGCGATTCACATGCTCCGCTCAGGTTCCATGGCTATCTTTCTCACCATAAGGGTGTTAATTACAGCCAAGTCAGCAACTACAGGAGCTGGCTCTTAGCACGGGACAGGAGACAGTTACATGTCATCAAAGAAGAAGGTCTTCGCAGTAGTCATTACGACAGCTGCTCTTACCGTTGGCTCATTTGGAGCGGCAACCGCTGCAAATAAGGCAACACGTGTATCTAAGACAACAAAGACATCGATCACGACAATTGCCGATGCAGCGGCATCTGGCAAGCTCGGACGTGGAGCTGAACTCTCAGCTCTCCTCTCAGCGCTTGTCACTAAGGGCACAATCACACAGGCACAGGCAGATGCGATCCTCGCAGCTCACGATGCAGCAGATGCTGCACGCGATGTAGCTCGAGCAATTGCAAAGCCAGTGGTTGCAGATCAGCTCAAGATCATCAGTGATGCAATCGGTGTTGATACAGCAACGATCACAACACGTATTAAGGCTGGCGATTCACTCGCCACAATCGCAGGTGCGAAGAAAGATGCACTTATTGCAGCTCTCATCGCAGATCACACAAAGCGCATCGATGCCGCTGTGACTGCAGGAACAATCACAGCAGCTCAAGCAACAACGCTCAAGGCAAACCTCACAACTCACATCACCAATCTCGTCAATGCATCTCCTGCCCCACTCTTTAAGGGTGGTAAGGGTGGACCAATGGGCGATAAAGGTGGCAAGGGCGGTAAGGGAGAGCGTGGACACGGTGGTCGCGGACACGGTGGCCCAGGAATGGGTGGCGGCGCATCAGGTGCTCCAACAGTTCCTACCCCTGCAGCAACAACAGCTGCAACTGCTTAAGCAATAACTTCATCTCAGTCATTTACGTAGTTCCTCCAATGGGTAGAGAACCCGCCAAGTCAGCTCGATCGCTTGGCGGGTTTTCCTATTCCCCCATCGCCTGCCGTGATTAAATTGGCTATGCGCATTCACATCGGTAGCGATCATGCTGGACTTGAATTTAAGAATGAGCTAATCCACCATCTCGTCGCCGGCGGCCACGATGTCACCGACCATGGCCCTTATGAGTTTGATGCGCTCGATGACTATCCAGATTTCTGCATTCCCACCGCTGAGGCAGTTGCTAAAGATGAAACTTCGCTTGGAATTGTTCTCGGAGGCTCCGGAAATGGCGAACAGATCGCAGCCAATAAGGTCAAAGGCATAAGAGCTGCACTTGTTTGGAGCATTGAAACCGCGCGTCTTGCCCGTGAACATAACAATGCAAATGTGATCTCTGTAGGGCAGCGCCAACATAGCGCGCAAGAAGTTAAAGACTTTATCGATACCTTTATCGCAACGCCTTTTCCTGGCGATGAACGCCATGCGCGACGTATTGGCAAGATTTCAAGCTTTGAAGATAAGTGCTGTTAAACGCTTCGGTGATTTAAAAGCTATCTCTTCACATATCTAAAGTCATGGACCTGATGGTCTTTCGTTATTCCCTGTCCTTCAAATCTCGTTACGGGGCGCCACGATGGACGCTCCACTTTTCCGCCTGCAAAGAGCGGTGAGGCGGCGAAAACTTCTTCAATCCATTCAGCATAAGGAACCCAATCAGTTGCGATATGGATAAAGCCATCTGCCTTTAACTTCGGTGCGATCAGAGCCAAGAAATCGCTATTGACGATGCGACGTTTATGGTGGCGCTTCTTTGGCCAAGGATCTGGGAAGAAGAGATGAATTCCATCGAGTGACTGATCTTCAATCATCTCGTGGAGAATGAGATGGGCATCGCCTTGAATGACTCGCACGTTCTTGAGTTGCTTCTCATGGATTAGGAGAAATAGTTTTCCGACCCCTGGTCGATGGACATCGACTGCGAGAAATCCCTTCTCGGGGAATTGCTCTGCAATAAGAGCTGTCGCCTCCCCCATGCCAAAGCCAATCTCCATAATGATCTCGCTGGAGTCGGGAAATACCTTGGAGAGATTGAGCTTCTTTGACCCCGTCTCAATTCCATAAGAGGCCCAATGTTTGTCGAGGGCTAATTGCTGTGGGGCGGTGATGCGTGAGCCACGTATGCGATAACTGCGGACCGTTGGCTCTTCCATGGGGCTAATCCTAACTTCGCCGATGACTTATCCCTGCCCACATGGTTTGATTATCCTCTATCGCCCCGAACTCTCGACCATATATAAGGAGTAACCCGTGCCAGGAGTAAATCTCACACGTGCAGAAGCCCAAGAACGTTCTCAGCTCGTCAAGGTCCATTCATACGATGTCGATCTCGATCTCACCGTTGGTGCCGAGAACTTCATCGTAAAGACTCGAGTGAAGTTCGATGGCCTCAAGCCTGGCGCAACCACATTTATCGATGCAGTCGGAAAGTCGGTCATCAAGGCAGAGCTCAATGGCCAGGCATTTGATCCAAAGTTCGATGGCGAGTCAATCTTCCTTCCACCACTTGCTGCCAGCAATGAGCTCTATGTTGAATTTGAGGGAATCTACTCAAACTCAGGTGAGGGTCTGCACCGCTTCCAAGATCCTGCAGATGGCGAGGTCTATCTCTACACACAGCATGAGGTCCCAGATGCGCGTCGCACCTTCGTCTGCTTCGATCAACCAGATCTCAAGGCGACCTTTGCAATCTCAGCGACTGTTCCTGGCCACTGGGAGGTAATCTCAAATAACCCTGTTGCATCCAAGACTGATCTTGCTGGAAATAAGAAGTGGGTCTTCACCACAACTCCACGCATCTCTACATACCTCACCGCGCTCGTCGCCGGTCCTTACTTCAAGGTTGAGAGTGAATATAAGGGTGCGAAGGTTGTGCCACTCGGCCTCTACTGCCGTAAGTCTCTTGCAGAGCATATGGATGCAGAAGAGCTCTTCGACATTACTCGCCGCGGCTTTGCTGCCTTTGAGAAGGACTTCGGTCTTGCCTATCCATTCGATAAGTATGACCAGATTGCAGTAGCTGAGTTCAACGCTGGTGCGATGGAGAACGCAGGGTGCGTCACATTTGCAGAGAACTACTTTGTCTTCCGCTCAAAGGTAACTGATAAGGAATACAACTGGCGTGCAAATGTCATTCTCCATGAGATGGCCCATATGTGGTTCGGTGACCTCGTCACTATGTCTTGGTGGGATGATCTATGGCTCAATGAATCATTTGCTGAGTGGGCGTCTTATCACACCCTCGCCTACGCAACTCGATTCACAAACTCATGGACAGTCTTTAATGCAGAGCGTAAGAACTGGGCATATCGCCAAGATCAGCTCTCATCTACCCACCCAATTGCAGTAGATATGTATGACCTTGAAGCGGTCAAGACCAACTTCGATGGAATCACATATGCAAAGGGCGCATCAGTTCTTCAGCAGCTCGTTGCTTATGTGGGACTTGATGCCTTTATCGCGGGTCTTAAGAAGTACTTCGAGAAGCATGCTTGGAGCAATACAACTCTCAACGATCTCATCGTTGAACTTGAGGCAACATCAGGTCGCGACCTCAAGCCATGGATTGCAACCTGGCTCCAGACAGCAGGTGTCAACACCTGGCGTCCAGAGCTTGTTATCGATGGCGATAAGTACGCATCAGTCTCTGTAAAGCAGGAGGCTCCTCTTGTTCCAGCGGGATCATCAGAGCTTCGACCACACCGTATGGCAGTTGGTCTCTATGACATCAACGGCGGCAAGGTTGTCCGTCGTAAGCGCATCGAACTCGATGTTGCAGGTGCAACGACAGATGTCCCTGAGCTTGCTGGTGAGAAGCTCGCCGATCTCGTTGTTCTCAACGATGGCGATCTCTCATATGGAAAGCTCCGCTTTGATGAGCGCAGCATCGCAACACTGAAGAGCCACCTTGGCCATATCGAAGACTCTCTGACTCGCGCACTTGCCTGGTCTGCCGTCTGGGATATGACTCGCGATGGTGAGCTTGCTGCAAGCGACTACGTTCCAATGGTTCTTAATGCTCTTGCATTTGAGAATGATGTGGCGGTCGTGGCAACACAGATGCTCCAACTCGGTACTGCCGTTGAGCTCTATGCGTCAGATAAGAATCGTGATGGACTTCGCACCGTCCTCGCAGATGGCGTTGAGAAGCTCCTTGATTCTGCTGCTGCTGGAAGCGATATGCAGCTCCAATATGTCCGCAGCTTTGCTAGCACTGCAAAGTCACCTGCTCAGGTGGAGAAAGTGCGCGCAATCCTCGATGGCAAGTTTGCTGGCGTCACAGTAGATGCAAACCTTCGTTGGACTCTCCTTAACTCACTCGTTGAGCGCGGCGCTGCCACAGTTGCTGAAGTTGAGGCAGAACTTGCTCGCGATAAGAGCGCAGATGGCGAGAAGGCAGCTGCCTTCGGTCGCGCTGCTGGTCCTGATGCTGCGACGAAGGCGGCTGCATGGGAGCTTGCAACAACCAAGGAGATCTCAAACCACATCCAGATTCAGACAATCCAAGGCTTCCAACGCCCAGGTCAGCGTGATCTCACAGCTGCCTACGTTGATAAGTACTTCGATCTGATCATCGATTACTGGACATCTCACACCTATGAGTTCGCAAGCAATATCGCGCTCTTGGCATTCCCTGCCTACCAAGTATCACCTGCAACTTTGGCAAAGGTTGAAGGTTGGTTAACAGGTGCAGGTAAAGATGCTCCTAACGGTCTTCGCCGTATCGTCTCTGAACAGCGCGATGCTCTTGCACGTGCGCTCAAGGCTCAGGCAAAAGACGCTTAATCACGTGAAATAGAAAGAGCCCCAGTCGACATGACTGGGGCTCTTTCATTTAAATCTAGGCGATGATGGTGATGAAGTTATCGTTCCCGTCATCTTCAATCTTATTAATGACATCCTTCTTTTCCTTCTTGGGAGCTGATGCAAACCAGACAATCGCCGAGATGATGATGAAGCTTGCGACTGGAATCGCAAAGAAGTAGGTAAAGGTCTGAATTGCAGTCAGGCCCTCGCCTGGCTCAGCCCCGCCCTCTTGAGCGATCATGGGAAGAAGTACACCTTGGGTAAGAGACGTAATCATGGGGCACAGTCTATCCTTAACTACTATGAGCGAGCGTACCCAGGCAGTTATCGATTGGTTTAGCGGAGCACCACTACGAGTCATCGCAGTATTTGTGATTGCCCTCATAAGCCACTCTGTTGGAAAGAGAGCTATCGACCGAGCAGTCGCCAAGTTAGCTGCCGCTGACATTAAGCCAGGGCCGGGAGTTGTTGCCCGCCAAGCAGAGCGCGCCCGCACCATCGGCACCGTTCTTACCTCAACCTTTAATGCATTTATCTGGATCATCGCCTTCGGCATGATCCTCGGTGAGTTCGGTTTTGATCTCGGTCCTGTTATTGCCTCTGCCGGTGTGATCGGTGTTGCTATCGGTCTTGGAGCGCAGAGCCTTGTGAAAGATGTTCTCTCAGGTGTATTTATGTTGGTCGAAGATCAATATGGAGTCGGCGATCATGTAAAGGTCGGCGATGTTGATGGCAAGGTGGAGAAGGTTGGCCTTCGCATCACAACTGTCCGCGATGAGAGTGGAACCCTCTGGTTCCTGCGCAACGGCGAGATTCTCGTTGTGGGAAATAAATCTAAGAAGTAATTCCTATCAATCTTCAAACTAATCTTCAAAGCTATTGAGCAAGTGCTCTGCCGCACCCTCTAGATAGCGCCACAATTTATCCTGCGCCTCTTTATCCATCTCCATGCCTTCAACTGCTTCTCGCATGCAGGTAAGCCAAGCATCGCGCGCTGCTGGGCCAATATGAAAACCTGCATGGCGCATTCGAAGGCGAGGGTGTCCACGTTCTTCTGAGTAAGTTGTTGGACCGCCCCAATACTGTTCGAGAAACATCTGAAGGCGACGAGCTGCCCCTGCCATATCACGTTCCGGATACATCGGGCGCAAGATTTCATTAGTTGCAACTCGGGCATAGAACTGTGAGACGAGATCGGCAAAGAATGGCTCTCCCCCAAATAACTCGTAATAGTTAGTGGTGTCGCGCTCTGCCATTAGACCCTGATCTCACTCATCAATTTACCCTTTGCAATCTGCAGAACCGCAAGTGCCGAAATCAAACACATCGCAGCTGAGATATAGAAAGCAATTGCATAATCACCGAATTGCACGCGCAATACGGCAGCCCCAATCGCAGCAACTGATGCGCCTATCTGATGGGCGACAAAGACCCAGCCATAGACGATAGTTCCGCGGCCAGGACCAAGAACTATGCGAGAGAGAATGAGCGTTGGTGGGACTGTCGCCACCCAATCAAGGCCATAGAAGATGACAAAGACAATCGTTGAGGGGTGAACGCTCTCAAAGAGGATTGATGGCAGGAGGAAGAGCGATAGACCACGGAGCCCGTAGTAGAAGAAGAGGAGTTTGCGTGGGTCGTATTTATCTGTCAGATATCCAGATGCGAGCGTGCCAATGACATCGAAGACTCCGACAAGAGCAAGTAGCGATGCTGCAACCGGCGCTGCCATTCCGTGATCATGGGCTGCCGGAATGAAGTGAGTTCCGATCAATCCATTTGTTGAAAGACCACATACAAAAAATGTGAAGAAGAGAATTTGAAAGTCACGGCTTGATTTTGCTTTCGAGATGGTATCGATGGCAAGGCGGAAGGCAGAGAGCTCACTCTTGGGTAGTGGTTGCCAATCATCGGGTGCTCCATAAGGTGTCGTGCCGACTGCCTCTGGGCTCTCTTTAAAGAAGAGAAGGATGAGCGGAACAACTGCAAGAGATGCAATCGCAATTGTGATGGAGACTGATTTCCATCCATAAGTAACAGCAAAGTGAGAGAGCAGCGGAAGGAAGATCAACTGTCCAGTTGCACTTGCGGCGGTGAGCGCTCCAACAACCAAGCCTTTATGTTTAATAAACCAGCGATTGGCGACAGTTGCAGCAAAGACCAAAGCCATAGAGCCGGTGCCGATTCCAACGCAGACGCCCCACAGCAACCAGAGGTGCCATGGTTGCGTAATCAAAGTTGTTGCTGCGGCGCTCAGGGCCACGAAGGTAAGGGCGGTCATCACAACCTTGCGGACCGTAAAGCGCTCCATCAGCGCTGCTGCAAAAGGAGCGATCAAGCCATAGAGAAGAACGTTGATCGCGATTGCGAGTGAGACTTGAGAGCGAGACCAACCAAATGCCTCTTCCAACGGAACGATGGTCACTGATGGTGCCGATCTAAATCCAGCAGTTGCCATCAAGGTGAAAAAGGTAACGACAAGTGCGGTCCATGCGGGATGGAGCTTCTTCGTCATAGGAGCAACCTTAACTAGTCGCGGGTGTATTTAGCGAGAAAGACTTTCTCAGCATCTGTCAGCGGGCGAGATTTCTTCGTCTCCATCGAGACTGCCACCTGCACGCTCTTAACCTTTGCATGAACTACGCCATCTGCGCCGACAATCTCATAACCGAGAACAAAGGAGCTATTTCCAATCGACTCCACCCAGAGGTTCACGTCATAGAAAAGACCGCCCTCATAGATCGGAACGAGGTAATCGATCTCATTACGAGCAACAACCATCTCCAGAAGAGTTGGCTTCTCCCCTTCTGCCTTGACCTCATAGAAAGACCACTGGAAGCGAGCCTCTTGGATATAGGTCAAATACTTTGCATTATTGACATGGCCGAATGCATCGATGTCATCCCAACGAACAAATTGCTTATTGGTATAGATCATTAGCGGGTGAGCTTTCGATATGTCGCACGATGTGGTCGCGCAGCATCTGCACCAAGGCGAGCAATCTTGTTCTCCTCATATGATTCGAAGTTTCCTTCAAACCAGAACCACTTTGAATCACCCTCATAGGCAAGGATGTGGGTTGCAACGCGGTCTAGGAACCAACGATCGTGAGAGATCACCACTGCACATCCCGGGAATTCAAGGAGGGCATTCTCAAGTGAGCCAAGGGTTTCAACATCGAGGTCGTTTGTTGGCTCATCGAGAAGGAGGAGATTTCCACCTTGCTTGAGAGTGAGAGCTAAGTTCAAACGGTTGCGCTCACCACCAGAGAGAACTCCTGCTGGCTTCTGCTGATCTGGACCCTTAAATCCAAAGGCTGCAACATATGCGCGAGATGGCATCTCAACCTGTCCGACCTTAATGAAATCAAGGCCATCTGAGACAACTTCCCAGAGAGACTTCTTGGGATCGATACCGCCACGAGACTGATCAACGTATGAAATCTTGACCGTCTCACCGATCTTCACATTGCCAGAATCTGCTGGCTCTAGACCAAGAATGGTCTTAAAGAGCGTTGTCTTTCCGGCGCCGTTAGGTCCAATAACTCCAACAATTCCATTGCGTGGCAAGGTAAATGAGAGATCATCGATCAGAACGCGATCGCCAAATCCCTTAACGAGATTCTCAACTTCAACAACAACATTTCCAAGACGTGGTCCAGGTGGAATTTGAATCTCTTCAAAGTCGAGCTTACGCATCTTGTCTGCTTCAGCTGCCATCTCTTCATAGCGAGCAAGGCGAGCCTTTGACTTTGCCTGGCGACCCTTTGCATTCTGGCGAACCCAATCGAGCTCTTCAGCAAGACGCTTTGCGCGCTTTGCATCTTTCTGTCCTTCGACCTTAAGACGTGTTGCCTTAGTGTCGAGATAGGTTGAGTAATTTCCTTCATAGGGATAGGCGCGACCGCGGTCGAGCTCAAGAATCCACTGGGCAACATTGTCGAGGAAGTAACGATCGTGAGTAATCGCAACGACGGTGCCGGGATACTTAGCAAGGTGCTGCTCAAGCCAGAGAACAGATTCAGCATCGAGGTGGTTGGTTGGCTCATCAAGCAAGAGAAGATCTGGCGCTTCGAGGAGGAGTTTGCAGAGGGCAACGCGACGCTTCTCACCACCGGAGAGGACCTTCACATCGGCATCACCTGGCGGGCAACGAAGGGCATCCATCGCCTGCTCTAATTGAGAGTCGAGCTCCCACGCATTGCGGTGATCGAGCTGCTCCTGTAACTCCCCCATCTCTGCCAATAACTTGTCGTAATCGGCATCTGGGTTTGCCATCTCTTCGGAAATTTCATTGAAGCGACGGACCATCTCCATCGTCTCAGCAACGCCCTCTTGCACATTCTCAAGGACTGTCTTCTCTTCATTGAGCTTTGGCTCCTGCATCAAGATTCCGACTGTGTAGCCGGGTGAGAGGTATGCCTCGCCATTGGAGGGCTGCTGAAGTCCAGCCATGATCTGTAAGACGGTCGACTTTCCGGCACCGTTAGGGCCGACAACGCCGATCTTTGCCCCTGGAAGGAACATCAGCGTTACATCATCGAGAATTACCTTCTCGCCATGCGCTTTACGCGCCTTCTTCATCGTGTAAATGAACTCAGCCATAGTTGCAAACCTTACTGGGTACTATTGCCCGGTACGAAACAGACCATTGGATAAATGGTGTGAGATGCGCCTGTAGCTCAGTCGGATAGAGCACCTGCCTTCTAAGCAGGTTGTCGCTGGTTCGATTCCAGCCAGGCGCGCAGAACCCTCCTTATGCCTTACCGAAGAGAGCTTCGGTGAAGTACGCGGAGAAGAGAAATGGCCGACACTTTAGGTGCCGGCCATTTCTCTATCTTGGAGGATATCTATTGCTGATTAACCGATCTTTGCAACCTGTGCCTGTGCCTTCTTGAGGAAGTCACCATCGATTACTGAGAAGCCGAGCGCCTCTCCTGCATCGCGAGCACACTTAGGTGAGAGGATGAATTGAGCGAACTCCTTCACCGCAGCACCTGTCGCCTTATCGCCATACTTTGTATCGGCAAGGAGGTAAGAGACGATACCGAGTGGGTATGCGCCCTTCTCTGTGGTCTTGTAATCAAATGTGAGGAAGCCATTTGCATCTTGTGATGCCTGGGCAAGGAAGGCGCTCACACCAGTTGAATCTGGAGCAACTGATGCACCAGCTGGGTTAATCACATTTGCAACCTTAAGCTTATTTGCCTTTGCATAGTTAACTTCAGCGTAGGTGATTGAGTAAGGTGTCTTTCCAGCCTGCTGTGCAACACCTGAAGAGGATGCTGCGCCAACGATTCGCCCAAGGTTAGACGTGTCATTGATGTTTCCTGGGAATGAGTCCTTAAATGTTCCACTCTTCGCCTTTGTCCAGACAGTTGGAGCTGACTTGTTAAGGTAATTGGTGAAATTCTCAGAAGTACCTGAGTTATCAGAACGATAGACAACCTGAATCTTCTTCGCTGGCAAGATCACCTTGCTTGTTACAGTCTGTGTGCGAAGAACGATTGGATCGCCCGCCTTGTTCTTCTTCAGTGATCCATCACCATTCTTTGCGTAGATAACCTTTGTTGTAGTGCGGTTGTTATCTTCAACAATCTGTGGGTCGTTCCACATTGTGATCTCGCCTGCGAAGATCTTCGCAATTGTCTCTGCTGAGAACTGAAGAGTCTTTGAGTTTGGAACGTTGTGGAGAATCGCAATTGGTGCAGCTACCGCTGGCACGTGGATGATCGAAGCGCGCTTTGATGAAGATGTGTGGGGCGCATCTGTGAACCAAAAATCGCCGATACCTTTATCTGAGTTGGATCGACCAGTGCCTGATCCTGAAGATGCATATGTAAATGTATGTGAAGTAGCTGCTGCAAATGGAGCCTTGCATGCCTCGATCAAGAGCGCTGGGAAAGATGCGCCAGATCCCTGAAGGTTTGCTGCATATGCAGGTGTTGTTGCTACCAAGCCAAACGCGAGTGCAATTGTTGCAACTTTCGCGAGCTTTGAAACTCTCATCTATTTCCCCTTAGGTAATTAGTTTTCGTAAATGGTTTTACTTACGAGGAAAATCTAGGGAATGTGGGTAAATCGCTAACCCTCAATGGGAAAACGTTAATCAACAGTTAGGTGAACATTTGGCATCGAGATTTGCCCGGTTGCCAGCTCTCAATGATTAGCCGAAGCGACCTGTGACGTAATCTTCAGTCCGCTTATCCTTCGGACGAGAGAAGATCTCAGCAGTAGGTGCAACTTCGACCATCTGGCCTGGTCCCCCATCAGAGAGGAAGAAGGCGGTGTAGTCAGAGACGCGAGCTGCCTGCTGCATATTGTGGGTAACGATGACGATAGTCATCGTCTCTGAGAGATGGCGGATTGTCTCTTCGATGCGAAGAGTAGATCCTGGATCGAGGGCAGAACATGGCTCATCCATCAAGAGAACCTGTGGCTTTACCGCAAGTGCACGAGCAATACAGAGGCGCTGCTGCTGACCACCTGAGAGTGAACCACCATGTGCTCCGAGGCGATCCTTCACCTCTTTCCAAAGACCTGCGCGCTCTAAGCACTCCTCAAGGAGATCGTCTTTATTCTCAACTTTAAGTTGAGCGAGCTTGAGACCTGAGAGAACATTCTCACCGATTGTCATCGATGGAAATGGGTTTGGCTTCTGAAAGACCATACCGATTTGAAGGCGAATCTTTGTCACATCAACACCAGGTGCGTAGACATCTTTACCATCAAGGAGCACCTCACCAGCCATTGCAGCAGATGGGATGAACTCATGCATGCGGTTGAGTGTGCGAATAAATGTTGACTTACCGCAACCAGATGGACCGATAAGAGCTGTCACTGTGCCAGGTGCGAAGTCGAGTGAGACATCGGCGAGTGCATGGTGCTTACCGAACCAGGCATGGATGCCACGAGCTTCAAGTCCTGTGCCGAGCGCACGCGATCCCGGGGTGCGTGGCGCTGCTGAATTTGCCACATCGGAAAGTGGTGAAGTCATCGTGAGACCTTTCTAGTGCTTAAGAAACGTGCTGTTGTAAAGAGAATGAGAACGAGGAGAACGAGAACGAGGAGACCTGCCCAGGCGCGGGTGATTGCCTCCTCAGAACCTGCGTTAAATGCCTTCCAGATATAGAAAGGAAGGGAGCCCATTGGATCGCTAAAAGGATTGCCATTGATGCGATCGCCACCGCCGGTAAGGAGCAAGAGCGGCGCGGTCTCACCAGCGATACGGGCAACGCCCAAGATCATCGCAGTAATCAATCCGCTCTTCGCTGCCGGCAGAACAATCATGGCAACGGTGCGCCACTGAGTGCCACCGAGGGCAGTTCCTGCCTCACGAAGATCTTGCGGGATGAGGTTGAGAACTTCCTCTGAGGTGCGGGCAACTGTTGGAATCATCAAAATTGTTAAGGCGAGAGATCCCATAAAACCTGAGTTCTCTTTAGTGATCGGGTAGATCACCGCGGAGAGGATAAAGAGGCCGGCCACAATCGATGGCACGCCAGACATCGCCTGCACCAAGAAACGAATTGGCTTGGTAAAGCGCCCCTTGATCTCAGTGAGATAGAGCGCAGTCAAGATTCCGATAGGAACGCTCAGTATGAGAGCAACTGCTACGAGAATAAGAGTTCCAACGATTGCGTGGAGCAATCCACCGTTTGTCAGCGGATCAGTTGGAGTCGCCATCGACATATCACTGGTAAAGATATTGAGCTTGATGCCCTTATATCCCTTAGAGATGATCGTTGCCAAAATACTAATGATAGGAAGGATGGTCAGGAGCGCACCCGCTGCGATAAATACTTTAACCGCAGAATCCTTCGCGGTCATTCGACCATACTTCACAAAGCTCAAAACTCCAGTTGCAATTGCATAGAGGATAAAGAAGAGAACGAAGTATGCGAGCTTTCCCTTCAGTGGAGTTGCCTCAACGATGCCAAAGGTGAGAACTGCAGTTGCAAGGAAGATCAGTCCATCACGGAGGCGATCTTTAGGAGTGGCCTTCCATGGCGAAGTTGGTTTCACAGTGCTCATTTGCCTGACTTTCCAGTCCGCTTAATGATCACATCGGCAAGTGCGTTAACGAGCAGCGTCAATCCAAAGAGGACTAGGCCGGCAGCCATCAAAGCCTTGATCTCATATGGTGTTGCCTCACCAAAGCGAAGAACAATGAGAGATGCAACGTTTCCGCCAGCTCCGAGCAATACATGCCAGTTGATCTGGAAGACGATGTTGAGAACGGTGTAAACAGCAACGGTCTCACCCATCGCACGACCTAGTCCGAGCATCGCCCCTCCAATGACGCCAGAGCGTCCATGTGGAAGGACGACAGCTTTAATCATCGCCCAACGAGTGGCGCCAAGAGCGTAGGCAGCTTGGATGCGATCAAGTGGTGCTTGCGAGAAGACTTCGCGAGAGACTGAGGTAATAATCGGAATAATCATGATGGCAAGAACAACGCCCGCCACAAATGGCGAGCGCGTAAAGATGTAAGGGTTGACCTCAAAGAATGGGATCCAGCCGAGATATTTATTGATCAGCTTCGCCCAATACTCAGCGCTTGGCATCAATACCAAGAAGCCCCAAATACCGAAGAGGATTGATGGGAAAGCAGCCATCATGTCGATGATGGTGACGAGAATCTTCTTGAGCCACTGCGGTGCATAGAAGTTGAGGAAGAGCGACATCGCAACTGAGATAGGAAGTGCAATCACTACCGCAACGATTGCACAGAGAATTGTTCCGACCAACATCGCACCGAGACCGAACTTGCTATCGATGACGTTATTGGATTCGTCGTAACTCACCGTCCAATCTGCACCGGTGATAAATCCAAAGCCCTCTTTCCAGAGAATCTCAAAGCCGCGATAGCCAAGGAATGCGGTAATCAACCCAAGGATTGCAAGAGATGAGAGCCCACCTGCCGTTACTACACGGCGGAAGATGCGATCAGAGCGTCGGGGCTGCGTGGTGATTTCGCGCGGCGCAGGAGCTGTGGTCATGCCCGCATACTGCCCTTAACCTCGAAAAATGGCACGGATACTTGGTGAACGGAAGGTGAACGAGAGTTGAAACCTCTAAGAAGCGGCTACCCTTCCCCTATGGCGGTAGAGCTCCCACATCTTGTCTGGATTGATTGCGAGATGACTGGCCTCTCCCTCGAAAGCGACGCTCTCGTTGAGATCGCAGTCCTCGTCACAGATTCAGAGCTCAATATCCTCGGCGATGGAATCGACCTTGTTATTGCGGCAACGCCAGAGCAGTTAGCTGGGATGAACGACTTTGTCCGCGCTATGCACACCTCATCTGGCCTGATCAATGAGATCCCTCATGGAATCTCAGTCGATCAAGCACAGCGCCAGATCCTCGAATACCTGGCATCCGTTGGGGTCGTGGCGGGGAAATCTCCACTGGCTGGCAACTCGGTCTCAGTCGATCGCAACTTCATCGCTCGCGATATGAAGGAGCTCGCTCAATACCTCCACTATCGGACTATCGATGTCTCAACGATTAAGGAGCTCGCTCGACGCTGGTATCCAAAGGCATATTTTGCAGCGCCGGCAAAGACTGGCAATCACCGCGCTCTCGGTGATATCCGCGACTCAATCGATGAGTTGAAGTACTACCGGAGCGCAGTTTTCACCGAGAAGCCAGGCAAAGCCCCGCTTAAGCGAAACCGGTTTCTTAATTTCGCTCCTTGGCGGGTAAAGTAGCGCCCTGCACAGCACATGGTGGGCGTAGCTCAGCTGGTAGAGCACTCGGTTGTGGTCCGAGATGTCGCGGGTTCGAGCCCCGTCGTTCACCCCAAGTTTTCTCATCTGTTTTCCATTATCGCCATTGCTTCATAAGAGTTTTAGAGAGGCCCAAAGATGATCTTCGACGTTGTTGTTGAAATCCCAGCTGGCTCACGTAATAAGTATGAGATCAACCATGAGACCCATGAGGTCCGCCTTGATCGCATGCTCTTCACCGCAACTCGCTTCCCCCATGACTATGGCTTTGTGAAGAACACCCTCTCTAACGATGGCGATCCACTCGATGCCCTCGTCATGCTCGATGAGCCAACCTTCCCAGGATGCGTTGTCTCAGCTCGCGCTGTTGCGATGCTCCGCATGACAGATGAGAAGGGTGGCGATGACAAGCTCCTCTGCGTTGCAGCAGGAGATATTCGCAAAGCCGGCATTAAAGATATTGGCGACCTACCGGTCTATGAGCTCGATGAGATCAAGCACTTCTTTGAGGTCTATAAGACTCTAGAGCCAGGTAAGGAAGTTATCGGTGGCGACTGGGTTGGCCATGCTGAGGCAGAGGCCGAAATCCAAGCTTCATATGATCGCTACCAAGCGACGAAGTAATTACTATCCGCGCGGAATTAACTGACCTGGGCACTTTGCCAAGATAGATTTCATCGCAGCTTTCTCAGCAGTTGTTACCCAGATCTGATACTTCGCTTTCACTGCAATCTGCCGCGCCACGTATGTGCAGCGATAACTCTTCAGTGGGGGCAACCAGGTTGCTGCATCGCCATCGCCCTTTTGAGAGTTAAGGCGCATCTGTGTTGCTTGAAGATTTAAAGGATCGTTATAGAAGTTAACGCGCTTCGTTGCATCCCACCTAAAGGCGCCCTTCTGCCACGCATCAGAGACTGCAACGACATGGTCAATTGGAACGAGTTGGCTTGTCCCCCGGCCCTGCACAAATGAGATAGCAACCCCTGAGTATGGATCGATAAATTCACCTGAGAGAACTTTGCATCCATCAGAGTCAACGACCTCATTACGTAAATCTCGCGCCAAGATGTCATTGCGAGCATCGCAGCCGTTGCGATCTGGATCTGCCCACTTTCCAAAGAGGCCATCTCTGTCATAGCCGGTCTTCGGTGCTCGACCTTTCACGGTGAGAGTCTCAAGTACTACTGAAGCCTTCTGTTCAGCTGCCTCGGCAGGAGCTAGGGGTAGCGCCATTGCACCTGCAATAAGGAGCGTTGTAATGCGCGCCTCCCACTTCGATAGCGAGGTTCTCATGGCTCAATCATGCCCACTTCCCCGCAGAGTCGAAAGAGATAGGCCTTTCGGGAATGGTCAAAGTTGCCATTGAGAACTGGTAAGGTCTGCTCTGCATTTAAGCGTTCCCGCGCTTAAATGGGTTGTTAGCTCAGTTGGTAGAGCAGGTGACTCTTAATCACCGGGTCGGGGGTTCGAGTCCCTCACAACCCACTTAGTATCACTTACAAGCAATTCCTCTAAACTCACCCCATGTCCAAGCGCATGGTGGTGGTCACTGCTCTCTCGGCAGTCTTCATTCACTCTGTTGCTTTCAATCCTGCTCACGCCGTGACACTGGCAGCAACGGGCACGAATCCCTCGGTCTGCAATCAAATAGTCTCCAATTCCAGTGGAATAACAGCACAGAGATCTCTGCAAGAGTGCATCGTGACATTTACAAATACAACTGAGGCATCTTGGACCGTTCCAGCTGGCGTAACCCGCATTTCAGCGATCATTGTTGGTGGCGGCGGTGGCGGTGGTGATTCTAAAGCTGATGCAACCGGCGGTGGCGGTGGAGCTGGCGGCTATTTTCAAAACACGAATATTGCCGTTAATGGTTCACTGGCCATTGCTGTTGGTGCAGGAGGATCTGGTTCATCTCAAACAACTCAAGGTGGCAACGGTGGTACTAGTTACATCGGCACTCTCAAAGTTGGTGGCGGTGGAGGCGGTAACGGAGTTACATATCAAGGTGGAGCACGAGCTAGAGCTGGTGTAGGAGGAGCGGATTTTGTATCGAGCGGAAGCGGTGGTGGTGGCCGGCCTACAGGTACAGCTACCTACACAAACGAATATCTTGGAGGTTTGGCGGGTGATTTCGCAGTATCCGGTGTCGACTTTCTAGGAACTACCTATACCGGCTTGCAAGGTGTTGCCGGAAATAGAAACTCTGATGGAGCATCTGGCGGTATGGGTGGCGTAATTTCACCATCTTCAAATCGCACATCATCAATTTCAGGAAGCTCGGTCGAATACAGCAGGATCTCTGGCTATCGAGCCTGGGAAGATGCACAGAGTACCGCCGGAACAAAAACTCCCGGCTCTGGCGGTTCTCCAAATTACAGTTATGGAACAGATCCATATGGCTCTGGCGGAAGTGGCGCTAACGGCATTGTGATTATTCGATACACAATCGTCACTTCAATTTCTAGCCCTACCTATTCAGGAGAAATTCACAAAGGTGCTACAGAATCGATGACCGTCACGATCACAGTCCCAGGCCGAGTCCGCTTCTTCATTGGCAATAAGCGAATTCCTCAATGCTTAGCCGTTCCAACAACTGGAACCGCACCTGAACTCACAGCTACATGCACGTGGAAGCCAGCGGTGCAAGGTCGTCATTCTGTCTACGCTGTTCTTACTCCGACGGAAGGTGCATTCTCATCTGCCAGCTCGGAGAAGACCTTGATTAATGTATTGAAACGGGCAAACAATCGCTAGAGGCAAGACAGCTACCCTCAGGTCATCTATGAGAGCGTGGGTTAAAGAAATTCAGGCCTTCTTCGACTTATCTCTTATTGGTTCTACGAGCTACTGAAGTAATTGGGAATTGTTGCGTGATACTTGCATAATTGCTGTCATTAGGAGTGAATACCGCTACCGGCGCTAACTGTCCGGATTGTGATGGCTTCCAATTACATCTAACAGAATAAGAATTTGCAGCAGTCACCGGAATGTTGATGCACCCTGGGACCCTGACCTTTCCAAGAAAGAATGTCACGCGACCTGGAATTGAATTATTCGAGAAATCTAGCGGAGTGGTACTTCTGAATGCTGAAGCCGTAGGAGCGGATACAAGTACCACCGGCTCTCCTTTAAGAATTGATGCAGTTAGCCCTGAAGGTTGGGAGAGACTATATCCGCTGGCATTCGTGCCAGAAATTGTGTACCCAGAGACTGTTACAGATTTATTGTTTCCAACGGCGGAGTTTGCAAAAGAGGCACTTGCCGATCCAATGTTGAGAGTTACCGTGTCACCAGGAATAAGGCCGACGAGTGTGGGGGTGCCTGAGATCGTAGCTGCGGCCGTCCCGTTGTAATTCTTATCTGCGATGCTGATTCCAGAGATCGTAAGCGCCTTAGCTGTTACAGATATAGATCTATTTGCAGAAGTAACTGGGTCATAGGAGGAATCCCCTGCCATAGTTGCATTGACTACACAGGTACCTGCGCCGGTTGGAGAAAGAGTGGACCCGGAGAGCGTGCAGGGGCCAGAAACTAGGGAGAAAGTCGTACTCCCGCCAGTAGAGCCTCCTGAGGTAGTTAAGGTTAGATTGTTTTTATATGCCACCGTGGTCTGAACAATGGTAAGTGCCGTCTGGGAGAGTTTTGGAAGAGCTGGTACTTCAGAGTTACTCGCGACTCCTGTAGTTCCAATGTTGTTAAAGCTTGTGGCTGTTCCTGTATTTCCTGTATCAGTTAATGGCGCAGCGGTATCAGCATCTAACATAAATATCGTATTTGTGATTAAGCCGTAGGTCGTGCTGGGAGTGAAGGAAGATGTGTATACGGCGGACTTAACCATGCGCACCTTCGATAAGAGTCCTCCAAAGTTTGTGCTGCTTCGATAAGCGCAATCCGTATTTTCTGAGCCGATGGCTAAAACAGATGAAGAGACGTCAATAGAAGATGAATAGCTTCCGCTTTGAATACTCGATCCGTTTTGATAGATAGTTATAGTTCCCGAACTTCTAACAATTGCAATATGTGACCACTTATTGACGTAATTTGAGAGGGAGGGAGAGAACGCCCAAGAGTTATTAATTCCAACATAGAGAGTTCCACCTTCAATTGACGCTTGAAATTTCTGGGTTGGATAGCATCCAAAAGAGAAGACTCGTGGGGCGGCACCTGATGTTGAACTTGAAAATTTCTGCCACCACTCAATCGTGAAGTCGCCGGTTCCGAAGTTAAATTTCGAATTTGTCGCAGTTGCGGAGAGGTAGTTCGATCCCGTAAAGAGCAAGCTGCCGGCGGCGGCGTGCGCTGGCAGATGCTGAGCAGGAAGCAGAGAGAAGAGAAGGCAGGTAAGTACTACCCAGAGGCTGTTCCTCACCTTAGTCATAGGACGATTTTATCTATCCTGACGATGGGTGGCACATCGTGGGCTGGAGCTGTGCCTATGAAGCGGGGAAGTAAGGGAAATAGCCGAGCAGGACTTAGTGGCCGAGGTATGCGTTCTTCATCGCGGCCAAGTCAATCTTTTTCATCTCAAGCATTGCTTGTGTTGCTCGCTGAGCACCCGCTGCATCTGCACCACCAAGATATTTGGCCATATCTGGTGAGAGGACCTGCCAAGAGATTCCGAACTTATCTTTCAGCCATCCACACTGGCTCTCCTGCCCACCATCTGCGGTGAGTAACTCCCAATATTTATCAATCTCAGCTTGATCTGCGCATGGGATCTGAAAAGATATCGCCTCGCTATGAGGAAATTGCGGTCCACCATTGAGCGCGATAAATGGGCGGCCAAAGATTGTGAAGTTAACGAGGACCTCAGATCCCTGTTCATTGCCTGGAGTTTCAGTCGGAGCAATCCAATTATCAGCAAGTGAGCTGTTGGGAAAGATTGATGTGTAGAAGGTTGCGGCTTGACGGGCAGTGCCATCGAACCAGAGGCAGGTAGTCATTTCCATCCCGTGAGCCTAGACCATCCCTCATATAGGGCATTGAGGCGATGAGGGATAAAATCACCGCATGATGAGCGTGGAGAGGACTGGGCTTCGAGCGCGCTTACTTCTCACCCTTCTCTCCACCGCGCTAGTTATTTCCATGGCCTCCCCTGCATCTGCTGCCAACTACACCATTACCTATGATGCAAATGCAGGCCAGGTCGGCGCAGTTGCACAAGCTGGAATAACAACAGGCTCCCTTCCTACAACTACAACCGTTGCACAAGGAACTGTGGTCACAGTTGCTCCTCAAGGGAACCTTGCCCGCCAAGGATTCACATTTGGTGGCTGGAATGATCGCGCAGATGGAACGGGAATTACCTATCCAGCGGGCACTGGCACTTTCACCCTAGGTGCCGCAAATGTCACTCTCTATGCCCTCTGGCAAGTTCCGGTTGCTGCTCGCCTAATAGGTAATGGTGGAACTGTCGTTGATGTCACCGATCCCAACTCAGTCTCAAACGGAAGTCTCTGTCTTGGAAAGGGTACTCGTGGCATAACCTCTGACGGAACATTCATCTACATCAGGCCGAGTGTGAATACAGGGTATATCTGCAAAGTAACTCAGGCAGGTGTATTGGTATCAGTTCATCTTGTGACAAACCTGAGCTCCGTCGGTTCAGACTCGATTGCGATGGTCTACGGAAATGGATGCCTTTTCTTAAGAAAAGACTCGACAACCACGCTCAATTCGATTTGGTGCATAGCGATTACAGCTAGCTCCACCTGGGCGATGACATCTATCTCTCTGCCTGCGGGATATAACATGCCAGCAGGCGGCACTTGGCTCTATGGAAACTTCATTCAATTCCCTGATGGGCGTATCGGATCTGTGGGAACTACCGCAGGAGGAGCAAGTTCATGTCCTGCAACATTCTTCTGCAAGACTCTTCGTATCTATAACGTCACAGGTACGGGTGCTTCAGTGACAACAACTTTTTCCACAGATTTCATCTTGGCCGACATCCATAATGGATGGCCGAGCGATGATCACGGTATTGCAACTGATGGTACCTATCTCTATCAAGTACGCCATGCACGTGGTTATAAGGTCTGGGCGCTTCAAACAACCGGCCCTTCATATCTTGTCTTTAATGGAGATGCCGATGGGAACACTGGAACAACCCCTGCCTGCGGTGCGAGCACCGGTGTGACCGGAACGTATTGCCCGATTGCCAATCCTGTAACAGGAAGCACAGCTAACAGCTTGCTCACTAATGCCACCTACTTTGGCCGCTCTCATGGTCTTGAGCGTTACCTGGTGGGTGACTATGACGGATCTTCTCGCTTCTGGCTCTCCAATGCAGCCTCTCCTCCGCCAGGTCCAGGTAACCCAGATGTGACTCCCCCAGCATTTACAAACTCAGACACATTCACCGTAGCTGAAAATGTTTCCACTTCTTTTAACGCTGCGACCATCACCGTCAATGATTCGGCAACGATTGCCATTGGAAGTGGTAGCGATGGAGCGCTCTTCAACATCATTAGAGCAGAGACTTCGACCGCTTACCTTCGCTTTAAGGTATCTCCGGATTTTGAAGGCCCGACAGATGTGGGCACCAATAACATCTATAACTTCGTTATTACAGCAACAGATACTGTGGGAAATGTCGGCACAAAGACATTTGCCATCGTAGTAACAAATCTCAATGAGCCATCTACGACTTCGCCACCGGGCATTACTGGAATGGCCTATAAAGGAGTTGTCATTACCGTGACGGTGACAGTCAATGCACCGGGAACCGTTCGCTTCTTCCTGTCAGGAAAGAAGATTCCTGGATGCCTGTCTCGCCCTACCACCGGCTCCTACCCCAACTACACAGCTACCTGCCAATGGAAGCCACCGGTGATGGGCTATCAAAACCTCACAGCAGAGCTAACGCCTTCTGATACTTCATTCTCGCGAAGCACTTCATCGGTAGGTACTTTCTGGGTCTATAAGCGCACCACTCGCCGTTGATCAACCAACAAGCAATTTCACTACGACAACACCATTGCATTGCTAGTAATCTTCCCATATGAAGTTTGGATTTTCAGGGCTGAAGTTCCTAAAGCGCAGTCGCACCGCCCTCATTGGCATCATCATTGGTGGAGTCTTAATCGGTGTGGCGGCAATCAATGCAAAGACCCCTGATGATGAGTTTCAACAGAATGCTCGCATCCCAGAAGGTGCCAAATCAATCAACCTGACTATCTCGGGTGATCGTGAAGCGGAGCTCTTCTTCCCCGAGGGCTACACCGATAAATCCAGCGTTCCACTTCTGATCGATCTCCATGGATATACCGGAACCGGTAAATCACAGGCGGCCTACTCTTTTCTACAAGAGGCTGCCTATGATCGTGGAATCGCATATATAGCTCCCGATGGCTTAGAGGACACCCTTGGCAGTCAATACTGGAATGCCACAACAGCATGCTGTGATTTCAATAGGTCTGGCGTTGATGATGTGAAGTTCATCGAAACTCTCATCGAAAAGGTGAAGGCTTCCGCCAATATCGATCTATCTCGCATCTATCTCTTCGGCCACTCCAATGGCCACTTTATGAGTTATGCCTTTCTCTGCAGTGGCACAAAAGAGATAGCAGCGGTTGCAGGCCTTGCTGGTGCGATGGATCCCAATATTGCAACCTGCAGAGCAAAGCCCTCAAACATCCTCCATATCCATGGCGAGGCAGATGGCACGATTCTCTATGACGGTGGCGCCCTCTTTGGCAATCGCTACACATCAGCGGTCGAGACTGTGAAACGATGGGCATTTATTAATGGCTGTGATAATCCTAAGCAGAGTTCACTCGATGCGATTAGCGCAATCCAAGGTGATGAGATGCAGGTTGAGAGCTACTCTTGCACGAGCGGCTCCCTCGATTTCTGGGCCATCAAGAATGGCATTCACACACCAACTCTTGATATCTCCTTCGCAGATAAAGTCATTGACTGGCTGATGGGGCACCAAAAGGCTTAATTAAAAGGCTTAACTAGGGGCGATTTATCTAGCGATTGCCACTTCGCTTATTTGCAAAGACTGGCGCAATCTCTACTCTCGTTGAGGCGTAGTTGGTATCTATCGGTGTGATTTGAAGTGCGATAACGATATTTCCGCGCGTAGATGGCTTCCACGTGCACGTTGCAACATTTCCAGATGTGGCGCGCGAGATGCACCCTGGAATTCTCTTGTTATTTGCTAGAAAAGTCACCCTACTTGCTGTGTTTGTGGTTGCTGTAAGGGTTGTTGAGGTTCTAAAGGTTGGGGTCGTTGAGAAAGTGAGTGAAGCTGAAGTCCTTAGCGCCCATTTAAGAATAATGATTCCCGCGGCGCCACTGGTTCCCATAGCGCGAGCCACACTACCGCTTCCATTACCTCCGCCGGCTCCGCCACCACCACGGTTTACTGCAGCAACTGTTGGGGCGACGACCGTCGTTCCTCCATCAGAAGCGCCTGAACCTCCCGTTGCAAGCGTTGAGGTATTGAAGTTTCCTCCTGCACCTCCTGAACCATAAACAGTTGAGTTTAGAGTTGCTGATATTCCAGTTGCGCCATTTCCTCCGGAAGATGTGGAGCCATTAGAGCCGTTTGCTGCACCGCTTGCGCCACCACCACCGGAGTTGCCAGAGGCATCAACAGTTCCACCGCCGGTAAATGCACCAACTCCGCCGCTTGTAACGCCTGCGCGAGAGTTTTGACCACCCGCTCCACCGCCACCACCGCGCGCCGTAGCACCTGAGTCAGAATCAGCAGATCCATTTGCCTCGATTCCACCACCGCCACCACCGCCGGATGCAGTTACTGTGCCAAATTTAGATGTTGATCCCGTGCCACCAGAACAACCAATTGCAGTTGTGCTCCATGTTCCATTACAGAAACCACTTCCACCTGTGTAACCAACACCTGCTCTTCCACCAGTTCCAATATCAACTTCATAGACTGTATCTGGAGATACAGTCAGCGATGAACTTTGGAAGACACCGCCACCTCCACCACCGCCACCTCCATCTGCTCCACCACCGCCGCCGCCACCCACAACGAGCGCCTGGATTGATGAAACACCGAGGGGGATCTTGTAGCCACCATTTGAGGTGAGATAGGAACGAGGAAAGGTAACGGTATTAAAGCCGGATGCAATCGATGAAGACTCAATTGTTGATTGAGTGAGCGTTCCTGCCATTGTCAGAGTTGTTGCTGAAGTTGCGCCACTTGCCTTATTAGCAACAGTGCTTCCACTGATGTCATTCATATCGTAGTAAGCAACAAGACCTGAGGTATTGGCCGGTCCCCAGCGATGCATATCTGCTGCAATCTCACTCTCAGTGCGAGTAGTGGAGTAGAGGCGAACTTCATCCATCTGGCCATAGAAAAATGATGAGCTGTAGTGGTAGCCGAGTTTGAATGGGTAGTTGCTCCAGAAGGTGGGGTTTGAACTCCAGCCAGCGATCGTGTTGCTCCAGACAAGCTGACCGTTGAGATAGAACTTCTGCGCTCCACTGCTATATGTGTAGGCGACATGTTGCCACTCGTTGAGGCGCGGAACTACACCAGTATTGAGCTGCGATGTTATCTGGTTGACGTTGTAATACTGCCAAAGCTGAAAGGTGCCAGTGACGATGCTGATGATGTAATCGGCATCGTGGCTGAAGATGGTGCAACTATTTGCGCAGTTGACTTCAGTGGGGCGAATCCACCCTTGAATGGTAAATGCGCTTCGATAAACAAAAGCGTTATCGGTGACGGAGAGGACATTGGAACTTCCATCAAAGGTGACCGATGAATCGGTATCGCCGGGAGCAGCTTGAGCCATCGGGCTTGAGATGAGGGCGAAGAGAGGAATTAAGAGAGCAATAACTGCTCCGATAGCCACTCTTCTCTTCATGTAGGGATGATACCTGCCCTATGGTTAGGCCATGAAAGCTATTCAAATCTCTGAGTTCGGTGGCCCTGAAGTAATGAAGCTTGTGGATCTTGTTGATCCAACTCCCGGTGAAGGGGAAGTCCTTCTTGATGTGACCGCCATTGGCATCAACTATGCCGACACCCATCAGACTGAAAATAGCTATCTCTCAGCCCAGACTCTTCCACTAGTGCCCGGTATTGAGGTTGTGGGAACTCATGGTGGCAAGCGCTATCTCGCATCAGTCTCATCGGGTGGTTATGCCGAGAAAGCAGTTGCTCATAAGGCAGTTCTCTTTCCTATTCCTGAAGGCGTCACAGATGAGCAAGCTCTCTGCATGCTTGTTCAAGGAACAACGGCGTGGCATCTTCTGAAAACAATGGGCCATGTGAAGGCTGGTGATTCAGTAGTTGTTCATGCTGCAGCAGGTGGCGTTGGCACCATTGCAATTCAATTGGCAAAACTCTGGGGTGCAAAAGTAATTGCGGTGACATCATCGAATGAGAAGTCAGCACTTGCCACATCTCTTGGCGCTGATGCGGTCGTTGAAGCAAAGAGTGAAGATCTTGCTAAGGCAATCAGAGAAGCTAATGGCGGAAAGCGCGTTGATATTGTCCTTGAGATGGTCGGTGGAACAACATTTGATCAAAGCCTTCTTGCACTTGCCGACTTTGGTCGCATCCTCACCTTTGGAATGGCATCGCGCACAGCACCCACCCCAGTACATCCTGGTTCGCTGATGCATGGCTCAAAGACCATCTCAGGTTTCTGGCTCGCCAATTGCTTTGGTAAGAAAGAGCTGATGAACGATGTGATCGATGAGCTCTTTGCTCTCATTGAACGTGGAAAGTTAAAGCCAGTTATTGGTGGAACATATCCATTAAACGAAGCTGCCAGCGCCCATCAAGCAATGCTTGCTCGAGGAACCACTGGCAAAATCGTTCTTAAGCCTTAATTAGCGACGACCACGCCCACCATTACCACCACTGCGATTGCCACGGTAACCGCGGCCTCCGCCTGATCCACCCTTACGTGGAGCGCGCTTAGGCGCTTCAACTACAGGTGGAACATATGGAATACCAGATGGCTGCTGTGCTCCAGTGACTCGCATCAGCTCTTCGCTGCTTGGCTTCACATACACAGTAGATGGATTAACGCCAGCGCGGGTTGTGAGGCCCTTAACTGACTTCTGCTGACGAGTAGTTGCAAGTGAGACGACTGTGCCGGATTCACCAGCACGTGCCGTGCGACCTGAACGGTGGAGATAATCCTTATGATCTTGGGCAGGATCTACGTGAACTACAAGTGAGATGCCATCGACGTGGATTCCACGTGCTGCCACATCTGTTGCAACGAGCGCTGCATTCTCAGACTCTTTAAAGAGTGCGAGTGTGCGAGTACGAACTGCCTGTGACTTACCGCCGTGAAGTGCTCCTACTGCAACACCTGCATGTGCGAGCTTATCCGCCAGGCGATCTGCACCGCGCTGGGTCTTCACGAAGAGAATAGTCTTTCCATTACGAGCTGCGATCTCTGCTGTGACCTCATCCTTTTCAGATGGATCCATCACGAGCAGGTAGTGCTCCATTGTCGAGACTGAAGCGCGATCATTCTGGAGAGAGTGAGTCTTTGGGTTCTTCAGGTAGCGGCGCACGAGTGCATCAACGCCACGATCGAGAGTTGCTGAGAAGAGCAGGCGCTGCCCACCCTGCTTCGCTTGATCGAGAATCTCTTGAACAACTGGAAGGAATCCCATATCAGCCATTTGATCTGCCTCGTCGAGGACGGTGATCTGAAGTTGATCGAGTTGAACCTCGCCTTTGTTAAGCAGGTCAATCAAGCGACCTGGTGTTGCAACCAAAATTGCTGTTCCTTTACGCATCGCAGTGATCTGCTTTGTGTAAGACATTCCACCAGCGATAACAACTGATGAGTGGCCAACTGCGCGTGCAAGTGGCAGCAAGACCTCATCGATTTGCTGTGCAAGCTCACGAGTTGGTGTGAGGATGAGAGCTAGCGGCTTATGTGAATTTGCCTTCTTATCTGCAATATTCGAGAGGAGGGCAAGGCTAAATGCAAGAGTCTTTCCAGAACCTGTCTGTCCGCGGCCGAGGATGTCATGGCCGGCAATCGCATCAGGAAGAGTTGCAACCTGAATAGGAAATGGGCTCAAGATTCCTTGTGCATTGAGTGCATTATCAAGGGCAGCTGGAACACCAAGCTCGCGGAAAGTTGTTGCAACAGCATCAAGCGGTGTTGCATCAATCAGGTTGGCATCGGCCAAGTTTGGTGAGATGTATGAATCATCGGCACCAAAATCTTCTGCCACATTACGGCCACGTCCCTTAGAGAAAGAGTGTGGTTCGCTATTGCGACCAGTCGCTGTGCGGCGATCGCGTGGTGGCTTTGAGAAATCGCGTGCTGGACGCTCAGCGCGCTCTGGTCGTGTGGTGCGTTCTGGTCGTGATGTGCGCTCAGGCTTATCAAATGAACGAGCAGGCTTTGAGTACTCGCGCTTTTCTACCGGCTTTTTATACTCACGCTTTTCTACCGGCTTATCGAAAGAGCGGGCTGGACGCTCAGCGCGCTCTGGTCGTGTGGTGCGCTCTGGCTTATCGAAAGAACGTGTTGGACGCGCAGTGCGCTCTGGCTTATCAAATGATCGCTTTGGAGCAGAATCTGTGCGACGTGGTCGCTCACTACGCTCTGGTGTGCGGCGTTCTGGGCGCTCATTGCGCTCAGAGACAAACTTCTCTGCACGAGTCTTTGGCTTTGGACGACCGCCCTTTTCAAAGACGCGCTCTGATGCTGATTGACGTGGGCTGCCCTTTGGCGCTCCCTCAATCTCCTTCGACTTTGAACCAATCTGCTTCTGAAAACGTGCAGCACGTAACTTAGAGCGATCAGTTAAACGCTTCTCTTTCCGAGTTGCAGGAACTGCATCACGATCTGAGTAACGAACTGTGGTCGTTGGTTTAAATTCTGAACTCTTCTTCGCACCTGTGCGAGGAGTTGCCTTTGGCGTTGTGCGAGCTGCTGGGGCTGCCTTCTTAGCTGCCTTTGCTGCTGCAGCGCGACGAGGCTTGCCCTTTGAGGCTTCGCGACGTGCTTTTCCGGGCGCGGCTGTACGCTTTTGTAAAGTCATTTTAAGTTTTTTCCATTTCGAGAGATCAAGCGCGTCTCGATAAGGAAAACCTCTTCAGGCCTGCCAGGGTGGAGATAAGACTCGCAAGAAGGACCTGTGTGGTCCATAGTGTTGTGTTGCTGGTGCAACGTGCTTATTCTAACTGCAAGGCTTCAGATAACGAAATCACCGCTTAAATGAGAGTAAAAATCTTGCCTTATCTCATTATTTCTGAAATTTAGGCAGGTGAAGATCAAATTGAATCGAGATAACTCTCGTTGCAATCACCACGATTGCTCCGCCAATGACAGAGACGAGGTCTGTTGCGCCGAAAGAATTAAAGACTACGTAGGTAGCAGCACCCATCAGCGCCGAAGTTCCGATAGTTTCCCGGTGCAAGAGAACGGGTGGGACTTGGCAGAGCACATCGCGCAAGAGACCGCCGGTGACGGCGGTGATAACACCGAGGACGATGCAGGAGTACCAAGGAATGCCGATCTCATAGGCAAGCTGAGTTCCTGAAAGAGTCGCCATCGCAAGGGCGAAGGTGTCGAGGATAAGTAAGACTTTGCCAACATGAGTTACTCGTCGCAGAGTTAAGGTGATGATTACCGCTGCAAGGACAGATGCGAGAATCCAAGGATCGGTGATCCAGACCGGCAAAATTCCAAGAAATACATTTCTCAGCGTTCCACCTGAGATCGATGCGATAGTTGCAACAAAGGCAATCCCGCCATAATCAAGGCCACGGTCTGCTGCGATGCGCGCGCCCACAAGTGCAAAGACAAAGGTGGAGAGGAGATCGAGCGCATGGAGCAGAGTCATAGGAGGAGTTTACTCATCTAGCGAGTTACTCCTGCGCTAAATTGCTAAGGGCCTGTCCACTTACTCGATAAACAGTCCACTCATCCATCGCTACTGCGCCAAGTGCTTTATAGAACTCGATTGAAGGTTCATTCCAATCAAGAACCCACCACTGGAAACGTCCATAGCCTCGCTCATCACAGATTGCGGCGAGGTGTTTCAAAAGCGCTTTTCCATATCCACGGCCACGATATTGAGGACGGATGAAGAGATCTTCGAGATAGATTCCGTGCTTACCTTGCCACGTTGAATAGTTGAGAAACCAGATTGCAAATCCTGCGATTGCTCCATCTACCTCAACGATTTCGCAGAAGACCTTGGGATTATCTATGAAGAACGATTCGATGATCTGCTCTCGCGTTGCCTTCGCCTCATCGGGCGCCTTCTCATAGAGAGCGAGCTCATAGATTAGTGCGAGGATCTCATCGGTATCGTCAATAGTGGCGGGGCGAATCGTCATGGCGTAAGAGTAGTTTGCCGACTGAATAATCCTGAAAAATAGTTGCAATCAGGTCACAAAAACCTTTATCTCCACCCACCACCTTCCCTGCTTCGCGCCGGCTAGATAGGCTCACACATTATGAGTAGCCGCCAGAAGTGCATCGAGGCATCACGTAAGCGCCTCGCCGATAGCCTTAAAGCAGAGACCGGAAGCGATGAGCTCTTAGCTCGCTTTGATCGCTGGAGCGAAGATCTCTACGACGGGCTGGCCGCGGTCTACTCAGCAGACGATGTCCTCCCCCGGGTCGTTGATCTCATCTCATCGATTTATCGTGCGCGCTCATCTGAGCTGCGCAAGCGCGATGCAGCTCGCATCCTCCAGCCAGATTGGTTCCAATCCCCTGATGCTGTCGGATATGTTGCCTATGCAGATCTCTTTGCCGGAGATCTCAATGGAATTAGAAAGAAGATCGATTATCTGGAAGGTCTAGGCATTACCTATCTCCACCTCATGCCACTTCTCACACCACGTCCTTCTCCTAATGATGGCGGTTATGCAGTCGCTGATTATCGAAGCGTGCGCTCAGATCTTGGTTCAATGAAGGATTTAGCAAAGCTTGCATCAGAGCTCCACAAAGCTGGAATCTCTCTCACCCTCGACCTAGTTCTCAACCATGTTGCCAAAGAGCATGAGTGGGCGCAGAAGGCGCGATCTGGCGATAAGAAGTATCGCAACTACTTCTATGCCTATGACGATCGCACTATTCCAGATCAATTTGAGAAGACTCTGCCAGAGATCTTCCCAACTTTTGCCCCAGGAAACTTCACCTTTAACGACGAGATGAATGCCTGGGTTTGGACCACATTTAATGATTATCAATGGGATGTGAACTGGTCTAATCCGGATCTCTTCTTGGAGTATGTCGACATCATTGGATACCTTGCCAATCAAGGAACAGATTGTCTTCGCCTCGATGCAATCGCCTTTATCTGGAAGCGCCTCGGCACTGATAGTCAGAATCAACCTGAGGTTCATGCCATCACCCAAGCGTTGCGCGCAGCAGCTCATATCTCAACGCCATCACTGATCTTTAAGGCAGAGGCGATTGTGGGACCGAAGGATGTTGTTCATTACTTAGGTCAAGGCGCTCACTCAGGAAAGGTCTCAGACCTTGCTTATCACAATAGCTTGATGGTGCAGATCTGGTCGGCTCTAGCATCCCGCGATGGCCGCTTGATGGCTCATGCACTCTCTAAATTTGCACCAATCCCAACAACATCTGGATGGGCCACCTACCTACGATGCCATGACGATATCGGATGGGCGATCGATGATGGTGATGCAAGTGAGTTGGGGATTAGCCCCCAAGCACACCGCTCCTTCCTCGCAGATTTTTATGCCAATGAATTTGAAGGTTCCTTTGCACGCGGCGTTCACTTCCAATCTAATCCAACTACTGGTGATAGAAGAACATCGGGAAGTGCGGCAAGTCTGATTGGTATTGAGGCAGCGCTTGAGAAGAAAGATCCATTAGCGCTGCAAGGCGCGATAGATCGTTTGAAGTGCGCCTATGCAATGGTCTTTGGCTTTGGCGGACTCCCCCTTCTCTATATGGGTGATGAACTTGCCATGCTCAACGACCACTCTTATCTCAAGAACGCAGCGAAGGCAGAAGATAATCGCTGGATCCATCGCCCGGAGATGGATTGGTCCTTGGTGAAATCTGCTGAGAAAGGTCGCGGTGTCGAAGGTCAGGTTGATCAAGCGATCCGTTCACTGATAAGAGCGCGCAAAGCTGCGCCATCGCTCCATAGTTCCACTTCGACCGAGGTCTTCACCACCAATAACCCAGCAGTGATTATCTTCCGTCGCCGCCATGCATCAGGCAATCTCGTGCAGCTCTATAACCTTTCAGAGCGAGAGCAAGGGGTGAGTATGCATGGAATTGCATCAGGCAACCTTCTGGAATGCATCTCTGGTGAGCGCCTTCACATCTATGAAGAAATGGTAATTCCACCTTATGCCGCGTGGTGGTTGCAGCAATAGGCTGCAGTAGGATTCCCGCCATGTCATTGAGCACAGGTTTAAGTAACGATAAGAACTGGTGGCGCCAAGCCGCTATCTATCAGATCTATCCCCGCAGTTTTGCCGATACCGATGGCAATGGAATCGGAGATTTGAAGGGCGTCACCGCAAAGGTCCCCTATCTCCAATCTCTGAGCATCGATGCTGTCTGGCTCTCACCTTTCTATCCATCAGCGTTGGCAGATGGTGGTTATGACGTTGATGATTACCGCAACGTCGATCCCAAGCTAGGAACGCTAGAAGATTTCGATGAGATGCTCGCTGCCCTCCATCACGTTGGCATTCGAGTATTTGTCGATATCGTTCCCAACCACTCCTCCAACCTTCACCAATGGTTTAAAGATGCGATTGCATCAGAGCCAGGTTCACCAGAGCGCGCCCGCTACATCTTCCGCGATGGTCGTGGCGATAATGGCGAACTTCCACCAACAGATTGGCCATCGCACTTTGCTCCCTCTGCCTGGACCCATGAATCTGTCTGGGGCGGTAAAGGTAATCAGTGGTATATGCACTGGTTCGCTCCAGAGCAGCCAGATTGGAACTGGGATAACCCAGAAGTTGAGGCGGATTTCCTCACCACTTTAAAGTTCTGGGCAGATCGCGGGGTCGATGGCTTCCGTATCGATGTCGCCCATGCGCTCAAGAAGGATCTCTCTGAGCCACTCCGGATGCGCTCAACGATGGAGTATGAAGATCCACAGCCGCTCGATGGCAATGGAATCTTGATGGATCGCACCGAACTCTTTGAGGTCTATAAGACATGGCGCAAGCTCTTTAACTCATATGACCCACCACGCGTTGCCGTGGCTGAGGCAAATGTTCACCCAAGTCGTATGCCGCTCTATGCAAGTGAAGAGACGCTCGGTCAATCATTTGATTTCCGCTTTATCGATGCCGACTTTAGCGCCGCAGATTTTAAGCACTGTGTGACAGATAGCTTAGAGCTGGCAAAGAAGAATAACTCTTCAACAACGTGGACCCTTGGAAATCATGACCAGATGCGTTATGCAACAAAGCAAGGTCTCCACCCTGTCGTTGATCGCCAAGAGTGGCTCCTCTCCAATGGCACATCGCACCCAGTCGACTTTGAGATCGGCACCCAATGCTCCGTTGCGGCAAATCTCTTTATCTTGGCCCTTCCTGGCTGCACCTATCTCTATCAAGGAGATGAGCTTGGAATCCATGAGGTTGCCGATATTCCAGAAGATCAGATTCAAGATCCGGTATATCTACGTAACCATAAGAAGACCAAGGGGCGCGATGGTTGTCGCGTTCCACTTCCATGGAGCCGAGAGGGTAAGAACTTTGGTTTTGGCGATGGCACGCCTCACCTTCCTCAGCCAGAGTGGTTTGGTAGTTACTCTGTTGAAGCACAGAGTGGCCATGAGAACACACCACTAGAGATCTTCCGTAAGGCGCTTAAGCTCCGTCGCCAGTTGCAATGTGCTGAGGAAATCACTTGGCATAAGACCACAAGCGATGATGTCTTGCACTTTAGCCGCCCGAACGGCTGGAACTGCATCATCAACTTTAAGGGCGGTAAATATCCAATGCCACAGGGTGAAGTGCTCCTTGCATCCCAGCCGCTCGTCGATGGAAAGATTCCACCTGCGACAACGGTCTGGTTTAAGGCGTAGTAATTTAAGAGAGAAGTTCTTAGAATGAAGAAGGCCTAGCCTCCACTATGGAGGCTAGGCCTTTCTCTCTACACTCTTATTTCTTATTCATCATTTATTGCAGTGTTTCAGTATTGCAGTGTTGATTTATGAAACTCCGAGAATATCGACGACGAAGATCAAGGTCTCATTAGGTCCAATTGGTCCAGCGCCAGCTGCGCCATAACCCATCTCTGGTGGAAGAACGAGGAGGCGGCGACCGCCGACCTTTGCTCCCGGTAGACCCTTCTGCCATCCCTCAACAACTTGTGCCAGCGCAAATGTTGCAGGTTGTCCGACCCATGAAGATTCAATCACCTTTCCATCAGACCAGGTCATGAGGTAGTAGTGAACGGTGAGAGTAGATGTTGGGAGAACTTCAGCGCCGGTTCCGACGATGATGTCCTTGGTGGTGAGCTCTGCCGGTGGTGTGCCGGCGGGAGCTGTAACAGTTGGAACCTCACCAGCATTTGCAGAGACTGCTGGAAGCGATCCCGCTGCTGCGGAGCTCGCCGATGTTTGAGGTGTATCTGATGAGGACATAGTGATGGCTCCTAGGGCTGCGAGGGCCACCAGGGCCAGGGCGAGTATTGATGCCACGATCATGCGCGGATTCTTCATGGGATGCACCCTATCTTTTTCCTTTTCCCCACCCTGCATTAGACTCGCGGAATATCCCTGGGGGTTATCGTCTAGGGTGAACTTCAACGGTGGAAGAGGAATTGAGGAAGAAGATGGCGCCACGTAAGCCACGTAAACCACAGGCGATCGATGTCCTTGCGCAATCAATCTCACAATGGATTGGTAAGCACAACCTTCAGAGCGACCCCTACCTCAACGGCCTCCTTACCGCGATAGAGAGTAAGAAGGATCTCCATATTTGGGCCGAGCTCGACCCCAATGATTACCTCCCTCACCCAGAGACAGAGGCTGGCTCTGCCAAAGAGCGCCTCGTTCGACTTCTCACTGTTATTCGTAACGTCCTCGTCTTCGCACCGGTTGCACTCACCTGGGCTGCGGTAAGCGCTGCTACATCTGGCTTCTCCCAATACATCGCAGAAAATGGCGCAGATGTCGTCAACTTCCTCGACTTCTGGCAGAACGGCTATGGCATCCTGGCTGAGGAGTGGAAGATTGGAAATGTCGCCCGCCTCGACTTCATCATTGTCGTCATCGTCATCCTCTTAACCCTCTATGTCTCACGCGGTGGCTATCAGGTCGAGGAGATCAAGCACGCAGCAGAAGCTGAGATCGATCGTGAGCGTCTAGCGCTAGCTATTGAGATTCACGCCGCCCTCCACGATAAGCGCAAGGTCACCACAGTGACTATGAATGCAAGCCTTGCCGGTGCAATCTCACGACTCGTTGGTGCGACAAGTAACCTTGAGGATGCCTCACGATTTATCGAGAAAGCTTCACGGAAACTTCCCAAAGAGAGCATAACGCCATCATTTCTCTCATCGCTCTCCTTTGACTCAGAGTTAGATAAGCCAAAGGCGCGAAAGTCTCGCCGTGCGTAAAGTTCGCCGCCATCGCGTTGAAGAGGACTCCACCCACCAAGGTGGTTGGCTCTTCGCCGACTCATTCCTTGCCCTGATGGTGATCTTCCTTGCCACGATCTCCTTTGTGCCATCCCTCGGTGGGGGTCTCACCGGCACAGGAAATATCGGAAATATCGCAGGTGGAAACTATGTCAAAGGGCTCAACATCGCCTATGAGAGCTTTGATCCAGTTCAGATCAATAAAGATATCGAAGGCTTCATCGTTGCTGAGAAGCTTCCCCGAAGCTCCAAAGTTCTCTTTGCAAAGATAGTGGGAGGGTTTGATCCCAATACTGAGGGTGAGAATGAGGGCAAGTACCGCGCCCTTCTCTTTAGCGCCCAGATTCAAAAGGCTGAGATTGGATACTTCCAGAATTCAAAGATTGATCTTGGGGCCAATAAGTTATTGAAGCCTAATCAGATTGTCCTTCGCCTGACGCTCTCGCCTCAGTAACCGACCGAGAGAAGAGTTGGCTCTTAGAGGCCGACGATATTGAGGAGCGTTCCAAAGAATGGAACGACGACTACTAGCTTGCCAAGGACATCCTCATCCTTGACACGAACAAATGCAACGAGGGTATCGACATCAACGCTGCCATCGCTTGCAGATTTAACAACACCAGTCTGCTTACCCTGGCCAGCAACTTCAACTACGACCTTATGGCCGACTGCATAATTGCTAGAATGCTTATAGATCACAACACTCGACTTGGCAGAGCCCATCGCACTTGAGAGTCCATTTTCAGGGTGGATTACTCGGAATCCAAGGGTGAAGAGGAGCACAAGTATTGCTGCAAGGGCAATGAGCTTGATCTTCATAATGAAAGTCTAACCTACCCTTAGCGCTTCTTAGCAGACTTAGGGGCAGCCTTTTTTGTAACAGCGGTCTTTTTCGCCGGAGTTTTCTTCGCTGCAGGCTTAGTACTCTTGCTCGTTGAGCGTGCTGCCTTCTCAGTGATCTTATTGAGCCAGGCCTCAATCTCGGCATCCTCTGAGACCGGAGAGACGGTGATTGCTGGCGCAATTGATGGAGCAACTGATTGCTCCGCCGAAACAGCGTCGCTTGTCGACTCTTTAGCGGACTTCACCTTCTTCGCCTTCTTTGAGGTCAGAGATTGAATAAGCGCCTTGGCAGTTGCTGACCAGTTGGTGCGATTGAAATTCTTAATGAAGTGTTGAATTGTAAATACAACGCCAGCAAATCCTTGCGGCTTGCGTGATACCGGTGGACGGGCAGGTCCTGCCTGTTGGCTCTGCTCGCTCTCGCTATCTTCATTGACATTGCCATTGCCCATACCGAGCATGAGACGACTTGTGCGAGAGTCTGGACGTCCAACTCCACGCCAGGTAGCAACCTCAATCACACTTCCCTGAGTCATCTTTCCCACAACAATCTTCTGGCCATCAGGAAGATCGATGACAAGTGGTGAGTCAGAGATGGGAAGTGGGAGTTTGGAGACCTTAGGTGCGGTCTTCTCGCCCTCTTGATTAGCCAATTTCAAAACCAATTCGGTCGGTGTAATCGGCTGTGTAGAGCTCGCTCACTGCAACAGCTGTTCCTGGTGAGCGGATAGTTGCGCATGCAAAACCAGGAGTTGATGAGTTGAGAGTAAATTGAGGATTACCTGTTGGCCAGCCAGCTGCTGCTGGAAGAGTGTAGGAACACTTCACAATGTCATTTGCGATGTAATTGCCAGATGTATTGACAAGGCCTGATCCACGAATCTTGAGGTAGATAGAGATTGTCTTAGTTGCACAGGTATCTTTGATATCGCCATCTGTAATTGTTGGATTACCGATTGTGAATGAGTTGAATACAAAGTCACTTCCAGTAAAGACGCGAGTGAAATTCACAATCATCTTATTATCTGCTTCGCAGCCAGTAACTGAGACTTCACCTTGACCGTATCCGATGGTTCCGCCACCGCCTCCACCGCTGCCTGTTCCAGCAGGGCCAGTTGCACCGGTCGCTCCCGTTGCACCAGGTGCACCGTTGAGACCATTACATGTATAAGTGACATTTCCTGCGCCATCGGTAAATCGGACTCCACCGGTGGTGCAATTGCCTTGAACGCCAGTAAAAGCTACGGCGAGAACGCTCGCGCCAGCAGGACCTGCCGCTCCGACCGCACCTGGTGCGCCATCGAGGCCATCTCTACCGTCTTTTCCATCCTTACCATCCATACCGATAAGGCCATCTTTACCTGCAACACCTGCAGGTCCTGGATCTCCCTTAGGTCCAACAAGGAGAGCGAGAACCTGGTTGAGGTTTGCTGCAGCAGATTTAGTTCCGAAGAAATAGTTCTGAGAGTCAGAGTTACCTGTTGAATCCGCGTAGGCGACACCGATACGAGTCAGTGAGAGCACTAGGAGGATGACAGCGAACTTCTTCATGGCCTTATTGTCTCCGAATTCTCTTCAAAAGAAAACTTATCCTCATTCGATGAGTAAATCGCGCTATAAACCGCATGGAGAACCGGCGCCACCCCGGTCAGAAGGAGGAGGAGGTTGGCTCGCTGGTCGAGTAGGAGCGGCTTCATCGAGATCTGCTTAAAGATAATGAAGGCGACACCTGCGATAATGGCAGATTCCAGGATTATATTGCGTGGAATCCGTGAGGTCTGAAGGAATGAGATTTTGTTGAAGCGGATAAAGATTAAGAAGTAAGGAAGTGCGAAGAGGATCGCCACAAATGCTGCGGTGCTGGCAGCAGCGGTCCAGATATAGACAAACGAGAAGATCATCGCCAAGACAGCAAATGCTGTTATTGGTGAGCTCACACGTGAGATTACGAAAGATTCATCGCGGGTCTCAACATAGCCACCACGCTCTAGCCCCACACCATCTGCAAAGCCACGGATTAAGAGCATGGCAGCGATGATGAGGAAGTGGACCAAGGTCAGTGATCGCACCTCGTTCTCGGTATAGATCACGCTGTTGACGAGAGCGTGGCCGAGATAGAAGACCGCTCCCCCGACCAAACTTGATCCAATAACACCGAGGAACTTAATCGGATCAGAGCCACGAGTTGATTGTGGTTCAAAATCTCGGTTAATAGTCTCGCGCAATAGCGCTGCAAAGAGTGATGGTCCAACCCAAGCGATACCGATTGCAATTGCGATCAGGAAGTCGCGGAAAGATGTGATGTTTCCTGTGGCAAGTTGGATCGCCCAGAATCCAAGAGTCGCTGCAACTCCAGCAAATGCATCCGCAATTGCAATCGCTGCAACAATCAAGAAGATGGTCATTGGGGTTGAGGCGATTCCATCATTGCGACCCACCTCAACTGCTGCAATCGCACCAGCAATCAGACCTGCAAGAGGTGCAATCCCGTAGAGATTCTTTGAGATGCGGTGTGAGACTTCACCTTCGCGGATTAAGAGGAAGCGAAGGAGAGATGGCTTGAGCGCAATCAGTGACTGCACGCGAAGGCGATATGGCGCCTTCTCCAAGCGGTCCCAGAAATTAGGCTCTTCATCAAAGATTGGGTCGGTAAGACGTGGCAATACCTGAGTGCTTCTAAATGGAATATATGAATACTTACGAGCTCGAATTGTCGAGACAATTCCGGTTAAGAAGACAAAAATTGCAATGATCAGAGTCAGATCAAAGAGGCTGGTAGCAACGGTATTGGTCTGCTCTTCAATCAAGCTAATACCGGCAACGACTGTACGCGGAGAACCCTCACCATTGGTGACGATTGTGTAGGCGCCAGTTGGAAGATCTGCTGGGATAAAGAGTGAGTAGACGACATATCCAGCATCGTTCTTCTGGCTTGCAGTGAAAGTCTTTGGCTCAATGCCATTGCCCTCAAGTGTCACAATCCACTTCTGTGTGTAGGCTCCGCCGCCAAGAACAACCTGCTGCTCACGGCCGCGCTCCCAGGTAAGGAGTGGAATATCAAATGCTTGCGCTGCAATGGGTGAGAGCATAAGAGCAATAAGAGCTAGTGCGATTACTTTAAGGCGGCGCATCTACGAATCGCCCTTCAAGGTATCAATGATGAGCCAGATACCTACTCCGACTGGTATGAGCACCATCAACATCTTCGGTGCCATCAACTTTCCAATCCACGGAATAACAAAGAAGACCACACCGCTAATGTCTTCAGCCTTTGGCTTCTGCACGTCAGGCGTTGGGTTGTTATCACCCTTCATCAACCAACCGTTGATCGGGTCACCACCGATAATGCGGTGGGTAAAGATTCCAACAGACTCTCCGCTAAAGCGGCGCGCCGTATAGGCGACAATATCGCCAAGCTCTGGTTGAGTCCGTGGCGTTGGTGCCAAAAGAACGATATCGCCTGGCTTAATAACCGGCTCCATAGAACCGGTAAGAACAATACGAGCTTTAACAAAACCAGATGCTGATAAAACTGAGAAAGAGATCAAGATGCCGCTTAATGCATAGCCGATCCACTTAACGATATTGCTAATCTTGTTATTGCGCGCCTGCGCAGGTGTTGCAATGCGCTCAGGCGGTGCCTGAACAAAGAGCTTTGATTTTGTTGGGGTAATCTCAGTTGGCGTAATAAGAACTGTCTTTTCGCCGTTGGCATTTGAGATTGTCAGCAAGACTTTAGAGTCTGCAAATTGTGATTGACCTTCTACCCACATCTCTTCCGTTGAAGTTGCTTCAAAGAGAGGGCGACGAATTGCCTCTTGGGTCATAGTTAGCGCTTAGAGGTCTGAATCGTAATTCTACGGATCATGCTCGCATCAGCAAATGAGACTGTGCGATCTGGGTCGAATGTAATCTGAATTGATGATTGATTACTTGTGAATTCTGTTGAGCCAGCACCTGTATCAGTAAGAATGTCATAGTCGATATATGCCATTCCGAGCGCTTGAACGGTGCTTGAATCGGCAAAGTAGAACTTTGCGATATCGATTGTGTTGTATGAGGCGCCATTTGCTGCGGTCGCTGTCTCAGAGAGAGTAAGCGCAGTTCCAGTCTCAGAGTAAACCTGGATTGTGAAATCTTCACCCACGCAATTCGCATCGATATTCTCCAAAATAATGGAGTCAAGGGTGAACTTTCCTGTACCTGTGTCATTTACAAAGCCTGCATAAGGAATAACAGTGATTCCACCATTGGTATCACAGGCTGTTGCTGTTAAGAATCCTTGGCCGAACTCAGTTCGATTGCCTGAAGGAGTAAGAGCGATATTGGCACCGTATGCAATACCGGTCACTGCCAAGATCATCGCAATTGCCTTCACTAGGAAGGGCTTTGAACTACCACTTTCTTCAATATCCCCGTATTCAGCGTCGTCAAAAGCGTATGACTCATCAAAGTCATCACTTTCGTAACGCTTAAGGATATTCATTTACTTCTTTCTTCCTGATGTACTTCGGATTAAACCCTTGTTTTAACTACTCCCTTTATACGCCGATAGAAGCGCACCTTTCGGGGCTTCTATCGGCGTACTAGAGAATCGTTAAATGGGATGGATTATTTCCTTAGTTGGTGCTCTGAAGTGTGAGCTTGAAGACTGCACCTGCTGTTGATGACGGAGTTGAGAATCCAAGATCGAATGCAAGCGCGTTAGTTCCACCACCTGAAACACCAGAAATTGTTGTTCCTGCTGCCGAAGTTGGGTTAGTAGATGTAATTCCGATTGTCGCAGTCGTTACCGCAGTTGAACCAGAAGTTGCGAGCTGAAGCGGTGTGGCTGATGTGTCGCCATACGCGTTCAGTGAAAGTGTCTTGCCTTGGCAAGTTGTTGTTGATGCAGCATCTACACCTGTAAATGAGACTGTTGAGAGCATAAATACTGGGTTTGCTCCGTTTTGGAATGTCACCTTTGGTGACAATGTGATTGAGCTATCGCATGCTGATGCAACCTGAACACCCTGACCGAATTCAATTGCATTTCCAGTTCCGAGTGAGATGTTAGCTGCGAGTGTTGAGCCAAGTACTGCTACCGCTGCAACTGTTGCAAGGCCAGCAAGTGACTTGAGATTGCTCTTCTTTGGTGCTGATTTACGAGGCGCCGGAGCGTTCTCGAACTTTAGGATTTCCATTCCTATATTCCCCATTCTAGTTAACGATTCCACCTCGGTTACTGCACCATTACCTCGCAAGTGGGGCGAAGCTCAGGTTTCCCCACTTATTGCTAAGTGGGAATTCTTCTTTATGGTGTCGCGGTTGGCGACGGTGTTGCGCTTGGTGAAGCGCTCGGTGCAGGTGCTGCATCAGCGCCTGGGTTGTTGATTGTTTCAACTGTGGTGCGGAAGACCTGCTGGCCGTCGATATTGACAGCTGCCTTTGCAGGATCGATGAAGAAGGTGACATCTGCATTATTTGCAGAGAGAACGCTTCCATCGTAGATAGATGTTCCGCTGACAGATACAGCAGCGCTTGCAAGCAAGGTGCCTGAGATTGGATTACCTGTACCTGTTAAATATGTGAGAAGGAGCGCTGTTGAATCGCTGATGTTGCTCGATGGCACATTTGCAGGAAGTGAAACCTGCAAAACCTTCGCCTCAGGGATTGCTCCGATAGTAATTTCTTGTGATGAGCCATCGATCAAACGGATGCGAAGCTTCTTACCTGCGCAATTCTGAAGATCGAGATTAGAGACTGTCACTGCGCGAACGCGGAAGAATCCAGCAGACGGATCGTTCTGTGTTGGAGCGCCATGCCACTCTTCGCCCATTGCAATAAAGATCTTGTCATCACATGCAACTGCTTGCTGTGATCCTTGACCAAATTCAAGTGAACCATTTCCAACTGTCACACTCGCTGCGAATGTAGACATGATGAATGGAATAAATCCCATGATGGCAACGCCGAAGACAATCTTCGACTTGTACTTCTTACCGCCACCAAAGCCGGAGTTAACTGGTCCGCTCAGCGGTGAATGCAGCGTCATGTGAGCGTTCCTTTCTCTCGATACGGCTCAGCAACCACCCCGTGGGTGTGACCACAGGGTGATATTGAGGGCCATCCTAGACCGAGAGTTTGAACGAAGTAAAGTTGCCGAAAGGGTGTTGGGAGGCTCAAATGAGCCTAAAGTGAGCCTGAAATGCGCCTTACTTAAGGCGGCCGTCACCCTTAACGGTCGATTGATCGAGGCCGAGTGGGCGGATTGTTGTAATCGCCCCTGAGCGGGCGAGGCCGCAGTACTCAGGGTCGACAACCGGCTTTGAGACGGCGAGGAAGCGGAAGGTGAGCGAGCGCCCTGAGATTCCTCCCCCGGTTGAGCTCATAAAGAGCCCCTGGTAAGAGTTGAGAAGTTCGATGGCGCGGCCAGTCTCAGCTGAGATCAAGACCTGGCCAGAGAGGTCTCCTGCGATGAGCTCGGCCCCATCGACCTGGTTCTGGGCAGCGCCCTTCTGCTTCACATCAAAGCGAAGGCCAGGGCCGTTGACGCAGACCATGGTGTAGCGAATCTGAGGGTTGGGGTTTGCCACATAGATATGAGGCATGAACCGTGTGAGCGCCCGTGGGTCAACTGCAATGGTCGTTGGCACCTTCACCACATAGGCGGTCTGAGTCTCAAGCGGAACACCTGGCGCATCTGCTGTTGCGCTCTCGCTGCTCTCAGCCAATGGGCTATCAGTTGGATTGGCAATCGGTGGCCGTGAGATCACAGGCTCTGGGGTGAAGGTAGGTGTTGCAGTTGGAGATGCCGTTGGCGTCTCAGAGATTGTGACAGTTGTTGTTGTCTGGCTCTGTGTGGTCGGCTCCAGCATCGCGGGATCAGATGAGAGCTCATCTGCCAGAGTAGGTGCGATAGTTGAGATCACCGCTGCAAAGAGTGAGAAGGCAAGTGCGCGTGAGATGAGCTTTACTGAACGCTTTTCGGAATGCCAATAGTCATTGAATCGGTATCGCAACCGATCAACGAGCTCATCTATAGACATATTCGAAATATACCTTCCTTTGAGGCTGCCGGTCTAACCCTTGCCAGGCTATGCGGTGGAATTACCCTAATTTGCCTGGGATATAGACCAAACCGAGCGCCTTCATCCGCTCTTCTAGCGCCTGCCGGAGATTTACATCCCCTACTCGATTGGCGTAATACATACCAACGGTGAAGGTGATATTTCGAGCAGGAGCAATCTCAATAAGTCGGCTCACAAGTTCACCAAGTCCTTCAATCTCACCAGAGTCAACAGCGACTCGTGCAAGATAGGCAGCTGCCGCAACGCAGCGAGGGTTGGCAGCTAACTCATCTTCTGCCAACTTCTTTGCATCTGCCGGGCCGTGATTTTGTGCCATGAGAAGTTCAGCATCGAAATACATAAAGCAAGGAAGTGCTGCTGATGGGGTGTAATCCTGAACAATCGCATTGTCCTTGGCATAACGCTCAATGTGGGTGAGGTAGTTGAGCTGGCCTTGGGTGAAGAAAGCTGCGATAGCAAGGAGCGTTGCAGCGCTGATTACTGGAAGCGCCTTTTGTGAGAGCTTCGCTTCGCTCTTGCGTGATGGAAGGCGATAGACCTGTCCGACAATAAAACCGCAGACGGCCCAGAAGATGAACTTATGGGTCAAGGTAATTGGACTAATAAATGAGTTGGTGAGATAGACGAAGATAAAGAGACCAAGGGCAAAGAGTGAGCCTCGGTCAATCTTCTTGTTATCCCAGATAATGAGGAAGGCGCGAATAACAAGTGCAATCAGGAAGATGAAGACTGCTGTGCCGACTATGCCTAATGTGGCGAGAGTCTGTACTGAAGCTGAGTGAGCATCATTACTGAGAATGTTTGTGTATTTGATGATGTCTTCAAGTGTTCGATACTGCTCATAGTTATTGCCATATTGATCAGGTCCAACACCAAAGAGCATGTGATCGAAGAATTGGCGCATTCCAGCAAGCCAGAAGTTTGAACGGATCTTTACCTGAACATCATTTCCCAGAACTGGAACAAAGTCACCGAGGAATGGCATAAGGAAGATGAACTCAGCCCAGATAATCACGGCGAAGGTGCCGAGGAAGGTTCGTGCATTGAGAGTCCACTGGCGACGCGGGATGTATTTACGCAAGAGATAAAGCGAAATACCGACTACAACAAAGGCGAGATCGAGATAGCCCTGAAGAGGTCCAGCGAGATAGAGGGCAAAGATATTGGTCGCTGCGGCAAATCCTAGGAAGATGCGTGCCCTCAGAGTCGAATTAAGCGCCACAAAGAAGATAAGTGGGAAAGTTGTTCCCAGCATCGCGGCAAAGAAATCTGTATTTCCCAGGGTCGCAGAGACTCCATGCGCACCGGGGAACTCAATTAGGTCAAAGTGTTGGGCGATGCCGGCAAGGGCTACACCTTCAATGGCGACGATATAGAAGCGAAGAAGAAAAACAAATGGTGAGAATGTGAATTGGCTATGGAAGATTGCCACCGTCAAAAGGGCTAGGACGCTAGCAACTCCCACGAAACGTCCTGCATCTCCAATAAGTGAGCCAATGAGATTGCCACTTGCCATCAGCGATGCTAATTGAGAGATAACAAGTGCGATAGCGCCATAAGTTGCAAGGCGAGTGAAGCGAAACTTCTCACTCTTAATCGCGATATAGATCAGGTAAATAGTTGAGATCAGGAGGAGTGAGAGAAGCTGAACTGGCGCATTCTTATCGAAGCCGTGAGGAAAGACGTTATCTGGGATATGGAGCAAGGCGGCGATGATGAAAGCTACGCCGGAGAAGATGGCAGCCTTCTGTTGAATGCGTGCAGACATTGAAGAATTAATCCTCTAGCTGGCGAATCAATTTGAAATCTCCGCCACCGAGTTGTCCCTGGTCGCGATACATCTCAAGCTTGGCGCGAGTATCTGCAATATCAAGGTTGCGCATAGTGAGCTGTCCGATGCGATCGGTTGGACCAAAGGCAGCATCTTCAGTGCGCTCCATCGACAACTTATCTGGGTGGTAGCTCAGCGCAGGTCCTGTGGTGTTGATGACTGAGTAATCATCGCCACGACGCAGGCGAAGCGTTACCTCGCCGGTAATTGCTGATGCAACCCACCGTGTAAGTGATTCACGGAGCATCAAGCTCTGTGGGTCTAACCAGCGACCTTCATAGAGAAGGCGGCCAAGGCGGCGACCTTCAGCGTGGTAATTGGCGATGGTGTCTTCGTTATGAATTGCACTGACCAAACGCTCATAGGCGATGAAGAGAAGTGCCATACCTGGTGCTTCATAGATTCCACGAGACTTTGCCTCAATGATGCGGTTCTCAATCTGATCTGCCATACCAAGGCCATGGCGACCACCGATTGCATTTGCCTCCTGCATCAATGCAACTACATCGGTAAATTCCTTACCGTTGATGGCAACTGGGCGACCTTGAACAAATTGGATCCGGACATCCTCTGAAGGAATTGAGATTGATGAATCCCAGAACTTCACACCCATAATTGGTGTGACAATCTCAATTGATGCATCGAGATTCTCAAGGTTCTTCGCTTCGTGAGTTGCACCGAGAATATTGGCATCGGTCGAATATGCCTTCTCAACGCTATCGCGATATGGGAAGTTGTGAGCTACCAACCACTCAGACATCTCTTTACGTCCACCGAGCTCCCGGACAAAGTCCTCATCGAGCCATGGCTTATAGATACGAAGATTTGGATTAGCAAGGAGTCCATAGCGATAGAAGCGCTCAATGTCATTGCCCTTATAGGTTGAACCATCTCCCCAAATCTCAACGTTATCGCTGAGCATCGCTCGCACAAGGAGCGTTCCGGTAACAGCGCGACCGAGAGGAGTGGTGTTGAAATACTGCTTTCCACCAGAGCGGATATGGAAGGCGCCGCAGGCGATGGCAGCTAGCCCCTCCTCCACAAGTGGAGTCTTGCAATCAATTAATCGGGAGATCTCTGCGCCGTATTCCTTCGCACGATCCGGGACGGTCTCAATATTGCTCTCATCGTATTGGCCGAGATCTGCGGTGTAGGTGCAAGGGACTGCCCCCTTATCGCGCATCCATGCAACTGCGACAGATGTATCTAATCCGCCGGAGAATGCGATTCCGACTTTTTCACCAACAGGTAGGGATGCGAGGACCTTGGACATGGGCTAAGTCTAACGGTTCAATTTAGCCGCAAGTACGGGCGTTACTCCCCAGATAGAAATCATCGATTGATAGCGCTCAACTTCGCCCGATTCGGGCGTGGCGCCAGTTTTCACCGCACGAATCATGAGATTTCGAGGGGTGTGCTCTCCCCCGATAAATTCAATTGCATCAACCCGATAACCATGGAGCTTCATTAATTGGATGCGAAGTGAATCAGTGATGAGATCACCTAACCGCTCTCGCATAATTCCATGGCGAGTAATGAGCGACCACGGTTCCGGAGCAACGCTCATCTGAGCTTGGATATCGTGGTGACAGCATGGTGCAAAGAGAGTCAGTGGCACATCACGGTTGAGCGCCCACGCAATCGCATCATCGGTTGCCGTGTCACAGGCATGGAGTGCGATTGCAACATCTGCCTCATTGATTGAAGTCTGAGAAATCTCTTCGGCGAGAAAAGTGATCGTCGAATCAATTCCCAGGGACTCGGCAATCGCATTGTTGCGATCGCGAGATGCGGGTCTAATATCAATTCCAGTCACCTTAACCGGTATGTCAACGCTCCGAAGATATTGATGAGCGGCAAAAGTCAGATATGCATGGCCGCATCCCAAGTCAACGATGCGCAGTGGCTTTTCTTCAGTCGGGGTCTGCACATGGCCGGCTGCGATTGCATCGTTGAGAGTTGGAACGAGTAAGCGTAAGAACTCTTCAACTTGCTTATATTTATCCATCTTTGATGGCTTGATCGCGCCATGGGCATCTGCAATACCAACTTCACGCAAAAATGGATCGTTCATATCGAGAAGACGCTTCTTACTTCGATCATGGGAAAGATCTTGCTTAGCGCCATTCTTGCTTCGCGAGAAGAGGGGGACGCCCTTCTTTGATATTCGAAGGGCTAAGGTCTCGCCTTCCATCTCTACGGTGATATTTGCATACCCAGATTGAGCAAGTTCCATGAAGGGTAGTTCTGATGGAGCGAAGTTCTTTGAGGTCATCTGCCGGCCATCGCTATAACTGACCTGAATTACCAGACCGCTCTTGAGGGAGACTGGGCGCATATCGATTCGCTCATGGGTCGGTTGCATATTTCGCCGACGGCCTGAGAGAACGGCTCTGACAAAGCTCTCGCTCTGCGAGATCGCCCCCTGGAGTTGGGAGATGGCGCTCTCAAGTTCTCTATCGCTCACACCTTTAATGTTAGTCTTTCACAATGATTTCAACCACCAACTGGATTATTACGATCGTTGCCCTCCTCGTTGTGGTGGTCATTGACTTTATCTGGGCGATCGCAAATCGTCAGAAGGAAACCTCAATGCGTGAGGTGACCCTCTGGTCAATCTTCTATGTATCACTTGCTATCGCCTTTGGAATCTTTATGGGTTACTGGCTCGACCCACAGAGCCAGAAGGAGTTCTTCGCTGGCTGGTTGACTGAATACTCCCTCTCCTTCGATAACCTCTTTGTGTTTGTCATCATCTTGACCAAGTTGAAAATTTCCCGTGAGAAGCAGCAATTAGCGCTGCTCATCGGAATCCTCTTCGCGCTTGTCCTTCGCATTATCGCAATCTCAGTGGGCGCGAAGGTGATTGAGCAGTTCCAGCAGGTCTTCTTCCTCTTCGGTGCTTTCCTCATCTATACCGCGATCCACCTCTTTATTGAGAGCGGCGCTGATGAAGAAGAAGAGAAAGAGAGCAGACTTGTTACCTATCTCAGCTCAAAAGGCGTCAAGCCCTTCACAATCGCTCTCATTACATTAGGTGCAACTGACCTCGTCTTCGCCCTCGATTCGATCCCAGCAATCTTCGGACTGACTCAGAATGTTTATATCGTCATCACCGCAAATATCTTCGCCCTCATGGGTCTGCGCCAGCTCTACTTCCTCATCGGTGGTCTAATGGAGCGCCTGGTTCACATCGGCAAGGGTCTCTCAGTTGTTCTTGGCTTTATCGGCGTGAAGTTAATCTTCCACGCATTTCATGGAATCAATATCCATGAGATCGCTGGCTTCCACATCCCAGAGATCACAATCACCCAATCTCTTGCTGTGATTGTTGGATGCCTTGGTATTGCAACTATCGCAAGTCTTATCTCTACTCGCGAACAGCGGGCACCTCAGCAATAACAGCCAGTCCCCCGAGCGAGCTCTTTCGTAGTGTGAGTTGACCACCACTCTTCGCAATAACTGCGGCCATGATGCTCATGCCTAATCCTGAGCCACCGCTTTCCCGTGAGCGAGATTTATCGAAACGATTGAGCGATTGAATATTCTCTCGATAGGCAGCTTCCGGCAGCCCTGCTCCGCCATCTTCGATTGCAAGCTTTGCATTCTTGCCAGATCTCACAAGCGAAATCTTCACAGAGACTTTTGGATCTGTGTGTCGAGCAATATTGTTGAGAGCATTCTGGATAAACCTGGAGAAGTAATCTCTCACGCCCATAATTGCAAGATGTGGCTCAATCGCTATCTCAACTGCGCGATCAGGATAGAGAGTGGCGAAGTCTTCGCTATGTGCCTTAAGGAGTTCAGAGAGATCGATTAACTCATTATCGCGCTGGGCGCTCTCCCCTAGCTCTGCAAGGAGTAACAAGTCATGAATCAGGGTCTCCATTCGCCCGATCTCAACATTGACTCGGGAAAATGCTCGCACCTTATCTTCCTCGGTTTTCATCATCCCTTTGCTGAGCATCTCCACATACCCCTTAATCACGGTAAGTGGCGTGCGCAACTCATGGGAGGCATCTCCAAGAAATGCCTGCATCCGCTCTAGAGCTATCTCATCATCGCGGTTCTTGAGCCTTCTGATGTAGAGAGTAAGAAGTGCGAAGGCGATCAACGAGGTGAAGATCGTGGCAAGGAGAACCGAGAAGAGCCCCGCCTTGTAGCGAGTATTGGCCTCATCTGATGAGGCAGCAACTACGAGGTAATCACCACCAGAGATTTCAAGGCCGCGATAGCGATAGTCATAGAGGCCGCGCCCTGCCTGAATCTTGGAGGTTGCTCGCTCCACCTCCGGTAATGAGATTTCAGAGAAGAGTTCGAGCGTTGATTCATTGACCGTAGTCACCGCACCATCTCGGGAGACGAGGAAGAGCGAGAGATCGAGAGCAAACTCATCGATGTGAAAGAGGGCGGCGCTCAACTCTTGGTTAGGTGATGCCTTGGCATCATCAATAGTTGAGTTAATCGCAAAGTCGATTGATGAGATTGTGTTCTGGTGGCTCTGAAAGGTAACGAAGGTGCCGATAGATGCGGTGAGAATAGTTGTCAGAGCTAAGGTGACTATTCGCAGCCTAGCTGTGGAGGAGAGTTTCACTTCTTCTCTGGTTGGAGCTGGAAACCAACGCCACGAACTGTCTTAATTCCCTCAAAGCCATCGCGGTGGAGCTTCTTACGAAGGTATGAGATGTAAGTATCAACAACAGTAGTCTCGGTCTCAAAGTTAATTCCCCAGACCTCTTCCAGAAGAAAGCTCTTGCTTAGGACTCGGCCTTTTGATTCAAGGAGAACATGGAGCAATCTAAATTCAGTTGGAGAGAGCTCAACTACCTCATCGTTAAATGTGACCTTATGAGATTCTTCATCGAGTGTGATGGGGCCAACTGAGAGTACGGTCGGAGTTGTCTCGGTAAATTGTGAGCGGCGAAGAATTGCACGAACGCGAAGAACTAACTCTTCCAAACCAAATGGCTTGGTGACGTAATCATCGGCGCCGAGGGTGAGTCCGCGAGTGATATCTGCGCGATCTCCACGTGCACTTAACATCAGCGCTGGAGTGTTATCGCCATTTCCACGGATACGTTCAATAAATTCAAAACCATCCATCATCGGCATATTGATATCAACAATGAGGAGATCGGGCTTTACGGTGCGAAGAAGGGTCTGCGCCACCATCGCATCTGCGGCGCCTAAGGTCTCAAACCCTGCCAACTTGAGGGCATCGGAGAGGAGTTCACGAACGCCAGCCTCATCATCGATAATCATGATTAGTTGTGCCATGGGGCAACTCTCCCATGCGGGGCGATGAATCGCCACCATTGGCAAGAGACTCCAGAAAAGACACTACGAAGAAGATGGCATTTCACAGAATCTTCACATATTGCTCCGCCACACTATCCCCATGAGTTCAAGACGCGTTCCACGAGCTGCCCTCACCGGGCTCGCAGCGCTCTCTCTCCTCACACCAACTCAGGCGTATGCAGAACCAACGCCATCGCCATCTCCCACCTCAACTCTCAGTCCTTTGGAACAGTATCGAATTGATCGCGAGAACTACCTAGATGCGATGAAAGTTCGCAGCATTGCAATGAAGAATATCAATATTGCATTTAAAGAGGCGTGCGATAAGGCGGCTCGAGAATTTAAGTTGGCGATGGCAAGTGCTAGAACACCTGATCAAAAGACTCTTGCAGCAAATACCCGTAAGAGCGCAATTACTACAGCAATTGCAGCACGAGACGCTTCGATTGCTGCCCTTGGTGCAGAGCCAGTGCCACCAGTTGAGCCAGCTAAGCCGATGAAGATCTCCAGTAAGAAAAAGGGTCGTTAACTAATCAGCTAACGGCATAGTGCGAATAGTCTCGCGCTTGTGATCCTTATTCTTCTCATGAATCTTTCGGATCTGTAATTCAATACTCTTAATTGCAACATCAAATGCAGCAAGATCATTGAACTCTGTCGCCTCTGCTCGAAGCGCAGGTCCAGATCCATGAGATGTGATGACCACGCGGTGTGAATGCTTACCCTGGCGAGGGTTCTGCTCATGAGTTACCTCAACTTCGATGCGATCTATCTGAACGCTAAATCGCTCCATAGATTGAAGTTTCTCTTCTGCGATTTCATGAAAGTCACTTGCAAGAGCTGCATGTCGAGTGTGGATATTGATTTTCACACCTTAAGGATGGCACTGCTTTATGAGAAATGTAAGAGGGAAATCCCTGAACTTCTTAGGAGTTACGCATCCTCAAATTCATCTTCATCGATCCAAGCATCTGTCTCGGAATCTTCTTGCTTCTCAACCCAGCTTAAAAATGTTGCGACCGCCTTAAAGGCAAGCACAGTCATTGTGATTGCAGCGAGAATTCGGCGGAGAGCTTTCATGCCTTAAAAATACTCTCTTTCTCCGATCTTTTCTCGTTAAATCGCAGAGAGAGCGCCTTCTATATCTCGCCATAGATCTCCACTATCTTCACAACCAACGGAGAGGCGGATCAATGTCTCGGGAACTGATGGGCTCTCTGTTGGCCATCGGCGCCGTCGCTCCCACGTGCTCTCTACTCCCCCGAGGCTCGTTGCATTGGTAATCAGCTTGGCAGCTGCGCAGACCGTATCGGTCTGCTCGCTATCGCTACCGACCTCAAAGGAGATGATGGCGCCGAACCCTGGATAACGGAGGTTCTTCACTTGAGGATGGCTCTTTAACTTTTCGAGAAGAGCTCGTGCATTGCTCTCTGCTGCCCGAAAGCGAAGCGGAAATGTGCGGATTCCACGGAGTGCAAGCCAAGCTTCAAATGGGCCAGGGATTGCACCGAGTAGCGTGCGCGCCTCAGCGAGACGGTTATGGAGGGCGGGATCTTTCACAGTAAGAGATCCAAGTATCAAATCGCTATGACCGGCTAAGTACTTAGTCACAGAATTCATAGAGATATCAGCGCCCAACTCAAGTGGAAGTTGGTTGATCGCAGTGGCGAAGGTGTTATCCACGGCAACACCCATATTGCGCTTCTTCGCCTCACCGATAATGAGAGAGATTTCAGCAACCTCTAACCCTGGATTGGTCGGTGATTCGATCCAGAGAAATGCAGCCCCCATGAGAGCTTCGAAGACATCTTTGGTATTTGCAATATCAACAAAGCGAACTTCAAGACGACCTTGCTCGTGATACTTCCGGAGAAGCGCCATCGTTCCGCTATATCCCTGATCGGATGCGACGACTGGTGCGCCGTGAGGCAAGAGTGAGAAGACTGCTGAGATTGCAGCCATGCCAGATGAGAATGCCAGCGTTGAACTTCCATGTTCGAGAGCTGTGATTGTCTCTTCCAGCGCGCTCCATGTCTCATTGCCAAATCGGCCATAACCAATCTCACCACCTGCAGTGAAGGTTGAGTTGAGTGAGATCGAGGTATTGAGTGGGGCTCCAGGATTTGCAGCAGGTCTTCCTGCAGCTATCGCAGCGGTCTCAGGGCGCATCTCTTCCATATCTTTAGCGTATCGCTTTAGTGGAGGGCTCGCGCTACCCGATTAATCGCCTCGGTGATGATCTCTGGCGATGTGGCAAAGTTGAGGCGGATATAGCCAGCAAAGCTCTCGCCAAATCTCACGCCAGGAACAAAAGCGACCTTCGCCTTCTCCAAAAGGTATCCCGCTGGATCATCACCAATTCCATAACCACTGAAATCAATCCAAGCCAAGTATGAGCAGTGAGGCATATGAGTCTTCGCCTTCGGGAGTTTCTCGGCTACGAGATCAACAACAAGCTTGCGATTAAAGTCGAGCTGCTCCATCAATTGGTTGAGCCAGGGCTCACCCTCTTTAAATGCGGTAACTGTGGCAAATGCACCTAAGAGCGATGCGCGATAGTGAGTTGCTGGAGCAATTGCATTGAGGCGCTCGTGCATCGCCTCGTTTTCAGTGATGATAATCGCGCACTTAAGGCCAGCGATATTCCAACCCTTACTTGCAGCAGTAACAGTGATACCGACTGCCCGAGCATCATCACCCAAGGTGAGAAATGGAGTAAATCTTTGCTCGCTAAAGGTAAGTGGTGAGTGAATCTCATCGCTGATGATGATGACATTATGTGCCTTGGCTAGTGCGACCAATCGCTCAAGCTCTTCGCGGGTATATACGCGACCAAGTGGATTATGTGGATTACAAATCAAATGCACCTTGATGCCTGAGGCATAGGCAGCGGTGATTGCATCCCAATCAAGGTGCCACGGAGATCCATTGATCTCTTCCTCGCGTCGATGAAGCGGGACATCGACTACTTCAAGATGGGTCTCATTAGCCCAGGTAAAGAAGTTTGGATAAACAGGTGAGTTGATCATGATCTTGTCGCCGTGCTCTGTAATCACACGGAGGGTCTCAACGATTCCTACTCCAACATCGGCTGCGATACGGATCTGAGATGGATCTGGTCTCCACCCAAAACGTCGGGCGGCAAAGTCGGCAAAGGCCTCACCCATCTCAGGGATAGCACCGAGATATCCAAGGTCTGACTTATCGACCATCTCTCGAAGTGTGCGGCGAATCGGCTCTGCTACCGGAAAATCCATCTCGGCAACTGGCAATGGAAGAACGTCACTGGGAAATGCTCGCCACTTCTCTGATTTATGTGTCTGGAGTTCTGCTAGCGGCACGAGATAAAAATCGCTCATGGCGTGAAGTATTGCACTCCTGACAATCAATCTCCATGATTGCCCCTATGCCAATTACCCCGATCACCCAGGCGCAGATGAAGAAGATTGCATCGGAATTGAGCGCACGCGATAAGAAGTTGGCGAAGGTTATTGATGCTCACCCGCTCTGCACTATCGGACGAAATCCCAAACCAGTCTCTCACTTTGAATCTCTCGTTGAATCGGTGATCTCTCAGCAGTTAGCGGTTAAGGCTGCAGAAACCATCTTTCTGAGAGTGAAAAAACTCGCTGGCGGCAGGATTGTTCCTGCGCGGATTGCCTCGCTCAGTGAAGCTCAGATGCGTGAGGCGGGAGTATCTGGTGCGAAATTTAAGGCGATTCAAGGTCTTGCCTCTGCAGCGCTCACCAAAGAGATCTCCTTCAATAAACTCCATGAGATTAAGAGTGACGAAGAAATCTTTACCCAACTCACAAACCTCTGGGGAATCGGACCGTGGACGGTCGATATGTTTATGATGTTTCAACTCGGTCGCCTCGATATCTGGCCAACCGGAGATCTAGGTGTGAGGCGTGGATGGGAGAAGATCTACTCACTCTCCGATGAAATCACTCCAAAGGCGCTCGAACTCAAAGGTGAGAAGTTTCGCCCCTATCGAAGTGTCGTCGCCTGGTATTGCTGGCGCGCGCTTGGATGAGCTTCTTGCTCGACAACTCGCTTTAAACTAATCAGGAAAAGTAATCGCCCGTTAACTAGGAAATTTCACGCCGGTACTTGAGTGACAGTCATACCCATTCGGGTTCTTCTCAAGATAGCGCTGGTGATACTCCTCAGCTGGATAGAAGACGACACCATCTGCGCTGAGAATCTCAGTAACGATCTCTCCGATGCCATCTGCCGTGAGGGCTCCTTGATAGATGTCTCTTGTAGCTTGGGCAACTTCCATCTCTGCAGGCGAGGTGCAGTAGATTGAACTGCGATATTGAGTTCCGATATCTCCACCTTGTTGGTTGAGTGAGGTGGGATCGTGCATCACCCAGAACTCTTCACAGAGACGTCGGTAAGAGATCTGGGTTGGATCGAAATTCACCTCAACCATCTCCGCATGGAGAGTCATTCCAGTACAGACCTCTTCATAGGTTGGATTGGGTGTAATTCCACCCATGTAACCCACGCAAGTTGAGATGACCCCTGGCATATTCCAAAATCTCCGCTCAGCTCCCCAGAAACATCCGGTTGCAAAGTACGCGGTCTCGAGATTCTTATCGCTCATGGTGGTAAATCTATCGCCACATAGCGAGAAGATTCTGTTGTAGATTGGGCAATTGTCCGGTGAGCCCCCGTAGCTCAGGGGATAGAGCACTGCCCTCCGGAGGCAGGTGCACAGGTTCGAATCCTGTCGGGGGCACGCGCGAGGTAAATCACCTCTATATTGCAATATTTTTTCGCAAACATCCTTGTTTAAGCGGCTACGAACAGGGAGAATTACCACCTCACAGATCGTGAGATTTTCAGCGCGTTGCGGTAAAGGAGCTTCCCCATGGATTGGAGACATCAATCTGCCTGCCGTGACGAAGATCCTGAGCTCTTCTTCCCAGTGGGAAATACCGGCCCTGCCATAACTCAGATCGAAGAGGCGAAGAAGGTCTGCAATCGCTGCATCGTCAAAGATGCTTGCCTCGCCTGGGCTCTTGAGTCAGGTCAGGATGCGGGAGTCTGGGGCGGCCTCTCTGAGGATGAGCGCCGTGCGCTCAAGCGCCGCGCAGCTCGTAATCGTGCCCGTCTGATGGATAACGGTCTCAATAACTAATTTCTTGGCAGATCTGCCATTGCTTTAGCTAATCGGAAATTCCAGTGCTGCCTTCGTCTCCTGCGCATCTGAGTGGAGAACGAGAGTTCCTCGCAATTCATTCTCGGTCAAGGTGCGAACAATTTGAAGTCCAAGATTTGATGATTCTGCCAAGGTAAAGCCTTCCGGCAATCCCACGCCATCATCACAGATTGTTACAACTGCAGATTTATCACTTCGGGTGATGGAGATATCGAGCTTACTTCCCTCATGCGCTAGGCCATGTTCAAGCGCGTTATAGATCAACTCGGTAATAACGAGCGCAAGTGGGGTTGCAATACGAGATTCGAGGAGGCCAATTGACCCTGTCCGCGAGATATTGAGTTCATTCATACGCGGTGTGAGCTCAAGGGCATGGTTAACTAAACGGTCGAGCACATCATCGAATGCAACTGAAGAATCTGGACTACTAGATAAGGTCTCATGCACGAGTGCGATTGATGCAATTCTGCGCACCGCCTCGAGCAGCGCTTGACTTGCTCCTGGATCTTCAATACGACGAGCCTGCAAACGAAGGAGGGCAGAAACTGTTTGAAGATTGTTCTTCACTCGGTGGTGAATTTCGCGAATAGTTGCATCCTTGGTAACCAATTGGCGTTCACGGCGTCGAAGTTCAGTCACGTTGTTCAAAAGAACAATTGCTCCGATGCGATCGTGGCCTGCAATGATTGGTAGAACTATTAAATCAATCACGCCGCCCAGGTTCTCCACTTCAACGCGCCTTAGCGCACGTCCACTCAAGCTTGTAATCAGTGCTTCTTCGCGCGCATCGCTCTTTTCGCGAGAGACAGTCTCTGCAATTTCACCGAGTGAAAATCCCTCTAGCTCATTGGTCCACCCCATACGACTAAAGGCAGAGCGTGCATTGGGGCTTGCATAACTGACAGTTCCATTCACATCAATGCGAATCAATCCATCGCCAACTCGTGGTGTTGGATCAAAGAGGGTTCCCGCGTTTTGATAAGGAAAATTACCTTCTGCAACCATTCGATAGAGCTCATGTGCAATCTCGCGATAGTTGAGCTCTAGCCGTGATGGCTGCCGCATCAAATCAGAGTTACGGTGGCGAGAGATCACTGCAATAACCTTCTCCCCCATCATCACGGGGATCGTCTCTTCCTTGACCATTACATCGCCAAGGGGTTGTGGCTGAGTATCACGGACAATTTCACCGGTTGATAGAGCATGATCAATATAGGAGCGATCGCCCCAAGCAATCTCGTCTCCGATAACATCATTTGCAAAGACAGTTGCTGCTGTTGTTGGACGGATATGTGCAACTGCGATATAGCCTGACGGCCAACTCATCTCATCTTTACGTAATGGGACCCAGAGGATGAGGTCGGCAAATGAGAGATCAGAGAGCAACTGCCAGTCAGCTACGAGCTCACGTAACTTATGGATCTCCTCCGCCGAGAAGGGCGCTCTGCCTTCGACATACTCCTCAATTGATGGCATGGCTTTAGCGCTTCAACCAATCTTCAATTGAGAGGGCAGCCTCTTGTGGTGCAAACCAGGTGAGATCTTCAGCATCTTCCCCCACGAGAAAAACAGCTTCAACATCCGACCATTGCAACGGTAGATGAACCTCCGCGCTGATCTCATCAAATGCACCGAGTTGATTCTCATCCACCTCAAGCGCAAGGACGAGAGCGGCTCCCGATTGATCATCGAGGAAATCAAGTGCATCTTCTGCTGCAAGGAGTGAGAGGGCATACTCCACCTCTTCCTCATCCATATCTGGATGGGCCTTGCTATAGATTGGAGTAGGGGCATAGACCTCTGGGATCTCAATCGATCCCTCTCTTAGGAACTCCTGAAGTTCGTCAGCTGTAGTTCCGAAGTAGATGCGCATGGATTAAGAATATCGCCCTTCTTTCAGATAGCGCGCAATCTCCCCAACCAGCGGACTCTTAGGAGCGGTAATCGATAAGGTCGAATTCTGAGCCTGAGCCCTCTCGATTGAGCGAGAATCTCGTGAGAGCACCTCAACTGAAACTCCCAATTGGTCGGAATACCTTTCGATCAACTTGATACGTTCGCGCTTTGCCAGAAGTTTTCGTGGAATCAGAATCAGAGAGAAGTTCTGATCCGGACGGTATTCACGCTCACGTGAAATGAAAAATGAGAGATCTGCTAAGGATTTCTCATCATCTCGCAGGCAAATTACCTGGTGACATCTAGCTCCACGGACCCATCGGTGGAGTAGGTCACCGACTCTCCTGCCTTCTCCCGGTCTCGATATCGCCTGCCCCATATCAATGACAACGCTCTCATACTTTTCTATCTTGCCGCTTAAACCATGGAGATTAGAAATCTCGGAAATCTCATAGAGATCAATTCCGAATGATGTTCGAGCAATCTCATCTCGAATATTGTGAATTTGGAAGTGGTGAGAGAGCTGTGGCGCATCAATATTGCAATCTAGAAGTAGCGTGGATCTTCCTCCCTGACCTATTGAATCAGCTACAGAAATCGCTGTTGTGGTTGTCCCAACATGGCGACCGATTGAAAAGAGCGCGAATGTGGTCTGAGGTAAGAGCGGAAGAGATCGCACAGGTGTTAACTGAGATTTATCAATAGTATTGAGCAGCTCTTCAATCTCAAGATCCGTGGTGGGATTATGGAGAGACGCTCGACCCAGTGGGCGAGCTCGCCCCTTAAGGGCAATCTTCTCCACCTGATCAAAGTTTTCCACGGCAGCAAAGTCATCGGAGATAAGGAGAATTGCCCTTGGATGCTGCATGAGCGCATCGCCGAGAGCATGTGCTGTGGTGGCACGGTAAATCACTAGCCGACCAATTCGAGTAAGTGCTGATGCGATGAAGCTCTCTTGATCAGTATCCCGAATAGCTGTTATTACCAGTGGCTTCTGGCTATCCACGAGTTGTGACCACAACAATTCTCCCACTTGATGTGGCGCTCAATAGCGTTGGAATATCCTCTTTATTAATTGAAAGCGTAAGTGAGATATCACCACCAAAGTTAGCGCTCTTCTGGTTAATTCCTTGAACAAAGAGATTGGAGAGAATCCGATAAGGCGGGATAACTTCCTCACCATTGCGTGAGTCATGAACATGAAAGAGAGAGACAATATCTCCAGGATTTACTGAGTGAGAGATATCTGCGCTCCGCACGCTAATTGAAAGGGTCTCAGTTGTGAGATCGCGAGAGTCGGAGGTAAGGTCATTGATGTTAAGGATTTCACCTGCATTGAGATTGCGCCGGGTGATAGATCCAATCGGATTTCTCTCTGCTGCCACATATCCCGTTGCTTTACTTCCCAGTGAAACCTGCACGAGAGTGAGATCACCACTTTCAATGCTCACCCCACGGGGAATGGATTGCGTCAAAACCCAGTATTCATCGCCGCTACGTGAGAGATATGCGATGAGAAAGGAGGAGGCGATAGATGCGAGAAAGAGAGCCCCGGCAATGAGAAGGCGCGTCTGTGATTTCTTATTTTCTTGAGGAGTCATAGCCGGCGACGGTAGTCAGGAGAATGGAGGGAGAACTTCCTCTCTCCACAGTCATACCTTTGTATGAGGAAATTCAATCTCATCGGCTGATGTAATGATGTGCGCTAGAGATAAATCTTGCGCCATGGCTACTGCAACTCAACGCACATCACTCACACTCATCTCCAGCACAACTCCACAAGATTTATGGAGCCATCCCACACTCAATCTCTACCCCGTCGAGATTCCTCAACATAGACCGCAAGAGGCTCTCCTCTACACAACCCCCACCACCTTCGGTGAAATCTTTGATGAAGATGATCTCCCAACCCCGACCTCGGCCTCGGAGCTTCCTGATATCCATCGGTGGACGATGAGTTTTGCCACCAACCTCCTTGAGATTATGGCTGGGCGGAGAACTCCATCTCAATTAGCGCCTCGTTGCCACCGTGTGATGTTTCTTCGTTTAGCTGCGATGGCAGGAAATACCTCTGAGATTGGAAGGATCAGAAGGATCCATCAAGACTTCCCCCTTGATGGGATCTGCGAATCGGTAATCACCGTTGCCTTCGGAGAGAGAATGCGCGCACTTGTCATTCGTACCGAAGGCGTTGACGGCAGGTGGCTCTGCACCGCCGTCAGATTGCTATGAAGAGAATTAAGCGGCGCCGTGGCAGCGCTTATATTTCTTTCCAGAACCGCAAGGGCATGGGCTATTACGAGAGACATCGCCAGTTGTGACAACGCCATTCTCATCAGCTGCTGTGTATTGAAGCGGAAGATCAGCTGCCGGCTTTGTCTCAATACCCTTTGCAGCAATTGATGAGCCATCACCTTCGATGGTCACTTCAACATTAAAGACTAAGCTTGCAAGCTCTTCCTTAATTGCATCCATCATCGCCGCGAATAGCTCATATCCCTCACGCTGATATTCAACGAGCGGATCACGCTGTGCCATGGCGCGGAGACCAATTCCCTCTTGGAGATAATCCATCTCATAGAGGTGTTCGCGCCAGCGGCGATCGAGTACTGAAAGGAGAACCTTTCGCTCGAGTTCACGAAGTACTTCGCTACCTAGCTGTGCCTCACGATCGCCATATGCCTTACGAGCATCTTCAAGGATCTGGGCCTCAAGGTATTCAGCATCTAGCGCTGCAGCCCCGCCAATCTCATTGAGCAGTTCTTCTACGGTGAAGGAGATTGGATAGACGAGCTTGAGTGCGCTCCAGAGTTCTTCCAGATTCCACTCTTCGCTATATCCCTCTGCAGTTGCAGCTCGGACATAGGCAGAGAGGGTCTCTCCGACGAAGTCTTGTACCTGATCGCCAATATCTTTTCCTTCAAGAACAAGGCGACGCTCGCTATAGATAACAAGGCGCTGTCTATTCATGACATCGTCATACTTCAAGACGTTCTTACGGATTTCAAAGTTCTGGGCCTCAACCTGAGTCTGTGCTGAGCGAATTGCATTAGAGACCATCTTTGACTCGATTGGCTCATCTTCTGGAAGTCCAGCTGCGGCTAAGAAACGCTCCACAAGAGCTGAGTTGAAGCGACGCATCAATTCATCCTGGAGTGAGAGATAGAAGCGAGATTCACCAGGATCGCCTTGGCGACCTGAACGACCACGAAGCTGGTTATCGATACGACGGGATTCATGGCGCTCTGTGCCTAGAACATATAGGCCACCGAGAGCAATTACCTCTTCGTGATCTTTGGCGATAGCTGCCTTCTGCTTTGCAAGCTCTGCAGGCCATGCTGCTTCATACTCAGCAGGATTATCTACGGGAGAGATTCCACGACGCTGAAGTTCAAAGTCAGCCATAAATTCAGGGTTTCCACCGAGCATGATGTCGGTTCCGCGACCTGCCATATTTGTAGCGACAGTTACTGCGCCCTTCACACCTGCACGGGCAACGATTGATGCCTCACGCTCATGATGTTTTGCATTGAGAACCTCATGAGGAACTCCAGCCTTCTTGAGAAGCGCCGAAAGCTCTTCAGACTTTTCAACTGAGACAGTTCCTACGAGAACTGGCTGACCTTTGCGATGGCGCTCAACAATATCCTTTACAACAGCGTTGAACTTTCCTAGCTCTGACTTATAGACAAGGTCAGGCTGATCAATGCGCTGCATCTCGCGGTTCGTTGGGATTGGAACAACGCCGAGCTTATAAATCTGGTGGAATTCAGCGGCCTCTGTCATCGCTGTTCCAGTCATACCTGAGATCTTCTCGTATAGACGGAAGTAGTTCTGCAAAGTAATCGTTGCCAAGGTTTGATTCTCATCCTTGATCTCAATGCGCTCTTTCGCTTCAAGTGCCTGGTGGAGACCTTCGCTATAGCGACGCCCTGCGAGCATGCGACCTGTGTGTTCATCAACGATGAGGAGCTCGCCATTCATGATGACGTAATCCTTATCGCGCTTAAAGAGCTCCTTGGCGCGTACTGCGTTATTCAAATATCCGATGAGCGTTGTATTGGTAGCCTCATAAAGGTTCTCAATTTGGAGAAGCTGCTCGACTTTTGTAACACCATCTTCAAGAATTCCGACTGTCTTCTTCTTCTCATCTACTTCGTAGTGCACATCGCGCTCGAGCTTATTGGCGATATTGGCAAACTCGACATACCACTTGGTTGGCTTATCAGCTGGTCCGCTGATGATCAATGGTGTTCGCGCCTCATCAATCAAGATTGAGTCGACTTCATCTACTACGGCAAAGAAGTGCTCGCGCTGGACGCAGTCATCAATAGACCACGCCATATTGTCACGAAGGTAATCAAAACCAAATTCATTATTTGTTCCATAGGTAATATCTGATGCATATGCAGCGCGACGCTCGGCTGGTGTCATGCTGTTGAGGATTACTCCTACTGAGAGACCAAGGAAGCGGTGGATACGACCCATCCATTCACTATCGCGCTCAGCGAGGTAATCGTTGACTGTAACAACGTGAACACCTTTGCCTGCAAGAGCATTGAGGTAAGAAGGAAGAGTTGCAACGAGAGTCTTTCCTTCACCGGTACGCATCTCGGCAATATTTCCCATATGGAGAGCTGCTCCACCCATCAATTGAACATCGTAATGACGCTGACCTAGCGTGCGCTTAGCTGCTTCGCGGACAACTGCAAATGCCTCTGGGAGCAAGTCATCGAGCGTCTCACCATCGGCCAAGCGCTTCTTAAACTCTTCGGTCTTTGCGCGGAGCGCCTCATCAGAGAGTGGGGAGATTGAGCTCTCAAAGCTATTGACCTTATCGACCACCTTGCTGAGTTCGCGAAGGATCTTGCCTTCGCCAGCGCGCATGATTCGATCTAGAAGCTTTGACATGGAGCTACCTTTCCCAATGGAGAGCCTTATCTTAGTGGGCTGGCTAGAGCTGCCGTTACGGCCCCAATCACCGTGATTCCCGCATATCTCAAGGCGCGAGCCGCCTCAGAGAGGGTGGCACCTGTCGTTACTAGGTCATCAATCAGCACAACACTGCCACGCAGTCCATGCCCTCCCCTTACAACCATGGCTCCCTCAACATTATTCCTGCGCGCCTTAAGGTCGAGGCCGCTTTGATCCCGAACCATTCGTTGATGTTGCAAAGGCGTGGCGATGGGAATGGAATATTTCTGCGATGAGAAAAGTGCCATCTCATCGATAAATCTCCTCCCCCTCTCGCGAACGGCTCTCGGTCTTGATGGAATGGGAACTAGGTAGTCTGGAATAGCGCTCTTGAGTAGATAGTGAAGTGAGTGCGCAATAGCTTCAGCTACCAATTCATCACACTTTCTTAGGTGTGACTCTTTCGCGCCAAGAATCACCTTCTGTGCAATCGGTGAATAGAGAACCGATGAAACCACCTGAAGGCGATTGGATTGCGAAGTTCCCACGTGTGAAGTGTAGATATGCGGATTCCACCCTCTCCGGCAATCAGAGCAGATAGAAATTCCTAGCTCACCGCATGAGATGCACCTCGATGGAAAGATTAATTCATTAAGGCTCTTGATAATCTCCATGCAATCATCCTTGCGGAGAAATAGAACTATTTACTGATAGAAAATATCTTCGTGGAAATCTTCTGGCACTGGCTTTATTGGTCTGCTCTGAATCGGTTCGCCTGCAACACGTGGGAGTGTGAGGACAAAGTGAGCTCCTTTTCCTGGGCGGCCCCAAGCATCTAATTCACCATTATGGAGGCGAGCATCTTCAAGTGCGATTGAAAGTCCTAAACCGGTTCCCCCACGAACACGGGCTCGCGATGGATCTGCGCGCCAGAATCTATCGAATACTCGAATGAGTGATGATTCATCGAGGCCACTTCCAAAGTCGCGCACACCTACGGCAACTTCAGTTGGCGTGGTCTTAATTTGAATCTCAATAGGAGTGCCATCGCAGTGATCGAGGGCGTTAGATAAGAGGTTTCGCATAATTCGTTCAACTCGGCGCATATCAGCCTTCACTGAAACGGTTGAGCTATCAGATTTCGTTGAAACCCCAGAAGTCTTCTCATCGCTATCAATTCCAAGATCATGAACGGAGCGCTTAATTAGTGCAATCAGATCAAACTCAACTGGCTCTAGCACGGCAACTTCCGCATCGAAGCGGCTCACCTCAAGAAGGTCTTCAAGTAGTCGTTCAAAACGATCTAACTGCGCCACGAGCAACTCCGCACTGCGACCAACAGGTGGCTCAAATGATGTGCGATGGTTATAGATAACTTCGGAGGCCATGCGTAGTGTGGTCAATGGTGTGCGAAGTTCATGAGAGACGTCAGATACAAAACGTTGTTGGACGCGAGAGAGATTCTCTAGGCGTGTGATCTGCTGCTCAATCGAAGCCGCCATATCATTGAAGGAGTGGCCCAATGTTGCCAATTCATCCTTGGACGTAATGGGAACACGTAGATCAAAGCTGCCTTGGGTAAATTGCTTGGCAACAGAGGCTGCCTCACGCACCGGCCTAACAACTTGGCGCACCACAAGCCAGGTAATGAGTGCAATGAGGAAGATGAGGGCAAAGCCTGTTAGTAAGAGAGAATTTGTGACGAGCGACAATGTGGATGCTTGATCAGCAAGCGAGAAGACGACATACATCTCATAACGTCCACCACCTGGAATGTCGAGTCGATTTCCAACAAAGAGTGATTCCACGCTATCACTGGCTGAGTAGCGCAAGGTCCCATACTCATATTGAAGACTCGACTCTTTCACGATCTTTTCGCGCACGCTCTTCGGGATTGATTCAATCAGCGCACCATTGGATGCCATTTCATACGACGTTTTGAGCGTTTTAGTCGTTGGCGTTTTCACGATCATGACTTCTCGTCTTTGATCCTTAACTCCTTGAGTTGTTGCCTCAACAACAATTTCAGCGAGAATCTTCTTTCTCTCCTCAACAGACTGTCCTTGAGAGATAAGGAGCTGATACTGGGCATTGAAGAATGCCAATCGAGCTTCCGCTAGAGATGAGTTGAGGTTTACCGAGCGAATACCGTCAGAGAGGCGGGAATTGAGGGCAGATCCCGTCAACCAGACAACGCCGAGTGAGAGTAAGACTGTTGATGTAACAACCTTGGCTCCGAGTGAGCGCTGAAAGGCAAGACGAAGTCTTGTCATTCTAGGAAGTGCCGCCTGCCTTATAACCAACGCCACGAACGGTCATCACAATCTCTGGATGCTCTGGGTCGTGTTCAATCTTTGAGCGCAGGCGTTGAACGTGAACATTCACTAGGCGGGTATCTGTCGAATGACGATATCCCCACACCTCGCTCAAGAGCGCATCTCGAGTGAAAACTCGACCTGGATCTTTAGCAAGTGCCACGAGGAGATCAAACTCGAGTCGAGTCAGAGTGATCTTTGTTGAACCACGGTGGACTTCATGTGCTGTCACATCGATAGTGAGATCTCCGATTGTGAGAACCCCTGTGACATCGGCATTGGTGCGGCGTAGGCGAGTTCTAATTCGAGCAATTAACTCAGCCTCATCACGGAATGGCTTCTGCATGTAATCATCTGCGCCAGCTTCAAGTCCGCGAACGATGTCGAGGGTCTCGCCTTTGGCGCTGAGCATCACGATCGGCACGACTGACTCTTTACGAATCAGTGTGCAGACCTCGATGCCATCTATTCCTGGAAGCATCACATCGAGAAGGACGAGATCTGGAGGGTTATTTCTAAACGCCTCCAGAGCCTCATCTCCTCTATTAACGAGATCCACATCAAAGCCGGAACTTGTCAGAACAATTCCCAGCATCTCTGCAAGATCTAGATCGTCATCGACGACCAGGATTCGAGCCATTTAGGAACCGTGCTCCCAAGAGTTCAAGTAGAGCTCCTGTGCAGGTGTAAGTATGTCGATATTTCCACCCATTGACTTGAGCTTGAGTGAAGCAACTTCCTTATCAATATATGAAGGAACGTTGTGAACGCCTGCAGGAAGATTCTTCGCTTCCTTAACGAGGTATTCAGCTGTGAGAGCCTGATCTGAGAATGACATATCCATAACAGATGCTGGGTGGCCTTCAGCTGCACCAAGGTTGACCAAGCGACCTTCTGCGATGAGGAGGAGGCGACGGCCATCAGCAAGTACGTACTCATCTGTCTGGTGGCGCATCTTTGCATTCTTTGACTTCGCATTCTGCTCAAGCCATGCAACATCGATCTCGATATCGAAGTGTCCTGAATTAGCCATGATCGCGCCATCCTTCATTACTGCGAAGTGCTCGTCACGAAGAACATCACGGTTACCAGTAACTGTAATGAATACATCACCAATCTTTGCTGCCTCTGTCATTGGCATAACACGGTAGCCCTGCATCATTGCATCGAGAGCCTTAGTTGGATCAATCTCTGTGACGATGACATCTGCGCCCATACCCTTTGCGCGCTCTGCAACGCCCTTGCCGCAATATCCAAAGCCTGCAACAACGAGGACTCGTCCTGCAAGGAGGAAGTTAGTCGCACGGAAGACTGCATCGAGTGTTGACTGTCCTGTTCCGAAGCGGTTATCAAACATGTGCTTGGTATCGGTGTCATTAACAGCGATCATTGGGAATGTGAGCGCGCCATCCTTAGCCATCTGGTTAAGGCGAATAACGCCAGTTGTTGTCTCTTCGCAACCGCCTGAGATATTTGGAAGTAGTTCGCGACGAGTTGTGTGGAGTGTGTTGACGAGGTCGCAGCCATCATCGAATACTTGGTGTGGCTCAATATCGAGAGCTGCATTGATATGTGCGTAGTAGCCATCGCGATCAACGGCATTACGTGCAAATACTGAGATTCCATACTCGTGAACGAGAGCTGCCGCTGTGTCATCCTGAGTTGAAAGTGGGTTTGAAGCACAGAGAGCGATCTCTGCTCCGCCGGCCTTGAGCACGCGCATAAGGTTTGCTGTCTCTGTTGTGACGTGCATACATGCTGAGATGCGAACGCCAGCAAATGGCTGGGTTTTCTCAAAACGCTCACGAATCTGGGCAAGGACGGGCATGTTGCGCTCTGCCCACTCGATGCGCTTGCGACCAGCAGCCGCTAAAGATGCATCTGCAATATCGTGCTTTGGAATAGTGGTAACTGACATTTCTATATCTCCCTCAATAGGCCCCAAAACGGTGGCTCTTCTATTTTTTCGCTTGACCTTCGGCGTAGGGCTCTACTGTGCTGATCGGCTATGGGAATAGATTACTAGGACAATGCAGGAAAGGCAGAATTAGAGGTTATCCCCGAATAGTGTTGAGAATGGCATCGCGGAGAGAGGCCATTTCCTGCTCAGTCGTAGCCTCAACGTTGAGTCGAAGGAGAGGCTCAGTATTTGAGGCGCGCAAGTTAAACCACCACGTATCGCCTGTAACAGTCAAACCATCGAGGCGATCTAGTTCAACTCCTTCAATTGCACCATACTGATCTTCAATCTTCTTGGTCGCAGCTACCGCGTCAGAGACAGTGGAATTGATTTCACCGCTTGATGAATAACGATTAAATGGAGCAAAGAGAGATGAGAGAGGAACATCTTTCTCACCAAGAGCTGCAATCGCATGGAGAGCAGCTAACATTCCAGAATCTGCACGCCAGAAATCACGGAAGTAGAAGTGTCCTGAATGCTCGCCACCAAAGACGGCACCGGTCTCAGCCATTAACTTCTTAATGTAAGAGTGACCAACACGTGAACGAACCGCAGTACCACCATGTTCCTCAACAACTTCTTTTACTGCCTTCGATGAGATCAAGTTATAGATAATCGTCGAGCCTGGGTGCTTTGCAAGCTCGCGCGTTGCTATCAAGGCAGTCAGGGCAGATGGATTTACCAAATCTCCCTTTTCATCGACTAAGAAGCATCGATCTGCATCACCATCGAAGGCAAGGCCAATATCAGCCTTATGTTTAATAACTGCTGCTTGGAGATCGCGGAGATTCTCAGGATCAATTGGATTTGCTTCATGATTAGGAAAAGTTCCGTCAAGTTCAAAATACATCTCAATTACTTCAGCATTGAGTCGCTTAAAGACTGCCCGTGCGGTGTGGCCAGCCATTCCATTGCCGGCATCAATCACAATCTTCAGGGGACGCGTCTGTGAGAGGTTTACAAGTTCGAGGAGATGGCTCACATAATCTTCAAGCATCTCTTGCTTGCGCTCAACGCCAACCTGGCTTAGTGGAATAGGAGTTCCTTCGGTGGCATACTTCTCAATGAGCAACAGCCCTGACTCTTTACCAATCGGACGCGCTCCGCTCAAACACATCTTGATGCCGTTATAGGCGGCCGGATTATGGCTTGCTGTGAACATCGCACCTGGCAGATTTAACTTTCCAGCTGCAAAATAGAGCATATCTGTCGATGCTAAACCGATTCGAATGACATCAAGTCCTTGTGATGTAACGCCTGCGCTAAATGCATCCGCGAGTTCCGGAGATGATGGGCGCATATCTTCACCAATAACAACTGTTCCTGGCTCGCGCTCTCCTTTGAGGAAATGAGCAAATGCGGCACCGACTGAAAAGGTGAAATCTGGTGTGATCTCACCATCGACGAGACCGCGAATGTCATATGCCTTGAAAATTGATGCGCTCATGAAGTAATAGTAAGAGGTTTGCGCTTAAGAAGGAACTGCGCGGAGATGGCCGCGGCGACCGATATTTGGATTCTGTGACGTGGTGGATTCATCCGGCGTGCTCTGATGTGCTTTGGCAACTTCGCGGACTGCATCTGCAATCGCCATCAAATCATCTTCACTAGGTCCAGCACCCTCTGCATCATGAATCTCTCGCTCGACGGTCCAGCCATTAGGAACAGTCAATCGCGCTGCATGTCGCTCGCAGAGATCATATGCATGTGGCTCCGAGAACATCGCTATCGGACCGAGAACTGCTCGTGACTCTGCATATATATAGGTAAGAGTCATTGTGGCAGCTGATCTGCAGCTGACTCGAGAACAGGGGCGACCTGCTAATGGACTCATGGAAGAAAGATTAGTGGGGGCATGCGTGAAAGTTAGGGAATCAACACTCGAATATTTGAACGAGGTATTGAGGTGCGAGTGAGAACGCTTCCTGAGACGAGAGGGGCATATCCGATACCACTCTTTGATGAGATGAGGGCTGCGCCATATGTGCCGTCCGAGCTCTTTGTGATTTCAAATGTTCTGATGCGATCTGAGACTTGATAGGTCGCAATATCTGAACCGCGGACCACAATCTTGCGCTTCTGCCCCTTGATTGAGGTCAGCTCCATTTCAACGGCGATCTCTCCCCCGGTAAAGACGAGCGTTGGCGCAAGGCCAGTTACTGCATACGTTCCCTTAGTAAGTGCTGGGACCGGGGTGCTCCAGAGGAAGTCACTCTTCTGCTGCAACTTAGTTTTCGTAAAGACAGATGCAACAAATGCCCTCTCTGAAGATATGTGGAGAGCGAACTTTCCAGATTTCATAATCACATCAAGTGGAAGATCAACAACTTTTCCAGCAGGAATCATCTTGCCGTCAATGCCGGCAGGTGCGAAGGTGCCATCGGTTGACTTAATCTCAACCTTAATTGCCGCCCCAACTTCACCTGGAATCAGAATACGTAGTGTGTGAGGAAGAGATGTATTACGACCAGTCTGCTGCGGAATGGCAGGAATCACTAAGCTCTTAGTGACGCTCTCCTGTGAATTAACGGTGTCACCACCTAAAGCCTGCAAACCGCGGCCTCGCTCATCGGTGACAAAGGCGTTAATTCGCCCAGTCTGCGGAACAACATGAATTGCAATCGATTTCGCACCTGGCGCCAGCGTTGAGAGCTGAGCGGTAATAAAGGAGTTCGCCTTCACCGCAAAGCTCTGCTCTGCCTGAACGCCATTTTCGGTATAGACAGTGACTCCAACGAGCGCTCTTCCTAATCCGCTATTGACAAGGGTGAGCGCACCCTTTGAAGTGACATCTGCCGTCGCACCAACAAACCATTGCGAAGTAATTGGCGAGAGACAAGTAACAGCGCCAGCCCACACTCCAGTGCGAACCTGCCATGTTAAAGGGGTAATGGATTGGCCATCGATCACGGTTGCTTGAGAACTTCCAGCAAGTCTGCGTGAGCGAGAATCTTTAAAGACCATCGTGGCCACACCAGTCTTACGCACCTGCATCTTGGGAGATGGCAGAGATATCACCGAACTTTGGCCAGATTGATTCGGAGGACATACAACTGCTGGATAACTCTCCGAATACCGATTGCTCTTGGTCGTAAATGTCACAACATTTCCAAAGAGAATAACAACAAGGAAAGCTGCAGCCAGTTGGAGGGCGCGACTTCTCATCATGCCACCTCGCTATCTGCTAATTCACGCCTTCTACGTCCTGCAGGTAGAGCCATGACAATGCTTGTTACAAGCGCAATAAGGAAGAGTGAGAGCCAGGCGCGGCGACTCGTTCCATCATGCAAGAAGATCACTTCGCCCGCGTCAAAGACTTTAAATTGTGGCAGGCCATATTTGCTCTCACTGCGTTCGAGTCGAACACCACCTGAGAGCGCTTGCCATCCCTGACTGTAATTCTCAGTCAGAGTCAGGGTTCCAGGGCCAGGAGCCTTAACCGCACCAAGCTCTACGGCAAGCACGCTCTCTTTGCCCTCGAAGTTGGTGAAGATTGCTCGCCCGGTAGGTTGTGCAACTTTCCAGACCGTTCCGGCATCAGTTGCCGATGCGCGATTAAATCCACCAAGCCCATCGATAGTTTGAATCAACTCTTGATGAGCCGGGTTCTTCACAAATACATACTTGATACCAAATGCCGCAAAGACCTTTGAGCTACCAACGCCAGTGTTATCAATCAACCCTTCAACTGCACTTGTGATGAATGGGCTATTTTCAATCGCAACATCTGGCTGACCTAAAGTGATCTCACCACCGCGAGCGATGTAGTAGGCAAGGCTGCGATGTTGCTCTTCTTCGATCGGGCGAATAACGAGAGTTTTCGCATCTTGCTCAACTGCCAAAAATGCCGGTAATACTGGTTCGGCATTTCGCTGCACAGGCGAGGCGGCTCCTGCCGAGAAGACCCAGAGAGATGAGGTCGCGCTATAAACACCACTAATCAAAATCACAAGTGCGAGAGCAATGTGTTGATAATTAAAGTGTGAGTTCTCAAGGCGACTTCTCACATCATCGAACATCAAGACTGTTGCAGCTACTGCAAGAGCTGTTGCGATTCCAAGAAATGCGCCAGCAAAGACATACTCACGACTCGATGATCCATTTCCTGAAACTTGGAGAGATGCTGCAAGTGCACCGGTCATCAAGAATCCGATTCCATATGTGGAGTATTGGCGGGCACGTTCGGTTGAGAAATAAGTGACAACTAAGAGCAAGGTGATGGGGCTAATTGACCACCATGGCAGCGATCCCAGGCCACCAGGATTGGCTAGGAGGGCGAGATTTCCTCCGCCTCCCGGTTGCATGATTCCAATTTCAACGAGAAGTCGAGATGGGTGGATGAGATAGGTAAGCGATGTTGGCAGAGCAAGAATAAATGGGGTGAAGAGAACGATGCTTCTTCGAGCAAGGCGAGTAAGGAAGAGTGGATCTCGGTAATTCTTCTGCGCATCGAGGTAATCGCGTGCAATGTAATAGGCAGATGCGACGAAGAGGATGGCAAGAATCGATGGATTAAATGACTGCAGCACCCAGATGAAGAGCGATATCGCAAAGAGATTTCGAATTGAGCGCTCTTCGATGAAGCGCCACTGCCCCACGTAGTTGAGGAAGATAGGAAAGAGAATGAGGAGAACTACAACACCTAAGTGACCGCCATTAATTGCAGAAATAGCTATCGGTGATAGCGCATAGAGTAGGGATGCAATTGCAATCAAAACAGGGCTCGATGTGAGAGTGCGAAGGAAGCGCTGAATACTCCAGAGCGCTAAGAATGGCGCTGCAATGAAGAAGATTGAGATAAAAGCAGGAACGCTGCCAAAGGTTAAGAGCGATCCCGCGCCTATAAAGAGAATCCATGAGGGGGCTGCCAGGTTTGAACCCATACCGACCTGGTGCCAGCTCTGCACAAAGAATTGCCAGATATCGGATGCACCAGCCGGTGAGACGGCAAGTGCTCCACCTGAGATAGATCCCCAGCGATGTCGGGTCCAGCCGAAGGTGAGGATGAGTAAGAAAGTTGATGCAATCACCAAAGGCTTGGTGAAGATGGTCTTCCAGTAATTTGTTTGAAGAGGTTGCAGAATCTCTTCATCTTCATTGATATCGAGCTCACTCAAAACCGGAACGTCATCACGGAGATCATCTGGAAAAATCTTCAAACGAAGATTTTCAATGATGCGATTTACTCCGCTGCGAATTTGAGTCCATCGTGATGGGATAAATCTGCTAACAATTCCTGATGAGACAAGACGCGCTGCTTTACGAGCTTTTCTCGCGCCAATGAGCTCACCTGGGTGAATAAGGAGGGATGCAATCGCGAGAATCTCATCGCTTGCATATCCCGGTAACTTTGCAAAGAGATATGCAATCGATCGAATCGCTGCGCCGCTGAGTAATTGAAGTGTAAGTAGCGGCAACTTCCACCAAGAAGAGTTCGCAAGAAGTACATAGGCAGCGTTGCGTCGATCAAGAAGAAGCGGGCGATGTAAAGGCGCGCCTTCAATATCGATTGCGCGTCGTTCAGATGAAGCAGCTTGGGCGTGGAAGCCAATCGCAGATGTCACCGCAAGAACTGAGTGGCCTGAGGTGTGCACACGCCATCCAAAGTCGACATCATCTCGGAAGAGTTCAAGGTTGGGGTCGAATCCACCCAGCTCTTCAAATACATCGCGACGAATAAGAGCACCTGCCGTGCTTACTGATAGAACTTCATGGTTTCCATCGTGCTGACCTTGGTCATATTCGTGAGGCTCAAGACCTGTCCAACGAGAACCATTGGTTGCAATGCTGATACCAACTTCAAGGAGGTGGGTGCGATCATGCCAACCTAGAAGTTTTGGGCCAGCCATGACGATATTTGGTCGATCTGAAATTGCATTAATCAACTCTTCCAGCGCATGCGGTTCCATCGCGCAGTCATCGTGGAGAATCCAGAGCCACTCTTCAACGCCTTCAATTGGTGCTGGTAATTGTGAGAGACCGTATTGCACTGCTTGGCCAAAAGATGTGGTGCGATCAAGTGTGACAGTTGGAATGCGAGCGCCTTTAAGGAGCTTTGCTGATGAATCACGCGAACCAGTATCGATTGCAAGAATCTGATCCGCACTTCGTGTCTGTGAAGTAATCGATGCGACAACCTCCGGCAACCACGTTGCACCGTCGTGCACAACGAGAAGCGCTGTAACGCGTGGAGTTGTCATGGGAATTACTCTAACTTTTCGAAGCTCGAAAAGTGAAAGGTGCCTTTATGCAGGGCGACGCTTAAGGCGACGACGCTCGCGCTCTGAGAGACCGCCCCAGATGCCAAAGCGCTCATCGTGAGCGAGGGCGTATTCAAGGCACTCTTGGCGAACTTCGCATGAGAGGCAGACGCGCTTTGCTTCGCGAGTTGAGCCACCCTTCTCCGGGAAGAAGGCCTCAGGGTCGGTCTGAGCGCAGAGTGAGCGCTCCTGCCATGAGAGCTCCATATTCTCGCCATTGGCGAGTTGGATAGTTGGTCCAGCAGTGGGGGCTGATGGCTTGCCAGTCGAGAAACCTTCTGGGCGGATCGGCATGCGTCGAATCTCCTCAAGTCATTAGGGCGCAATCCGTGAGTGAATTGCAGCGCTCTAGAGGTGAATTACACCCATGTAATCCCCGTAAGTCAACCCCGCGTAGTCGTAAAGATTGGTCAAATGGGGGTTAAATCCCAGATTAAGGCAGATTTATAGGCTCAGAGAGAGAGGTTGAGAGGTATTGGCGGGATTTTTCTACCCCCGCCTCAATCACTGTGTTGTGGAAGATAAAGCAATCTCGGAGCTTGGCGCCCTCTCCGATAGAGACATGATCGCCGATGATGCAGTTATCAATCTCGGCCCCTGCCCCAACCGTGACCGCTCGACCAAGGGAGCTCTTTCCGGTGATTGAAGCTGTGGGGTCGATGACACATCCAGGCATGGCATGGAATGGACCTTCAATGAGATCGCGCGAACCTTTAAAGAGGGCAGCGGGAGTACCCACATCGAGCCAGTAAGCCTGCTCTTTATAGCCGTAGACAGGGCGACCACTTTCAACAAGTGCAGGGAAAGTTTCGCGCTCAATGCTGACAACCTTGCCAAATGGAATACGTGAAATCACTGATGGGTGGAATACATAACATCCAGCGTTGATAGAGTTTGTAATCGGGTTATCCATTTTCTCCAAAAATGCAGTGACGCGTCCATCGCTATCGGTAGGAACACATCCAAAGGCGCGGGCATCTTCCACCTCAATCAAATGGAGCGTGGCATCGGCTGACTTTGATTGATGAAATGCAATTTGATCGGAGATTGAATGGCGGCTTAAGACATCGCCATTAAAGATAACAATTGGCTCGTCACCTAAATTCTCAAGGTTAAGCAACTGAGCAGCATTGGCAATCGCACCACCTGTGCCAAGTGGTTCTTTCTCAACGGCGTAGAGGATCTTCATATTCCAACGAGAACCATCACCGAAGTAAGGTGTGAAAACTTCTGAAAGGTATGAAGTTGCAAGTACGAGAGTGTGAATACCCGCCTTCTGCGCAGCAAGAATTTGGTGCTCAGTCACAGGAAGTCCTGCAACAGGAAGCATCGGCTTCGGAGACTCTGAAGTTAGAGGTTTAAGTCTTGTTCCGAAGCCACCTACGAGAAGAATTCCAACTGCCATTGCTATCCCTTTACTGCTTCCATGATTCGTGCAGCTGCCTCATTGATCTGTGCATCGGTAGCTGTCATCGCAATACGAATATGGCTAGCGCCTTTTTCACCATAGAAAACTCCTGGCGTGGCAAGAATTCCGAGGTGCGAGAGCCACTCGACCGATGCCCAACAATCTTCTCCTCGGCTTGCCCAGAGATAGAGACCCGCATCAGAGAAATCGATAGTGAATCCTGCTGCTTTGAGCGCTGGGATCAGTGATGCTTTACGAGAGTTATAGCGAGCGCGTTGCTGCGCCACATGCTCTGAATCTGAAAGCGCCGCAATCATCGCCTTCTGAACTGGAAATGGAACCATCATTCCAGCGTGTTTGCGCACCTCGAGAATCTGCGCGATCAGTTGAGGGTCGCCCACCACAAAAGCCGCTCGATATCCAGCGAGGTTGGAGCGCTTTGATAGCGAATGAACCGCGAGAATATTACGGTTATCGCCATCGGTATATCTCAAGATTGATGTGGGTGTAACTGTATTTCCAAATTCAAGGTAGCACTCATCCGAGGCGACTACTCCCCCAGTCCGACGAGACCAATCGATAGCAGTCCTAAACTCTGACTCGCTATGTACTCGACCGGTTGGATTCGATGGTGAGTTGACCCATGCGAGATCCGCTGACGGCCAATCGGATGCATCAATATCAACAGTCTGCCCGTGCGCACCAGCTAGGAGTGAGCCAACGAGATATGTCGGATAGGCAACATCTGGGAAGAGAACTTTCTTTGATGTCAGAAAAGTTGGGAGCCAGGCGACAAATTCTTTTGAACCGATGAGTGGTAGAACGGCAAAGTCACCTGTTGCGCCAAGGTTGTGTATTGCCCACTCAGTAATTGCTGCACGAAGTTCTGGGGTTCCAATTGTTACTGGATAACTCGGAGAATCAGATGCAGCGCGCAACGCCGCTTGAATAAAATCTGGAGTTGGATCTACTGGTGTTCCAACAGAGAGATCGATAATTCCTGATGGATGCGCCTTTGCAATTACTCCATAGGGAGCGAGCGCATCCCAGGGAAAATCAGGAAGCTTGTGGCCCAAGTGCGCTGACATCTGGGTGGTCAGAGTTTGTCTGCCCCACCTTTGATGCTCCGCCAGGTGAACCTAGCTCAACGAAGAACTCTGTATTGATCTTCTTGTAATCCTGCCACTGGCCTGGGACGTCATCTTCATAGTAAATCGCCTCTACTGGGCAGACCGGTTCACAGGCACCACAGTCAACACACTCATCAGGCTGGATATAGAGCATGCGTGAGCCCTCATAGATGCAATCCACTGGGCACTCTTCGCGACATGACTTATCTTTCACATCTACGCAAGGCTGGGCAATCACATAGGTCACGATGGGCCTCCTTCAACAAGCTTCGATAAGGGTTCGGGCAGGCGGCAATTCTAACCCTGCTAAGTCATTAATGTGCGATTAGGGTTACGGCATGGCATTTGAGAGCGAGATTGCTTCAGCAATCGGCAAGCGGGTATCGATCCGCCTGCGCGATGGTGAGGGATTTCGAGACCTCTTGGGAGTATTAAAGGATGAGACAACTATCGTCAAGCGCGATGGCTCCCACGAAAGCTTCACACCAGGTGAGGTCGCGTTCTTCCGAGTAGTACCGGTCTTTAACCGAGGAAATCTAGAGCGTAAAGAACTCCATCTCTATGAGACTGCCTCGCGTCAATTGAGAGAAATTTCTGGCGAGCAAGTTCGAATCTACTCTTGTGGTCCCACTGTCTATCGTGATGCTCATATTGGAAATATGCGCACCTTCCTCCTTACCGATCTCATTCGTCGCACCCTAGCTCTCAACGGAGTCGAAAATATCTCCGTCTCCAACATCACCGATGTTGGTCATATGTCAGAAAATCTTGATGGCTCAGATAGTGGTGACAAAGTATTGGAAGAGGCAGCACGTGAGGCGGTCAAGCCCCTCGATATCGCTCGCAGATATGAGGAACGCTTTCGAAGAGATCTTTCACTTCTTAACATCCTCCCCGCTGATTTCTATCCACGCGCGAGTGAGAATATCGATGAGATCATCTCTTCCATCCAAACACTTATTGAAAAAGGTTATGCCTATTGTGGCAGTGATGGGAATATTTACTTCGATGCTCAGCGCGCAGATTCCTATGGTTTCATCAGTGGCAATAAGTTGGATTCACTCAAACCTGGCCATCGCTACGAATACACCGGTGATGGCGGAAAGCGTTTTCATGCCGATTGGGCGCTCTGGAAGTTAGCGGGCAAGCGCAGCGAGATGATCTGGGAATCTCCTTGGGGTCCTGGCTTTCCTGGTTGGCATATTGAGTGCAGCGCAATGTCCCTAAAGTTATTGGGCGATAGCGTTGATATCCATGTGGGAGGAATTGATCTTCGCTTTCCCCACCATGAAGATGAACGAGCACAGACAAATGCGATTGCTGGTAAAGAGGTTGTGCAGCACTGGGTTCATGGTGAGCATCTCCTCTTCGAGGGAAAGAAGATGGCAAAGAGCTCTGGCAACGTCTTGCTCGTCTCTGATATTGCAGATGCCGGGCTCGATCCGCTCTCCCTTCGCTTTGCCCTGATGGAAAATCGCTATCGCTCCCAAATCGATATGACCTGGCAGACAATCACGGCAGCTGATGCGACCTTAAAGCGTTGGCGGAGCGCGATGGCTTCATGGGGAGATTCCAGCGATCTGAAGGTCGATACTGAAATACACCAGCACTTTATGAATGATCTTGATACATCTAAAGCACTTTTGCGACTTCGCGCTATTGAGAAGGATTCATCAATCGGCGCCCAAGATAAGCGCGCGATATTTCTCTATGCCGATCAAGTATTGGCTTTAGATCTTGCTAGACCGGTCGAAACAGCACCTCCGCTAGAGTTATCTGTGGAAGCTACTGCGCTATTAAATGAGAGAGCTGCAGCACGTGCCGCCGGTCTCTGGTCTGAATCTGATCGATTGAGAGATGAATTGGCTGCGATGGGTATTTCTGTACGAGATAGTAAGGATGGTCAGAGCTGGGAGTACCGCTCTTAATTTCTTGCAGCTACTGCAGCGAGCACAGTGAGAGTTCCGAGCAAGAGAAGGGCAGATCCCACTCCATCTCCTTGCACCATTAGCTCTTGTCCTTCTCCAAATGTTGCCCCACGGAGAACTACTGCAATCCAAGCTGCTGCGCCAAGAGATTTAAACCATCGGCTATTGAAGCGACGCCCAATTAACCAAATCGCACCATAAGAGAAAGCCAATCCTGCAATCACGCCAATTGGTGGGACGCTTTGATGGAGAAGGATTGCAATGAGGGCAGCGCCGGCACCATAAAGAAGCGAGAGAAGTACCTTCATTTAAATCGTAATCCCAGCAAAGAGATCGCTCTCCCGGCCATTACTATCAAATGGTTCACTCTTCTTGCCTTTGACTAAGGTGTAGTACTCATTGCCCCAGACTTGAAGGCCAAGATTATTAGAGAGTGCGAAGAATGGGCCATCAACTGAGATCTGCGTTGCATGTGCTCGCATCGCTGCCATCTTTGCCTCTACATAACCATTGCCATCGATGAGAGTTGTTACAAATGAATCATCTTTGCAAAATGGGAGATCGTTGGCGCTCTCTGCGCCGAAGAAATCAGAGCCAAGCTCCTTCATCCTGTCGATACCCTCTTGAATGACAGAGCGAGGCATGACATTCCAGTAGATCTTCTCAATTGCCCATTCAGATTTCTCTGAGGCAGCCATCGCAACGCGATGCGCCTGAATATGGTCAGGGTGCCCATATCCGCCAAAATCATCATAGGTAACAAGGACATGAGGCTTAACCTCATCGATTACTTTCACAAGGTGAGAGGTTGCCTCTTCAAAATCTGCTTGCCAGAAGCAATCAGTTCTCTTATTGGGATCGGTATCCATCATTCCGCTATCGCGATATTGAATATCCGGTTCACCCAAGAAGCGATGATCTCTCACACCGAGGGCTTTCATCGCCTCAGCAAGCTCAATCACCCGATGTTCGCCTAGTGAGTCATCATGGGCAGCTGCCTTGTGAGAGAGCTCCTCCACAAGAACTTCGCCTTCTTCACCGCGCGTGCAGGTAATGAGAGTGACATCTGCGCCAAGGGAGGCATAGAGCGCCATCGTGGCACCATTATTGATGGTCTCGTCATCGGGGTGTGCATGCACAAGGAGCATGCGATATCCCTTATATGAATTGCGCATTAGTAGACAGGAAGTGAAGTGTCGATTTGCTTGGCCCAAGCGATAACTCCACCAGCAACGTGAGACGCATCTGCAAATCCTGCATTCTTAAGAATTGCAAGACATTCAGCAGAGCGCACACCACCCTTGCAGTGAAGAATAATCGGCTTATCTTGTGGAAGAGAAGCTAGCGCGCTGCCATCGATAAATCCCTGCTTAGGAATCAAGTGAGCACCAGGAATCTGAACAATTTCATATTCACTTGGCTCGCGAACATCGATGAGATAGAAATCTTCCTTCTTATCCATCTTCGACTTCAACTCTTGGACGGTGATTGTTGATCCTGTGCTCGCCTCTTGTGCCGCTTCAGAGATCACGCCACAGAAAGCTTCGTAATCAGGAAGGAGCGCAATCTGCGTAGGGTTCTCACTGCAGATTGGGCAATTAGGATCCTTGCGAATCTTCACTTTACGGAAATTCATCTCAAGGGCGTCATAAATCATGAGTGAGCCAACGAGTGACTCACCAACACCGGTGAGGACTTTAATCGCCTCAGTGGTTTGAATGGAGCCGATGGTTGCGCAGAGAACTCCAAGCACGCCACCTTCAGCGCAACTTGGAACCATTCCTGGAGGTGGTGGTTCTGGATAGAGGCAGCGATAGCAAGGACCATACTCAGCCCAGAAAACTGACGCCTGTCCATCAAAGCGATAGATCGAACCCCACACATATGGCTTCTTTAGGAGAACGCAAGCATCGTTGACGAGATAGCGCGTTGCAAAGTTATCTGTGCCATCGACGATGATGTCATATTGTGAAAAGAGCTCTAGAACGTTTGAGTTATCTAAACGAGTCTCGTGAGTAATGACTTTAACGTAAGGGTTGATCTCAGAGATCTTCTCTTTTGCAGAATGAGCCTTGCTCTTACCGATATCAGATTGGCCATGAATAATTTGGCGCTGAAGGTTTGATTCATCAACGGTATCGAACTCGACGATTCCAAGAGTGCCGATACCAGCTGCTGCCAAATACATAAGGGCGGGAGATCCGAGACCGCCTGCTCCCACACAGAGCACCTTTGCATTCATCATTCGCTGCTGCCCTGCCATTGCAACATCCGGGATGATCAAGTGGCGGCTATAGCGACGCACTTCATCAACGGTGAGCGCAGGTCCAGGAGATACGAGTGGCGGTGTCTTCATGCTCCAATTCTGCCGTAATGCTTACGCCCTCGCCAATTGACCATAGTTGCGAGTACGATTCGCACGATGAGTACAACAGATGCAAATGGTTCGCAGAATTCACAGCGTGGAGATAAGGCGCGGCTTCCACGTGATGAGCGACGAGCGATTCTCTTAAGCGCAGCTCTCGAAGTTTTCACCGCAGCCGGTTATCACTCTGCTGCAATGGATGAAATTGCCGATCGAGCAAGTGTCAGTAAACCTGTTCTCTACCAACACTTTCCATCGAAGCTTGATCTCTATCTTGCGGTTCTCGATCTTCATATCGACTCACTCGTATATGAGATCCAAAAGGCAATCTCTTCAACTCAAGATAATGCTCTGCGAGTCCATGCAACAATCGATGCTTACTTTAGTTTTATTGAGAATGAGGGAGAGGCCTTCCGCCTCCTCTTTGAAAGCGATATGAGCGTTGAACCTCAGGTTCATGAGCGCCTCAATCGCATGACATACGACTGTGCTGCAGCAGTCAGCGGAGTTATCTCCAATGACACTGGCCTTCCTAAAGAGGCAGCGATGCTTTTGGGCGTGGGATTGATCGGATATGCCCAGGTAACTGCGCGCCATTGGCTCGAGCGTGATAGCAAGCTCACTCGCCAGCAGGCGATGGAACTTGCTGAGAACCTCATCTGGCGAGGAATATCTGGATTTCCCCGCACCGAGATTTAACCAATAAGATAGCGGCATGAGCACCAAGAAGAACGACAAATCATCTCAGGTACGTATCGCAGTGGCCGATGTTGCAAGCGAACTCTCCTTTGAGTGCCCTTCAACCCCAGCAGAGATTAAGAGCGCAGTCACTAGTGCCATTGCTGGCAATACCCCTCTTATCTTGACCGATGTTCGTGGCCACGAGATTGTGGTTCCGGCGGCAAAGATTGGCTATATCGAGATCGGTGAGCCAATTGAACGTCGCGTTGGTTTCGGCGCTAACTAAGTGAGTATTACCTTCGCAGAGCTTCCTCTCCGTAAGGAGACGATTGAGGCGCTTCATCAACATGGCTTCACCGCTCCCTTTGCAATCCAGGAGATGGTCCTTCCTATCGCACTTGCCGATGGTGATGTGATTGGTCAGGCAAAGACCGGAACTGGAAAGACTCTCGCTTTCGGAGTTCCTGTTATTGAGCGTGTCATTGCTCCTCATGATGTGGAGTGGAGCGCACTGGAAGCTAAAGGCGCACCACAAGTTCTGATCGTCGTTCCCACTCGCGAACTCTGTGTTCAGGTGACGAAAGATATTGAAGAGCTCTCATCAAATCGCGGCATTCGCACACTCGCTGTCTATGGTGGTCGTGCATTTGAGCCACAGATCGAAGCGCTTGAATCAGGCGTTGAGATTGTTGTTGGAACACCAGGCCGACTCCTTGATCTCTATCGCCAAGGAAAACTCAAGCTCAATAAAGTCTCTCGCGTAGTTCTCGATGAGGCAGATGAGATGCTTGATCTTGGGTTCCTTCCAGATGTTGAAAAGATCTTTACCTCGACTCCTGCGCGCCAGCAGACCATGCTGTTCTCAGCCACAATGCCTGGCGACATCATCGCCCTTGCTCGTCGCTTTATGAATCAGCCGGTCCATATCCGCACCCAAGATTCTCAGGATGAGGGTCGCGTTGTTGCTCGCATTGAGCAGCATGTCTTTCGCGCACATGCTCTCGATAAAATTGAAATGCTTGCTCGAATTTTGCAGGCAGATGTTCGCGGCCCAACGATTGTCTTCTGTCGCACCAAGAGAACAGCTCAGAAGACTGCAGAAGATTTGATGGAGCGTGGCTTCCGCGCTGCATCTATACATGGAGACCTCGGCCAAAGTGCTCGTGAAAAGGCGCTCAATGATTTTAAATCAGGTAAGCGCGATGTGCTGATTGCAACCGATGTTGCAGCACGTGGCATCGATGTCGATGGAATTACACACGTCATTAACTACCAATGCCCAGAGGATGAGAAGACTTATGTTCACCGCATCGGTCGCACCGCACGTGCTGGCGCAGATGGAATAGCTGTCACATTCGTTGATTGGGACGAGCTTGCTCGCTGGAAGATGATCGATACCGCTCTTGAGCTCGGTCTTCCTGAGCCGCTGGAGACTTACTCCTCTTCTCCGCATTTCTTTGAAGCTCTCCATATCCCAACTGATTCAACGGGGCGAATGGTTGCTGCGAAGAAGGTTGAAACTTCCCCTAAGTCAGCTGCGAAATCTGCACCACGTGGTGAGCGTTCTGAAAAGCCTGAGAAGAAGGCACCGGCGCGCGAGAAGAGCACCCGAGTTCGCACTCGCACCAAGCGCATCGCTGAGAATTAAGAGTTCGAAAGAACCTTTATCGCATCGGCAAGCATCTGAACTGCAATTGCTGCAAGTAAGAGACCTGCAATTCGAGCGAGCAAAGTCACGCCAGATTCTTTAATCACCTTAAGGATCTTGGTCGACATCATCAATACGAGACCAATAATCAAGTGAACTGCAATGATTGCAAGGATTAGCCCGCCGATGCGCTGTGGTGTGTTGGCCTGTTGAACGAAGATCATCGTTGCCACAATCGCACCAGGGCCTGCGAGAAGAGGTGTTCCCAGTGGAACCATTCCGATATTGGTCCCTTCATGTGCTGCTTCACTTCCTCTTCCAGTGAGGAGCTCCAATGAGACATAGAGAAGCAAGAGACCGCCTGCTGCTTGGAGCGCTTCGATGGAGACATTCATGTAGTCGAGGATGAAGCGGCCAAAGATGGCAAAAGTTGCAATCACTATGAGCGAGACAAAAGCTGCCTGCCAGGCGAGGCGACGTCGCTCACGTTCGCTCTTATCTGAGACAAGAGCTAAGAAGATCGGCGTTGCTCCTGGTGGATCGAAGATCACTAGAAGGGTGACGAAAGATTGCACCGCAAAGGTGAGGGCGCTAACGGTATTCATCGAGTAATAACCCTTCGTTGATCTGCCATAGATTCCAAGTGCTCCCATTCTGCCTGAGCAGTGGTGTTCTCACCAAGTTGGTTGAGCTTTCCGGTGCCGTGATAATCACTGGAACCGGTTATTGCTAGGTCGAGCGCCCTCGCAACTGTAATCAACTGTGCTCGCTCTTCCTGATTTTGATCACGATGATAGACCTCTATGCCGTTGAGCCCTGCTTCAACTAGTGAGGTAAATGAGTCAGGATTAAGTGTTTGGCCTCGACGTGAGGCAAATGGATGAGCAATTACTGCTACTCCCCCAGCTGCCCGGATTGCTCGAATTGCATCTTCTGGGGTTGGGGCAAAGTGGGAGACGTAGTAAGGCGAGTCATTATTGAGAAGATCGGTAAATGCTTCATCACGGCTCTTGACGATCTTCTTTGCAACGAGGGCATCAGCTAAGTGTGGTCTTCCTAGAGTTGCTCCTTCTGGAGTTGCTGCAGCAACATCATCGAGGGTGATCTCATAGCCTGCACCTTGGAGATTTTCAATCATCTTCTTCATCCGCGGAATTCGAGTATCGCGAGAATCGCTCAATAATTGCTGTAGTGGCTGATTATTTCCATCGAAGAGCAAGCCAAGCATATGGACGCTAATTCCATCTTCAGTCAGGCAAGAGACTTCAGCGCCTAAGGCTAGAGAAAGAGAGCCGTGAAGGGCAGCAATTGCTTCATCCCATCCAGATGTTGAGTCGTGATCTGTCAGACCAAGAATTGTGATTCCAGACGATGCAGCTTTCTTCACTAGCCCAAGCGGTGAATCAGTTCCGTCGCTGCAGGTCGTGTGAGTGTGGAGATCAATCATTCGTTCACCATCGCCTTTACCGACTCCTTACTTGGTCGCGTGCGTAGAACGACGAGAGTGCATCCTGCCAAGATCAGCACCACACCAGGAATAATCGCACCCGATGGCTGATAACCAATGGTAAATATCTTTGCGATTACTGCAGCGACTGGAACTTCAAAGAAGACGATAAGCGAGACCACGGCAGGAGATACTCGCTTCAGTACAGAGTTAAACATGGAATGGCCAAGAATCTGAGCGCCGCAGATTAGTCCAAGAAGAATCCACCACTCGCGGGTAGAGAAATTAAGTAATTGATACCCACCGATTACTGCGATAGGAAGTGCAGTCAGCGCACAGACTCCGTAACAGATGGATGTGTAACTCGTTGTCTCTAGGCTCTGTTGCGCTTTAGATCCCCACAACATATAGAGAGCAGCAAGAGCTGCAGAAACAATCGCAGCAATATCACCGATGAAACTTCGTCGGTCGATTGTGAAATCGATACCAGAGATGAGTAAAACTCCAGAGAAACTGATGCCCATGCCTAACCAGGCCTTTGATGGGATATCGCCACCTGTTATTTTGATAAAGATACTGGCAAAAATCGGTTGCAGGGCAACGAGTGCTGTGCCAGCGGCAACGCTCGTCATTCTCATTGCCATAAAGAATCCAATGAAGTGAAGTGCAAGAACAACTCCAGCGGCAATAGCCCACTTCACCCCTTTGCGATCGAGTGAGTGCTTGAGGGCAAAAGGTGCCGTCACAATCGCGCCACCGAGATTGCGCCAGAAGATCAGCGATGGAATAGGCATGGTGCTCATCGCAATCAATGGGCCTGATGAGCCAATTCCTAGGATTCCGACCCCTAATTTCACCAAATCTGAATTCTTCGGGATATCAGTTATACCCGTATTTACGCCTGATGGGCCAGAAGTGGAGGTCATGACATAAACCTAGCCGATACCCTACTCCCTTAAGGTGCACGACTTACGTGAGGTAAGAGATGCAAGAGGCCTGAAGGGAGCAGCCATGAGCGGAAATGTAATGAGCCGAGTATTCCTCGCCCGTTTGGCGGGAACTGCTGTCTTTGACCCCAATGGAGATCCAGTCGGCAAAGTTCGTGATGCTGTTGCGACCCTGCGCTCCAATAATCAACCTCCACGAATTCTTGGACTAGTTGTTGAAGTCCCACTTCGCCGTCGCGTCTTTGTTCCCATCACACGAGTGACCTCTATTGAGTCAGGCGCTGTAGTGATTACCGGTCTTTTAAATATGCGACGCTTCGAAGCTCGCACAGGAGAGATTCTCGTTCTCGGTGACCTACTCGACCGCTCTATCACCGTTGTTGAAACTGGTGAATCTGTTGTCGTTGAAGATATGGGAATGGAACTTTCTCGTAATGGAGATTGGCTCATCAATAAAGTTCACATCATGCGCCGTGGAGGTGGATTGCGTCGTAAAGGTGCGACCTCTACCGTTGCGTGGGAAGAGCTCACTGGCTTTGCAACCCATGAACCAAATCAAGGTGCAACAAATCTCTTGGCAACTCTGAGCACTTTGCGCGCAGCAGACCTTGCAACAGTAATTCAAGATCTCTCACCGAAGCGCCGCGTTGAGGTTGCTCGAGCGCTCGATGATGAGCGTCTTGCCGATGTAATTGAAGAGATGGATGAGCAGGAGCGCGTTGAACTCTTGGCAGAACTTGAAGGAGAGCGCGCCGCTGACGTTCTGGAAGAGATGGATCCAGATGATGCTGCTGACCTTCTCCGCGAAGTTGGCGAAGAGCGTGCTCAAGAACTTATTGAGTTGATGGACCCAGAAGATGCCGAAGATGTTCTCCGCTTGATGACATATGAGGATTACTCTGCCGGTGGAATGATGACAACTGAGCCGATTGTGATGTCTGCAGATTACTCAGTTGCGGATGCTCTGGCTGCAGTAAGGAAGAGCGAGCTCTCCCCTGCCCTTGCCTCCCAAGTATTTATCTGTCGCCAACCCCTTGAGACACCTACGGGTCGCTTCATTGGAATGGTTCACTATCAGCGCCTTTTACGCGAGCCACCATCAACTCTTCTCGGTTCAATCGTTGATACCAACACCCAGGGCGTTAATCCAGATGCAACTCTCCACCAAGTTGCTTCATACTTAGCTAGCTACAACTTGCTCTCACTGCCTGTGATTGATGCCAACGATCGCCTACTCGGCGCCGTTACCGTCGATGACGTGCTCGATCACTTGCTCCCTGAGAATTGGCGCCACGACCACCGTGATTCAGCTGCAACGACCGCAGCTCTTGAGAATATTGATACAACATTTGGCGAGGAGGTGTAACGATGGCACGCAACAATGGTTTGGATACACCACGCGAGACACGTCGCTCACTTCGCGCTAACTACGACCCTGAGGCATTTGGTCGCCTTTCAGAGCGCTTTGCCCGCTTCCTCGGCACTGCAAAGTTCCTTGTCTATATGACAATCTTTGTCTTTGGCTGGGTTCTTTGGAATGTTCTTGCACCGGTCAATCTACGGTGGGATGAGTATCCATTTATCTTCCTCACCCTGATTCTCTCTCTTCAGGCTTCTTATGCTGCGCCACTGATTTTGTTAGCTCAGAATCGCCAAGCAGACCGTGACCGCATCGCGCTCAATGAAGATCGCGCTCGAGGAGATCGCAACATTGCAGATACTGAATACCTCACCCGCGAGCTTGCAAGTCTTCGTATTGCGTTAGGTGAAGTCTCAACCCGCGATTATGTTCGCAGTGAACTTCAAGATGTTGCCAAAGAGATTATTGAGGAACTACGCAAGCCCGAGTCTGACTCCAAGTAATGATCCTTGGCGAATCACTAACTTCTCAACAATCTCAGTAATTGCTTTGGCGCTCGGACTATCTGGTGCGCTTATGACAACTGGCGCTCCCTGATCTCCACCTTCACGTAGATCAACGTTGAATGGAACCTTGCCCATCAAAGGCACATCTCCGCCGACTAAGTTCGTCAGGCGCTTTGACGTCTCTTCTCCCCCACCGCTTCCAAAGAGAGCGAGCTCCTCACCGCAATTTGCACAGGAATTAGCCGACATATTCTCAATCACACCAATGACACGTTGATGAATCTGGTGGGCAATTCGCCCTGCACGTTCAGCAACTTCTGCAGCTGCAATCTGTGGCGTTGTAATCACGACAATCTCTGACGTTGGAATCAACTGACCGAGTGAGATTGCAAGATCGCCAGTTCCAGGTGGAAGATCGATAAAGAGAATATCGAGATCTCCCCAATAGGCATCTGAGAGAAGTTGCTCCAAGACGCGGTGCAATAGTGGGCCACGATAAGCAATCGCATCGGAGCGCTCAGGCTTAAACATCTCCATTGAGACAACCTTTACGCCGTAAGCCTCGAGCGGGATAAACATCTGATCAATGGCAGTTGGGCGTTGACCAATTAAACCCATCAGGCGCGGAATAGAGTGGCCGTAGACATCGGCATCGAGAATTCCAACGCGAAGACCTTTCTGGGCAGCTCCCACTGCGAGATTTGCAGTCAGCGATGATTTTCCAACTCCACCTTTTCCAGATGCAACTCCGATAACGCGGGTGAGGGAATCCTTTTGAGCAAAAGAGATGAAGGCTTCTCGTCCATTACGAAGAAGTTTCTTAATATTTGCTCGCTGCTCTTCATTCATCACACCAAAATCGATAACAACCTTCTCAACACCTGCAACAGCGAGAACTGCTTTCTCAATATCTGCAGTGAGGCGATCGCGCATAGGACAGCCAGAGATGGTGAGGAGAATTCTTAGATTTACTGTGCTGCCACTCTTCTCAATCGATTCAACCATGCCGAGTTCGGTTATGGAGCGATGGAGTTCAGGGTCATTAACCTTCGAAAGTGCTTCGAAGATTGGTGATTGTTCACTCATAGAAGATCAGGGTCGATCTTATTTTCCGGGCGAACCTTAGGCTTTGAAGTTCCCTCATCGAGAACAGCATCAATCTGCTTCTTCACAAAGGTCTTTGGATTAAGGTCGGCAGGCTTAAGATCTTCAAATCCTGGGCCGAGATTCTCCTTCAGCTCATTTGTTGCAGTGGTAGCTAGGCCACGCACCTTCTTCACCAACTTTGCAGCTTCAACTGCAACCTGTGGCAGCTTCTCCGGCCCGACGAGAATCATGGCAAGGATGGCAAGTCCGATAATCTCGCCAGCACCAAAGTCGAAGAACATACGAGTACCTTAGCGCGCTACTTGCCTGCTGTCAGGATGAGCGTTGCCTGATAGCTCTTTCCATCACGGAGATATGTGAGAACGACAGAGTCTCCAATATCGCGAGAGCGAACAGCGACGATCAACTCCTCAGGTCCCGTGATTGCTCTGCCATCGAAGTCGGTGATGATGTCGCCCGGCTTAAGGCCAGCCTTAGCTGCCGGTCCGCCAGGCAAAATTGCGGTGCTCTTCTTAGCAATCTGAGCACCCTTACCGCTATAGGACATATCGACTGAAACACCGATAACGGGATATGTAGCCTTGCCATTTTTGATCAATTGCTCAGCTGTCTTACGAGCTTGATTGATTGGAATCGCAAAGCCAAGTCCAATGGAACCTGTCTGTCCACTAAAGGAAGAACCTAAGGTTGCAATCGCTGAATTAACGCCAATCACAGCACCAGTTGAATCAACTAGAGGGCCACCTGAGTTACCAGGATTAATCGCAGCATCAGTCTGAAGCGCATTGATAAATGAATTTTCTTGCGCAGAATCTCCGGCGGTAACAGCGCGATCTTTTGCGCTAATAATTCCGAGAGTTACAGTTCCCTGAAGTCCAAGTGGTGATCCGATTGCAAGGACGGCATCTCCCACAGCCACCTTGTCGCTATCACCAAATTGGAGCGCAGGAAGTGAGCGATTTCCTACTCGTAAAACTGCGAGATCATAGGAGGCATCGCGCCCCACAAGAGTTGCTCGCAATGAAGTTCCATCTTGGAGACGAACAGTGATTTCTCCACCGCTTGTTACCGCAGAGGCGATGACGTGGTTATTTGTGAGGATGTAGCCATCGCTTGAGATAACGAAGCCAGATCCAGTTGCACCGCCATCGGCATCCTTTGCCTCAATTGAGACCACAGAGGGAAGGACGCGCTTTGCGATTCCTGCAACTGAGTTAGGTGGACGTTCAATCGTTGAATTCGATTGAACTAATCGTGTGGAAAATCCAAAGAGCGATCCCGAGGATGAAGCGCCAAATGCACCAGCAACAACGCCCACGATAATCGCCAGAATTATGGCGCTTCGCATACTGATTGATTTACCAGTCTGGGTAGGCGCTACCCACCATGGACCTTGGCCGTTGAAATTGCTCATAAGATTAGTTTCCTATAACTTCGTTGCGAGTAACAATCCATCACCGATAGGTATGAGCGTGGTCGACCAAATTTCACTCTCAACTTTCAGTAATTTCCCAGCCTCACGGAGGGCAACAGTCTTGGGATCGCGCTGTGCGGGATCGGAAACTTTTCCGCCACCAAAGAAGTTATCGATCACAAAGACTCCGCCACTTCGCAAGATTCGCTGAGCCTCAGATATTGCATAGGTGAGATCTTCAGGATTGTGTCGATAGATCACTAAGTCATAGGCGCGATCAGTCAACTTGGTCATGACCTCCATCACCGGATTTGTAATTAAGCGAAAACGTGAAGGTGCAATCTCGGCATCGAGTAACGCTTGCTTTGCTATCGAGCTATGTTCCATCTCATCATCGATTGAGGTGAGAGTTCCTGACTTGAGCATTCCATCGAGGAGCCAGAGTGAGCCAACACCAGAGCCAGTTCCTACTTCAACAACTGATTGCGCCTTAAGGAGTTGGGCTAAAAATGCAAGATATGAACCGGCGCCTTGTGTGACATCACGAGTTCCAATTTCCACTCCACGTGCTCGAGCTGCGAGCTTGATCGCATCCTCGGCAATAAAGCTCTCTGCATAGGAGTGCGGATCTGTAATCATGAGAGCGACAATATCCAATCAACGAGCAAACGGACGCCATATCCGGTGCCGCCCTTTGGATTTTCTCCAGAATCTGATTCGCTACGAGCAGTTCCTGCGATATCGAGGTGGACCCACTTGCGCTCCCCCACAAAATGCTCGAGATAGAGGGCGGCGGTCACCGATCCTGCTGAGTAATCATGCTTGTCAGCGGCGTGGTTGAGGTCAGCAACATCGCTATCGAGTGAATCCACATAATCATCCACTAGCGGCATATGCCAGACGCGTTCACCTGAAGCTTCGCCAATAGCACTTAGCGAAGCAGCTAACTTCTTATCTCTTGTATACATCGCAGCGTATTGGCGGCCCAGGCCTAGCGTTGCTGCACCAGTTAGAGTCGCAATATCGAGAAGATAATCAGGATCGAGATTCTTATCGGCATAGGCAAGTCCATCTGCTAGAACTAGACGGCCTTCTGCATCGGTATTGATAATTTCAACTGTAGTTCCACCGTATTGAGTGATGATGTCTGATGGACGTTGCGATGTGCCAGAGAGAGCATTCTCAGCGCACATCATCAATACAGTGACGCGAATATTCGGTTGGAGATCTGCAATTGCTGAGATTGCACCGAGCGCAGCAGCAGAACCCGCCATATCGCTCTTCATCGGAACCATCATGTCGTATGGACGCTTGAGCGAAACTCCGCCGGTGTCGTAGGTAATTCCTTTTCCAACAATGACAACGTGAGGAAGTGCTGCAACGGCCTTCACCTTTGACTTAGCAATCTTTTTAGGAACATATGAGAGTTCAATAAAGCGAGGCCCTGGTTGTGGTGAAGACATTCCCACTGCGACTAATCCGCCGAATTCTGCAATCTCTTTACCTTCAAGGACTCGAATATCAAGGCCCTTGCTAGCAGCAATCTTCTTCGCCTGCTCTGCCATCCATTGTGGATTCTTAATGTTTGAAGGTGTGTGAATAAGGTCGCGAGTAAAGACCAGAGCCTCTGCGATTGCATTAGCCTCCGCGAGCGCCTCCACCTCCTGAGTTGCAATAGTAAATGTAGGGATCTCAGCCGGGGCTGTTGTCTTTAAGTTCCAGGTGTATGCGCCGAGGATGATGGAGATTGCATGTGCCTTCACCTCCGCCTTCTTCGTTGGAACGAGTGAGATGAGATTGACCGCTTTACCACGAACTTTTCGGCCAAGGGCAGCACCTGCTGCCCGGTAATCCTTAAGTGATTGATCACCAACTGCCACCAGATAGAGGCGATCCATTTCAGTCTCGCTATGGAGAATGGGAACTTCAAAGAGTTCGCCTGCTTTACCGGTCGGTGCGAAGAAGTTCACCTCATCAACGAGGTTAATCTCAAAGAGTTTCTCAATCCCATTAATGAGGGAGCTTTTTCCAAGGAAGGAGATCTCTCCCTCTGGGCTCTTGATAAATCCAAGTGCTAGGAGATCGCCACCGAGAAGTGAGTCGATTTCAGGGCTAACTGATTGGAGAATTTTCTCTGCACCCTTACTTCTTGATGAGTGCTACTGCGGCTTCAAGAGCTGCGCTGAGGTTATTTGCCTCCTGAGGATTGAGCTCAACCACGAGGCGTCCTCCGCCTTCGAGGGGAATTCGCATAACAAGGGAGCGAGCTTCCTTTGTTACTTCCATTGGGCCATCGCCAGTGCGGGGTTTCATTGCTGCCATGGGATAAGTATCCCGCATTTAACCCCTCTAAAGGAAATCGACTTTATGCGGGGCTAGAGCCCTAATTGTGCGGTAATCCGCCTTTTCCCAGATTCGATGACGGCAGCGACTGCGCGTTCTGGGACTGAGAGGAGAGCTGCAATATCAGCTGCGCTCTTACCCTTGAGGTAATGCAGGGTCAAAATAAAACGCTCCTCCTCGGGCAGAGAGGCAAGCATCTCTGCGATTGTCTGAGGGGAGCTCATAGGAATAGAGATTACTCCAGAAGGCGAGCAAAACGGGCGAGAGAAATCTTTACCCCAAGCCAGATAAAGGGTTTAGCCGCGATAAAGATTAGCCAAGGCGCCTTGATCTCTTCTGACCAGTGAAAGGTGGTGTGGTTCTCATCGAGTGCGATGACCTCAAAGGTCCCGCTGCCTTTGAGTATTTTGCCGTAATGAATCACATCGCAGCGACGCGGTGGATCCCACGCAGTCACCTCCATCAAATCAAGAAGGCCAAGAAATTTAAATCGAGGATAGAGGCGGTAGAGCGGTCCGGTAAAAGCTTCAATCTTTACACCAACACCAGCCGATATCTCGCTTGTGCGAATCACTTTTGTCTGGAGCATCCAATCGCCCTGGCTTTCCCAATCAGCAATCGCATCCCACACTTTGGTTGCAGGGGCAGCAATCAATTGCGAGATTGCCATTGAATTACTTCGCATGGTGCTCCTTGATAAATGCAAGAGTCTCTTCAATAGTTGTTGCCCAGAGAACAAGATCGCGCATCCCTGGCTTAACAAACTCTTGATCCTCCAAATCAACGACGAGGTCATGCAACTTTCCATAGACACCGTAAGGGTCGAGAATCACTATCGGCTTTGAGTGGAAACCTAAATAACGTCCTACCCAAATTTCAATGAGCTCTTCGAGAGTTCCGAGACCTCCGGGAAGAGCAATAAAGGCATCTGCCAGCTCTTCAATCTTTGCCTTACGAGTGCGCATTGTGTCGACGATAACCAATTCATCGCTATCGTGATCGGCAAATTCAATATCCACGAGCTTCTGTGGGATGATGCCAATTGTCTTTCCGCCTTTGCTTCGTGCTCCACGGGAAATCGCCCCCATGGATGAGATATGACCTCCGCCGGAGACGAGCTCTGCTCCGCTACTTGCAATTGCAGCCCCAAGTTCGAATGAGAGGTCGATAAATTTCGGATCGATAGAGGGTGATGATGAGCAATACACGGCGATTCGCATACACAGAAGGATAGGGCTCAAAGGACTATCCTTCATCCCATGTCATCACAATCTGTGTCATCGCAATCAATGAGCAATCTGGCACATGGCCATGGAGTTGCAACGCTAGCTGGATCAACAGTTCTCGATGTCTGGTATCCCGCGCCTGCACTCGGCCCACTCACCGGCGAGCCAGATGCATCTCTTCTTACTCTGGCAACACCTGATGCCGATCGTGGAGTGACTCGTGAAGTTGTCTCTGTTGAAATTGATCTAAACAAGGCGCCAGCTGATGCAAAAGATGCATACCTTCGCCTTCACTTACTCTCCCATCGCCTTGTGAAACCTCATGGACAATCACTCGATGGAATCTTTGGACTACTTGCAAATGTGGTGTGGACATCTGTCGGACCTTGCGCAGTTGAAGGCTTTGAATTAACCCGTGCCCGATTGAAGGCAAAGCATGGCGCTATTGCGGTGTATGGCGTAGATAAATTCCCACGGATGGTCGACTATGTCATTCCAAGTGGCGTTCGTATCGCCGATGCTGATCGTGTTCGCCTCGGAGCCCACCTGGCATCAGGCACAACCGTGATGCATGAAGGATTTGTAAACTTCAATGCCGGCACTCTCGGCACATCTATGGTTGAAGGCCGAATCTCTGCCGGCGTAGTTGTCGGAGATGGTAGCGATATCGGTGGCGGTGCATCCATCATGGGAACACTTAGCGGTGGCGGCAAAGAGGTAATTTCAATTGGCGAGAAGTGTCTACTCGGTGCAAATTCTGGCCTTGGTATCTCACTTGGCAACAATTGCGTGGTTGAAGCAGGCACCTACATCACTGCAGCAGCAAAGGTCACCCTCCCAGATGGTCAGGTAGTTAAAGCCGGCACGCTCACAGGCGCTCATGATCTTCTCTTCCGACGTAATTCACTTACAGGTGGTTTGGAAGCGGTGATGCGCACTGGCACATGGGGTGGACTTAACTCCATTCTCCACGCGAATTAAACAATCAAGACCAATCAACTTTTTGCTCTTTAGTTCACTAATGTGAACCATGGCGAAGGTAACTTTGCGCGACTTCTAAAGGTGTCTCCTCGAATCACTTGAGAGACCCCTTCACTGGATGTTCCTTTAATCCAAGTAACTGCGCCAGTGGAATTTCGCGAGATGACCTCTAGCGCCACAACATTGGGAAGTCCAAAAGCTTGTGCCACAAGTTGTTGCGTTGATGTTGCTCTCCAAGAAGCAAAGCGCGGGTTGAGCTTTACATCAACACTCGCTGAATCCGAAACTGATTGGGTATAGCCAGTAAATCCACCCCACGCATCGGCAGTGGTCTGTGTTGCACCACCCGATGAGGAGAAGAAGTAGGCCTGGATTGGCTTTCCACGGTGAAGAATCGCAAGTCCGGTTGAGGAGTCAACAACTGTGCGGAGCACCGCTTCACGCCAAAGCCTTCCAAATCGAGGCTCAGCCTCTTTGGCGAAGCCAACAAAGTTCTGATCTGCAATATGTGCATAGAGGTGACAATCGCAGGAAGCTTTAATCCCACCCATCTTCGAGAGCGCATAACTCCGTGAGGCAATAGTTTGAGCCTCGAGCATTGCAGATGGCCACGCTGATGAGACCTCACTTATTCCTAAGAGGTATTCATCGTGCACGGAGAGAGATGTGGTGACCTCAAGTGCTCCTCTCACAACCTTTACCTGAATAAATCCGTAGCGGAATCTCTCTGTGATTCCCGACTCTGTCACTGTAATAACTGGAGTTGGACCACCGCTCCACCTCACCGTTAAGAGTGAAGTGTTATATCCAGCGATGCTCTTGAGATCGGGTGAGATGTTGAGCGTGAAGCGACGTTTATTTGGAACTGTCGCCACTTGAACATCTCCAGAGAAAATCTGCAATGAGGTGCCGACAGAAGTCGTTGAAAAGGTAACGCTCTTAAGTGCATGGCCGATATTGACGCGAATCGTCGCTGTGTCGACAACAGGAAGGATCTCAACATCTTTGTAGTAATACTTCAATATTGCTGTTGCGCTCTCGCCAGCATCCGCTCTCGCCTTGGCACCAATCTGACTCATTCCAACACCATGTCCATAGCCGGCCCCTGTGAAGGCAAATGAGGCAGGGATATTTTCTGCTTGCGCAGGTGGGAGAAAGTTAAGCGAGAGAATTACAACAAGTGCCGAAGCTAACTTCTTAAACATCCTCATCAGATGATGCGCTCTTTCTGACATTCATAAATTCGCGATAGGCGGCGATGACTTCTGCGGGGTTTCCACGAGCCATTAACTTACCTTTATCAAGCCAGATAACTTCATTGCAGAGATCTTCAATTGTTGCCAGCGCATGGCTTACGAGAATAAGTGCTCGATCTGCTGTGCGAAGTTCCTTCATGCGATTGAGTGACTTCGCCTTGAAGTGAGCATCTCCAGTGCTGAGAGCTTCATCGACAATCAAGATATCTGGTTCGACCACCGCTGCTACCGAGAACGCGAGGCGAGCAAACATTCCAGATGAATATGTTCGCATCGGCGCATCTATTGCCTCTCCAAGTTCAGAGAAGTCTGCGATAGCTTGGAAGTTGGCATCAATCTCATCGCGCGACATTCCGGCTGCTAAACCGCCAAGATAGACATTTTCACGCCCTGTCATCGCTTGATTAAAACCGACTCCGAGAGCAAGCAGTGTGCTTACGCTTCCATGAACTTCGATTCGTCCTCGTGTTGGCGGAACAATTCCTGAGATGACTCGCATGAGCGAAGATTTACCTGCGCCATTAGAGCCGATGATTCCAAGAACTGTTCCATAGTGAACATCGAGTGAGACTCCATTGAGAGCCTGAACCGTGCGAGTGTGTTTCTTTCCGCGACCAAGTGACTTTAAGCGAGCCTTAAGGGTCGGCTTCTTATCGATTGAAGTCGTGTAGGTCAGCCCCAAATCCTGGACTGAAACGGCGATAGATCCCTGCGGATGCTGATGATTAAAGTCGGACAGCGAAATCACGCTCCCTCGATAGGAAGAAGTAAGTGCCGACTACAAAGATCAAAAGCGCAAAGAGCGCTGAATGAACGAGACCAAACGTTGTAGGAGCTTCTGCATGAACCATCACACGCGACCATGAATCAAGTAGATAGAAGATTGGATTAACAACTTGATACTGCTTAATGTGGTCTGAGATTGTTGAAGCTTCATAGAGAATCGGTGATAAGTAGAGCAAGCTACGCGTCATATATGGAAGCATGCTTGAGATATCACGGAAGTAAACATTGATGCATGAAATCAAGATAGCCATGCCGAGCGCCATCACAATTGCGATTGCAAGAACAGGAAGCGCCCAGAGCATCTGCCATGAGTATGGGAGTCCAAGAATTGCATGAATGGCAAATGCGACTACAAGTGTCGGAAGGAATTTAAAGAGCGCAACAACGACCGCTGAGACCGGAAGCATCACTCGCGGAAAGGAGGTGTTAAGAATCAGCCGTTGCCCTGAGGTAATTGCCTTCACGCCACCGGTCAAACTATTTGCAATTAAGTAGAAGAGAAAGAGCGTTGCTGTCAGGTGCCCGAATCGAACCGCATCACTGGTTCCGCCGATGACGTAGATAAGGAGGAAGTAGACCCCAGAGAGGAGGAGCGGATTGAGCACCAACCACATCTGGCCGAATACCGAGCCGAAGTTCTGCTCGCGAAGTTCTGAGCGGGCAAACTCTGAGATGAATGCTCGACGGTGCCAGAGCGAGCGCAGATAGGCGCGCATCGGCGGGAGGCCAGCCTTAAATGGCTCATAGACGATTACTGGCTGGCTCATATGGGGAAGATTACCCCAGTGGGGCGCCCTTCATCGGTTAGTGGGTCGTATCAGGCGGTATGAGATTGCGCGGTGAGGTAATAAATCCTGCGCCCCACGCAAAATGCATCGTAGGAATCACCGCTAAGAGATAAATGTATTGCGTGATCGATCTCGCAATAGCAACTGCTGCTACCCCCGTAAAAAGTAGATAGATGCCAGCAGGGATAAAGAGGATGGGGTGTATGAAAAGTCCCGTAATGAGTGAGAGTAAGAAGCCGGTAAGGGCAACCGGTGGAGCTAAGTATCGATAGTTGATAGTTCCCTTATGTCGCCGCGAAACAGCGCGACGCCATCTTCCATATTCAAAATACTGTTTTGCAAGTTTTGCCACAGTTGGCCGAGGTCGATATGTCACTTGTAATCGAGGATCAAAGTAAATTACCCCACCATTGCTACGTAACCTAAAGTTGAGTTCCCAATCTTGTGCTCGTGTGAATCGCTCATCAAATCCACCAATAGCTACAAGGGCTTCCTTCTTAAAGACTCCGAGATATACGGTGTCGACTTCACCAGCCTCGCCCCCGGTATGGAATCGCGATGCACCAACGCCTAGTGGACTACGCATTGCGCCGGCAACGGCCATCTCAAAAGTGGTAACTCCCACCGCAGCCATCATTCCACCCACGTTGACTGCACCGGTCTCATTGAGAAGATCAACGGCGATTGAGATGTAATCGGATGGAATTTGAGCATGGCCATCGACTCGGACAATCACAGAACCTATGGCTGCGCCCAAAGCCGCATTAAGTCCGGCGGCTGTTCGACCAGTTGGATTCGCGACAACGATTACTCGCGAATCTTCCCGATGGAGTTGTTCAGCTATCTCTTGAGTCCGATCTTTAGATGGTCCGACCGCTAGGACAACTTCAAAGTCACCGTGATAATCCTGAGAGAGAATTGAGTGCACAGCATCTTTCAAGTATGGCTCTTCATTGAGAATGGGGAGGATGACAGAGACAAATGGCAGTGAATTGCCACTTAACTGGTCGCTCTGCTGTGTCGCCATAACCCCATAACGCTATCGTTCAAGTACCCTGCGCATGTGAAATCAACGCGCGCGATACGAATTATTACATCACTCTCACTCGGTGTTGTAGCGCTCTCTGCCATCACTTGGCTCGGGCTCGGCCAGGTCAGTGGCCAAATCTCGCGTATCGATGTCTTTGCCGGCATGGGTGACCGACCAGAGAAGGTGAATTCGGCACTTAACTACCTCATCGTTGGTTCAGATAATCGCGAGGGTCTTACCAAAGAGCAGATTAAAAAGTTGCGCGTAGGCGGCGTGAAGGTTGCAGCCGGTGGACGTTCAGACACGATGCTCTTGGTGCACATCAGCAAGAATCGCGATGCCGCATATATCGTCTCGCTTCCTCGAGACACTCTCGTCACCATTCCCGCTCATACAAGCACCGATGGAAAATCTGAGATACCGGCTCGCGATGGCAAGCTCAATGCCGCTTTTGCATTTGGTGGTGCTCCGCTTCTCATTAGAACTATTGAAGGTGCGACTCAGTTAAAGATTGATCACTATGTTGAAGTGAGCTTTGCTGGATTTGTCGGCGTTGTTGATGCCCTTGGTGGAATCCAAGTCTGTTCTAAAGTTCCAATCAACGATCCAAAGAGCCACCTTGTCATGGGTGCAGGTACTCACACCCTCGATGGAGTTGAATCTCTGAAATACGTTCGAACACGTGATTTTGATGGACGTGGAGATATTGGACGCATGGAGCGCCAACAGCAATTTGTCTCTGCCATTATTCGTAAGGCAACTTCATCAGGAACTCTTCTTAATCCAATTAAGTTAGCAAATTTCTACCAAGCAACAATCTCAACCGTGAAGATGGATGAAGGCGTCAATAAGAATGACCTCCTCACCCTCGCAAAGCAGATGCGCAATCTCTCATCAGGAAATGTCCGCACACTTACAGTTCCACTTTCTAATCCCAACGGTCGCCATCCAACCTTGGGCTCGGTTGTAATCTGGGATGAGGTCTTAGCGCCAGAGCTATGGAATCGCATTAAGAACGATACCGCCCTGGTCGATACAGTGGTCACAAAAAAGTCATCTGCATCACCAAAAGCCTCGCCTACCAGCACAACTATCGATAAATTTAAGACACAAACTGCCGCCAATAATCCTTGCGCTGCAAATAAATAATCCTCCTGCAATAGACTCACCGCCATGAAGTTAAAGCTCTCTGTAATCGGTTGCGGCTACCTAGGCGCAACTCACGCTGCATGTATGTCATCTCTCGGATTTGATGTGGTTGGTATCGATACCGACCCTCATAAGGTTGAGCTCCTCTCTAAAGGCGAGCTACCTTTCTATGAGCCGGGCCTAGATACCTTGCTCGAGGCTGAGATGAAGACAGGTCGCCTATCGTTCACCACAGATTTCTCTGCAGTTGCAGATGCAGATGTTCACTTCATCTGCGTCGGAACTCCGCAGAGCAAAGATGGACTCGCCGCAGATCTCACCTATGTGAAGTCATCTGTTGCTGCGATTGCTCCTTATCTCAAGGAAGGCGCACTTGTTGTTGGTAAATCAACTGTGCCGGTAGGAACGGCACAAGGTCTCCGTGATTATCTTGCAGCACATGCACCACAGGCAGATTTAGCCTGGAACCCTGAGTTCCTCCGTGAAGGTTTTGCAGTCGAAGATACATTGACGCCAAACCGCTTAGTTGTGGGAGTTGCTAACGATCGCGCTGAAGAGATTCTCAAAGAAGTTTATGAGCCAGTCATTGCTCTCGGCACACCATGGATTCGCGCCGACCTTCCAACAGCAGAGCTCGTTAAAGTCGCTGCTAACTCCTTCCTTGCAACAAAGATTTCATTTATCAATGCGATGGCTGAAGTCTGCGAAGCAGCGGGTGGTGATGTCACTGTTCTTGCCAAGGCGATTGGATATGACCCACGCATTGGTAACCGCTTCTTGCAGGCAGGTATCGGATTCGGTGGTGGATGTCTTCCAAAGGATATCCGTGCATTTATGGCACGCGCTCAGGAACTTGGTGCAGATCAAGCCCTTGAGTTCCTCCGCGAGATCGATTCCATCAACCTTCGAGCACGCCAGCGCGTAATCGATGTTGTTCGCGCAGATCTCTCAGAAGACCTTACTCAATACAAGATTGCAGTTCTTGGTGCGACATTTAAGCCAGATAGTGATGATGTTCGTGACTCCCCAGCGCTGGATATCGCAGCACAGCTCTCAGCAGCTGGAGCGCAGGTCGTTGTGCATGATCCAAAGGGTATTGAGCCAGCACGTAAGCGATTCCCTAACCTCGACTATGCAGAGAAGGTTGTCGATGCAGTCAAGGGTGCAGATGCAATCTTGCACCTCACAGAGTGGAAGGAATATCGCGAGCTTGATCCATCTGTAATTGGCCAACTCGTAAAGAGTAAGTTCCTTATCGATGGAAGAAATATGCTCGACCGTAACCTATGGCGCAACGCGGGATGGCGAGTCCATGCCCTCGGACGCACCGATTAATTAAGGCAAGTAATCTAGTTGCAAAGGGCGCTCATTCGGGCGCCCTTTGTCTTTGCTTGCTTAACCAATGACTTATTAAGACAAAGAGAAGAAGCGAATCTTATTTACTCTTCAATCAACCCACTCATGTAATCACGAGCATGCTCGATCTCTTCAACTAACTGAGTGAGATTGGAACCGCAGGCAGTCACGTGGCCAGTAATCACACCCGGCTTAACTTCATTCCGGTATTGATGGAAGTGCAAGTTAGGTGATCGCGCCATCAAGTGAAGATATGGACGATACATATCTCTCTTCTCCCCGCCCAAGACCGTTCCCATCACTACATATGGATATGTCATATCTGGTGAGCCGAGTGGGAGATCTAAAATCGCACGAAGATGCTGTTCGAATTGAGATGTCACCGCTCCATCAATCGACCAATTTCCCATCGCGCTGGGATTAATGTCGAGCTCACCGATATATATCTCATCACCTTGAATAAACATCTCAACAGTCATCAAGCCAACAAGGCCAATCAACTGAGCAATTTCAAGTGCTATCTGCTGTGATCGCTCTGAAACTTTATCTGGAATCCGTCGAGCTGGAGCAATTGTCATCACGCAGACTCCATCAATTTGCGTCGCATCAACTGGGGCCCAAGATGCTGCCTGCCCGTGAGGTGAACGAGCGACTGTTACCGAAATAGCCGAGTCACACTTAAGGCGTTCTTCACTCTGCGCAAGCCTGATTTGTGGTTGAGATTGACGCATCTTCTGGAGCAATGTCTCTCTATCGCGAGAGTAGCTAAGGGCAGATGATGATGGGTACACCTTGATGCCTGCTACTTCCAACCCTTTAATGACAGAGAGTGGAACGCTCCCATGTTCCAGGGTGAGAAGATCGCAGTCACGTGCAAAATCAAGTACTTCTTCGAGATTGGTGTAATCACCGAGGATGTGGTTCGCGATTTGTGCACCGGGATCATTCTTATCGCTTGCGAAGAGGATTAAATCGATGCCCAGTGCGGCTGCTGGTGCAACCATCATTCGGGCAAGGTGGCCTGCCCCAATAACCCCCACGCGTGGAAAACGATTGCTCACCGGTTTATCGTAAATGAACTACATCCCCAACAGTTACCTGACGCCCATCTTCAAGGATGAGAGCTCCAGAATCCGAAATTCCCGTAGCGGTTGATGAGATTACCTCTCCCCCAGGAAGAGTCACTTCAACAGGTGATCCTATGGTCCCTGATGCCGCTTTATATGCTGAGATAAAACTATTTCCTAGCTCCCACATTTGAAAGTTGATCTCTATATGGTTGATGATAGTTGCCAAGATCTTATTTCTATCAAGAACAGCAAATCCTTCGATGGAAAGTGAGGTTGCTCCCTCGACAGGTAACTCTTCTTTACTCATCTCAACATTGATTCCGATGCCAAGCACGATTCCTTTATCGGTTGCTTGCGCAATCATTCCTGCAAACTTTTTTCCATTAATCAATAAATCATTGGGCCACTTCACTCCAACAGAAATAGAAGAATCTAAATTCTTTAGCGCCTCCTGCACACTTACTCCTGCAAGTAGAGTGAGAAATGACCACTCCTCACGATCTGCTTGCGGTTCGATATAGATTGAAAAAGTCAATGCGCTGTGCGCAGGTGCGATGAATGAGCGATCCAGACGTCCGCGACCTGCGCTCTGAAATTCGCTGACGAGAATCGTTTTGGGAATTGCACTCTTATTACTTGCGAGTTGAAATAAATCATCTTGCGTAGATCCGGTGACTTCAACCACGCTTACCCGCCAGTACCGCGAGATTTCTTGCGATATGCGCTTCTTATCTAGTGGCGCTCTTGGCGCATCTGTACCCACGGCTAGTACCTTAGGCTCATGAGCCACGATCTGCACACTACCGCGGGAAAGATTGAAGACCTCCGCGCTCGAATCGATGAAGCCGTACATGCAGGATCTGCCCGAGCAGTTGAAAAGCAGCATGCCAAGGGCAAGAAGACCGCCCGCGAGCGTATTGAGATGCTTGTCGATCCCGATTCCTTCACAGAGATCGATGAGTTTGCTCGCCACCATGCCACCAACTTCGGCATGGAGAAGAACCGCCCCTACGGCGATGGTGTAGTGATTGGAACAGCGACGGTGGATGGGCGCCCAATCGCACTCTATTCACAGGATTTCACCGTCTTCGGCGGATCTCTGGGAGAAGTTCATGCTGAGAAGATTGTAAAGATTGCAGATTTCGCACTTAAGTCAGGTATCCCTCTTATTGGGATTAATGACTCTGGTGGAGCTCGTATTCAGGAGGGAGTCGCCTCTCTCAATGGTTACGGCAAGATCTTCCGACTCAATACTCGTTCATCTGGAGTCATTCCTCAGATCTCGCTCATCCTCGGTCCATGTGCCGGTGGATCTGCATACTCACCTGCTCTCACCGACTTCACTGTGATGGTGAAGGAAACTTCAAATATGTTTATCACCGGCCCTGATGTGATTAAGACCGTCACTGGTGAAGATGTCGGAATGGAAGAGCTCGGCGGCGCTTACACACATAACACTAAATCCGGTAATGCCCACTACATGGCAGATTCTGAGGCCGATGCCATCGACTATGTGAAGGCTCTCCTTTCATATCTACCATCCAATAACATGGATGGTTCACCAGTCCTTCCACCAACAGAGACACTGGAGAAGAAAGCATCCGATAAGGCTCTCAACTCACTTATCCCTGACTCTCCAAACCAGCCATACGACATGAAATCTCTCATTCAAGCGATTGTGGATGAAGGTGAGTTCCTGGAAGTTCACTCTCTCTATGCGCCGAACATTGTCGTAGGTTTTGCGCGCATTGAAGGTCAGTCAATCGGCGTGATCGCAAATCAACCAGCGCAGCTTGCTGGAACTCTCGATATTAACTCATCGGAAAAGGCAGCTAGATTCCTTCGATTCTGCGATGCATTTAATATCCCGATTCTCACACTCGTTGATGTCCCAGGATTTCTTCCAGGAACAGAGCAAGAATGGAATGGAATCATTCGCCGTGGAGCCAAACTCCTCTACGCATACGCAGAAGCTTCAGTTCCACTTGTCACACTGATTACTCGTAAGGCATATGGCGGAGCCTTTATCGTGATGGGATCGAAGTATCTTGGTAGCGATATTAACTTTGCCTGGCCAAGCGCTGAGATTGCAGTTATGGGAGCACAAGGTGCTGTCAATATCCTCTATCGCAAAGAGATTGCGGAGGCGAAGGATGTTGATGCAACGCGCAAAGAGCTTGTCGATGATTACACCGAAAAGTTCTCTAACCCTTATCTAGCTGCAGAACGCGGCACAATCGATAGCGTGATTGAGCCTGAAGATTCTCGCCAGTACATCACCAAGGCTTTCCGCACCTTAAAGACAAAGCGCGATATCTTGCCAGCGCGCAAGCACGGAAATATCCCACTGTAAATGAAGTTCACTGTCGAATCTGGTCACCCAAGCGATGAAGAGCTCCTGGCTCTCCACGCAGTTTTGGCCAACCGTAAACCGGTAGAGCTCAAGCCAGTAATTAAACGGAGCGTCTTCGGGCTTCCACAACTACGTCAACCACTTCCCCATCAAGTTACCTTCGGCGCCCGAAAGTTCGATTAATGCCACGAATAGTTCTTGCCTCTCAATCAACCTCACGTCGCCGACTTCTTGAAGGCGCTGGCCTCAAACCAACAATCATTGTCAGTCACGTTGATGAAGAGACGGATTTCTTCAATGCAATGACGCCTGAAGATATGGTCATAGCTCTCGCTGTGGCGAAGGCGCATACTGTGCGCGAACTTGTCGATTACCCCGCAATCATTATTGGCTGTGACTCAACTTTCGATGTTGATGGAGTGTCATTTGGAAAGCCCGGAACGCCTGAAGTTGCTATTGAGCGCGCTAAAAAGATCAACGGTCGCACGGGACTCCTTCACACCGGACATTGCATTATCGATACGGCACAAGGAATCGAGATTGCAGATCGAGTCACAACGAAGGTGACATTTACCGATATGACTGATGAAGAGATTGCAGATTATGTTGCATCCGGTGAACCTCTCCATGTTGCAGGTGGATTCACTCTTGATGGCTTTGGTTCACCCTTTATCCCGTTAATTGAAGGCGACTACACAAATGTCGTAGGGATATCTATGCCATTTCTACTCAAGGCGATGAAGCAGCTTGGATATTCTTGGCCAGAGGTAAAGGAGATGAAGTGAAGCGCGTTCTAATTGCAAACCGAGGTGAGATCGCACTCCGCGTAATCCGTGCTTGTAAAGATCATGGACTCGAATCAGTTGCCATCTATTCGGAGGAAGATCGTGATGCCCTCCATGCAAAGAGCGCTGACTTCTCCTACTCACTCGAAGGATCCGTCGCAAAAGATACCTATCTCAATATTCCTAAGATAATTGCCCTTGCAAAAATTTCTGGTGCAGATGCTGTTCATCCAGGCTATGGCTTTCTCTCAGAGAATGCTGAATTCGCACAAGCTGTTCTCGATGCTGGTTTGATTTGGATTGGCCCATCTCCTGCAGCAATTAGCGCCCTGGGAGATAAAGTTTCAGCCCGCCGGATTGCATCAGCTGCCGGCGCTCCCCTTGTTGCTGGAACGAAAGATCCAGTTGAGAGCGCCGATGAAGTAATCACTTTTGCCAAAGAACACGGACTTCCGGTAGCGATTAAGGCAGCCTTTGGAGGCGGAGGACGTGGCCTTAAAGTTGCGCGCACAATTGAGGAAATTCCAGAGCTCTATGCTTCGGCGGTGCGAGAGGCAATCGCTGGCTTTGGCCGTGGTGAGTGCTTCGTTGAACGCTATCTCGATAAGCCACGCCACGTTGAGACTCAAGTTTTGGCAGATAAGTTCGGAAATGCCGTAGTCATTTCAACCCGTGATTGCTCACTTCAGCGCCGCCATCAGAAGTTGGTTGAAGAGGCGCCAGCTCCGTTTCTGACTGAGGCTCAGAATGAGGAGCTCTATCGCTCATCGAAGGCGATCATGAAAGAGGCCGGATATGTCGGCGCTGGTACCTGTGAATTTCTCGTCGGTATCGATGGAACGATTTCTTTCCTTGAGGTCAATACTCGCCTACAAGTAGAGCATCCTGTCTCTGAAGAGGTAACCGGAATAGATTTAGTTCGCCAACAATTTCGAATCGCGATGGGAGAAGCCCTCGATTTTGGCGATCCCATCGTCCGTGGCCACTCCATCGAATTTCGAATCAATGGTGAAGATCCAGGGCGCTCTTTCCTTCCAGCTCCTGGGCGCATCACTGAGTGGCAGATTCCAACAGGACCTGGGGTTCGCGTTGATGCTGGCTTCAGAAAAGGCGATGTCATTGGTGGAAACTTCGACTCACTCCTTGCCAAGTTGATTGTTACCGGCGCAACTCGCACAGAGGCAATCGAGCGAGCTCGTCGTGCGCTAGCCGAGTTCCAAGTTGAGGGATTAGCAACTGCCCTCCCATTCCATCGCGCAATTGTTGAAGACCCTCACTTCACTGAAGAGTTCAAGGTCTACACAAGTTATATCGAGAATGAATTTATCAATGAGATTCCTGCATATGCATCGAGTGAGATGGATAATCAGACCAAGGCTGCCGCTGAGAAGTTAGTTGCAGAGGTCAATGGAAAGCGATTTGAGATTCTCGTCCATGCTCCAGAACCCGTCGTAAAGCGCCATCGCGCCAAGCAGGCATCTGCCTCAGGCGCCACAGGCGATGGATTGCCAAGTCCAATGCAGGGAACTGTTGTGAAGATTGCGGTCGAAGAAGGCCAGCGCGTTGAGGCCGGAGATCTCGTGATCGTCTTGGAGGCGATGAAGATGGAGCAGCCGCTCAACGCCCATAAATCAGGTGTGATTAAGAACTTAAAGGCTGTTGTCGGTGAGACTGTTTCTAGTGGCACCGTACTCTGTGACATTATTGAGGCATGACCTCAACTGAACTTCTCTATAAAGATCCGATGGCTGCAGCAGCGCAAGCTGCCTCTGAAATCGCAACTCGCACCGGTGTTCCAGCCCATGATGTTGCACTTGTGATGGGTTCAGGATGGGTCACTGCATGTGATGCCCTTGGAACTCCTGCATATGAGTGCGATGCTCATGAGCTCACTGGCTTTGAGGCTCCCGCCGTTGAAGGACATTCAGGGAAGGTGCGCTCATATGAAATCGCTCATGAGGGTGGAACTATTCGTGCACTCGTCTTCTTAGGTCGCACCCACCTCTATGAGGGTAAAGGTATGGAGCCAGTTGTTCATGGCGTCCGCACGGCAGTCAAAGCTGGTTGCAAAGTTGTTGTGCTTACCAATGCCTGCGGTGGAATCAACGCTTCATATAAAGTGGGTGAGCCGGTGCTTATTCGTGATCACATCTCTCTTACCGCCCAATCTCCATTATCCGGTGCAACATTTGTCGACCTGACAGATCTTTATAGCAAGCGAATTCGCGAGATTGTGAAGAATGAGGATTCCTCTCTCCAAGAGGGTGTCTATGTTCACTGGCGTGGTCCCACATATGAGACTCCAGCTGAAATTCTTATGATGCGCACAATGGGCGCAGATCTTGTCGGCATGTCTACTGTTCCAGAGGCGATTGCAGCTCACGCAATGGGTGCTGAAGTACTTGGCATCTCACTCGTCTCCAATGCAGCAGCTGGAATGACTGGTGAAAAGCTCAACCATGAAGAGGTTATCGCTGCAGGAAAAGCTGCAGCTAGTCGAATGGGCGAACTCCTCAAGACGACAATTCCTAAACTCGTCTAACCGTACTAACCTGCAGATATGAACCCATCATTAATCGAAGAAGTGAAGGCCTGGATTGCAGACGATCCAGATCCGGTAACGGCTGCCTATCTTCAATCACTTCTCGATGCAGGCGATGAAGAAGCTTTGAAACCTCTATTTAACGGCTTTCTCCAATTTGGAACGGCCGGCCTGCGAGGGCCTAATGGCGCTGGACCTTCAACAATGAACCGAGCTGTTGTTGGACGCACCGCTGCTGGCATCGCCAACTATATGAAGAAGCGTGGGATGAAGTCGGTGGTAATCGGACGCGATGCCCGATATGGCTCCGAGGAATACACCCAAGAATCTGCAGAGATTCTCTCTGGTGCAGGTATGGATGTTTATATTCTCCCGCGCCCATTGCCAACACCTGTCCTTGCATTTGCAACATCACGCCTTGCCTGCGATATCGGAATTATGGTGACCGCAAGCCATAATCCTCCGCAAGATAACGGCTATAAGGTCTATATCGGTCCTACTGCAGATGGAATCGACTATTCATCATCACAGATCATCAACCCGACTGATGGATACATCGCAGAAGAGATTGCGGCCATAGCTTCACTCAAGGCACTGCCCCGTGGTGATAAGTGGACAGTTCTCGGAGAGGAAGTTATCTCTGAGTATATTGATCGAACAATTAAGTTGGCACCTCGACCAGGTGATATCAAGATTGTTTACACCGCAATGCATGGTGTGGGCACGGAGATTGTTCAAAGGGTCTTCAACCATGCAGGCTTTGCAACTCTCATTCTTGTAGATGAGCAGTGCACGCCAGATCCAGATTTTCCAACAGTGGCATTCCCAAATCCGGAGGAGCCAGGTGCAATTGATTTAGCACTCGCAAAGGCGCGTGATTTTGGAGCAGATCTCGTTATTGCAAATGACCCTGATGCAGATCGTTGCGCTGCTGCAATCAACGATCCACACACCGGCTGGCGGATGCTTCGTGGTGATGAGCTCGGAATAATCTTTGGTGAATGGATTGCTCGCACCCACCCTTCGGGTACATTTGGAAATTCGATCGTCTCATCCTCAGCTCTTTCAAAGATCGCATCCCACTACAATGTTGAATTCCAAGAAGTTCTCACCGGCTTCAAATGGCTTGCCAAAATTAAGAATTTAGCTTTCGGCTATGAGGAGGCGATTGGATATGCCGTCGACTCCAAGACGGTCAACGATAAAGATGGGGTCTCAGCCGCCCTCTTCCTTGCCCAGATTGCGACCGATCTCAAGGGCGATGGCCTGACCCTGAGTGACCTCCTCGATGAGGTCTGGCAGCGCCATGGCTTCCATGGAACCGAGCAGATCTCTATCCGCGTAGCCGATATGGGGGCGATCTCCCGCCTTCTAGCTACTCTCCGTTCAAATCCCCCTCAGGAGATAGCGGGAAGGGCTGTAGAGGCGATAGATGACCTGGCAGCGCCTACCGATGGCCTACCTCCCACCGATGGCCTCCGCATCTGGCTCGCAGGCGGGGTCAGAATCATCATCCGCCCCTCCGGAACCGAGGCGAAGCTCAAGTGTTATATCGAGGTGATTACAAAGACGAGCAAGGAGTCAGAAGAGCTCCTCAACCAGCTTAGGGAGCCGTTGAAGAAGTTCCTCTCGTAAGGTTTATTCGCCGAAGCGCTCTTTAAACTCATCGAGCATTGCAGCGGCAGCTGATGCACCACTTCGCTTCACGCCAGCATCCATAAAGGCAAGCAACATATCGAGGTTCTTCACGCCACCTGCGCTCTTAACCTCCATCTTCGAGGAGACCGATGCGCGCATCAACTTCACATCTTCCAAAATTGCACCAGTCGGTGCAAAGCCGGTTGAAGTTTTTACATAATCGGCACCTGATGCTTCAACAAGCTGGCAAGCCTTCACGATCTCATCTTTAGTGAGATAAGCATTCTCTAAAATGACCTTAACTTGGTGGCCGCCTGCAGCAGCAACAACAGCAGCTAACTCATCACGAACTTCGTCATACATGCCAGATTTCATCCAACCAATATTCATCACGACATCAATCTCTGTGGCGCCATCTGCAACGACCTGCTTTGTCTCAAAAACTTTGACAGAAGTTGCAGAGTTGCCATGAGGGAATCCAACAACTGTTCCGACGTGAACATCGCTTCCCCGCAAGATATCGGCACAGAAAGCGACATCGGCTGGCTTGCAGCAGACAGATGCAACGTCATACTTCAGTGCGACTTCACAACCTTCTCGAACTTCATCTCGAGACATATCTGGTCGCAATAGTGCGTAATCGATTGTCTTTGCAACCTGCTTAAGGGTGTATTTAGCCATGTCTTATAACTCCTCTTTACTCAGCTGCAATTGCTGCAAAGCCTGGCTTCACAATTTCATCGATAATCTCAAGGCGTTCTTCAAAAGGAATGAATGCGCTCTTAAGGGCATTGATTGTCACACGCTGGAGATCGAGAAAATTCCAATCACATGCCTTGACGAGCTCATTCATCTCACGCGACATTGATGTTGCAGACATCAAGCGATTATCGGTATTGACTGTTACTCGGAAGCGAAGCTTTGCCAGCTTTCCAATCGGGTGATCAGCAAATGATGTGGCTACGCCAGTCTGGATATTTGATGATGGACACATCTCCAATGGGATTCTTCTATCGCGCACGTAGGAGGCCAATCGCCCCAATCGCGCTGGAGTGTGGTTGAAATCAATATCATCTGCGATACGAACTCCATGGCCTAAGCGCTCAGCGCCGCAAATTTGAATAGCTTCCCAGATTGATGGAAGTCCATATGCCTCACCTGCGTGGATGGTGAAGTGAGCATTCTCCTTACGGAGGTATTCAAATGTGTCGAGCTGATCGCTTGGTGGAAAACCATCCTCAGGCCCTGCGATATCAAAGCCGACGACGCCCTTGTCGCGATACTTGACCGCAAGCTCTGCAACTTCCTGTGATCGCTCATTCTGACGCATTCCACAGAGGAGGGAGAAGATGCGAATTGAATTACCTTCAGCCTTCGCCTCTTTCTCCCCTTCACGGAAGCCTTCAAGTATCGCCTCAATGACCTCGGTGAGAGAAAGACCTTTTTCGGTCAAGAGCTCAGGCGCCATGCGCACCTCTGCATAAACAACGCCATCACGGGCAAGGTCTACTGCACACTCACGAGAGACTCGCACGATATCTTGGCGACGCTGCATCACAGCAACCGTGTGGGCAAAGGTCTCTAAGTAGAGAACAAGCGAGCCAGAATCACATGAAGTGCGGAACCACTCAGCCAGCTCTGCGGCATCATATGTTGGAAGTGTGTGGCCAATCTCTTGGGCAATTTCAATGATTGTCTCTGGACGCAATCCACCATCGAGATGATCATGGAGAAGAGCTTTTGGAAGGCGCTTGACCTGACTCTCATTTGGCTTCTTCAATAGATCTGGATTTACAACGCTCATCCTTCAATCCTTTCGAGAACAAGAGGCAATCGGTCAACGACCCCATTTTCAACAATAGATACTGCACCTTCGAGAATCTCTAGCGCACGTTCAAAACGCGGCGCTTCATCGGTGTGAAGGGTGAATAGCGGAGCACCAGCCTCGATGTAATCGCCTGGCTTTCCATGCATCTCAATTCCTGCACCTGCTTGGACTTGCTCACCCTGCTTTGAGCGACCAGCGCCCAACCTCCAGGCAGAGACTCCCACCTTCATCGCATCCATAGTTGTGATGATTCCGCTGTTCTCGGCCTTCACAACATGCTTTTCTCGCGCAACAGGAAGTGCGGCATCTGGATCTCCACCTTGAGCTGCCACCATTCGGCGCCAATGATCCATCGCGCTGCCATCTTTTAGAGCATCGGCAGGATCTTTTCCAACAATTCCAGCAGCATCAATCATCTCTCGCGCCAGAAGAATCGTAAGCTCGACAACATCTGACGGCCCACCGCCTGCTAGGACTTCTACTGATTCTCGGACTTCAAGAGCATTTCCTGCGGTAAGTCCCAGTGGAACATCCATCGCCGTAACAAGTGCGCGCATCTTCACACCTGCATCGACGCCGAGCTGAACCATCGTGCGAGCAAGTTCTGAAGCCTTCTTTGGATCAGACATAAATGCGCCGGAACCAGTCTTCACATCGAGCACGAGAGCAGATGTTCCCTCTGCAATCTTCTTACTCATGATGGAAGATGCGATCAAGGGAATAGCCTCAACGGTTGCTGTCACATCACGGAGTGCATAGAGCTTCTTATCGGCTGGAGCGAGACCGGCACCTGCGGCACAGATGACAGCTCCAGTATCTTTCAATACCTGAAGCATCTCTTCGTTTGAAAGTGATGCACGCCAGCCAGGAATCGATTCCATCTTGTCGAGAGTTCCACCTGTGTGACCAAGTCCGCGACCTGATAACTGTGGAACCGCTCCCCCACATGCAGCAACGAGTGGCGCGAGTGGAAGGGTGATCTTGTCACCAACGCCGCCTGTTGAATGCTTATCAGCTGTCTTTCGATCAAGTGCCAACCAATTCATCCGCTCGCCACTCTTGATCATCGCATTTGTCCAGCGGGAGATCTCTCGTGAATTCATCCCATTGAGAAGAATTGCCATAAGTAGAGCTGACATCTGCTCATCGGCAACAACGCCACGGGTATAGGCATCAACAACCCAGTCAATCTGCGGATCGGTTAACTCATTGCGATCGCGCTTAGCTGCAATAACTTCAACAGCTGCAAATGGTTCAATCATTTAAGTCTTGTCTCGATTTCTTCCGGTCCAAATGCCCATGGAAGTAGGTCATTGAGAGTCTTGACGCCTTCATCTGTCATTAACTGCAACTTCGATCCACCATGTTCTTGAAGAAGTTGCCTGCAACGACCACATGGCATCAAAGGATTACCTGCGATATCGACGCAAGCAAAAGCGATAAGGCGTCCGCCACCAGATGCAATCAGTGATGAAACTAGACCGCATTCGGCGCAGAGCGTGAGCCCGTAGCTTGCATTCTCAACATTGCAGCCCGTGACGATACGACCATCATCGACGAGCGCGGCAACTCCCACTGGAAACTTTGAATATGGCACATAAGCCTTCTTCATCGCCCCCAGCGCTTCATTGCGCAAGAGCTGCCAGTCAATCTCCATTAGTGGGAACCGCCTCCACGCTTATAGGCGATTCCATCTGCTGCCGGCGCTCGAACCTTGCCGACAAAGCCTGAGACCGCGATGATCGTTGCAATGTAAGGGGCCATCAACATGAACTCAGATGGAATTGGAGTTCCAGTGATGGTGAGCAAGCCCTGTAAATTATCTGCAAAACCAAAGATCAAGGCGGCGGCAACAGCGCCCAGCGGACTCCATCGACCAAAGATGAGAGCAGCGAGTGCGATAAAGCCCTTACCAGCTGTCATCTCCTTGCTAAATGCTCCCACTGCGCCCAAGGTGAAGAAGGCTCCACCAAGACCAGCAACTGCTCCTGCCCAAATAACATTCTTAAATCGAATCTTATTGACATCAATACCGACAGATTCAGCTGCAGTTGGGTGCTCACCTACGGCACGTGTGCGAAGACCCCACTTGCTCTTAAAGAGAGCGATATGGATGATCACAACGACCACATACATCAAGTAAACGATGATGCTCTGGCTAAAGAGGATTGGACCGATCACGGGAATCTTTGAGAGGAATGGGATATGAATTGGATTAAAGGCAATCGCTGAATTCCACTCTGATTGATATGGAATGAGCAACTTCTTATAGAGGAAGCTAGTCAAACCAATCACCAAAACGTTGAGAACGAATCCGAGAACAACCTGATCAATTCCATACTTAATCGCAAAGATTGCAAGTAAGAGGGAGATGAGCGCTCCTGCAACAGGAGCAAAGGCGAGACCAATCCAGTTATTGGTAAAGAGGGATGCGATAACTCCAGAGGCAAATGCTCCTGCAAGTAATTGACCTTCAATTGCGATATTGATCACGCCAGAGCGCTCTGAAAGAACTCCTGCCATAGCGCCAAAGATCAGAGGCACTGAGAGAAGGAGGCCTCCTTGGAGCAGGCCGGTGAATGGAATGAACTTTCCAGCAGCTGCCCAGCTCAAAAATGACATCAGGAACGAGACCGCAAAGATCGCACTAGCAAGGCGAACAGTCTTCCCCGCCCTAAATTGGAGCGTTGCCAGTAAGACCGCTAGGAGAGATGCGATTGCAAAGCCAATACCCGCTGACTTTGAATTAACAATCCATTCCTTGATGAGTACCCACTCATCACCGAGCACGAAGCTGTAGGTAACAGGCTGGCCTTCCTTAGGAAGGATTCCAAAAACAATTAGAGCAAAGGCACCGAGGGCTCCCATAGTGATAATTCCGCGACGACGGCGGCGTTCAGGTGCAGAGAGTGCGCGCACTTCTTGGGTTGTCATTAGCCGTTCCATCCCTTCGAAGCCAGCGCTTGTCCAGCATCAACTTTCTTCAACCTAAAGATCGCCTTGATCAATGTTGGCGCTGCGATAAAGAGAACTACTAGCGCCTGAATGACGAGAACGAGATCAAGTGGCGTCTCTGTGCTCGCCTGCATTGTCAGACCTCCAGCACGTAGTGCGCCAAAGAGGAGAGCTGCAAATACTGTTCCGATTGGTGTGCCGCGACCAAGAAGGGCGACAGTGATGGCATCAAAACCAAAGCTGCCTCCCACACCTGCAGTAAGCGCAGGCTCTGATCCAAGGATCTGAACTGCTCCACCAAGGCCAGCGAGTGCACCTGCAATAAACATCACGGTTGTTGTTGAACGCCCAACTGAAATACCAGCAGTCTTTGCTGCAGCTGCATTTGCACCGACTGCGCGGAACTTAAAGCCCCATGTGCTTCGGTTGAGTAACCACCAGACAACTCCAGCCGCTAGCAGCGCGATGATAAATCCAAGATTGGCACGGAGATCTGGACCAAAGAGTCGAGGTAGTCGAGAGGACATCTGGACCTCAGGCGCCAGTGGATCTTGGCGGCCAGGGCGGAGGAATGGAGTTGTGCTCAAAATCCAGAGGAGGAAATATCCCGCCACATAGTTGAGCATGATGGTCACGATAACTTCGTGAGCACCCGTCTTTGCTTTGAGGAGACCGACAAAACCACCATAGAGGCCAGCGCAGAGAAGTGCTGCTGCAATAGCCGCGATTGAGTGAATCACAATCGGCATCTCGAAGTGGAAACCAACAAAACTTGCACCAATAGCACCTGCGATGAATTGACCCTGTGCTCCGATATTGAAAAGACCTGCCTTAAAGGCGAGTGCAACCGAGAGACCTGTCAGGATTAAAGGAGAAGCCGCAACAATCGTCTCTGAGAGAGGATAGAAACCTTCGATGAAACTTGCTTTAGCTAGCTCTGGGTCAAAGATGGAACCACGAAAGAGCGCCCAATATGCATGTCCTGCAGTAGCAAAAGCCTTTGAAATCATCGCAATCGGATCTGATTTCAAGGCCAGGACCTTGGAATCAGAAAATGCAACAAGGATTCCGCTGACAAAGAGCGCCATTGAGAAGGCGAGGGCTGGCAAAGTTAACTTGCTCAGGAATTTCTTCATTTCTTCACTCCCGCCATCAATAGACCAAGTTCTTCTCGTGAGGTATCTGCCGGCACAATCGCAATAAACTCACCGCGATACATCACTGCAATGCGATCTGCCAAAGCAACGACTTCATCCAATTCAGTACTAAAGAGGAGAACACCTCGACCTGAGTCGCGTTCAGCGATGATGCGCTCATGCACAAACTCAATAGATCCCACATCAAGGCCACGAGTAGGCTGAGATGCAACAACAAGCTTTACCGGGCGTGAGAGTTCTCGTGCCAAGACAACTTTCTGCTTATTTCCGCCAGAGAGCGATGAGGCTGAATCCTTCGGCGATTGCGCTCTAATATCGAATTCAACAACTCGCTTGGTCGCATTCTCTGCAACTGCGCTCTGTGAGATCACAGGACCTTGAGCAAATGGAGGAAGATCGTGGAGGTCGAGAATCAGATTCTCTTCAATGCTAAATGATGAGATAAGGCCATCTTCCTCACGAGATTCAGGGACAAAGGCGATTCCAGCATGGAGAGCATCGCGAACTTTGCCCACCTTAATCTCCTGCCCATCGAGAGTGATGCGACCATCGACATGTTCTTGGAGGCCAACGATTGCCTCGGCAAGCTCAGATTGACCATTGCCTTGAACGCCAGCTACAGCCAAAACTTCACCTGCACGAAGCTCAAAGGAGATGTTCTTTACCAGCGCACGTCCGGTGTGATCGTGGATATTGAGATTCTCCACCTTCAGCATCACTTCCCCAAGTTGTGGAGCAGCCTTATCGACATCGAGTGATACTGGGCGACCCACCATGAGGGATGCCAACTCTTCCTGGCTTGCAGACGGTGACGCCGTACCCACGACGGCGCCTCTGCGAATAATCGTGATCTTATCTGCGGCTTCCTTCACCTCACGAAGTTTGTGGGTAATAAAGACAATCGCAGTTCCTTGATCGCGAAGCTTCTTCATATTACGAAGGAGCTCATCGGTCTCTTGCGGTGTGAGAACTGCGGTTGGCTCATCAAGAATGAGAACTTTTGCATCATAGATAAGAGCGCGGATGATTTCTACGCGCTGTTGGATTCCAACTGGCAGATCCTCAACGAGAGCATCTGGATCAACGTCAAAATTAAACTCAGCAGATACTCGCTTAATCTCTTTGCGAGCAGACTCTAAATCGAGAAAACCTAATCCCTTGACCTTCTCGTGCCCTAGGACAATGTTCTCAGCAACTGTAAAGACCGGAATCAACATAAAGTGTTGATGGACCATTCCAATACCTGCTGCGAGAGCGTCGAGAGGAGATTGAATATCTATGATCTTACCGTCTACTGCAATCGATCCCTCGTCAGGAGAGAGCAGTCCGTAGACGATATTCATAAGTGTTGACTTACCAGCACCATTTTCACCAAGGATGGCGTGAATCTCGCCGGATTCCACTTTAAGGTCGATGGAGTCATTTGCTGTAAGTGCACCGAAGCGCTTTGTGATGCCACGCAATTCAAGGGACATGAGCGTAAATCTACTCTTTAAAGTTACTTAACACAAAGCAAAACGGAGCCAGCATTTCTGCTGGCTCCGTTTTGGCGGAAGAGATCAGTTAATTACTTAACTGAAACCTTTCCATTTGCAATGTCTGTACCGAGCTTGGTTACTTCTGTGCGAAGGGCTGAAGGAACCATGCGGATAAGTGTGTGGTACGGAGCAAGCTTTGTTCCACCGTTCTTGAGGTTACCGTTGTAACCTGTAGCGGAGAACTTGTTGTTTGCTACGTCAAGGATTACACCCTTAACAGATACATCGACGCCCTTAACTACAGAGGTAAGGATTACCTTCTTGTACTGTGGAGCTGCGATTACACCATCTGTATCAACCCAGATAACAACTGACTTCTTTGAAGCAATTGAGTTACCTGCTGTTGCGCCACCAAGACCACCAGCAACTGGGAAGATTACATCTGCACCCTGCTGCTCAAAGTTCTTAGAGATCTGAAGTGCCTTAGCTGAGTCTGAGAAGCCACCGACGAATGTTCCGTCAGCCTTCTTCGTATCCCAACCGAGAACCTGAACTGACTTGCCCTTCTTAGCGTTGTAGTGAGCAACACCCTTAGCAAAGCCGTCCATGAAGATTGTGACAGGTGGAATGTTGAGTCCACCGTATGTTGCGACCTTACCGGTCTTTGAAACGCCAGCTGCAAGGTAACCAGCCTGGAATGCAGACTCGTTTGTTGCGAACTGAAGTGGCTTGAGGTTAGCGATCTTCTTACCTGGGTAGACAGATCCGTCTGCACCGTGGTCTTCGCCATCCTGGTCAACGATTGCGAACTTCACTGTTGGGTTCTTCTTCGCTGCTTCAACGATTGCGCTGTTGATGAGGAAGCCAACACCTACGATGATGTCGCACTTGTTGTCTACAAGCTTCTTAATGTTTGGTGCGTAGTCAGCATCTGATGCTGCAGCAAGGTATGAAACCTCAACGTTTGCATTTGCCTTCTTTGCAGCCTGTGCGCCAGCCCATGCTGAAGCGTTAAATGACTTGTCATCTACGCCACCAGTGTCGAGAGCAAGGCAAGCCTTAGTTGTGTTTGCAGCGGTTGCAGCAGGTGCTACACCGAATGCGAGAGCTGCAGCTGCGAAAACTGCAACAAACTTAATTGTCTTCTTCAAGGGTTCCTCCAAGGAGATTGAAAGTTGGATCCTTCAAACGCTGTTCAGGTGCTTAAAGGCTGTGTGGGCGAGCCTATCTTTCGCCGCCTTTTTTTACGAAATGCTGGGGCTCTGTGGCGGGCGTGGCTTGTAACAATTGGGATAACTCTCAACCATTACTTGAAGGAAATGGCCTTCTCCTCACCCTTAGCCAGCGATTTTTGAGGCGGTGGCAGCGGCCCTATTGATTGCAGCTGTCGCTGAGGTGAGAGCAGGTAGGTAGGTAGTAAATGAGATACCTCCCCCGACCACTGTGTAGCGATGGCCATAGATACCAACAATTGGATCTAAGACATCGAGATATTGCTTGCCGCTAACTGCTTTAGCAATCACGTCATACATCGCCTTATCAACGTGCTTCACAACAGTTGCATAGAGAAATTTCCGAGATGAGCTCGTCACGGTCAGGTATTGATCTGGCTCCTGAGTAATGAGCCCTACTGGCCGAAAGCGATTGCTCTTTGCCATCGTGTTATTGCGAGCGACGATTGCTGAGAAAACCTCCGAGTTAGATCCAGGTCGCGCGATAAAGATGACGTCAGCGCCTGCATCCATCGCCTGCCGTGTTGCAGTAACTGAAGATCCATTTACATATCTGACCGAAGATGTAACTGTCCGCTTCGATGCAAGAACCCCTGCTAGAAAACCATTTTGATAGATATCAGCTTGATTAGGGTTTGCAATCATCGCAACCCGTCCACTCTTTGATGCAAGTGCTGCGCTAAATCCTGCCAAATATGCCCCTTGTGTATCGGCAAAGATAAGCGATGTCACATTGAGGGCATCGATTGAGGCATCATTCAAGATGGCAAATTGGGTATTGGGGAACTCGATAGCTAGCGCTTGGAGAGTTGGCGCATATCCGGCACCAACGACGATGATTGGGTTGCAGTTCTTTGCGATTAAGGACCGAACGCGGCGCTCACGATCGGCGCTTGTGCCATCAGTGACCACGGGTTCGACTGAAAATGAGAATTGCTTTTTAGCCTTCTCAAGGCCAGCAGCTGCAGCGTCATTGAAGGAGCGATCGCCGCGACCGCCGATGTCATATGCAATTCCGATGGTAAGGGTGGCGCCATGTGCAGGGGCAGTAACGAGAGTGGAAAGAGCCATAGCAACTCCTGCAATGAGCGCACGGATTTTCATTAGATCACCACGCCAAGATTCTTATATGTTGCATCGAGAGTTGATTGCGCAACTTCACGGGCCTTCTCAGAACCTTGATGAAGTATCTGGAGAAGATGTCTTTCATCCTCTAGCAGTTCTAAAGCATGGGCGCGGATTGGTCTGAAGTATTCAACGACAACTTCTGCAACCGCTGACTTAAAGTCTCCATACCCCTTGCCATCAAACTCATTCTCTAACTCTGCAATCGACTTTCCAGAGAGAGCTGAATGAATAGTCAGAAGGTTGCTGATGCCAGGCTTTTCTGTCGCATCGAACTTCACTTCGCGGCCAGCATCAGTGACTGCGCTCTTAAACTTCTTGAGGTTAACTTCTGGTGCATCAAGAATATCGATCAAGCCAGAACCAGAACCAGATGATTTACTCATCTTCGATGTTGGATCTTGGATATCGTAAATCTTTGCGCCTTGCTTCAAGATAAAGCCTTCTGGAATTTGGAAGGTCTGGCCATAGCGAGCATTGAAGCGCCCTGCTAGATCACGAGTGAGCTCGATATGTTGTCTCTGATCCTCCCCCACCGGCACTAAATGAGTTTGATAGAGCAAAATATCGGCAGCCATCAACATTGGATATGTGAAGAGGCCAACGCGTGCTGCATCTGCTCCTGCCTTAGAAGATTTATCCTTAAATTGAGTCATGCGGCTGGCTTCACCAAAGCCAGTCATGCACTCCATAATCCAACCGAGTTGATTATGTTGTGGAGCTTGCGACTGCACAAAGAGTGTTGACTTTTCTGGTGATATTCCGAGTGCGATTAATTGCGCTGCCGACTTCAAAGTTCGCTTGCGAAGGAGAGTGGGGTCGGTTTCAACTGTAATGGCATGAAGATCGACGATGCAGTAAAAGGCATCGTGGCCATCTTGGAGCTCAACCCATTGCTTCACCGCACCGAGGTAATTCCCAAGGTGGAAGGATTCGCTGGTGGGCTGAATCCCAGAAAAAACGCGCTTCTTGCTCATAGGTGCATTCTCGCACGACTTATGCTGAACGCGAGATTAATAAGCGGCCTACCCGCTTGCCCTCCATCGAGATTACTGTAATGCGGATGCCGTTCACATTGAGCAGATCGCCCTCAACCGGAATGCGTCCAAGGAAGTGCATCACATAGCCGCTTATGGTTTCGTAAGGGCCTTCTGGAATATCCACGCCAGATTGCTCTGCAAGGTCTTCAATCGACATCAAACCGTCGACCTCGAAATCACCTGTGCGGGATTCAATCGGTAGATCTTCCTCGTCGTTGTCATACTCATCGCGAATATCGCCAATCAGACACTCAACGAGATCTTCCATCGTCACAATTCCATCAGTGCCGCCATATTCGTCAAGAACAATAGCGAGGTGCTGTCGTTGTGCACGCATCTCCGTCAAAGCTGGAAGAACTCCCTTCGTTCCCGGAAGGAAGATGATGTTGCGGGTGAACTCTTGGACCTTTGCCTGCGAGTTAGAGAGAGCAGGATCAATCAAGTCGCGCACATGGATAAATCCAATGACCTCATCCGATGAACCTCGAACAACGGGATAGCGAGAGTGTGATTTCTCGGTAGCGAGCGCAATCGCCTTAGAAATGGTGAGAGAGCCATCGATAAAATCAACCTCGGTGCGAGGGACCATCAACTCATGCACCTGACGTTCTGATGCATTGAAGACTTCTTCCACAATATCGCGCTCTTCATCGGTGAGAGCGGCGTGGCCGGTCACAAGATCGAGGAGTTCTTCTTCCGACATCTGCTCTCTCGACTCCTTGGGATCAATACCGAAGAGGCGCACAACAATGTCGGTTGACTTCGAAAGGAGCCAGATAACCGGGCGGAAGATATTTGCGATCACATCGATAAATCCAGCAGACCACATTGCAATCGATTCAGAGCGAAAGAGCGCCAACTTCTTAGGAGCTAACTCACCAAATACAAGTGAGATGTAAGCGATAATCAAAGTAAGGCCAACGAGTGAGGTTGTATTGGCAACTCCACTTTCTAGGCCACGCTCTTTAAGCCAAGGAATAACAAATTGGCCGAGCTTTTCAGCACCGAGCGCGGCAGAGAGAAAGCCTGAGAGGGTCACGCCAACTTGGACTGCAGCAAGGAGGCGGTTGGGGTTGGAGTGGAGCTTTGCCACCTTGGCTCCACGGCGGCCTCGGAGCGCAACCTGGCGCACCTGGGACTCACGAAGTGAGATTAGGGCGATTTCAGCAGCAACAAAGAGAGCTCCGAGGAAGATCAGGAAGAGGACGAGGGCAATCGGGGCAAAGATCGAGCCAGTGGGCGCAGGGTCCATAGTGTGAGAAGTGTAGCGAGCCTCTTCCCCCTTGGTCTACTCGCCGATAACCTATCCCTGTTAGCCAACCGGTTAACGCCTTACCCTCGGACCGTCGGGCACGTACCTGCCCGGATAAGGAAGAATGAAAAATGGCATCAGTTGTATTTGAAAATGCATCACGCATCTACCCAGGCACCACATCACCTGCTGTAGACAAGCTCAACCTCACCGTCGCAGATGGCGAGTTCCTCGTGCTTGTTGGCCCTTCAGGTTGCGGTAAGTCGACATCACTTCGTATGTTGGCAGGCCTTGAGGAGATCGATGGTGGTCGCATTCTTATCGGCGATCGCGATGTAACAAATGTCGCTCCTAAAGATCGCGATATCGCAATGGTCTTCCAGTCATATGCGCTCTATCCACATATGACTGTTGCAGAGAACATGGGCTTTGCACTCAAGATTGCTGGAGTCGATAAGGCAGAGCGCGATAAGCGCGTCCGTGAAGCTGCAAAGCTCCTCGACCTCGAGGCATATCTCGAGCGCAAGCCGAAGGCTCTCTCAGGTGGTCAGCGCCAGCGCGTTGCTATGGGTCGCGCAATCGTTCGCGAGCCACAGGTCTTCTTGATGGATGAGCCTCTCTCTAACCTCGATGCAAAGCTCCGCGTTGCAACTCGTACCCAGATTGCAGCGCTCCAGCGTCGCCTCGGAATCACAACAGTTTACGTAACACACGACCAGGTCGAAGCGATGACCATGGGCGATCGCGTTGCAGTTCTTAAGGATGGTCTCCTCCAGCAGGTAGACACTCCTCGTAATCTCTATGACAAGCCAGCAAATGCATTCGTAGCTGGCTTTATCGGCTCACCTGCGATGAACCTCCTCACCGCTCCAGTATCTGGCGGCAAGGCGAAGATGGGCGATCTCAATATTGATGTTCCAGCATCAGCCGGCTCATCAGTAATAGTCGGTATCCGCCCAGAAGGTTGGACACCAGCTTCATCTGGCTTCCATGTTCTCGTTGAGGTTGTTGAAGAGCTCGGTTCAGATGCATTCGTCTATGGAAAGCCTGCTGACTCATCAGTTCAGTTCGCTAACTCAACTGATGAAGGAGCTCAGGTAATTGTTCGCTGGGATCCTAAGAACCCACCAAAGCCAGGCGAGACAATCACAGTCTCAAATGTTGCCAATGCTGTTCATCTCTTCGATGCAACAACAGGTGCACGTATTAACTAATTCATAGTTAGAAAGCAAAGCCCCGTCGAATATTCGACGGGGCTTTGCTTTTCTTCTCTTTAATTCTCAGTAGCTTTAACTACTCACCAATGGTGTCCACATAGTTCCAGAGATCGTAATCATCGAGATTTATAGAGGTATAGCCACGAGTCTCAAGGGCGGCAACTAATTGCGCTCTATGTTCTGTGGCATGGTGGATAGCCTGTGAAATAATGGTCGAGCGCTTGCGCACAATAATCTCGCCATTCCACTCTCGCTCAACATCACCCTCCGGGAGCTTCGATGCAGCAAGGAGCTCTGCATCGGCATCTTTGAGATATGCGATGGTAATCAATAGATCCTTAGAAGTGTGCGGCTTCACTTCGGTAAGATCTAACTTCCTCTGCCATGCCGCGCTTTCACTTTCAGTAAACTTCGACTTATCAAGCAATCTCCAGCCATACCAAGTGGCTGAACTTGCGATATGGCGAGCAATCTCCCGGACCGTCCACTCCGGATTTACTACATATGCATCTAAGGCTTCATCGGGCAGCTCAGCAACCTTGGTGAGAATCTCGTGATTTGCCCATGCCATGTGTTGTAAAAGCTTTTGTGCATCCATAACTGAATTCTAGAGCTACAACTGAATCTCAAGGTTGCCGCGCAAGATATGGACGCGACCACTTCCAGCGACTTTCCACACGCCATCGTGATAGAGAGCGGTGTTCTCATCGATGCCAATAAGCGTTGTATCAGCGCCAGCGCGAGCCATGAAAGATGCGACTCGATCAGGAAGCCAGCCAAGCATCTTGTCATAGTGAGGAATCACCTCAATCTCAGGTAAGAGGTTGAGGCCTTGGCTATGCGATGATTTTCGAATCCCCATAATCGTCCCACCAAATGCCATCGCTCCTGCCGAGCAGCCCGCTAGCGATGAGCCGCTCTCCCACTCTTCGATGATGGCATCCCATAAAGGAGAGCCCTGTAAGACATCTGCAATTCGATGTGGATCTCCACCAGAGAAGTAGATCAACCCTGCGCCTTTGATAGCTTCAATATGTTCAGGGTTGAATGCATCTTCTCGCTCATAAATTGGAAGATAGATAGCTTCGCAGCCAATCCGATCTGCTTGCTCTAAGCCGCGGCGCTTCCAGAAAGCTCGTCGATCATCCCCCTCATGAGATGAAGCGGTGGGAATCTGAACAAAGCTCTTCTTCTTTCCTCGTGCAAAAGCAGAATGCAGGAGTCCGGTTTCGAACTCCTGCATTACTGGTAAATATTCACCAGAACCAACGAGCGCAATCACGCCATGGTTCTGCGGCATATTTAAGCCATATCAATAACTTAGAAGCGCAAGCGCTTTAAGCCATTGCCTTCTTGAGGTTCTCATCGATTGAAGCAAGGAACTGCTGCGTTGTTTGATATGGCGCATCGTTAGAGATCAAAAGCGCGAGGTCCTTTGTCATCTTTCCTTCTTCAACTGTCTGAATACATACCTGCTCAAGTGTCTTTGTGAACTTCGCAAGCTCAGCATTGTTATCAAGCTTTGCGCGGTGAGCCAGGCCCTGGGTCCAAGCAAAGATTGATGCAATTGGGTTTGTTGAAGTCTCTTTACCAGCCTGGTGATCGCGATAGTGACGTGTCACGGTTCCGTGAGCTGCCTCTGATTCGCAGACCTTTCCATCTGGTGTCATAAGAACAGATGTCATCAAACCGAGTGAGCCGTAACCCTGGGCGACGGTATCTGACTGGACATCACCGTCGTAGTTCTTACAAGCCCAGACGTAGCCACCCTCCATACGTAGTGACATTGCAACCATGTCATCGATCAAGCGGTGCTCATACCAGATGCCAGCTGCCTCAAATTGAGCCTTGAACTCATTCTGGTAGACCTCTTCAAAGATATCTTTGAAGCGACCGTCATAGGCCTTAAGAATGGTGTTCTTGGTTGAGAGATAGACCGGGAACTTACGAAGTAATCCGTAGTTCATTGAAGCACGTGCAAAGTCATAGATGGACTTATCAACGTTATACATCGCAAGGGCAACACCTGATGACTCGAAGTCAAAGACCTCATGCTGGATTGGAGCTGAACCATCTTCTGGAACGAATGAGAGGGTGAGCTTTCCCTTACCAGGAACCTTGAAATCTGTTGCCTTGTATTGATCACCAAATGCATGGCGGCCAATCACGATTGGCTGAGTCCAGTGAGGAACAAGGCGCGGAACGTTTGAGATGATGATTGGCTCACGGAAGATAACGCCACCGAGGATATTGCGGATAGTTCCGTTAGGAGACTTCCACATCTTCTTCAAGCCAAATTCTTCAACGCGAGCTTCATCTGGGGTGATTGTTGCGCACTTAATACCAACGCCGTGCTTCTGGATCGCCTTGGCAGCGTCGATAGTGACCTGGTCATCGGTAGCATCGCGGTGCTCCATACCGAGGTCGTAGTACTCAAGATTGACATCGAGATATGGCAAGATCAACTTATCTTTGATGAACTGCCACATGATGCGAGTCATTTCATCGCCATCGAGCTCTACAACTGTTCCTTCTACCTTGATCTTTGCCATTTTCTTCTCCTGATTAGCCTTAAATGTGCTTTATGTTAAAGAGTGAATTAGAGTGTTTGAACATCAGCTTGCTTGGCACGAACCGCTTCAGCAGCTTCCTTTAGTGATGCAATCTCAGAGTCGGTGAGCTTGCTTTCAACAACCTTGCGGACACCACTCTTGCCAATCTCGGCTTCAACACCAAGATAAACACCTGAGATGCCGTATTCGCCATCTACCCAAGCACAGACTGGCATCACAGCGCCTGAATCTTCAATAACTGCCTTTGCCATGCGAGCTGCAGCTGCTGAAGGTGCATAGTAAGCAGAACCGGTCTTAAGAAGTGCAACTACCTCTGCTCCACCGTTACGTGTGCGATCGACGAGCTCATCAATCTCTGCCTGTGAGAGCTTCTCAGAGAGAGCTACTCCATCTACAGTGCAGCGACTTGGAACTGGAACCATAGTGTCACCGTGTGAACCAAGTGTCAGTGTCTTCACTGATGCAACTGGAACACCGAGCTTTTCGGCAACGAAGTTTGTAAAGCGAGCGGTATCGAGCATTCCTGCCTGACCCATTACGCGATTCTTTGGAAAGTTAGTTGCAATCTGAGCCAACGCAGTCATCTCATCGAGTGGGTTTGAGACCACGATGATGACTGCATTAGGTGAATGCTTGGCAATATTCTCAGCGACGCCGCGTACGATTCCAGCATTGACGCCGATCAGATCCATACGGCTCATACCTGGCTTACGTGGAAGACCTGCAGTGATGACAACTACATCTGAGTTTGCAGTCTTCTCATAACCTGCGCCATCTGCGGTAGTGGTTGCGCCAACAATCTTTGTCTCAAAGCCTTCGATAGAGCGAGACTGATTCATATCAAGTGCTAAGCCCTCTGACTTACCTTCGAGAATATCTGTGAGGACAACCTCATCGAAGATGTTGTATTCAGCTAAACGAAGCGCTGTTGTTGAACCATAGAAACCTGCGCCAACAACTGTGACTTTCTTTGCCATGTTGCGTCCTATCTTGGTATTGCCGTAAGTGGTTAATCGTAAGAGCTCTGACTAGAGGTATCTTGACGTCGAGATAACTCTACAACCCTTTTGGAAGGGCTACAGCCAGAGCGAAGAGGGCCACAGCCAGAGCAAGCGGGAAGTAGCACTCAATAATCCGCTTCCGCCCAAGAGTCTTCCCCCATTGGGCCAGGGCGATCAGTCCGGTGCCGATAGCGATAAGGATCGAGCCGGCGCGGACCGCGCCAAATACCCCAAGGGCGATGCCGATAAAGATTGAGATACCGGCTGCGCGCAAGTGGAGGCTCGTTATCGCTCGCATGCATCCACCACATTTGTTACGAGCATGGCACGCGTCATCGGGCCAACACCACCTGGCATCGGTGCAATCCACGAAGCAACTTCGCCAACGCTGGGATCAACATCTCCAAGAAGTCCTGCATCTGTGCGCGAGATTCCAACATCGAGAACTGCCGCACCTGGCTTAATCATCTCCGCCTTGAGGAAGTGCGCTTGGCCGATAGCTGCGACAACAATATCTGCGCGACGGGTGTGGGTTGCCAGGTCTTTTGTTCCGGTGTGAGTAAGTGTGACTGTTGCATTCTCTTGCTTGCGAGACAACAACAATCCAAGTGGACGGCCAACAGTCAAGCCCCGACCTATGACAACAACGTCAGCGCCATTAAGTGGCACCTGATAATGATTAAGAAGTTCCACAATTCCACGTGGGGTGCAGGGAAGTGGTGCTTCATAACCGGCAACTAACCGCCCTAGATTTATTGGGTGTAGCCCATCGGCATCTTTAGCTGGATCTATCGCTTCAAGAATTATCTGAGTATCGATCCCTCGTGGGAGCGGAAGTTGAACGATATAGCCGGTGCATTCTTTAGCGTTGTTGAGATCACGAATAGCCGCTAAGACATCTGCCTGTGTCGCAGTAGCAGGAAGATCTACGCGTATTGATTCGACTCCAACTTCCTGACAATCACGATGCTTTCCCGCGACGTAGGAGTGAGATCCAGGATCATCTCCGACAAGAACTGTTCCTAAACCGGGGGTGATTCCTCTCGCCTTAAGAGCTGCAGTGCGAGTCGCGAGATTCTGCTTAATGGATGCGGCAAGTGCCTTGCCATCGAGAATCTGTGCGCTCATAGATACACCTTATCTTTGAATAATCTCTTCGCGGTCCAATTAAGCGTGTGAGAAGTGGCGTGTGCCGGTGAAGTACATTGCAATTCCAGCCTTCTTCGCCGCGGCAATGACCTCTTCATCGCGAACCGAACCACCCGGCTGCACGACTGCAACAACTCCTGCATTGGCCAAAATCTCAAGGCCATCGGCAAATGGGAAGAAGGCATCTGATGCCGCAACACTTCCCGCAACTCGAGCACCTGCTCTATCGACGGCAAGCTTTGCCGAATCAACGCGGTTGACCTGACCCATACCAATTCCAACAGCTGCGCCATCGCGGGCGAGCAAAATCGCATTACTGCGCACCGCTCTTACTGCCCGCCAAGCAAAGTGAAGATCGGCAAGAAGTTCGGCTGAGATTGGCTCCCCCGTTACCTGCCTCCAACTCTCTGGACTATCACCTGGCGCATTGATCACATCTGTCTGCTGCACCAAGACGCCACCTGAAACTGGTCGCATCTCTAGCGGTGAAATTCGAGTAATTGTGTTGGTGAGAATTCGAATCGAAGGTTTCTTCATCAAAATCTCAAGCGCCTCAGGTTCATAATCAGGAGCGATGATTACCTCGGTAAAGACCTCAGAGAGTGACTTTGCCATCGCTGAAGTCACTGTGCGATTTGCTGCGACAACTCCCCCGAAGGCAGAGACTGGATCACAAGCATGTGCCTTGCGGTATGCATCTGCAATATCTGAACCCGTTGCAATTCCACAAGGATTTGCATGCTTGATTATGGCAACACAAGGATCTTGATGATCTAAAGCTGCCCGCCAAGCGGCATCAGCATCGGTGTAATTATTAAAGGACATCTCTTTGCCATGTGATTGGAGGGCACTTGCGATTCCAGCTGGTCCACCACGATAAATCGCCGCTTCTTGATGCGGGTTCTCTCCGTAACGAAGAGTCTTCTCACGCTTCCAGATCAGCCCGAGCCAATCTGGCATCTCCATCGAAATTGTTGTTCCAAGCCAGCTAGCAACAGTGAGGTCATATTCAGCGGTGGCTCGAAATGCCTCAAGCGCTAACTCTTTCCGCTCTTCATAGGTAAATCCACCGGCCTTAATTGCAGCAATCGCGCCATCGTATTGATGCTCTCCGCATAAAACCGCGACAGAGCCATGGTTCTTAGCCGCACCTCGAAGCATCGATGGACCACCGATATCTATCTGCTCGATGCACTCTTCAAACTTTGCCCCCGACATAATCGTCTTGAGGAATGGATAGAGATTGACCACCACAAGATCAATCGCCTCAATATCTAAATCATTTATCTCAGCTAGATGCTCAGGATTATTCTGATCTGCCAATATTCCAGCGTGGATGCGTGGGTGGAGCGTCTTCACGCGACCGCCCATAATCTCGGGAAATCCGGTGTGAGAACTGACTTCGATAGAAGCTATTCCAGCATCGCGCAGAGTCTGCGCCGTAGAGCCTGTTGCAATAATCTCAACACCAGTATCGACCAAGCTTTGTGCTAAATCGAGAAGGCGGTCCTTCTCATAGACGCTCAGGAGAGCTCTTCGGATTGGTTTGCGGTTATTCATCTCTTGGCTCCCATCTCAATGTGCCTGTGAAAGGCCACAACGATGAGACCGAGGTGGTAATCATAATCTTTGCCGGAAGCACTTTCCAATGAATCGAAGAAGCGCAGTTTTAGCCTCATTGAGCGCGGCGTGCAGAGATGAAGGCAGTAATAGCGGCACCTATTGTCATCTCACCTACGGCCGCCAAGGCGAACTTCCAAATTGAGAGACCAAAGGCCCCCATCTCATCGGTCATAAGCGATCCGCTAGAGAGATATGCGGCAATCACAAGGAGCACAACAAGAAAGAGTGAACTCTGCAAGAGAAGCTGAACTCCAAATTTGAGAGTCCAATAAGCCAAGAGCGCGCCGATACCCACAAAGAAGAGCGCGGTTGCAATCATCAGCGGATGGCGTTGGGTGGGGAGAATTCCAAGGAGAGGAAATACTGGAAGCTGCCCAGATTGATACCACCATGGTGAGATAAGTGTCCCGGCGCCAACAGCAAAACCAACTCCAGAGATATATGAAGCTAAGGCCATCGCAGCGTTAGGAAGATAAAGGATATTGAGGAGTAAGAGGAGAACTCCACCAAAGATTCCTGGTTGTAGGGCTGTTGTGAGAAGTTTTACCTGAGCAAAGTTAGTGAAGATAAGTATTCCGACAGCAACCATAAAGAAACCAACGATGATCGCCATGATCCGCGTTGCCATCATTGCCGGTGCTGAAATAGGAAGTCTTGGACCACAAGTCAGAGTCGCGATAAGCGAGATAAGGAAAGCAAAGATTGGCGCGAGATACCACTGTGGTGCAACGGTTGGTGATTGAGTTAAGAAAGCAATTGCTGTAACCAAGATTGTGTAGAAAAAGCTATAGGCGATACGAACACCATTGACATCATGGAAATCGCCTTGGAGTCGGTCGAGTGCACGATTAAAGGTGGTGCGCACTGCGATAAATGGCAGCACCATCGCACCCCATGGCAAATATGAGAAGAGGCCTGGAATACCGGTGGGAGGAAGAGAGAGTGAGAAGGGAATGTGGTGAGCGCCGAGCCAAATCCAGGCCGCTCCCCTAATCGGATCAGTAGTTGTTCCGGTTGCACTTCCAGCAGTTGCCCAGGCAACAAGTGCGATAAAAGCAAACGGGAGCAGCACAAGTGCTGCTCCACGTATTGCGTGAGACAACGAGACCGAGAGGACGCGTTGCATCGTTAAACTAGCGGCCGAGAATCTCGCGCATTAAGCGCGCTGTCTCGCTAGGAGTTTGTCCGACCTTTACACCAGCCGCCTCGAGGGCATCTTTCTTCGCCTGCGCTGTGCCTGATGAACCTGAGACGATTGCGCCGGCATGGCCCATAGTCTTGCCTTCAGGAGCGGTAAAGCCTGCAACATAACCAACGACCGGCTTCTTCACATACTCTGCGATAAATGCAGCAGCGCGCTCTTCAGCATCGCCACCGATTTCACCAATCATCACAATCGCCTCAGTCTCAGGATCATCCTGGAATGCGCGGAGGCAATCGATATGGGTTGTTCCGATAACAGGATCGCCACCGATACCAACAGCTGTTGAGAATCCAATATCGCGAAGCTCATACATCATCTGGTAAGTCAGTGTTCCTGACTTAGATACAAGTCCAATCGGACCCTTCTTTGTGATGTCCGCCGGAATGATTCCCACATTTGAGGATTCTGGGCTGATAAGTCCTGGACAGTTAGGTCCAATCAGTTGAGTCTTTCCGCTCTTCAATGAGTATGCATAGAAGTATGCAGAGTCATGAACTGGGATTCCTTCTGTGATTACAACAACGAGCGGCATTGAGGCATCGATTGCATCGATAACCGCAGCCTTTGCAAACTTAGGTGGAACGAAGACAACTGAGACATTTGCTCCAGTTGCTGCCATCGCCTCTGCAACAGTGTTGAAGACGGGAAGTGATGTGCCATCGATATCGACAACCTGTCCACCCTTACCCGGTGTAACACCACCGACAACCTTGGTGCCAGATGCAAGCATGCGACGTGTGTGCTTTGTTCCTTCAGAGCCGGTCATGCCCTGAACGATGACCTTGCTGGAAGAGTTAATAAAGATTGACATTACTTTGCCGCCAATTCTGCAGCGCGTGATGCTGCTCCATCCATAGTCTCTGCCTGTTCCACCAATGGGTGGTTTGCCGCGTTCAAAATTGCGCGTCCTTCAAGAACGTTATTGCCGTCGAGGCGGACGACGATCGGCTTAGTCGCCTTTTCACCAAGGAGCTCAAGGGCTTGAACGATTCCATTGGCAACAGCATCACATGCCGTGATTCCACCGAAGACGTTAACAAATACGCTCTTCACATCTGGATCGCCGAGGATGATGGAGAGTCCATCTGCCATCACCTGTGCTGAGGCTCCGCCTCCAATATCGAGGAAGTTAGCTGGGCGCATGCCACCGAATTTCTCTCCAGCATAAGCGACAACATCGAGCGTTGACATCACAAGACCGGCACCGTTTCCGATGATTCCAACCTGACCGTTATCGAGCTTGACGTAGTTAAGACCCTTTGCCTTCGCTGCTTCTTCTAAAGCATTTGCAGTTGCTGTATCAACGAGCGCTGCATGATCTGGCTGGCGGAAATCAGCATTCTCATCGAGTGAGACCTTGCCATCGAGGGCGATGATGCGACCATCTTCAGTCTTAACAAGTGGATTGACTTCAACGAGAGTTGCATCTTCAGATTGGAATGTCTCCCAGAGCTTGACGAGGACATCTGCAACCTGATCAGCAACATCTGGTGGGAACTGTGCTTGGGCAATAATCTTTGTGGCGAGCGCCTTATCGATTCCATCAACTGCACTTACTGGAACCTTTGCTAGCTTCTCTGGAGTTGTGTGGGCAACCTCTTCGATATCCATTCCACCGGCAACTGATGCCATGACAAGGAATGTGCGATTTGAACGATCGAGCAAGATTGAGATGTAGTACTCATCAACGATAGGAGCGGCCTGAGCAATCATCACTTTATGAACTGTGTGGCCCTTGATATCCATACCAAGAATTGCTGATGCCTTCTCAAAGGTATCTGCTGCATCGACTGCGAGCTTCACGCCACCTGCCTTACCGCGGCCGCCGACCTTGACCTGTGCCTTAACGACAACCTTTCCACCCATATCAGCTGCTGCATCGCGCGCTGCCTCTGGTGTTGTTGCAACTGCACCCTTAAGAACTGGGACGGTGTGCTTTTCGAAGAGGTCGCGTGCTTGATATTCGTAGAGATCCACTCAAGGCTCCTTCAATGTCGAAGATACGGGGTTATCCTAAACCCGCGCCAGCCCCACTCTTTACAGCGGCGTTACAGGGGCATATCGGAGTAAGAGGCGCTTATCGCCATAGGCGCCGAAGTTGATGGTCGCCTCTGACTTATCTCCCACTCCAGCAACTGCCACAACCGTGCCGAGGCCGAATGTGTCATGTGACACACGCTGCCCCACCTCAAGGACCATCGCCGATGAGACCTTTCCGGTAGCTCGCGGTGGTGGCGCAGATGCCACGCGCGATTTACGAAGTGAGCTCGAAGATGTGTAGGAAGGCTTTCCTTCATTCTTCCACTCAATCAACGTTGCTGGAATCTCATCGAGGAAGCGTGATGCTGGATTGTATTTAGGTGTTCCAAATGTTAAACGATATTCAGCGCGTGAGATGTAGAGGCGCTTTTCTGCACGAGTAAGCCCAACATAGGCAAGTCGTCGCTCCTCCTCAATCTCTTTCGGATCATCGAAGGTGCGAGCATGAGGAAATATTCCATCTTCCATGCCAGTGAGAAACACTGTAGGAAATTCAAGACCCTTTGCGGTGTGAAGCGTCATCAGGGTCACTACTCCACCGTGATCTTCTCCATCTGGAATTTCATCAGCATCGGCAACAAGTGAGACTTTCTCGAGGAATCCACCGAGAGAGATCACCTCATCTTCACCAAGCTCATCAAAACTACGTTCTTCATACTCAATCGATGCCGAGACAAGTTCCTGTAAGTTCTCAACGCGAACCTCATCTTGCGGATCAGTACTTGATGACAGCTCCTTCAATAATCCAGATTGTTCAAGCGCCGCCTCGATAATTGTCGATGGCTTGGTATTGACCTCAACTAATACCGCTAGCGCCGAGATCATGTTGGTGAACTCACAGATTGATTGCGATGCCTTATTGGGAACTGCCGGAGCCTCCTTCACACGAAGGAGCGCATCCCAGAATGAGATCCCTTGTGCTTGAGCAAAGAGATCCACCTCTTCTAGTGCGCGATCACCAATTCCTCGCTTCGGAAAGTTAATGATTCTTCGTAGCGAGACCTCATCGGTGGGATTGGCTAAGACGCGAAGATAGGCTAGTAAATCTTTTACCTCTTTGCGCTCATAGAATCGAAGGCCGCCCACGACTTTATAAGGCACTGCAGCTCTCATAAAGACTTCTTCAAAGACACGAGATTGTGCATTGGTGCGATAGAAGACAGCGGTCTCCCCTGGTTTCGACTCATCCTTATCTTGAAGAGCGCGAATCTCATTCTTCACAAATTCAGCCTCGTCATATTCAGACTCAGCGACATATCCCACCAAAGGAGCGCCTGCGCCAGAATCAGACCAGAGGTTCTTCTCTTTCCGTGATTCATTCTGGGAAATCACAGCATTGGCCGCCGAAAGAATGTTCTGTGTTGAACGGTAGTTTTGCTCTAAGAGCACGGTCTTTGCATTGGGGTAATCCACTTCAAATTGAAGAATATTTCTAATCGTTGCTCCACGGAAGCCATAAATCGATTGATCTGCATCGCCTACTACGCAGAGCTCTGCAATAGGAAAGCCATCTGTCGCATCGCCGGTGAGCTCTTTCACCAATTGATATTGGGCATGGTTTGTATCCTGATACTCATCGACCAAGATGTGGCGAAAGCGTGATCTGAAACGAGCTTTTGCCTCTGGAAACTTCTGCAAGACCTCAACTGTCTTCATAATCAAATCATCGAAATCCATCGCATTGGCCTGCTTCAACCGCTTTTCATACATCGTATAGACATCGGCTGCGATAGTGTCGAATTGATTATTGGCCTTACTCAAGAACTCGTATGGAGTCTGGAGTTCATTCTTCGCATTGGAGATGATGTTCTGAAATTGGCGAGCTGGGTATCGCTTTGAATCTAAGTTGAGAGTCTCACAGACCTTCTGAATCAACTTCTGCGAATCAGCTGAGTCATAGATTGTGAAGGATGAGTTATATCCAAGGCGCTCGACCTCTTGGCGCAGCAGGCGAACACAGGCAGAGTGAAATGTTGATACCCACATCGATTTAGCGATTGGTCCGACGAGCTCTGTCACACGCTCCTTCATTTCACCCGCCGCCTTATTGGTGAAGGTGATCGCCAAAATCTCATATGGCTTCACATCGCGGCGAGCCATGAGATAGGCGATGCGACGTGTGAGAACTCGAGTCTTTCCAGATCCTGCGCCAGCAACGACAAGAAGAGGTGAGCCGGCATGGGCAACAGCTTCCTGCTGTTGTGGGTTGAGCCCCTCAAGTAATTGGTCGTTTCCGGACATGGCGCGGAGTCTATTAGTCTTACCTCCTATGGAACCTTTATCAGATTCTGAAATCAAGCGCGTCCTCGTCGTTAATGCCCATCCCGATGACTCTGACTTTGGAGCATCCGGAACTATCGCCCAATGGGTTCAAAAGGGTATTGAGGTCAGCTATGTCCTCTGCACCAATGGCGATCAAGGTGGCGAAGAATCTGAGTATTCAAAAGAAGAGATGCCTGCTGTGCGCCAGCGTGAACAGCGCGCCGCATGTGCCGCCCTTGGCATTAGCGATGTCACATTCTTGAACTATGTCGATGGACACCTCGAGCCAACCATCGCTCTTCGCAAAGATATTGTCCGACAGATTCGTCGCGTCCAACCAGATCGCATCCTCTGCCAATCACCAGAGCGCAATTGGGATCGGATCGGTGCCAGCCACCCTGATCACCTCGCAGCCGGTGAAGCAACAATCCAAGCGGTCTATCCCGATGCCCGTAACCCTTATGCATTCACCGACCTCCTGGAGAAGGAAGGCCTACAGCCTTGGAAGGTGAAGGAAGTCTGGATGCAAGGCCATACCCACCCAGATCACTTCGTCGATATCACCGACACATTCCACTTCAAGATTGCAGCCCTTAAAGAGCACGCATCACAGACGGGCCATATCGAAAACCTCGAGCAGATGCTCCGTGAGTGGGGACAACGCAATGCAGGAGTGGGCGAGCTCCCAGAAGGTCGTATCGCTGAAGCCTTTAAGATCGTTAATACAAATTAGTTAAAATTAGTTAAAACAAGTTAGTCAATAAAAATTAACTTTTCTAATCTGAATTTAGAGAACTTTAGATTTGTAGCGATTACTTCGCAGAGGCTCTAACAATCTCAACAATCTGAATTGGGTAACCATCAGGTGCATAGAATGCTTGATCGCCCTGCATCTGGTATGCACCGACTGCACCAATCTTCTTCACAAGATCAAGTCCCTTGGTGATCTTCCCCCAAATTGTGTAATCAGGGCCAAGTTGAGTATCTGCATAGACCAAGAAGAACTGTGAACCGTTGGTGCCAGGTCCTGAATTTGCCATCGCAACCGTTCCCGCTGGGTAGTTCTTCGCTCCTGCCTTTGGCAGGTTCTCGTTGGCATAGCCCTTCCATCCTGTAGGAGAGCCACTTCCTGATGCTGTTGGATCGCCACATTGAAGAACGAAGAGTCCCTCTGTTGTGAGGCGATGGCAGAGCGACTTGTTGTAGTAGCCAGCATTGGCAAGGGCGCTGATATTTGTCACTGTCTGAGGCGCCTTAGGGTTGAGAGAGATAACGATTTCGCCGCAATTTGTGGTGAGAGTCAGGTTCTTGGCAAGTCTCTTTGCAGGTGCTGTTGGCTGCTTTACCTTTGCTGGCGCATGTCCCGATGCAGTTGACTTCTTGCAGCCCGGCACAGAGGTTGGCTTCTCTGCCGCAAATGTTGCAGGGGCAAGAGTTGCCGTAAGCAGTAGCGCTGCTGTAATTGCCGATAACTTCTTCATCATCTCTATCCTTTTCATACCTTCTCTACTAAAACTCAACGTTTCTTACTCAGTTATTCCCACTCGATAGTTCCAGGTGGCTTACTCGTCACATCAAGTACTACTCGATTGACTTCGCGTACCTCATTGGTAATTCGGGTTGAAATCTTCTCAAGCACCTCATATGGAATGCGAGACCAATCAGCAGTCATTGCATCCTCAGATGAGACTGGACGCAAAACGATCGGATGGCCATATGTTCGGCCATCTCCTTGGACTCCAACGCTTCTCACATCTGCAAGTAGTACTACTGGGCATTGCCAAATAGCGCGATCTAATCCAGCTGCAGAGAGCTCTTGGCGAGCAATCAGATCTGCCTCACGCAAAATCTCTAGGCGCTCACGAGTAACTTCACCGACGATGCGAATACCAAGGCCAGGACCAGGAAATGGTTGGCGCCAAACAATTGCCGGCGGCAATCCAAGTTCAAGCCCCACCTGGCGGACCTCATCCTTAAAGAGAGTGCGCAACGGTTCTACCAATTTAAATTGGAGATCATCGGGCAGGCCTCCCACGTTGTGGTGAGATTTAATATTTGCAGTTCCGGTTCCGCCGCCTGATTCAACAACATCTGGGTAGAGGGTTCCTTGAACTAAGAACTCAACATCTCCCCCGGCTGCGATATCGCGAGCTGCCTTCTCAAAGGAGCGGATAAATTCGCGGCCAATAATCTTGCGCTTCTCTTCTGGGTCAGTCACGCCAGCTAGCGCATTGAGGAATTGATCGACCGCATCAACAACAACGAGATTAACTCCAGTTGACGCGACAAAGTCACGCTGGACTTGCTCTGACTCACCGCTTCGCAACAAGCCATGATCAACAAAGACACAGGTTAACTGGTTACCGACTGCGCGCTGAATAATCGCAGCAGCAACAGCAGAGTCAACTCCTCCTGAGAGACCGCAGATAACTTTCTTATCGCCGATTACTGATTTAGCTCTAGCAATCTCATCTTCTGCGATATTGGCGGTGGTCCAGGAAGGTTTACATCCTGCAATATTTAGGAGCCAGTTCTGCAAGAGCGCCTGACCATGCTCTGTGTGGAGGACCTCTGGATGGAATTGAACTCCTGCAATCTTGCCGGAGGCATCTTCAAAAGCTGCGATAGGTGTGTCAACAGTTGATGCTGAGATTGAGAATCCGCATGGGACCTCAGAGACGGCATCACCATGCGACATCCAGACTGATTGAGTTGCTGGCAGGCCGGCAAATATCTTTGAACCAGGCTTCACTTCAAGTGGGGTGCGACCAAACTCTGACTTTCCAGTCTGCGCCACAACTCCAGCTAATGCGGCAGCCATAGTTTGAAAGCCGTAACAGATTCCGAATGTGGGAATGCCGAGAGCAAAGATTGCAGGATCAACTTTCGGTGCATGGTCGGCATAGACCGATGAAGGTCCACCAGACAAGATGATTGCCTCTGGATTCTTCGCTGAGACTTCAGCTGCTGTAATTGATGAGGGAACAATCTCTGAATAGACATTTGCCTCGCGCACGCGGCGCGCAATCAATTGTGCATATTGGGCACCAAAATCAACTACGAGAACGCCGTGCGGTGTGGTTGAGGTACTACTTGCCATGGTGCATCACAACATCAACGCGCTGGAATGACTTCACATCTGAGTAACCACATGTCGCCATCGCTCTACGCAGTGCGCCGAAGAGATTCATATCGCCAGAAGATGAGTGAGAAGGTCCTACCAATACCTCTTCCAACGTTCCAACGGTCCCCACATTAAAACGTCGACCGCGTGGAAGTTCTGGGTGATAGGCCTCAGATCCCCAATGCCATCCAAGTCCTGGAGATTCAACTGCCTTTGCAAGAGCAGAGCCCATCATCACAGCATCTGCGCCACATGCGATCGCCTTCGCGATATCACCAGAGCGACCTACAGCGCCATCGGCAATTACATGGACATAACGTCCACCTGACTCATCAAGGTATTCACGGCGCGCTGCTGCAACATCTGCAACTGCTGTTGCCATCGGAACTTCAATTCCGGTCACAGTGCGAGTGGTGTGAGCTGCTCCGCCGCCGAAGCCAACGAGCACACCTGCAGCACCAGCACGCATCAAGTGAAGCGCACCTGTTGTAGTAGCAACGCCACCAACAATGACTGGCACATCGAGCTCATAGATGAACTTCTTCAGGTTGAGCGCTTCGCCCTCTGCCCCGACATGCTCTGCAGAGACTGTTGTGCCACGAATAACGAAGATATCAACGCCAGCCTTAATCACAGCATCGTGGAGTTCAACGGTGCGCTGTGGTGAGAGCGATGCAGCAACTGTGACACCCGCATCTCGAATCTGCTGAATGCGATCACGGATCAGTTCTGGACGAATTGGTGCAGCATAGATTTCTTGCATACGTCGAGTTGCATGCTTATCTGGCATCGATGCAATCTCTCCGAGCGGAATGCGTGGATCGTCATAGCGAGTCCATAACCCCTCGAGGTTGAGAACACCCAATCCACCGAGCTTGCCAATAGCAATTGCAGTTTCTGGCGAGACAACGGAATCCATTGGAGCGGCAAGAAGTGGGAGATCAAATTTATAGGCATCGATCTGCCAGGCCAGGCTTACCTCTTCTGGCGTGCGAGTACGACGACTTGGGACGATAGCGATATCGTCAAAGGAGAAGGCTTGGCGAGCGCGTTTACCTGGTGCGATTTCGATCTCCACTTATGCCTTCTTTCCATAGTTAGGCGCCTCTGCCACATCGAGCACATCGTGTGGGTGGCTCTCTTTGAGACCAGCTGCAGTAATTTGAATGAGTCGACCTTCACGGCGAAGGGTTTCAATATCGGGAGCACCTGCATATCCCATTCCGCTGCGTAGACCTCCAACGAGTTGGTGGACAACGTTTGCAACTGTGCCGCGATAGGCGACCTTTCCTTCAATTCCCTCTGGGACAAGCTTGTCCTCTGAGAGAACATCATCTTGCATATAGCGATCCTTTGAATACGACTTCTTCTCACCGCGAGATTGCATCGCACCGAGAGATCCCATTCCGCGATAGCCCTTGTATTTACGACCATCAATCTCAAAGAGTTCACCTGGTGACTCTTCACATCCGGCAAGAAGAGAGCCGAGCATCACAGTGTGTGCGCCGGCAACAATCGCCTTGACGATATCGCCTGAATACTGAAGGCCACCATCTGCGATCAACGGGATGCCCGCCTTGTTACAAGCCTTAGCAGCTTCCATGATTGCAGTGATCTGCGGTACGCCAACTCCGGCAACAACGCGAGTAGTGCAGATAGATCCAGGACCTACTCCAACCTTTACCGCATCAGCACCCGCATTGATAAGAGCTTGTGCGCCGGCACGGGTTGCGATATTTCCACCGATGATCTCTGTCAATGGTGAGAACTTCTTTATGCGAGCGATGGAATCGAGAACAGCGCGATGGTGGCCATGTGCTGTATCTACAACAACCACATCAACACCGGCATCGATTAGCGCTTGGGCGCGAGCAAATCCATCATCGCCCACACCAACGGCAGCACCTGCCAGGCCAACGTTCTTCACCAACTTCACGTGAGCTACCTGCTCTTCAATCGGCAGGTTTCGGTGGATGATGCCAACTCCCCCAGCCTTTGCCATAGCGATAGCCATCGCAGATTCAGTGACGGTATCCATCGCAGATGAGACGAGTGGGACGGCGAGTGAGATATTGCGAGTCAACCAGGTTGAGGTATTGACCTCAGATGGGACTACCTCTGATGCATCGGGAAGGAGGAGAACATCGTCATATGTCAGGCCAAGGAGCGCCACCTTCTCTGAATCGATGGACATCTACTCTCCCCTTGATCTGCCTGAGGGGTAATTCTAACTGCCTTTTAGAGGCCTACCGCCCGCTTAATCTCCTCAGCAGCATTGCCCAAACCCATCACCAATGTGGCATCTGAGCAGGAATCAGCATCCCAGCCAGGGCCGCCGAGGACAATTCGTGGCGCAGGTCTAACGGTGGGAAGGTTGCGATAGAACTGAGGGTCTGCATTCTTTGGAAGGAGGGCCCAGAGAAAGACTGCCGGTGGCGCCACGCGAGTAATAGTCGATGCCACCGCTTCAAAAGGAGTGCGAGCTCCGAGGAAGTGAGTCCTAATTCCACTCTCACTTAAGAGCGCCTCGAGGGCATGGAGCGGGAGTGAATGTTGCTCCTCGCCCACTGCTGCAATAACAACTGGGTTTGGATTAACCGGTGTCTCGATTGATTGTGATCGATCGCGGAATAACTTCTTTAAAATCTCAGTGAAGGCATGTTCAACCTCAATACCCTCGCCAGATTCTTGCCATGATTCACCAATCTCAATCAACGTTGGAACGATGATTTCATGCCAAGCAATCTCAACGCCGAGCTCTTCTAACTGGGCCTCTAATATCTCTTCCACAAAAGCGATATCAAATGCCTGTAGCGCTTTATTAATTGCAGCAACTACTTCTTCTCGCACCTCAAACTCTTTGACGATATTGGCAAGCTTTACCTCACCCTTTGCCGCTTTCGCTTTCTCAGCAGCATCGCTCGGTGCAACGCCTGCGCTAATAAGGCGACGCATCAACATCAACTTGGCGAGATCTGCTGGGCAGTAGCGGCGATGTTCGCCCGCCTCATGGGTCGATGGGCCGAGGCCATAGCGGCGATCCCAGGTTCGAAGGGTTGCTGGTGCCACCCCGAGGCGCCGGGCGACGGCAGCAACGGTGAGGAGCTCCTCTTCGAGATTGGCCATGGGGCAAGAATGGCTCAGAGTGGGCCATCTCACCACTTGAAATTCGGACATTTGGGGCCAATAAAGCGGCGCGAACAAGGTTTGGAGCGTTAGCCCCTTGAACAACCTATGAAACGGTTGTAGCCTTCATCCCACAGTGCATCCCACAGAGCGTGGGATCTCTAGAAGGAGCCAAACCATGAATACATTCGCAGAGCGATCAGAGGCCTTACGTCCTGTTGCCGATGAGTGGGAGTGGCAATTTGAGGGCGCATGTCGCGGCATGGATCCAGAGATGTTCTTCCATCCTGATGGAGAGCGTGGTCCCCGTCGACGCAATCGTGAGAACGCAGCTAAGGCTGTCTGTGCATCCTGTCCAGTACTAATGAAGTGTCGCGAACGCGCACTTGCAGTGCAGGAGCCTTACGGCATCTGGGGTGGACTCTCTGAAGATGATCGCGCAGCGATCCTCTCTCGCCGTGGAGTCACACGCATCTCAGAAGCTTCATAACGTCAGATGTAATTTCTTTAAGGAAATAGAGAGACCCGCCTCATCCGAGGCGGGTCTCTCTATTTAATTTATTTTATTTTATTTATTTTATTTTATTTTTAGTGGCTATGGCCACCAGGTCCATGGGAGTGGCCATGGCCAGCTGCTGCTGGTTCTTCATCGGCTGGACGTTCAAAGACAACAGCCTCTGTTGTAATGAACATCGCTGCAATAGATGCGGCATTGGCAAGTGCTGAACGAGTCACCTTCACTGGATCGATGACGCCATCCTTACGGAGGTCGCCATAGATATCAGTTGCAGCGTTAAAGCCCTCATTGGCAGGAAGGGCGCGGACCTTAGCGACTACAACGTAGCCCTCAAGTCCGGCATTCTCTGCAATCCAACGTAGTGGCTCATCACATGCCTTGCGGACAAGTGCGACACCGACTGCCTTATCACCTGTGAAGCCGAGATTATCTGCAAGAGCATCTGCTGCGTGAACAAGGGCTGCTCCACCACCGATAACGATTCCCTCTTCAACTGCTGCGCGAGTAGCTGAGATTGCATCCTCGAGGCGGTGCTTCTTCTCCTTGAGTTCAACTTCAGTATGTGCGCCAACCTTGATTACGCAGACACCGCCTGCGAGCTTGGCAACGCGCTCTTGTAGCTTCTCGCGATCCCAATCTGAATCTGAGTTTGCGATCTCATTGCGAAGCTCCTGAACGCGAGCCTCAACGACCTTTGCATCTCCTGCGCCATCGACGATTGTTGTTGCATCCTTTGAGATGACAACGCGACGAGCGCGACCAAGATCTGTGAGCTGTACTTGATCAAGCTTCATACCGATCTCAGCTGAGATGACAGTTCCGCCGGTGAGTACTGCAATATCTTGAAGCATCGCCTTGCGACGATCTCCAAATCCTGGCGCCTTCACTGCAGCTGATGTGAATACTCCGCGCATACGGTTCACAACGAGAGTTGAGAGCGCCTCGCCCTCAACATCTTCGGCAATGATCAAAAGTGGCTTACCTGATTGTGAGACCTTCTCAAGGATTGGCAGAAGTTCAGCGAGCGCTGAGATCTTTCCAGCTGAGATGAGTACGTAGGCATCATCAAGGATTGCCTCCATACGGTCCTGGTCTGTTACGAAGTATGGCGAGATATAGCCCTTATCGAACTGCATACCTTCAGCAAATTCGAGCTCAAGAGCGGTAGTTGATGCCTCTTCGACTGTGATCACGCCATCTTTGCCGACCTTATCCATCGCCTCTGCGATGAGGTCACCGATTGCACGATCTTGCGCTGAGATAGTTGCAACATCTGCAATCTCAGCCTTATCTGCAACTACAGATGCATTCTCACGAAGACGAGCAGAGACGGCAGCTACTGCTGCTTCGATGCCGAGCTTGAGATCCATTGGCTGTGCTCCAGCTGCAAGGTTGCGAAGGCCTTCCTTCACCATTGCCTGGGCAAGGACTGTTGCTGTTGTTGTTCCGTCACCGGCAACATCGTTGGTCTTTGTGGCAACTTCCTTAACAAGCTGAGCGCCCATGTTCTCTGCTGGATCTGAGAGCTCAATCTCTTTTGCGATTGTGACGCCGTCATTGGTGATGAGCGGTGCGCCGAAGTTCTTTGAGATAACGACGTTACGTCCCTTAGGACCGAGCGTTACCTTGACGGTGTCAGCAAGGATGTTGACACCACGTTCCATTGAGCGACGAGCGTGCTCGTCGAATTGCAGTTGCTTACCCATATAAGTCGCAGTCCTTACTTCTCTACGATTGCGAGAATGTCGCGAGCTGAGAGAACGAGGAGCTCTTCATTACCTGAACGAACCTCAGTTCCTCCATACTTGCTATAAAGAACTACATCGCCAACCTTGACATCCATTGGGACGCGGACGCCATCATCGAAACGACCAGGACCGACTGCAACAACAGTTCCTTCCTGTGGCTTCTCCTTCGCTGTATCAGGGATAACAAGACCTGAAGCGGTAGTTGTCTCTGCCTCATTCGCCTTTACGACGATGCGATCTTCTAGTGGCCGTAGTGCCATGGTGATATCTCCTCTATAAGTTAAGTGAGCGTCTTTTTCCTTCTCGGGGCCACAGCGTGGTTAGCAGTGTCGACCCGAGAGTGCTAACGCCAAGGGTAGGGGTGCTTATTCCGCATATCAAATTGGAGGAAAGGGGCTTCCAACGGAGCGCCAAAGGCCCCAAGAACAGGGCTAGGCCAGGCTTACCTGCTCCACCTGGAGGCTGGAGTCGGCATCGAAGGCCCCTGCCGTGGCGGGACGGCCGGCGCTGACCATGAGAGATCCCAGGGAGGCGACCATCGCCCCGTTATCGGTGCAGAGGGCAGGGTTAGGAATACGCAGCTGGATACCGACCTTGGCGCAGCGCTCGCTGGCAACCTCACGCAGGCGCGAGTTAGCAGCAACTCCTCCAGCAATTACCAGGGAATCGATCCCGCTCGCTCTGCAGGCAGCAAGTGCCTTGAGAAGGAGGACATCAACCACCGCCTCTTGGAAAGAGGCAGCAACATCTGCCCGAATATGTGAAGGGGTCTGCTCGATATAGCGAGCAACGGCAGTCTTGAGTCCTGAGAATGAGAAGTCATAGGGGCGGGTCGCCCAATCATTTGTAGTTGTTAATCCGCGCGGAAAATCAATCGCGGTTGGATTTCCTTCTCGCGCCTGTCGATCAATTGCAGGTCCACCAGGAAAACCTAAATCAAGTATTCGAGCGATTTTGTCGAAGGCCTCTCCTGCTGCATCATCCATCGTCGCACCGAGTTTGGTAATAGAACCAGTGATGTCATCTACTTGCAACAGTGATGAGTGCCCACCGCTCACAAGAAGTGCAATTGTTGGATCTGTTGGCAGATCGTGAGTTAAGTAATCTACAGAGACATGTGCTGCTAAATGATTTACACCATAGAGCGGAATCCCAAGACCTTGAGATAAACCTGATGCCGATGCAGTTCCTACAAGCAAAGCTCCAACTAAACCTGGCCCAGCGGTAACAGCGATAGCATCGAGATCCCTCAATGAAATCTTGGCATCTTTCACAGCGCGTTCAATACTCGGCATGATCGCCTCAAGATGTGCTCGTGATGCAATCTCTGGTACTACTCCCCCGAAGCGAGCATGCTCTTCAACGCTCGATGCAATCTCATTGGCAATGAGGGTGCGGCCACGCACGATTCCAATCGCCGTCTCATCGCAAGAGGTCTCAATACCTAGTACTAGTGGCTCATTCATGAGAGCTCCTTGCGCATCACCTGAGCATCAAGTCCTGGACCGAAGTAATCCATTCGGATAGAGATCTTGAGGTAGTCCAGTGAGCTATAGAGAGAGATCGCCTCGACATTATCGACCTTCACTTCAAGCATCATCGCACTCGCCTTACGTTCGCGTGCCCACTGCTCCATCTGAGCGATAAATTCCTTTGCAATCCCCCGACCGCGATATGAGCTAATGACGCCCACTGTGAGGATATCTGCCTCAACTCCCTCGCCAGGGCAGAAGCAACCGGCATAACCAACTACTTGATTTTCATCTTCAGCAACGAGAAAGAATCGCGTTGCCGGAATTCCCGCAAATTCCTCTTTAAATTGTGCGCTACTCCATGGTGAGTAAGGAAAGAGCTCTCTGTCATAACTGACAAGCAGTGGAATATCGAGCGCAATCGGTTGGCGATAGGTGATCATGAGCGCTCCGCTGTAGGGACTGCATCAGGGCGGCGAAGATAGAAAGGCTCACTCACGCTCTGAGTTCGAGATAGCTCAACAAGTCTTTGCGCAGATGGGAAATCCCCGAGAATGTAGCCACTGACCTCATCCGGCTTATTCACGGCTGGGCCTTCAATCCGAACGCCATCGTGATAACGAGCCCAATAGATCTCTTTGCGGCGAGCATCGATTGCAACTGTGTATGAATCTTGATCAATCACTATGGCATCGAGTGAGCAGACACCAATTACCGGAATCTCTCTCGCAAGTGCAAATGTGCGAGCAAAGGCGATTCCCACTCGAAGGCCAGTAAAGGGTCCAGGTCCCATACCCACAACCACTTGATGAGGTGCTGGATTCTTTACCAGAGCTTGTGCAACTAGATCGCTTACTGCCCGGCCGTGATCGGTTGCGCCCTCAGCAAATTTCTCAAAGAGAATCGCATCTCCGTCAATGAGGCCAACGATTGTGCGAGAGGTTGAGGTATCGATCGCAAGTGAGATTGTCATAGCTCAACCCCACTCCAGCGAGTTCCAACTGCCGTGATTTCAACTTTGCGCACATCACCGCTTCTATCGATAGTGATCTGTAGGCGATCATCGGAGAGGCGAGCCGACTCATCTCCACCCCACTCAATGAGAGTCACCGCCTCCTCTCGCGGTGAATCAAGATCAAGGTCATCGAGATAGAGCGCAGCTTTTCCTGCCTCAAGGAGGCGATAGACATCAACATGAATAAGTGGCAGCGGCCCCTTATGAATACGAGAGATAACGAAGGTAGGTGATGTGACATCTTCGATGCCAAGGGCTGCACCAACGCCTTGAACAAATACTGTCTTACCGGCACCGAGCGGTCCATTGAGGAGAATCAAATCTCCAGCTTTGCAGAGAGCACCAATCTTCTTGCCGAGGTCAAACATCGCCTCCGCGGTTGCGACCTCATAGCTGCTCATAGTGGCTAAGGGTATTGGAAGAATAGATAAGGCCCCACACCTTTCGATGTGGGGCCTTATCGTTACTAAGTATTACGGCTTATTCACCGTAGAACTTAAGAAGCGGAGCGCGGAAGTCTGGATCTACCAAGAGACCCTTTGACTTACGGACCGCTGACATAGCTGCTGCATTCCAGGTGATTCCACCATTCTTTGCTGCATCTGTAAGGAACTTGGCAACAGTGAGGTAGTTCGCTGTTGTGAAGGTGCAGTGACCAGTTCCTGGTGTACCTGTTTGAACTACAGGAGATCCTGCAGCGCTGTACTTAGTCCACTCCTTTGGTGTTACTGACCAGAGTGTGAGGACCTTGCTCTTTGCTGGGATATATGAACCACCGTTGTATGAAGCCTTCTTAGCTGCTTCCTTCTCAGCTTCGTACTGCTCAACATACTTATCGACGATGCGCTGTGTTGCACCTGCTGGAGTAATTGGATCTGCCACACCAGACATAAAGATGGTTGGGACATTGATCTTGCCAGTAGTAGCACCGAGCTTGTTGAGCTTGGCTACAGCATCTGGATTAGCTGTGAAGCGAGGTGATGCCTTGAGGACACCAAGCATTGCTTCAATAGCTGTATTTCCTGAGAGGCCGAGGTTGAAGATGACTGAAGATTCAGCAACGCGTGCTGAGTAATCAGTCGCAGTGTTGTCGAAGACAGCTCCGCCAACCTGTGACTCCACATCGTGAAGTGCAAGCACTGCAAGTGCTCCCGCGCTAGCACCGTTCTCAAGAACGGCAAGAGCAGGAAGGATTGCAGATGGGTATGCAAGCTTGAGTGATGGGGTCAAGTTATCTGGACCTGTGATTGAGTCAAAACTTGATGACTGTGTTGGGATTCCAGCAGCAAGTCCAAGGAGCAAGAGTGCGCTACGTGCAGGAATTCCTGCAGCTCCGAGCGCCTTACCTGCTGGTGATGAAGTTGATGGCCATGAATTAGCAGCCACTGGCTCGCCAATCTTCGCCTGCAACTCACCAAGGACTGTGAAGAACAGCTTGAGATCTGTCATTGCTTCGACATAACCAGCTGTTCCTGCTGAGTAATTTCCACCCTTAATAGCTGGATTGAAAAGTACCTTTGCTCCCCAAAGGAAGTCACCAGCCATGGTGAGCTCTGCATTGACATTATCTGCCATACACAATGGAGCTGCAGCTGAGATGAGGTTTGGATACTTCTCTGCAAGAACCTGAGTAATGATTCCACCTAGAGATCCACCCCATGCAACTACCTTGGTGGTTGCAGTGAACTTCTTCTTAAATGTGTCGATCAACTCAACGTTTGTTGCAACAGCAGCGTCGAGGTTCCATCCCTGACGAGAGAAACCTGATCCCATGAGAGCAAATCCTTGTGAAAGAAGTGCCTGGGTAGGCGCCATGTTTCCAGAGGATTGTCCGCCAGCTGTCTCAGGGGTGTTAGTGACTGTGTAGCCACCATAACCCGGGATTCCTACAGGAATCGCAACATTTGGACGGTACCCATGTGACCAGAGGAGAACAGTTCCATTGAAGTTAGCTGGAACCTGGAATGCATATGGAGCACCATCTGATGTTGTTCCCTGACATGACTGTACTGGGACCTTTCCATCACAGAGAGGGCCAGACGCTGCAGCGTTTGCTGGAACGAATGAGAGTGATGCAGCGATCAGGGCTGCAGCACCTACGAGTGTTGTGAGGCGTGACTTATGAGAGATTCTCATTAGTTAGGTAGTCCTTTCGCTGGCATAGCTGGGCGCTTGTATGTGGACTTCACAACAGCACCTGAGCCTGAATCGGTTGTGTAGAGGGTGTACTTGCCACCATCTGGCTTAAGTTCTCCAGTTGATGTGTACTTTCCAAACCAGTATCCGTTGTAGCCAACGTGGCTTGTGCGTGAGTAGTTCAATGGAACCAGACCAGCTGATGCAAATGTTGAACCCTTTGAGTCAATCGCTGCAAGGAGCGCCTTACGTGTTGGGTTTGTACCTGCTGCCTTAAGTGCCTGAACTGTGACGAATGCTGAGTTCATACCAACGAGAACGTTGTTATCGAATGCTGAACCTGGCACAGCCTTTGAGTAGATGCTCTGGAAGAGAGCAACATACTCATCTGAAGTATCTGTAGTTGCTGGCAAGAATGATGCACCGACAGCGTTTGTAAGAACTGCTGCTGGAACTCCTGCAGCTCTAATTGTTGTTGCATCTCCACCAACAGATCCGAGGATCCACTGTGGTGCATAGCGAAGCGCTGCTGCTGTACCGAGGCCAGCTGCTGTTGCACTTGAAACACCGAAGAGGATTACAACATCGCAGTTAGCTGCCTTGAGCTTTGTAACCCAACCAGCTGCTGTTGTTGCGCTCTGTGAACCAGATGCATATCCAACTGTTGTTGCGAACTTGATGCCAGCCTGCTTGAAGCCTGCGAGGGCATCTGAACCAAAGTCGTCATCCTGGTAGACAAGACCGATTGACTTACCAGCGAAGTTATCCTTGATGTACTCAGCCATGATCTTTGCTTCCATTACATATGAAGGCAAGAGTGTGTAGGTAGTTGGGAACTTCTTTGTATCTGCAAAGCCGCTGAATCCTGTGTTCACGAAGAGAACAGGGACGCCGCGCTTGCCTGGGTTAACAGATGCTGCGACTGCCTTGTTGTTTGCTGTTCCCAATGGAGAAACGAGCGCGAATACGCGATCCTTAAGAATAAGTTCATTTGTCTTTGCAACAGCTTGAGTTGGCACATATTGATCATCCTTGACTACCAAGGTGATCTTGCGACCATTTACTCCGCCATTAGCGTTGACATAATCAAAGTAAGCCTTCATTGCGGCTGGAACCTTGTTATATCCAGGTGAAGCTGCACCTGTCATTGGGAGTGTGATACCCAACTTGATTTCCTTAGCTGTTACACCAACTTCAGACTTTGGTGAGAAAGCCTGTGCAGGAACTGTTGCAACTGTCATTGCAGTTACTGCGAGCATCGCACTAGCTGTGACCAGCTTTCGACGATTAAAAGATTTCATCTCTTTCCTTCCATTGAGGGCCCTTACGGGATTTAGAGACTCTTCTCCTTCTTCACTCGATGTGATCGCATCTGCTCTACTGGTCCGTTTGGTACGAAGACCACGGTCAGAATCAGAAGCGTTCCCACAACAATATGAGGCAGGTTGGTTGCTATCGCCTCTGATGCACCGAAGCGGTTGACTACCGATCCGACGATCTCGGGTATAGCGACCAGAGTCACTGCCCCAATCATGACGCCTCCGAGGGTAGTTACGCCAGAGAGAACCGCACCTGTCAGCAAAGAAAATGAGAGGGCTAATGGGTAGGCACTTGGTGAGACCGTGCCCACAATCATCGCTAAAAGAGCCCCTGAGAGCCCGGCAACGCCTGCGCTGAGGGTAAATGCGAGGATCTTTGCGCGTGCAATATTCACCCCTGCCAATTCAGCTGCTACCTCGCTGCCACGGATGGCTTTCCACGTCCTTCCATAGCGAGATCTCATAACATTTTGTAACCAAAAAATAGAGATCAATGTGGCCAAGGATGCAATCCAGAAGAACCACTTATATTGAGTGAACTCTGGCCCAAATGACTCTGGTGGAAATCCCACATCATAGAAGAGCCCTTGCTCGCCACCTAAGAATGTGAATTGATTTGCAATCGATGGCAGACCAACAGCAAGTGCAAGCGTTGCACCTGCAAGATATGGACCGCTCAATCGCGCTGCTGCAATTCCAAGAAGTGCACCAGCACCTGCTGCGGCAAGGATTGCAATTGCAAATGTTGCAGGAATTGGAAGATGCCAATGAAGGTGCGATAGAGCGGCGGCATATCCACCCACTCCAAGGAGCGCACCTTGTCCCAATGAGACCTGTCCTGAGTAACCGGTGAGCAAGATGATTGATGCAATACCAACGACGAAGACTGCAACTTGTGCGCCTTGATAAACGCGAAGCTCATCGACGTTATTGCTCAAGAGATAGATTGCAAAACCAAGAACGATAAAGATAAGGATGCGAGCTTTATTGGAGAGCTTATGCACGACGTCCACCCTTCTTTCCAAGTATTCCTTGTGGGCGGATAAAGAGGACTAAGAGCAAGATGACAAATGGTGCGATGAAGAAGAGTGAGTCGCTGATATACATCAAGACAAATGCAGTGATGATTCCAAGAGCGAGGCCACCAATCACAGCGCCCAAGAGACTCTCTAGGCCGCCAATCACCGCTGCGATAAAGCCAGAGATAAGGAGGAGTTTGAACTCCATCGATGCGGTGGAGAAGGAGCCATTGCCATTGGTAACTAGGAGTAACCCAGCCACAGCACCGGTCGCTCCAGAGAGCGCCCATCCCAAGGTGCGGACGGCATCGACTCGAACTCCAGCTAAGCGAGCAAGCTCTGGTGAGAAAGCTGCTGCGCGAAGTGAGAGTCCGATAGATGTCTTCTGAATGATCAGAGAGAGAACTGCAAGGAGGAGGACCACAATCGCGATAATTGCTAGCTTCATCGGCGAGAAGACCAAGGTATTTGTCCCGATAGTAAATCCGGTATTGGATAGCGGTGGCTTGATGATTGAATCATCGCCGCCCCAGATCAAAGTGATAACCGCTTGGAGAACTTCAAGGAGACCAAGAGTTGCAATAATCGGAGCAACGCCCGCAATCGCGCCACTTGTTGAGTGCTTGAGCAATACGCGCATCAAGGTGATCTCAATCAGAGCTGAGATAAGCGCGCCGCCAATCATCGCCACAACGAGTGCAATCCAGAATGAATCAACATATTGAAGTACTTGATAGCCGATAAATGTTGAGGTGAGCGCCTGGCCTGCCTGAGCAAAGTTAATTACTCGGGTTGAGCGCCAGACCAAGACGATAGAGAGAGCCATCAAGGCATAGATAGCACCTGATGTAATACCGATCAGGAGGGTATTGATAAATTGAAACATCGCTCCCCCTTAATACCCTAGATAAGCAGCGCGAACTGCAGGATCGGATGAGAGATCTTTCGCGGAACCTGATGTGGCAACTGAGCCGAGGTTGAGAACAATTGCAGTGTCAGCGATATTGAGCGCGCCTATTGCATTCTGCTCTACCAAGACCACAGAGAGGCCGTAGGTCTTTGTCACATTAACAATTGAGTCAAAGATCTGCTTCACAAGAAGTGGAGCAAGACCAAGTGATGGCTCATCGAGAAGGAGAAGCTCTGGCTTTGACATAAGTGCGCGACCGATTGCAAGCATCTGTCGTTCGCCACCAGAGAGAGTCTCAGTTGTCTGCTTGCGACGTTCTTCAAGACGTGGAAAGAGTTCAAAGACCTCACGCTTTGTCTGTGATGCCTCAGATTTATTTCTACGCCAGAGCGCGCCGAGATCGAGATTCTCTTCAACAGTTAACTCTGCGATTACGGACTTTCCTTCAGAGACATGGGCAACGCCATGGCGAACATGTGACTCTGCCTTGCCGTGAAGGAGGTTATGGCCCTTCCAGGTTGCACTTCCCGATGTCGCTGACTTTAAGCCTGAGAGAGTGCGCAGCAGCGTTGACTTTCCTGCGCCATTGGAGCCAATAACGGCGGTGAGCTGCCCCTCTTTCACATCAAATGAGACTTGGGAGAGAGCTTGGATTGCACCGTGGTGAACGGTGAGATTTTCAACATGGAGGCTCATTTGGCATCTGCTCCAAGATAGGCGGTGATTACCGCTGGATCATTGCGAACATGATCAGGCGTTCCGGATGAGATAACTTCACCAAAGTTAAGAACATAGATGCGATCACAGACCGACATCACCACATCCATATGGTGCTCAACAATCAGAATCGACATCTCACCAGAGAGATCGCTAATTAAACGATTGAGCCACTCAATATCTTGTGCGCCGAGACCACCTGCTGGCTCATCAAGGAGGAGGAGCTTGGGATGTGAGACGAGAGCGCGTGCGATAGCAACGCGCTTGCTATCTGGATATGAGAGCGATCCGGCGCGAGTATCTGCCAGCATCGATGCGTAGACGCGCTCAAGTGCGAAGTGAGCCCTATCTGCCAAGGCCTTCTCGTCGCGAGAGTTAACGCCAAATGAGGCTGAGAGCAATCCAGTCTTTGCAAACTTCTGCGCACCGATCATCACATTCTCAAGGACTGTGAGCTCTGGAAAAAGTCCAACTCCCTGAAGGGTGCGGGCGATACCAAGGGATGCCAATTGATTTGTCGCAGGCCAGCCAGAAGTTGTGCCATCGAAAGAGAATGAACCGGAATCTGGTGTGACGATTCCGCAGATAGTGTTAAACATCGTTGTCTTGCCAGCGCCATTAGGGCCGATTAATCCGACAACTTCATTGCGACCAACAGTGAGATCGACTTTTGACAAAGCCTTCAACCCACCAAAGGCAACGTTGACATCTTTGGCTTCGAGCAGGATGGTATTAGTAGACATGTGCGGAGTAGATTCTAGGCACACGAGGGCCAATTCGGGTCACAATCTCGTAATTTATGCTCCCGCTTGCAGCTCCCCAATCATCTGCCGTGTATTCACCATGGGAGCCATTGCCAAAAACGACCACCCAATCACCAGATTGAGCCTTAGAGCCTGCCCCTAAATCAACGACAAATTGATCCATCGAGACGCGGCCGATAATCGGTGCCCGCTCCCCATTAATCCAAACTCCTGCGCCCTTTGCGATTCGAGGGATTCCATCGCCATAGCCCATCGTCACAACGCCGAGCTTGGTATCAGATTTCGTACTCTCACTTGCCCCATAACCGACCGGAGTTCCAGCAGGAACATCTTTTACTAAATAGAGCGATGAACGCACCTGCATCGCAGGGCGCAATCCAAAATCCTTTGGTAATCCGAGACCAATATCGGGGGTGAGTCCATAGAGCGCAATACCGGTGCGGACCATATCGAACGCAGCAGCAGGGTTCTTTAGCGTTGCAGCAGAGTTAGAGATATGACGGATGATGTTCTTAAATCCAAATCCTTCAAGTGTTGCCACCATCTCAGTAAATCTCTCAAGTTGCTGCGCATTCTGCTCCTGCTCTGGTTCATCTGCCCGCGCAAAGTGTGAGAAGACACCGACAATCTCAAGACCGGCAACATCGCTTGCATCAATCTCAGACCACTCCCCTAGGAATCCACCACGTGTCATCCCGGTATCAAGTTCTAGATGAACACGCGCCTTCTTATCTTGAGATGCCGCTTGAATCTCACGGAGCGCCTTCAAAGAACCTGCGGCGAGATCAATATCGAGATCGATCGCCTTCTTGTAATCAGAACCTGGCTGCACCAACCATGCCAAGATCGGAGCAGTAACGCCGGCCTCACGAAGTGTGATCGCCTCTTCCAAGAGCGCAACGCCCAACATATCTGCACCGGCGCTCACCGCAGCCTGCGCTACAGGAACTAAGCCATGGCCATATGCATCAGCCTTCACAACAGCAAGGAGCTTCGTCCCTGATCTCTCCTTAAGCAGCGCAACATTATGTTTAATGGCGCTGAGATCGACGATCGCCTCTGCTCTCATCTCTCAATCACCACCATGGCAGATGCAATTCCGGCATCGTGTGAGAGGGAGAGATGGACCGTTGCGCCATCTACCAAATCTGCGATCTGCCCACGGAAGAGAAAGTCAGGCTTTCCATTGGGATGGTTAATGACCTCTGCCTCATGCCACGAAAGACCGTGCTCTGGGCTCAGCGCTTTATAGAGCGCCTCTTTCGCTGCAAATCGAGCAGCAAGAGAGGCATCCTTTTGAGCAGATTCTGAAGGAGTGAATAGTTTTTCGCGCAGACCTGGCGTGCGCTCAAGGGAGTCATGGAATCGCTTGATGTCGACTACATCAATACCGATTCCATCAATCATACTGCGCAGTCTAGTTCACTAGCTGCGCGATGTGAACTGTAAGGTTAGTGCAATTGACTATCAGATGGAAAGTATCGATCAATAGCGATAATCAGAACAAGTAAGGCTCCGCCTAGGAAGAGGCCACCAAGTAGGTCAGAGAACCAATGTGTATTACGAAGAAGTGAGACAACACATACGGTCAGAGCCAAAGTCGCCACACCGGCGCTTGCAACTCTTCCCCGATAGCGGTCGACGTGCGCATAGCGATAGATGAGGTAAGCCACTACGCCCCAGATAAAGATTGCATTTGATGCATGGCCGCTCGGATATGACATTCCACCGGCGTGTAAGAGATCAATTCCCACGCGAGGCTTAGTTCTTCCCAAGCCATACTTAAATGCACCCACCACAATATTGAGCGAGAGAAATGCCAGGATTCCTAAGTTGATTGGTCGCCATGTCTTAAAGCGGCGAGAGATATAGACCGCAACGATAAGAAGTGCAATACCTGAGACGCTACGAAGTCCTAAATCATCAAGGCGTCTAATAACAAAAGCGGAGATACCCCTGAATTTCGGATGGTTCGCCTCGCTCAAAGCCTCATCGATATCAGTGATGGGGCCGTAGGTCACAACCTGTTGTGTGACAAAGAGAAAACCAGCAAAGAGAGTCGCGCTCCACTTAAGAGCACGACGCATCTGTCTTCTGCGGTTATCTAACATCACTACTCAACTGTGACAGATTTAGCCAAATTACGAGGCTGATCCACATCAGTTCCTCGCGCAACTGCAATCTCATAAGCAAATACTTGGAGTGGAACAGTTGCCAATACTGGTTGGAAGAGCGGAGATGCCACTGGAATTCTGATGATGTGTTCTGCCCCGATAACTTCGGCGCCCTCTGCTGCAATTACAATCACTCGAGCACCGCGCGCCTTCACCTCTTGAATATTGCTGAGCATCTTCTCATCCAGTTGATGTTCATCTGCTGGTGGCAAGATTGCAATAACTGCAGTGCCTTCTTCAATGAGGGCAATCGGTCCATGCTTCAGCTCGCCTCCAGCAAAGCCCTCTGCATGTATATATGCCAGCTCCTTTAACTTCAGTGCGCCTTCGAGTGCAACTGGATATTCAATTCCACGACCCAAGAAGAGGACGGTGTTATTGGAGACAAACTTACGTGTGAGCTCTCGAAGCGGTTCGATCGTCTCAAGGATCTGCTCGACTTTGCCTGGTAGCTCCAACATCTCGTGATAGAGACCGCGCACTTGAGCATCGGTAAGGGTGCCGCGCACTTGAGCGAGCTTGAGTCCGATGAGATAAACAGCAACGATTTGAGTGAGAAATGCCTTTGTTGATGCCACTGCAATCTCAGGGCCAGCATGGGTATAGAGCACAGCATCTGATTCACGTGGAATTGTCGAAGAGTTTGTATTACAGACCGCTAAGACACGAGCGCCAGATGCCTTTGCATGGCGCACCGCCATCAAGAGATCCATCGTCTCACCTGATTGTGAGATAGCAACGACGAGTGAGTTCTTATCAACAATCGGGTCGCGATAGCGATACTCAGATGCAATTTCAACATCAACTGGAATCTTCGCCCACTTCTCAATTGCATACTTTGCAACCATTCCTGCGTAATATGCGGTGCCGCAGGCGATAACAGAGATGCGCTTAATATCTTTAATCTCAGCATCAGACATATGGAGTTCATCGAGTTGAACTTGGTCATTATCGGAAAGTCGCCCAATGAGAGTATCTGCAATCGCCTTTGGCTGATCGAAGATCTCCTTCAACATAAAGTGGGCATAGCCGCCCTTCTGTGCAGCAGCTGCATCCCAGGTAATCTCATATTCACGTAGCGGCAATGGAATGCCATCGAGATCGCAGATTGCAATGCCCTCGGGTGAGATTGTGACAACCTCATCTTGACCAAGTTCAACAGCGCGCTTGGTGTAATCGATAAAGGCGGCAACATCGGAGGCGAGGAAGTTCTCGCCATCGCCAAGGCCTGCCACGAGCGGTGAATTGCGACGAACACCAACGATTGTCTGCGGCGCATCAGCATGGATTGCAAGAAGTGTGAAAGAGCCGCGAAGGCGCTTTACCGCAGCGCGCATCGCAGCTGTGAGATCTCCTCCATGCTCTCTCCGAAGCTCAGAGAGAAGGTGTGCCACGGATTCAGTATCAGTTTCAGACTCAAATTTATGGCCGCGCGCCTCAAGCTCTGCCTTGAGCTCTGAGTAATTCTCAATAATTCCATTATGGATAACGGCGAGCTTTCCCTCGTTATCTAAGTGCGGATGTGCATTGCGATCAGTCGGACCACCATGGGTCGCCCAACGTGTATGTCCGATACCTGAGTGAACGGTAGGAAGGTTTGCTGGAAGTGCGCTCTCTAAATTGGCGAGCTTTCCGGCCCGCTTTTCCACAAAGAGTGAAGTTCCGGTGCCGAGTGCAATACCTGCAGAGTCATAACCGCGATACTCAAGGCGGCGAAGGCCTTCAACGATGGGGGTAAAGGCAGATTGCGGTCCGGTGTAACCCACGATTCCGCACACGAATTAAATCCCCAGTTCTGCCTTAACAACCGCAGCAAGTGATGATGCGATCTCTTGCGCAAGGCTATCACTTGAGGCTTCCACCATCACGCGAATGAGCGCCTCAGTACCAGAGGCGCGAAGCAAAACCCGCCCTTCATCGCCCAGTCGCTTCTGCGCATCGCTGACCGCAGCTGCAACAACAGTTGATTGCTCCAACTTATCTTTTGCCACTCCAGAGACATTGATTAAGACCTGAGGGAAGCGCTGCATCGCAGATGCCAGCTCACCGAGTGACTTACCGGTGCGAACAACTTCTTGAGCGAGTGCAAGCGCGGTGAGAATTCCATCTCCTGTGCCGGCATGCTCACGGATAATGAGGTGGCCTGACTGCTCTCCACCGAGAGAGTAATCTCCCTCAAGCATCTTCTCGAGAACATAACGATCGCCAACAGCAGTTGTGATCACATTAATGCCAGCGCTCTTCATTGCATGGAAGAAGCCGAGGTTACTCATCACAGTTGCAACAATTGTCTCGCTCTTTAACTTACCGCGCTCTTTAAATCCAATACCGAGGATTGTCATAATCTGATCGCCATCGATCACAGCGCCACTTCCATCAACGGCGAGGCATCGATCGGAGTCACCATCATGGGCGATACCAAAATCTGCACCCTCGCGCAGAACAGCTGCCTGCAAATCTTCAAGATGGGTCGATCCACAATTCTCATTGATATTCCAGCCATCAGGGCTGTGATGGATGGCAACGACAGTAGCGCCAGCCTTCTCATAGACAGCAGGTGCAACGTGTGATGATGCGCCATTTGCGCAATCAACGACGATCTTCAATCCCTTAAGTGGTGTAGTCACTGATGCCAAGAGATGTTCGATATAGGCAGCAGCTGCCTTCTCATCATTGACAATGCGACCGACAGCGCGTCCTGTTGGTCGCTCCCAAGGTTCACCCATGCGCTTTTCAATAGCTGCCTCAATCGCATCATCGAGCTTTCCACCACCACGAGCAAATAACTTGATTCCGTTATCTGGCATTGGGTTGTGAGAGGCAGAGATCATCACACCGAGGTCAGCTCCAGTAGATGCAACGAGATATGCGATTGCAGGTGTTGGTAATACTCCGACTCGATAGACATCGACTCCAGCAGAGGCAAGGCCTGCAACAACGGCTGCCTCTAGGAATTCACCAGATGCGCGTGAGTCTTGCCCAACGATTGCCCGCGGACGCTTTCCTGAATTACTCGATGATTCAACAAGAATATGTGCTGCTGCAACTGCAGCCGATAGCGCAGTCTCTGCGGTGAGGATAGAACCGTTCGCTAAACCACGAATCCCATCTGTTCCAAAGAGAGCCACGTAGGACCTCCTTGCAACAAATGGGATTTCGGTAGAGAAATCTTGGCTGAAAAGTTTTGATTAACGCTTTGAGTACTGTGAACGCTTGCGCGCCTTCTTCAGACCGTACTTCTTACGCTCGATAACACGTGCATCGCGTGAGAGGAATCCAGCCTTCTTAAGCGCTGGACGGTTTGCTTCACGATCGATCTCGTTGAGTGAACGAGCAACGCCGAGGCGAAGTGCGCCAGCTTGACCCGAAACTCCACCACCGTTGATACGTGCAAAGACATCGTATGTGCCTTCTGCACCTACTGTGCGGAATGGCTCTGATACGAGCTGCTGGTGAACCTTATTTGGGAAGTAAGCCTCAAGAGTCTTACCGTTGACAACCCAACGGCCTGTTCCTGGAACGAGACGAACGCGTGCAACAGCTTCCTTACGGCGACCTGTACCAGCACCTGGTGCTGTTACTGCCTTACGGTTTGTAGCTGGTGCTGGTGTTGAAGAAGAGTAAGAAGTTGGAATCTCGTTCTCATCAAGCTCGAAAGTTGTATCTGACATATTTTTCTTATCCCTTACTTGATGATCTGTGAAACTTGGTTGAATACATATGGAACTGGAGCCTGTGCTGCATGTGGATGCTCTGGGCCTGCATAGACCTTGAGCTTTCCTGCCATCTCGCGACCGAGGCGGTTCTTAGGAAGCATTCCCTTGATCGCCTTCTCAACAGCGCGTGTTGGGTGCTTCTCAAGGAGCTCGCCGTAGACAGTCGATGTAAGACCGCCTGGGAAACCTGAGTGGTGGTGTGCAAACTTTGTTGTCGTCTTTGAACCTGAGAGCGCGATCTTCTCTGCATTGATTACGATGACGAAGTCACCCATATCCATATGTGGAGCGAAGGTCGCCTTATGCTTTCCACGAAGAAGAGTCGCAGCATGGGTTGCTAGACGACCGAGCACAACATCCTGTGCATCGATAACGTGCCACTTACGGACGACGTCGCCTGCCTTTGGGCTATATGTACGCATGCTTCTATACCTTCTTTTTCTTCGTTTTGGATACTTCGGCGCCTACTGGCGCAGGGGTTGAACTTTACCTGCCCCTCGGGGCAGGGTCAAAATCGGCCTAAAACACTGGCTCCGGGCTCTCATAGACCTGGCCATCGTCGCCAAAGACGAGAAATCGGGTAAATCCACGCGTAAACCAGCGGTCATGGGTGACGGTCAGAACTGTCCCCTCATAGGCATCTAGGGCTCGCTCCAAGCTCTCAGCGCTGGCTAAATCCAAGTTATCGGTCGGCTCATCGAGCAGGAGCAAGGTCGCCCCCGATAGCTCAAGGAGGAGGATCTGAAAGCGTGCCTGCTGACCACCTGACAGCGAAGTGAACTTCTGCTCTGCCTGTTGATCGATCTCATATTTACGCAAAACAGATTTCGCAGGGCCTAATTGAAGAGAGTGCATCTCCCACAAGATCTCAAGGAGAGTCTTTCCTTCAAACTCTGGATGAGCATGGGTCTGTGCAAAGTAACCAACTTCAACGCGAGCACCTAACTTGAATGTTCCGGTGTATTTCATGTCTTCACCAGAAATCAATCTAAAGAAGTGCGACTTACCGGTTCCATTCTTACCAAGAACGGCGATGCGATCTTGGAAGAAGACTTCAAAGTTAAATGGCTTGGTGAGGTATTCACCTGATCCATTCTCAATGGCAACGTTTTCGAAGGTGAGCGCGCGAAGCCCCGTGCGACCACCTTTAAGTCCCACTCTCACATCTTGCTCAATCGGAGGCGCAACGGGAGCTCCCGCCTCTTCAAACTTACGAAGACGAGTCTGCATCGCATGATATTTATTTGCCATATCAGGTGAGATAGCTGCTTGAACCTGCAGAGTCTTCACCAATTGAATCAATCGCTCATGCTCTTGCTCCCAGCGCAGCAACATCTCAGCAAAACGCGCATTACGTGCTTTGCGGGCATCGTGCCAGGTAGAGAACTTCCCACCATGAACCCAGGCGGTATTTCCGGTAATTCCTTGTTCGAGCGCGACAATCTTCGTCGCGGTGTTCTCTAATAGTTCTCGATCGTGGCTGACAAAGAAGACCGTCTTCTTAGTCTCATTGATTACCTTCTCGAGCCAGCGCTTGGAAGGAACATCGAGATAGTTATCTGGCTCATCGAGTAGGAGGACCTCCTCTGGCCCCTCCAACAAGGCGCGAACTACCAACTTCTTCTGCTCGCCACCAGAGAGAGTGCTCACCAAACGATCTGCGACTTCATCAAATGTCTTGCCGAGCATCTCAGTGCAGCAGACATCCCAGATAACCTCGTACTCATATCCCCCAATATCGCCCCACTCAATAATCGCTTGGGCATATGCCATCTGGGATTTCTCAGTATCTTCTTGATTCATCAACTTCTCAGTAGTCAGAACCTTCTCCGCTGCATCGCGAATATTCTTTGGTGCAACCGAAAGAAGTAGTTGGCGCACAGTTGTCTCATCGCGGACCGAACCAACAAATTGGCGCATCACACCGAGGCCACCCGTAATAGCAACCTGACCTTCATCAGGTGAGATATCGCCGCAGATCATGCGAATTAACGTCGTCTTACCGGATCCATTAGGTCCTATGAGAGCTACCTTTGCTCCATCTCCCACGCGAAATGAGACATCGTTGAGGAGAACGCGCCCATCAGAGAGCGCATATTCAACGCCATTGATATCGATATGGCCCATCTACTTCTTCTCCTTTAATTGGCCATACATATCGAATAAATCTCCACGCCGGGCAACGGTCACTCTGGCACGCTCTAAGAGTTGATCATCAGATGGATAATCAACGCGATATAGAGTCAAACCTCGAGCTGGGAAGACAAGTGAATCTGAGACTCGCTCTTTATTGGCAAGGAGCTCAGATATCCAGCTCACCGGCTTTCGACCATCTGCCACGCAGACAATTGCTCCCACCAGATTTCGCACCATGGAGTAACAGAAGGCATCGGCAACAACATCAGCTACGAGAAGTCCATCTTCGGTGCGCACCCATTGATATTTTTCAAGGGTGCGGATAGTTGTTCCGCCTGCTTTAAATTTGCAGAAAGCTGCATAATCATGGGTGCCTAGTAATAGCGCTGATGCCTCATTCATGATCTTCTCATCGAGGTGGCGATACCACGGGGCAACATCAAAGCGTTGAGCAGGCGTAATCACCTGGTTATCATCGAGAATCTTGTAGGTGTAGTAGCGGCGGAGCGCTGAGAAGCGCGCATGGAAACCGCTCGGCGCATCAGAGATATTGATGATCCGCACATCCTCATCGAGGATGCGATTGAGTTTGTAGCGAAGATCTTTATAAGTTAAATCGCGCTCAAAGGCAGCATCTGCAACATCGATATGGACTACCTGGCCAGTTGCGTGAACACCAGCATCGGTGCGGCCGGCTACGACCGAATCGACATCATGGCGGACGATGCGAGCGATCGCCTCTTCCACCATATCTTGAATGGTGCGCTTATCTGGTTGCGCTGCCCACCCGGAGAATTGAGTTCCGTCATAGGCGATATCGAGGCGTAAACGACGAAACCCGCTCTCTGGGAAGAGAGCGGGTTCGGCCATAAACGTTTACGTATTAAGGTAAGTAACGAATTACTTATCTGTAACGAGCTCGATCACTGCCATAGGGGCGTTATCGCCCTTACGTGGACCGATCTTTGTAATACGTGTGTATCCACCTTCGCGGTTAGCGAAAGTTGGAGCGATCACTGTGAAGAGCTGGTGGACAACGCTCTTGTTAGCGATGCGAGCTGCAACTTCACGACGTGCTGCGAGGTCACCCTTCTTACCGAAGGTGATGAGCTTCTCAGCCAAAGGACGGAGGCGCTTAGCCTTCGCCTCTGTTGTTGTGATCTTGCCGTGCTCGAAGAGCTGCTCTGCAAGAGTACGAAGAATCAAGCGCTCATGTGATGGGCCTGAACCCAAACGAGGACCTTTAGTTGGCTTTGGCATTTGTTATTTCTCCCTTATGCCTGATCCGCGTCAGCGAAGTCTTCATCTGATGCGTTGTAGTTCTGGTGTTGTGATGGATCGAAGCCCGCTGGTGAGTCCTTGAGAGACATTCCCATTGAGTGGAGCTTCGCCTTGATCTCGTCAATTGACTTTGATCCGAAGTTACGGATATCGAGAAGGTCAGCCTCTGAACGGTTGATCAACTCGCCAACTGTGTGAATGCCTTCGCGCTTCAAGCAGTTGTATGAACGAACTGTGAGATCGAGATCTTCGATTGGAAGAGCAAGATCTGCAGCAAGCGCTGCATCGAGAACAGAAGGACCCATTTCGATACCTTCTGCATCAACATTGAGTTCGCGAGCAAGACCGAAGAGCTCAACCAATGTCTTACCAGCTGATGCAACAGCATCGCGTGGCTTCATTGATGGCTTTGTCTCGACATCTACAACGAGACGGTCGAAGTCTGTGCGCTGTTCAACGCGAGTTGCTTCTACCTTATATGTGACCTTAAGAACTGGTGAATAGATTGAGTCAACAGGAATGCGACCAATCTCAGCGCCAGCTGCCTTGTTCTGTACAGCTGTTACATAGCCGCGGCCACGCTCAACTGTAAGTTCGATCTCAAGGTTTGCCTTGTCGTTAAGAGTTGCAATGTGAAGCTCTGGGTTGTGAACCTCTACACCGCTTGGAACTGCGATATCAGCGCCTGTAACAACGCCTGCACCGCTCTTGCGGATGTAGACAACTGATGGCTCATCGTTATCTGATGAGAGAACAAGGTTCTTAATGTTGAGGACGATATCTGTGAGATCTTCCTTAACACCATCAAGAGTTGTGAACTCATGGAGAGCTCCTGCAACACGGATGCTTGTTACTGCTGCACCTGGAATAGATGAGAGCAGGGTACGACGCATTGAGTTGCCGAGTGTGTAACCAAAACCTGGCTCGAGAGGCTCAATGATAAAGCGTGAGCGGTTCTCGCCAATTACTTCTTCGCTAAGTGTTGGACGCTGTGCAATTAGCACTGTTGTTCCTCTTTCTTCTCACGGAAACCCACTATTTGATTTCCTAGTTAGCTACGAAAAAAATTACTTGCTGTAGAGCTCAACAATGAGCTGCTCTTGAACCTGTGTATCGATGATTGATCGAGCAGGTACACCGTGGACGATGATGCGCATCTGTGATGGCACAACCTCGAGCCAGGCTGGAACAGCCTTCTCACCGAACTCAGCGCTTGCGACGATGAATGGTGTGAGGTCGTGTGACTTCGATACGACATCGATGATGTCCATTGGAGTCACGCGGAATGATGGGATATTGACCTTCTTGCCATTTACAAGGAAGTGACCGTGGCGAACCATCTGGCGTGCCATGTCACGTGACTTTGCAAAACCTGCGCGGAAGACAACATTGTCGAGACGTGTCTCAAGGATGATAAGAAGGTTCTCACCAGTCTTACCCTGCTTGCGGTTAGCCTCTTCGTAATATCCACGGAACTGCTTCTCGAGTACACCGTAGATACGTGCGCACTTCTGCTTCTCACGCATCTGGAGTAGGTACTCAGATTCCTTTGAACGGCCGCGGCCGTGCTGTCCTGGTGGATATGGACGTGATTCGATCGGACACTTTGGTCCATCGCACTTTGAGCCCTTAAGGAAGAGCTTTACTTTTTCGCGACGGCAACGCTTGCAGTCTGCTCCGGTATAACGAGCCATTTATTCTCTCCCTTTCCTTAAACTCGACGTGGCTTTGGTGGACGGCAACCGTTGTGTGGAGCTGG
>JACCDV010124101.1_pt1 | contig 162317 bp, 147 predicted proteins | sample 7446131 | NCBI WGS metagenome assembly JACCDV01 (sample SAMN15323448, study PRJNA562643) | freshwater metagenome | isolation source: river surface water | place: USA:Blue River Watershed | collected 2017-08-17 | reverse complement strand
GCGACAGAACCTCCAGCATTCGTCGTGACGCTCGCAGCGTAGATCGCACCACCTAATGTCGTCACACCTGTGCTATTGAGGGTAATCGCACCCACATTCGTACCACTCACACCAACACCTGCCATGTTGATCGCACCGCTACCTGCATTCACAGTCAATGCTCTGCCTGAACCAGCGACACCTGCAGAGAATGTCACTGCGCTATTGGTTGTATTAATCGTTGTATCAGCTGCTAAGCTCACCGCACCTGTATAGGTCTGTGTACCTGTAGTCGTAATGCTATTCGCTAAAGTTGATGTGCCAGATACAACAAGACTAGATGTACCAGCAGTATTGGTAATGCTGTTGCCTGATGCCATCGTCAAGCTTGCAATCGTTTGTGCGACTTGTAGATCCCATACCGCTGAACCTGACATCACCACATCAGTCGCTGTTGCTAGGCTACCTGTTAACTTCAATGTACCCGCATTGATCGTCGTATCACCTGTGTAGGTGTTAGCACCACTTAAGGTTAAGATGCCAGTGCCTTGTTTAATCAAATTACCCGTACCACTCATCACACCACTGTAAGTCTGATTGTTTGCATCACCTATGGTTAATGTATTAGCGCCTAATCCGACATTACCTGCACCAGCAAGTGAAGCAATCGTATCGCTTGCGCCCACGGTATAAGTTGCACCAGAGGCCACGGTGACTGCAGTACTATCACTCAATGACCCTGTCACATTTAATGTACCTGCGTTGATCGTTGTCGTTCCGCTGTATGTGTTAGCAGCTCCTAATGTCAGTGTACCCACTCCACCTTTAGTGAGGCTTGCAGTGCCTGAGATAACCCCGCTAATGCTAGATGTCGCAGTGTTCGTTATCGTCACACTAGTCTCTGTTTTTACAGCGCCAGCAGTGAGGGCGGCAGCGGAGATACTGATGTTTTTAAGGGATATTGAACCACCAACTTCTCCGCCGAATGTGGTATTGCCTGATCCTGCTGTCACAGTAAGGGATTCAGTATTAGCTGTAGAACCATTTACTGTTGAACTGAAAATGATATTTGAGTTAGTTGTTGTGAGTGAGGTATTGCCTACTAACTCAACAGCACCTGCATAAGTTTGCGTTGTGGTGGTTGTGACGCCCCCATTTAATTTAGCAATACCTGTTGCAGCAGTAGCAAATGAACCTGTCACAGACAATGAATGTGAATTAGAGATATTTCCAAGCAAGAACCCACCCAAATTATTCAGGGTGGTGTTTGCACCGAAAGTAGAGGTACCAGAAGCTAATGTCTGACCAATCTTGATTTGGAAGTTAGTGGATGCGGTTTGAATATTAGTTGCCTTGACTACACCGCCTATCGTAACAGCACCGGTTTGGGTACCCGCATTAAATACGGTTAGCTCTGCTGAGGTTAAGGAAACATAACCTGAACCTGACTTAAAGCCTGTGGTGTAAGTTACATTACTTACATAATTTCCATTAGCAAAAGAGGACCCGCCGCCCCCGCCGCCTCCATCTGCGCAACAGGAATCGCTATCGCCGCCGCCGCCGCCGCCGCCATAGTAGCCGCCCCCGCCCCCGCCGCCTCCATATGGCCCTGAGCCCCCATTACCACCTTGGCCAAAGCTTCCGGAACCACCAGCAGAACCAGATCCATTTCCAGCTCCCCCTGTTCCACCAGATGATGCAGTACCACCCAATCCAGGACCACCTTGTCCTGTTGTGCCGTTTACGCCAACTTGACCACCTGCACCACCTGCACCTCCAGCCCATGCGCCAATACCGCCGCCACCGCCAGCAACTACAATTCGATCCGAGAGAGCTGTATTCGTTAATCTAATATCTGAAGCTCCTCCACCTGATCCTCCTGAAGAGTTACTTGAACTATTTACCGACCCGCCTCCATTAAAGCCGCCTGTAGCATAATTTCCTTGTGTACCAGCACCCCCAACATAAATATGCAGAGTGGTTCCAGGTGTCACACTTAAAATACCACTGACCCTGGCACCGTTACCACCACCTCCACCCTGAGCTCCCTGAACATCAAAGTTGATGGAATTAATCCCTGCGGATACCACGTATGAATAAGAGCCTGCAGTTGAATAAACTTGATTCACTGCAGGTGTGTAAGTCCCTGTACCGCCTAATCCAAGGTAGTTCAAGGCAGCAGTATTACCAATATTGCCAGTCACATTGATATCGCCACTTCCAGAGAGCATAAATAGGTTATTAGTGTTAGCACTCGTACCATTGATGTCTCCGCCAAAGGTAATATTGCTGTTTGTGGCTGAGAGCGAAACATTATTCGCTGAGATAGTCACATTACCCGTGTATTCTTGTGTGCTACCTGTAGTGACATTAGCACCTAAATTCGTTGGCCCGTAAACCAATAAGCTACCGTTAAGAGTGATTGCGCTCGGGAAAGTCACCGCGGTGGTATTTGCGGTTTGTCCTAGAATTAAATTATTTAAGCCACTAATCGGCGCACTGAACGTATGAGCACTTGGGAAGCTAGTTGCAGCCGAACGAATCCATAAAGTCCCGTTGCCTGTGTAGTTACTTGATGTGTAACTATGGGTGTCACGCTCAACGATTAAGGTACCTGCATTAATGGTCGTTACGCCTGTGTAAGCATTAGCACCTGTCAACAATAGAGAACCAGCACCAGACTTGGTTAATGCTCCAGTGACACCGCTTGCATTTGCAATAACCCCACCATAAGACAATGTTTTATCACTATCCACGCTCACTGTGCCACCACTTGATCCAAGTGTGATTCCGCGGTTAGTCGCAAGCGTCATCGTGTCTGTCACGTTCAAAGTACCACCATTGATAACCAATGAGCCAACGGCAGCTGAGCCAGGCGCTGTTCCTAAATTACTATCTGCTGATATTGATAAACCCCCTGCAGCCACTGTAGTTGCACCAGTGTAGGTATTTATACCCGTCAGTATTGTTGTACCAGCACCATTTTTAGTGAAAGTACCGCCAGCCAAGACACCAGCAATGGTGTCGGTGGTGCCTATCGCTGGGGCTACAGTAAAGCCAGTACTTGCAGTCAGAGTTGTGCCTGCGGAAGTATTTAATTGAGTGACATTTAAGCTGGTAGCTGAAAGCGATCCATTAGTCACAGTCAATGAACCACCGCCTGACAAGTTAGTAATAGATACTGCGCCACTTTGAGCTGGGACGGTAATGCCAGCAACAGCATCATTAAACGTCACTGTTTTACCAGAACCAATTACCACAGCAGAGACGTTAGATAAATCAGGTACCGCGCCACCAACACTTAAATTACCTGTGACTGCCCAGTTAGACGGGTTAAACCATTCACCAGTGTTGCCGCCAATCCAGGTGACAGAAGCTTGTCGAGTAATGCTGCTTGATGTATTTCCTGCTAAGGTAACGCTGTAATTATTTCCGTTATTGCCATCAGAAATAGTTACGCCACTTAGCGTTACTGTTTTGTTCGATGAGCCAACATTTTTATCGGTATAAGAAATCGTCGCTGCAGTGACCGTATCACCTGCAACTAAGCTCGAAGCAAGTGCTGTCAAATCTGAGCTCGAGACCGTGTAAGTTAATAAGCCATCATAGGCTTTAGTCACCGCTGGTGCTGTAATCGTGACTGGTTTTGCAGTAATGGCAAAATTATTACTTGTGAAGCTAATGTTGTAATTGCTATTTGCCAACGTGCCTTGCGTAATTGCATAGCTTCCTACATTCTCACCTGTCGCTCTGGACAGAGCCCCAGTAAATGTATCGCTATTGACCAAACCACGGCTTGTTCCACTCGCTTCTACTGCGTAGGTATAAGTTGGATTAGCAGCGCCGTATACCTTTGATTGGTTGGCATTTGCGGTGATATTGATAGGGCGTGCTGTAACCTGTAGTGAGGCATCTACATATGTGATGTTGTAATTACTTGCTACAAAGCCTCCTGTTCCTGTCGCAGCGCTTGGTCTAATTTCTGAGGCATAGGTACCCACACCCAAAGTTGTATTAGAGGCTCGATTGTTAATGCTGGAAAGTGTGACGGCAGACACTGACTCACTATTGGCATAGCTGCCCGCAGTTCTGGTGAAGGCAGTCGTACCCAAGCTTAAATTATCGCCATAAACCTTGGTTTGATTGTCAGCGGTCAACGTAATTGGACGAGGATCCACAACAAATGACTTGGCATTACCGGCCAAAAATGTCACCCCAGGCACACCATCAAGGGCAAGGTCAGGTGTTAATGTTAGGTTGTAGCTACCGGCATTTAGAGTTGTACCAAGGGTTCGATCAATAGCAATCGTTCCGGTGATACCTGCGGTATTTACATTAATAGAGCTTGCGCCAGCAGTGAATGTTTGTACCGTTGTAATACTTGATAACAGACCAGGAATATATGAAGATCCATAATCAGTTGCACTGGTTGAATACCAGAAGCTTAATGCACTGGCGGTACCATAAGTGCCCCTCTGACCATCAACAATCGTCACATAAATATAAGGCGGCGTTCCGCGATAGACGACGTTATAGCCAGCTGTGGTTGGTTGTGTTGTGAGGGTTGAATAATAGGTTGCTGTATTATTATTGAGCTTTGCTTCAGCATAAGTTTTTAGGTCAGCACTCTCAGTCAAGCCCCCTGTATAGAAGTTTACGGCACCACCAGTTCCAACCGTAAATTCAGGGGAGTTGACCAACAGAATATTATTAGAGACATTACCAGCAGAATCGCCGCTTCCTGCTGCCAATAGAATGGCTGGTGCACCAGATGTTCTAGAGGTGCTTGCTGAAATTACATCTTCGGAGATTGTGAGATTTCCAGTTGTTCTGATATTAATTGCACCACTGGAATTTATACCATTATAAGTGGTAGCTCCTGACGTTATAGAACCAATGCTGAGTGCACCTTTATTAACAATTGTAAGCGCGCCGATAGATGTAGTTGATGCAATGGTTCTTAACTCATTATTGGAGCTAGATAAACTGACGGCCTTATTGCCAACAATGACTAAACCATAATTGTTAGCGCTATCAGAAATTGCTCCTGTCACAGAGATACTGCCAGCGGTACTTCCGATTGCAGTAAGACTACCTAATGTGATCCCACCGGCATAAACCCCACCAGTTGCGCTGGAATTCGTTAATGCACCAGAGTTACTTACCCCCATACCATTCAAGGTTAGAGGATTGGTGTTGGTTAATGTTTGACCATTTAGATCAAGGGCAGCACCACTGGTAACAGCAACTGCTCCAGAGGAAGCACCAAAGGCTCTGGCACTACCAGCCCTCAACATACCAGCATTAATATTTGTACCACCTGAATAGGTATTAAGTCCTGACATAGTCCAGGTTCCTGCACCAACTTTCGTGAGAGAACCTGTTGAGATACCTACGATTGATGAAATAGAGCCGCCTTGCGCACCACCAAGAGTCAGGTTGTAGGCTCCTGAAATTGTGCCTGCATTAGTAAGTGTGATAGAACCTGTATCACCAAGAATTGTAGTATCACCGGCTAGTGTTACTAGTCCTGCATAGGTTGCAGCGGTAGATGAGCTATTGATTAATGCACCTGTACCGTTGATACCTGTTCCACTTATCGTCAAAGCTTCAGCATTGCTAATATTTTGACCATTCAAATCTAGCACAGCACCAGAAGAAACTGTTGTACCAGATACCGCTGACCCTAACGCTGAAGCATTACCTAATTTAAGTGTACCTGATGAAACTGTAGTCGCCCCACTATAAGTATTAATTGCAGAGAGTAATAATCCAGCACTACCAGATTTAATGAGATTTCCTGTTCCAGAAACCACCCCTGAAATAGCGCTACTTTCTGAAGAGTTAGAAACTTCTAAGGTATTACTTGAAAGATTTGTTGCTCCGGTGATGGTAACTTTACCAGCAGATAATTTGACATTGCTATCAGGTGTGCCAGTAAACATATTGGCGGAGGCAGAAGTAGTTGAGACGTCGTCAATTGATAAGGAACCACCTACGCCTCTTGCCCCATTTGAGTCAAAGGAGCCAGCTACAAATACAAATTTATAATCTGCAGCCGCTGTTCCATTAGGAAGCGTATACGTAGAAGTTGCCCAGCTTGTTCCTGATGAAGTTGTGGTACCGGTTGAGTTCAAAATAACTTGTGTATTACCATTCGCTACATTTAAAAGGTACCCAAATGCATCATAGGCATCACCTCCCGCTAATGCAGTCCATCTAAAACTGACTGTGTCGCCACCTGCGAGATTTACAGTTCCATCACTAATCAGGTAAGGGCCACGGACAACACAATATCCTACTGCGCAAGATCCCGAGCCTGTACTCATTGTTGCTGCGCCATTTGTAACAGATGTCGTCCTACCCGTTGCCGCAAAGGATCCTACGTAGGCGGTAGTATTGGTGTTAACACTTTGTCCTGCTGGGAAAGCAGTATCAGAGGGACTTGTAAAACCTCCGATGTTGGTTGTTCCTAAATAAACAGAAGTATTTGAGGCTGTCCAATTATTGAGACCACTAGAGAAATCTCCATTGGTAAATTGCTCTACCCCAGCAACGCCAATATTGACAGTATTAGCATATGTTTGGTCGCCAGTAGTTGAAATATCAGCATTGATATATGTCGTACCCGAAGAAGCTACACTTAGAGATGACAGGGGGGTTACACCTCCAACTGCATAATTAAAAATTAATTTTCCTGTACTACCCACAGTGGCTGATAGGGCCTGAGCTCCATTGACTGTATTTTTAAAGGAGATATCAGTACCAGAAACTATTGCAAGATCGGCAATTAAACTAACAGCGCCAGAATATATTTGGTAATTAGTAGTGGTAATACTATTTGCTAAAGCTGCTGAGCCCGAAACCGCCAAACTTGATGAACCTGAGGCGTTAGCAATACTATTTCCGGCAGCCATTGTTAAAGTCGCAACAGTTTGCGCAACCTGCAAATCCCAAACAGCTGAACCAGTCATCACAACATCCGTAGATGTTGACAATGAACCGGTTAACCTCAAGGTACCACCATCGATATTAGTATCTCCTGTATAAGTATTAATTCCAGACAATACTAGTTCTCCCGCCCCTGCCTTAGTGAGAGAAGCAGTGCTAATCGCTATTGGATCCGTGACAGTAATATTTCCTGCCCCATTGAAACTTAAATTATAAGTGCCGGTAAATGCATTGCCCGTTGCCACATCAAAGATTAATGTTCCTGATGTACTTCCAATAGTCGTTTCAGCACCGAGAGTTACTAATCCAGTGATTGTGTTGCTACCACTAATATTTAGGATAGCACCCAATGAGCCAACCCCTGTGCCGCTTGCTGTATTAATAGCATCAGCAAGGCTGATCCCGTTTTGTAATGCAAGTGTTGCGCCTGATGCAATTGAAACGCCACCTGCACTTGTCCCTAATGCTGCGCTATTAGCAGCTATTAATGTACCCTGAGAGACTGAGGTGGATCCAATGAAGGTATTTGTACCTGAAATGGTAAGTGCATTAATATTTTGCTTAATCAATGCTCCACTACCAGTAATAACACCAGCGTGAGTGAAGTCATCGCTTCGATTAAATTGCAATGTACCTAAATTATCAATAACGCCAGCAATACTTCCAGCTGTTGCCCCACTCCCGATAGCTAAAGTTGCCCCAGAATCGATAATAGTTCTAAGAGTAGTGCCGGTAGCTAGGTATGAAGATCTATTAGCTGCAGAATGTGATAGTGAATTATTGATAGCTGCTGTAGCAGAACCTGTAAACAATATTGATCCGGTTCCACTAATTGCATTAGAAATTGTTAGGTTGCTGGATTCATTTACAATCAGTAAGCCGTTGTTAGTTATATCGCCAGCCCCCAAAGCGGTAGCACTTGATACCTCTAATGTTCCATAATCTGTTCTTTGATGTTGTTCACCACCAGTATAGTTATTTGAACTAACACTAGATAATGTTAGGCCTCCAGAAAAGGAGTTATTTCCAGTTAATACTATCTTTGAACTTAACTGTATTCTTTGTACACCATAGCCAGCACAACTCGCGCACGTTGCAACACCTCCAATCGATGTTGAATTGGCTGTAGTAAATAGGGTCCCTAATACATTTCCAGTGCGATATCTTGCATCAGTTGCATATGCCTGAACATTTCCTCCTGATTCCCTAAATGACACAAACACTGTTTTTGTATAAGTTCCATCATATTTCTGGAATTGAGCTGTCGCAGTATTAGCAACTGGATCATAGGAAAGCTGATAAACGCCTGATAGCTGTGATGTTTGGCTATTCGCTGCCCCATTTTGGGTGACTCCAGATAGCCGTAAAATGAATTCGGGCAATGTCATGCCAGTTGCTACATTCGCAAAACCTGTAGCAGAAATATAGGCAGCGGTATAAAAATCATAGTCTCGACCAACAATCTCTAGAGAGCCAGTGCCGCTAATATTATTTGATATTGTTCTTGTCGTTGCTAAGTCAATTTTTAGAATCGAATTATTTGTGATATTCCCAGATCCAAGCGTACCATTAGTGCCAGCATTACCAATCTGCAAAGTACCTGCAGATATCAACGTGCCGCCTGCATAGGTATTTGTTCCTGTTAATATCCATGTACCACTATCAGCTTTAGTTAAAGATGTCAGACCAGTGCCATCAGAGATCACTGGATTTAAAATAGCATTACCAGAACCACGCAAGGTCAAGCTTCTGGCAGATAATCCTGAGTGTGCAATTGATCCTGTACTTGTAAAATTTAATGTACCTGACCCAGATGCTTCAATAGCACCACCATTATTAGTGAGCGTAAATAAGCGGTCTATACTCACTGTTGCACCGCTATATCTCAAAGTGCCGCCATCCAAGATAAGATTAGCAGCTAAATTGGTTGATGCACCTATATTGCTATTGCTGCCCCCACTCGCTAGTGAGCTGGCGCTTAATGTGCCCGCACTGATGGTAGTAGATCCGCTGTAACTATTGCTGCCCGATAACGTTAATATACCCTCACCTTGCTTGACGATTGCACCAGTTCCAGAGATTACATTGGAGATCGTAAGGTCATTCGATCGATTTATTCTTAGGGTTGCATTATTCGTTACATTACCTGAACCAAGAACGCCGGAAGCCCCTCCATTACCAATGCTTAAAACACCGGCAGATATGGTGGTCGTAGTGGTGGCATTTGTTGCACCGGTCAGACCGATGGTATTAACACCCACCTTAGTTAACCCAAATGCACCCGCTATTGGTCCAGAAATAATGTAATCGCCAGTTCCACCTATCGATGATGCAGCGGTAAGCGATAAAGTCCCTGAAATATTGCCTGAAGAACTGCTAGTATTGATAATTGCTCCAGCAGAGCTAATGCCGGTACCGGAAATACTTATATTATTACTTATTATTGTTCCATTAATATCGAGTGCGGCTGCGGTCGCACCGATTGTAATGATTCCTGTTCCAAAAGATCCAGTTGCTGGCGGACCAGTAGCACTATTAGCACCTGATCTTAGAATACCGGCAGTAATAGTGGTTGTTCCGGTATAGGTGTTAGCACCTGACAGTGTTTGAGTTCCATTACCAGATTTAGTCAATGCAATTGGACCTGCAATAATCCCACTGTAATCAAAACTACCAGTCGCATTATTAATTTCAATCGTGCTGCTTGAAGATGCTGTAATCCCTGCATCATTGGAATCGGTCAATCCAGCAGCAATTAGGGTCAAACCTGCTGCTGTAATTCCAGTAACGCCATTATAGGTTCCAATATTTAATACGCTAGTAGTCGTTAAGCTTAAGTTCCCTGTTCCAATATTTGCAGCTAACGATGAAATTGCGTTGGCTGAGTTATTCAATGTATAACTTTGGTTATTGCTGAGCAAGGCAAGGCCATAAGCCGTCATCGTGCCGTTAATTAATGGAGTTTTGGCATTGATTGAAATATAGCCGTCAGTAGTGTTAACACTGATATTTCCTGCATAGGAAATTCCATTGGTTCCACCATTTGCCATATTGGCAGAATCAGCTGTTGCGAAAACCGGGGTTGCTGCACCAGCAGCATTAATAAGTCTGGTTGTTCCAGTTCCAGAAACGGCTGCGATTTTTGATGCTTGGAATATGACATCTCCAGCAGTAGAGCTGGTGTTGACACCAGAGACAGCATAGATCCCGAACATATTGCTCGCGGTACTCTCGGTATAGCCTGAGAATGTGATGTTTCCTGTACCGGATGAAACCAGAGGACTTGCTGCGCGATTCATATAGATCGCATCCCCAGTAATTGAGTAGCCAATAATATTGACAGCGTTCCCTGCACTCACACTTCCGCTATAACCAGAATCGATGCGAACGCCATTTAAGTTACCCGCACCTGAGATAGATACAGAACCAAGGGTGGCTGTTATAGGCATACGTACATAAGTAGCTGAGTAAATCGATGAATTACCTAAGCCATCAATAACAATATCACCAGTATCAGAAATTACACCACCACCAGTAGCATTCCAATATGTGAGATAAATTCCGATACCTCCACCCATATTGACACCCCTCAGAGTCACATTACCTTTGGCTTGTAGAAGATTTGAACCATTCCACAATGTAATGCCCCCAGAAATCTCGGCTCCGTTTGTCCAGGTTCGTGTCGGAGAGTTTGTATAGCCAGTGATGTTAAGCGCACCATTAAAACTTCGAATTGCTTGGCTACTGCCGAAAAGAAGAACTCCATGATGTGAACCACTATTATTTAAACCATTAACTGCTGCATTACCATTAATAGTGATGTCCCCATAAGCAAATATATCTGTTCCATCTGAATCCATCCTCAGTGCTGCGTAACCTGCACCAGCTGCAGTTGCTTGTGAATTGATGTTTATTGTTCCACCACTACTTGGGGTAGTCGTATCATTACCAGCAATAATTCCGCCGCCATTGATATAAATTCCACCTCCACCACTTGCAGTAATACTGATATTACCTGCTGTTGATTGAATTACTCGACTATTATCTAGGTAAAGTCCCCAGTATGCATTTGAAGTAGTTCCTGTCGTATTAATAGTTATATTCCCAACCGTTCTGATAGCTCCCGAACCATAAATATACATACCTTCAAGACCGCCACTTGCCGTTAGAGACATCGCGCCAAAAGAAGTGAATGAACCGGCTACAGTTTGAATACCATACGAACTTGTGCCTGTTGCACTTATCGTCAGAGTTCCTCCAGCTGTAGGAATTGAAGTCGGCGTTAGTGTGTTACTGCTAGCATAAATACCTCCGGTGGTATTCATATGAAGCCCTCCACTAGATCCATTGGATGTAATAAAAATGTTCCCGCCAGTTGATTGAATTAATGAATTGTTATACATGGTAAGACCCCATGTACCTTGAGTGGCACTAACTGTGATATCAGAAGCTGATTGAATTTTGGCACCAGTTCCATGGAGGTAGAAAGAGTGATTAGAGCTTCCAATTGCAGTGACTGAAACTGGCCCATATGCAATTAAAGATCCCGTATTAACTTGGATGGCATAATTTGAATTGCCAGTCGATTGAATGGTAATGTTGCCACCAGCAGTAGGTGTTGTGAGATGATTGCCAGCAATCAAACTGCCAACTAAGTAGAAGCCACCAGAGCCAACAGCAGTTAATGAAATATTTCCCCCAGTTGACTGTACGACCTTACTACCCTCAATAGAAACACCCCAATTACGATTGGCATTTTGACCATTGATGGTGATATCGCCGGCAACTGTGATGCTTCCTGTACCATATATATAGACTCCATACTCATTAGAACCAGCAGTTCCAGCGATTGAGAGTGCCCCGCTGGAGGTGATGGATCCTGCATTCATTCTATAACCGCTATAAGCTGAGGTGCTACCTGCAGTCGCGTTAATCGAAATTAAGCCTGTTCCTGCTGTTATATTTCCTTGCACATGATAGATACCTCGCTGCGCTCCAGTGGAGATGCCATCTAAAGTGATAGTTCCAGATCCTGATGTGCTCAGAAGCGTGCCATTGAAGTCCATATGAATACCAACGCCAGCCGTTGAGGCAACACGATTACCTAGACCATAAATAGCGATATTACCTCCAGCGGCATTGAGTGAACTCCAGATAAGTACACCGATTGCATCTGCTTGCGAGTCCCCCCAACTAGCGTAACCAGCCCTACATGAATATGCTGCATTACATCCACTTGTTGTATCGTTTGTACCCCCACGAATCAAGATATTTCCACCAAATGTATTGATGGTTGAACTAGAGGTAGTTGTCTTAAATCCACCGCCACCTGTGTTATCGACATCAGAATAGAAATTAGTAGTGAGCGACTTACCTGTTGCACCTGAAACTGTTGAGGACACCAAAACATCTCGTGATGCCATTAGGGTGAGCGTATTACCATTAGTGTTATTAGTAATTGCACCAGAAATAGTAATGTCTTTGCCGGCCGACACTGTTTGTAATGTAGTTGCACCACTTAAACTACTTGCGTTCACAGTTAGTGCCGCGGTGGTTTTAAGAATTAAAGCACTATTAGTAATGGTGACAGATGAAATGCTATTGCTTGTGTTTTCAGCAGTGACAGAGGCTCCATTCACAAAAGTGACTGTATTGGTACTTGCAGAAATAGCACCATTCATAGTGATGGCTCCTGAGCCTCCTATACTTGTTGCAGCCGCAATAGTGACCGCTCCATTAACTGATGCCGCGCTTCCTGAATTGATTAATGCTCCATTACTATTTACACCAACACCGCTTAAGTTGAGCGCATTTGCTACATTAAAACCACTAATATCCAGCGTAAACCCTGAGCCAACTGTCACTGTTCCAGTGCCAAATGCACCATTTGTAATACTTCCAGTTGAGGAGATACCCGCTTTGAGTGTTCCCCCAGAGACTGTGGTACCGCCAGCGTATGTGTTAGCACCTGAAAGCGTTAATGCATTAGCTGCATTTTTCACTACACTTCCAGATCCAGAAATTAGATTGGTCACTGAAATATCATCACTTCTATTAAATGACAGTGTTGAATTATTGGTGACAGCCCCAGACCCCAAAGAGCCGGTAGTAGAGCCTGCTCCGATTTGAAGAGTCCCAGAGCTAATCGTTGTTGTTCCAGAATAAGTGTTATTAGCTGTTAACGTACTAACACCTGAACCCTGTTGAGTAACAGTACCAGACCCTGAAATCAAATTAGAAATGGTTAATGCATTGCTTCTATTTAAAATTAAAGCAGCGTTATTAATTACATTTCCTGTCCCAAGCTGACCAGTCGTTCCAGCAAGACCAACTTGTATCGTACCCGCTGAGATAGTCGTAGTACCTGCATATGTATTTGCACCTGTTAAACTCAGTGTTCCACTGCCTTGTTTAACCAAATTAATAGCGGCACTACCATCAATCATTCTTCCTGAGAATGTTGTGTCAGATGCATTCCCAACAGTTAGCGTAGCAGCACTGAAAGTACGATTCATCTCATTATTTAGCGCTGTTAATTGTGTTGAAGTGAGTGGCGCGGCATAGATAATCGAATTAGCAATCGAGACATTCGCGGGACCGTCAGCACTCCAGTTACTCTTGGCAAGATAGGCTGTAGTTCTTGTCACATTACTTGGCGCAACAGAGCTACCAAAACCAAAAGAGCCACTCAGTGCTGTCAAGTTATCGCCTGCATAAACACTTGCACTATTAGGACTCCAGCTGATTGCATAGGGTGTCAAGGCAGTCTGAACAGATCCATTTGAAGTTGTATAGGACATACTAGTCGCCTGACCAACACCATTATAGAATTCCCATGACAGTTGACTTGAATTACCTCCCCAGCGAGAGAATATGATGTTGTTATTTTGACTTCCTCCAGAACCAATATCCAAGATTCGGTCTGACCATCCGCCACCCTTCAGGCTAATATCAGAGTAAATCGTCATGCCACTTGTGAAATTAGAGAGCCCCGTAGAGCTCAACAATACATGGCCGCCATTTGCATAGGTGGTTCCGCTGAAATTCAAAGTACCATTAGAGAAGGTAACTGATCCACCTGCGGGGACCTTCAAGAGAGCATTCGCACCAGAATAGCCAGCCGCCAAGTTGGTCCAAACCATGTCATTAGTTACTGTTGCTGCTCCTGAATAGGAACGGAGATCATTCGCATCCAAATACAGCACCAAATTAACATGGGAGATATTTCGTGCATTTGTCACAATGCCTGCACCGGACAAGGATGCAATGGTGGCTGAATAGCCTGCCAAATTAAGAGTACCGTTAGTGTTTACAGTAATGGCACTTGATGCAGATAAAGCATTATTCACGCCTTGGGCAAGGAAGCCAGCATCAATTGTCGTTACCCCTGAATAATTATTCGTGGTGTTTAAAGTTATTGTTGATATTGTGCTCGTGTCTTTTGTTAGTGAGCCTGTTCCACTGATTGCCCCAGCGAAGATTTGGTCTGCGCTAGAGGAGTATACCAAGCTACCAGAGTTACTGATTGAGCCTGCATAATTTCCGCCTCCGAGTGAGCCCGATCCACCAATAATTAAACTACCTGCTGAGATGGTGATATTCCCAGTAAAGGTATTAACGCCCGACAGTATCCATGTTCCTGCACCAGACTTGGTGACACTGGTCGCACCAGTATTATTTGCCAATATCGGATTTAAATTATTATTTCCAGTATTTGTTCCAGCTAAGGTAAAGGTGCGTGCGGCAGTTCCACTATAGGCAATTGCACCCGTGTTTGTGAAATTGACAGCCCCTGATCCAGTCACCTCAATAGTTCCACCATTATCTGTCAGCGTAAATAAGCGATTGGTACTGACTGCTGAGCCTGTATATCTTAGCGTACCTCCATTGAATACTAAATTTGCAGCTACATTAGTTGAGGCTCCAATATTACTGTTTGATCCGCCGTCAGCAAGCATCGATACAGAAAGCGTTCCACCGGAAATGGTTGTCGCTCCTGTGTAAGTATTGCTACCAGACAACGTCAGAGTACCTCCGCCGATTTTGGTCAGCGTCCCCGTCGCCCCACTTGAATTAGCGATAATGCCGCCATAAGTTAAGGTTGTAGTGCTATCAACGCTAAATGTGCCACCACTTGCACCAAGACTGATGCCTCGTGTAGTACCCAATGTGATGTCAGCAGTGGCAAGTAATGTACCGCCATTGAGAACTAATGAGCCAACAGTCGCTGTACCAGGGGCTGTGCCTAAATTAGCATTTGCACCGATTGAAAGAGTACCTCCTGTAATCGTGGTGCTACCTGAATAAGTATTGCTACCCGATAACGTCAGAGTACCTCCCCCGATTTTGGTCAGCGTCCCCGTCGCCCCACTTGAATTAGCAATAATGCCGCCATAAGTTAAGGTTCTAGTGCTATCAACGCTAAATGTGCCGCCACTTGCACCAAGACTGATGCCTCGTGTACTACCCAATGTGATGTCAGCAGTGGCAAGTAATGTACCGCCATTGAGAATTAATGAGCCAACAGTCGCAGTACCAGGTGCTGTACCTAAATTAGCATCAGCACCGATTGATAAAGTACCCCCTGTAATCGTAGTGCTACCTGTATGCGTATTCGTTCCCAAAAGCACCCAAGTACCAGCGCCAGACTTAGTCAGACTGGTCGCTCCAATATTATTAGCTAAAATAGGACTGAGCTTATTATCACCGGTATTAGTTCCAGCAAGTGTTAAGGTTCGCGCGGCAGTTCCGGTATAGGCAATTGCGCCTGTGTTCGTAAAGTTAATAGCGCCGGATCCAGTCACTTCAATGGTTCCACCATTGTTACCCATGGTGAACAAACGATTTGTGTCTCTTGCTCCACCCGTATATCTGAGGGTGCCACCATCTAAGACCAAGTTAGCAGCATCACTACTGGATGAGCCAATATTACTATTTGCACCACCGTCTGCGAGGGTTGAAACAGATAAGACACCTCCTGAAATGCTAGTAATGCCTGTGTAGGAATTAGTGGCCCCGGTTAGAGTTAAAGTGCCCGAGGCTTGTTTAGTCAAACTACCGGTTCCAGAAATGCCTTGGGATATCGTTAAATCATTGGAACGATTTACAATCAAGGCACCGTTATTAGTAATCGACGCGGTAGATGCAATGCTGCCTGATGTACCACCATTACCTAACTGCAAACTTCCCCGATTGATTGTTGTTGCACCTCGATAAGTATTTTCCCCTGTCATCATTACGGTTCCAGTGAACCCAGCTGTAGGGTTAATAAGAAGTGCTGTACTATCGCACAAACAGGAAGTGGCTTCTGTTGTTGAAACGATTGTTCCACTGAGAGTTAATGTTTTACCTGTGGCAACATTAATGACTGCACCACCAGGTTTAATAATTGTTAGGAAGTTTGCGCTTATTGTAGAGTTCTCAGTGACAGTGATATCAGTTGTCAGCATCCATGAACCCCAAGGAGAGGCTGAAGTGCCTCCCCAGGCTAATGTGCCCCCAGCCAATGTCAAACTTGCTGCTTTTACGTGGAATGTTTTTATAGTTCCAGAAGCAGAGGTTAAAGTGCCTCCTGTATTAATAGTAATAGCTAAATCTGGTCTTGAGCTATTACCAATAAAACCGTTGTCATTACTGTTACTTGCTAGTGTAAGAGTTCCACCATTATTAATATTGATCTCTGAAGCATTTCCTAGTCCAGCAGCAGCATTGTTTGTACCGCCGGTCAAAACTACTGCTTGCGCTACATTAAGCTTGCCAGTAAAAGCTTGATCACCACTAATTGTTACTGTTCCTGCAGAAGCGCCAAGGTTAATAGTTCCTGTGCCTGCTGCAAAGTTAGTAAATGTTTGGTTAGCTGAGCTAAGCCAACTGAAAGTGGCCCCAGATGATACTGTCAAGGCTTGGCCGTAACTTGAACTCGCACCTAACGATGCAGCACTACTGCCTAGCACACCTATTTGTAGTGTTCCCGCACTGACTGTAGTACTTCCTGAGTAGGTATTAGCGCCAGATAAAATGAGTGTCCCATTGCCTGTCTTAGTAACACCATTTGTGCCAGTAATGGCATGTCCAAGAGTAATGTTTCCAACGCCAGCGAATGTCACTGGGCCATTCCATACTGCTTGATATGCGGGCGCAGCGCTACCAGTTAGCCCCCAAACAGTTCCATTTGAGGTATTTTCAAAAGTGGCTCCATTTGAAGTGACAGTGAAACCTCTATCTGCTTGAGTGGAAGATGCTCCAGAATATCTTAGAGTGCCACCATCAATAATGATGTTGGTACTATCATAAAAATTCGATCCAAAACTTCCCAGCCAACCCCAGTCCTTTATTTCAAGTGTTGATCCTGATCTAACGGTAGTTACGCCAGCTGGATTTAAAGATGTATTACAGGCAGAAGTTGGGCAATAGATTTTGCCACTTAATACCAGAGTCCCACCACTAATATTAGTACTACCTGTGTAGGTGTTATTTCCAGATAGCGTAACAGTCCCATTTCCGGATTTTGTAAGAGAAACTGAACCAGCTAGAGTTGCTGCGATTGAGTGATCTGTCCCAGTTGATGGATTCAATGTGTAACTTGATCCAGTCAATGTATTTCCAGCTGCACTGACTGTAATTGAACCTGAAGTTAATGTAACTTGACCTACAGTTTCCGAAGCATCGTTAAGCGCTAAGGTGCCACCATTAATTGTAATCGCTCCTGAATCAGCAAGAACTGTTCCTGTGGTGGTTCCTGATCTATCTAGAGTCAAAGTGCCACCAGCGACTGTAGTGCCGCCAGTAAAGGTATTAGCCCCTGTTAATGATAGGTTTCCGGTGCCTGACTTGCTTAATGCAATCGTTCCTGAGCCATTTTGGATTACGCCACTAAATGTCGTCGTACTATTATTATCGCCTACAGTTAGAGTTTTAGTGCCACTCGTGCTTGTTGAGATGGCACCAGCACCAGCGATTGAACCTACAGTATCAGAACTATTCACATTGTAGGTTGTACCTGAGGCGACAGTAACCGAAGTGCTATCACTTAGGGTACTGCTTACAGTTAATGTCCCTGCATTAATATTCGTAGCACCTGAATAGGTATTCGCGCTCGACAAAATAAGTCTGCCATCACCACTTTTTGTCAGGGAAACGTTGGAACCAGATACTGCTCCCGAGATTGTTGCAGATGTTCCTACAGCAGCACTCAAAGAGCTTGTAAGACTGTAAGCTCCCCCTAAATTCATAAAGTTTGAAGTCAATGAGACCTGATTAGCCGAAACATTGCCAGTTATATTGATATTCGATAAGTAACTTGAATTCGCATTGGTTGATATCGTTATATTTCTATTAGCCCCAGCATCTGAAATAGAGCCATTGATCTGAACCGTTGCATTTGGTGCAGTGATCGTCGCATTGTTATTAATGGTCACTGGACCTGTCAGTGTGACGCCAGTGTTAGGATTCCCATTAAAGTAGTATCCATAACCATTTGTCACATCCGATACGGTTGAGTTAATCCATGAGCTGTCTGTGGATAGTCTGAATGCAACTTTGAAGTAATCTGCGCCACCGCCCTCATTGAAAGATCCGTAAATTGGATAGGCCGTACCTGCAGTTAGTGACTGAGTATTGCCAGTGTAACGAGCACAACAACCATTATCTCCACTGACTAGTCCAGCAGTTTTAGTGCCACTTACCGATACCGATGTATTCAACTGGACTTGATTAACAAGTTGGCTAATTGTTTGGTCTGACGTTCCTAGGAAAATATAATTTGCATCATCACCATAAGTTTGGAATGTGTATACCCCAGATACTTGAGGTACAAAGTAACCTGTCACTCTGTAGGCATAAGCGTCAGCACAGCTATTACTTGGACAGACATCAATGCTGTTTGCAATATAAGAGGAGGAGTTAACTAATGTACCTCCATTTGCATATTCAGTGCTAAGAACTGTCCCGGTAGAAAGTGATGTGAAACGAGATAAATTGCCCCCAAAATATGTAGGTGCAGAAAACTTCTCGAAAAGTAGACCATCAGCCAAACCAGTTATTGTAGTGATGTTGCCATTGATGGTTATGCCTGATGAGCCACTTGCCACTAATCTTGATAGTGGACTCGATCCTCCAATCACACCGCCAAAAGATATTGATCCAGTTCCAGCATTTACTGTGAAAGCTCTAGGAGTTGAATCACTATTAATCGTTGAAGTAAAACTAATAGTGCCTGCGGTCGATGTTACTGTCTGATTAGAATATAGCGTAAGGGGGCCGTCAAATCTGATATTGCCTGAAGTATTAAATGTAGTGCTAACTAAATGGATTCCATTGCTTGATGTTAGCGTGATATTACTCGAACTACTTGCCAATGTGCCTCTACCCCAGGAACCTCCTACTGCAATACCAGTGCCACCGGTGCCATTGATAGATATTGCCCCACTCAAGGAATAGAGATTCACACCCCCAGCTTCAATTGATCTGTAAGCGCTTGAAGACGTTGTACCACTAAGAGTAATTCCTCCACCAGCCCCACTTGCTATAGCATCAACACCACCTTGAAAGCCTGCATGTAAACCTGTACTAGTAGTTAATCCACTAATTGAAATGGCGGTTGCTGCATTACTACTGGATCTTAGAGTTGGCGCAACGGCCCTGCCCCCATAATTGAATTCGATACCATGTCCACTGCCTGCAACCTGACCATTAATGGTAATAGTTCCGTTACCAGCATCAATGAGTTGAGTTGCTCCTGCCGTGCCCCCAAGCCAAGTAATGCCTGGCATACCGTTGCCGGACTTACCCTGAAGCACAATATTACCGCCCCCACTGTAGAAGCGAATATCGTTACTGTTAAATCCAGCCAGATTTAGATAAGCGCCTAGTTGAATGCCTCCATACCATGTATCACCCCAATTACCCGTTTGCGCACTAGTGACCGAGGCATAACCAGATGGCAAACCATTAGCATCAGTTGTAGTTCCACCGGCTAAGGTAATTGCACCGCCACCTGTTGTTTGTGTAGTTGAGCCATTGGCACTATTGAATATCGTTCCCTCACGAATACCAATATAACCATTTCCATCACCATTTGAGTCTGCCCAAAACGTGATTGGACCATTATCAGTTCTGAATGTCTTGTTAGCATTATTAGCAATACTGATTGCAGCTTTTAGCAAAATACCGGTACCTGATCCGGTAGATGTTAAGTTGCCGTCAATCCAAATGTAACTATTATTACTGATGAGATTAATGGGGCCCGCAATGCTTAAATTAGAGGTGAGGTCGATATTGCTAGAACGTCTGTAAGAGTATTCGCTCCATGTACCTGCAGGCAACACAAGGTAACCACCATAGTTATTTGAAACCCCACCAATTGTCATAGTAGGTAGCGCCGAAGAGCTACCTCCAGAGAATACAAAGGTCGGATCGGATGATGTGTTAAAGCTTGAAATATCGATACTAAAACTAGATCCAGCGGCAGCGTTGCACTGCCCACTACATGTGAAAACATTAACTTTTGGTTGATTTAGCTCAATCCTATCCGCAGTAAGCTTTAGTTTATTAGTATAAATGTTGATTGTGTACCACGACTCCGTAGCTACGCCAAGCTTAGCGCCTATTTGATTGCTTGGAGTATCTCCAAAAAATTCAACCGTTGGCGCGCGTAATTCACCTCCAACTATTCGTACCCCTTCGCCCGCATTAGATTCACCCCCAATAAAAATCTTGCCGGTTGCTGATGTTGAGCGCAAATCAATACTTGTAGCACTTCCCCAGCCAATTTGCATGGCAGAGCTTCCAGCACCAATGGCATAAATAGAAATGTTTCCAGCATATATTTTGGAACCAGAGTAAAGAGTTACACCTAATGAAGAAGGACCGATAGAGTTATAACCAGCAGCTACAAAGTCGCCACCAATTCGGATATCCACAGCACCCATCGCTGACGCGCCAGAGGTGCCTAAGTTAATCCCTGCATAACTCGAACCGCCTGCGCCACCCGAGACTGAAGATGCATAACAATTAGCGCAAGTACCATTCCAGTTTGCACTCGTGATGTTGGCAACACCAGTGCCCCCCATATAAAGAGAGCTGTTATTTGTAACTGCTGAGTAGCTGTCTGCACTACTGTTGCCATTATTCAAATAAATTCTTACACCGCCACTAACTACAATGGCACCGCCTGCCAAGAAACTCAGTCTATTATTGGTATTGGTATTGACAGTTAAATTAGTGATAAAAATACTACCATCTGTTTGGTATGAAACATCATTCAAAAGCAAAGCGTTAGAAATGGTGGTGTTGTAGCTACTATCAATTGTGAGATCAGTTGGGTCAATGAGCCACAAACCAGATTTACCATGCGCTGAATAAGAATTTACAAACGCTCGAGCTAAATCTACTGATCGCCCTGATGTTTCTACCTTGCCGCCATTACCACCTAGTGAACCCGCTTTTGCATAAATACTACCTTTTACCGTAGTCAATGAATTTGGGTTGTTAATGTCACTCCATAAAACGACTGTTCCGCCGTTGCCATTTTGAGTGGCACTAGCATCAATGATTGCACCATGATTCATGTTGACTGAAGTTGCTTGGCGAAGTGTTCCGCGACCTTGCCAATCACCACCAACTAAAATAGTGCCGCCACCAGTTGCGCCAGTTGCTTGAAGGTTTGCTTGTGATTCCAGAAGAATGGAGGTTGCTTCGAGAGTAATAAGGCCTGCTGTTGCAGATTGAGAATTAGACTTCAGTTGGCCATCAACAACGAGTGTGTTGAGAGCATCAAAACTGATGGTTCCACCTAGGCCAGATCCGCCATTGGTTTGAACGATGGAGTTCGTAAAGTTGATATCACCCGCATTGGATGCGAGTTTAATGCGGCCGCCTTGTTGATTCCCGGTGGCTTCCAGCGTCGATGTATTGATGGCAGCTTGCTGGAGACCGGCAACGGAAATTGCTCCGCCACGACCCTTGCCACCATTTGTTTGAATGTAAGCATTCATCACACTGACCGTGCCGTACCATGAAGTAATAGACACTTCCCCGCCATCAGCTCCATTCGCGGATATAGTTGCCCCATTAATCGATACAAGATTGTCCGCATTAATATTGACTTTGCCTGCACGATTTTGTGATCCGGAGCGAATAGTGCCAGTAATATTAAGCGTGCGCCCTAAGAGATTAATCATGGGGAAAGACCCACTACCGGCAAAGTAGGCCCAAAGCGAGCCCGCAAACTCCCCATGCTCAGAAATAACCTCAATATTTGCAGCATTGATTGAAGCCGTTTGACGGATTTCAGAGCGATGATCAGACAGAATTTTGACGGTCAATGGGCTCAATTCAGCACTTAAAATTTGTCCTTCCAACACAATATTGGCACTCACTTCTGGACTATTTTTGGCTTCTAAAACAAGGCTTGTCATCACTGGAGAAGTCTTGTTAATCACTGCTGTTTGATCTGCAATCAAATGGCCTTTAGTTAGACCAGACGCACTTATCACGCCACAACTGCCAGCAGCTTCACAGGCGGCGGAAGAAACCTTCAACGAAACATTATTTTGGTTCAAGGAATTGGAGATCACAGCAGCATTTGCCTGATCGATTTTGAACCCACCAGAAACCAAATTCCAAGTACCTACAGTGCCAGTTGCAGCACGCACACCGGCCTTAATTTCTGCAGTATTCGCAACCTGAACCACTAAGTTAGATGTGGTTTCAATCTTGCCTCCATTACCAGCTGTTTTGCCACCCTGAGCAAGCAAGCTACCAGCAACCTGAACAGATTCATCACCGTGCAGTGCGATAGAACCAGCATTACCCGTTTCCGTTGATGAAACACTCACTTTCGCACTCTGCTCAACAATCAAATTTTGCGTTGCAATCGCTTCTATGCGACCACCATTTTCATGTCCTTTTGCGACTGTTTGGGAGCCAGACTCAAGTTTTACATTGTTGGCTGTCAACATGATTTTTCCACCTTGGCGAACAAGACCAAGATTGTCAGAAGAAGCACTCAATGTTCCTGAATTTTTAATCACACCTGCCGTGAGCGTATTCACAGCTCTAGCAGACAGAATAATGAGACCACCTGGTGCAAGCACTGCGTTTTTATTTTCGATCAAAGACTGAACTGTAGAGGGGGTCGTCGAGATGCTGGCAAGTCTTCTGCTCGCGTCAAAGTTAAGCGTAATTCGCTCACCTGCCGCCATCACGACTGTCCCCATACGAGCAACAATTACCCCACTATTTCGCACTTCCGGAGCAAGCAAAGCAACATAGCCTTCAAGGCCAGCTTTGATTTCGCCATCATTCACCACTTTGCCCGTAGAGCCTGAACGGTCAAACGCATATTTACCTGCAAGATAATCATCATTGGCAATATTGTGAGTCGTCGCAACAAGGCCACGAACATCCACTTGTGACCCTTGAGCGAAATAAACGCCTGATTGATTGACCAAGATCACTTCACCCGGCGCGTTAATTTTTCCGAGAATTTTACTTTCGCTACCGGTAGCGACTTTGTTCAGGGTGGAAGATTGAGCATTGGGTTGATTGAAATTAACGGTAGCATTTTGCCCCACATCAAATTTTTGCCAGTTCACAATCGCACGCTGGGAAGTTTGATTAACATTGAGCGTTGCATTGGGAGTGTCGTGGTGAATGGTTACATTACCAGCCACCACTTCACCTCCTGTTGGAACCACATCAGGGGCGACATCATGGGCTAAAACTTTTATACCAAACAACAAAAATAGCATCGCGCTGGCGCTTGCCAGTACTTGATGTCTATTTTTAGTGGTATAAAAATTCATCATTAGAAAGCAATCGATCCATTTAACCAAAGAACATGTAATCGACGACTGCCATCTGAGTCCGTTACTTCTTCTGTTGTATCGTTAATGTTTGGGTTTGGATTATCCCCAATTCTTGTCGCGTAAGTCGCCTTCAAGCTGCTGTTATAAGGGCCCGTCCAAGCAAGCGAAGCACCATAACCACGAAGATGATAACGATTACGTTCGCCGTCATTGAGCAAACTTTCTCCTGAGCCAGCTCTTGTTTTCTTGAACTGACGTATTTCACCGTCGTCTCTAAAGACCGATAAAGCAAAGTTATAAGGCAGATACTTTGTAAGCTCAAGTCTTGAGAGGAAGCCTTCGCTACCCCCCGCTTCACTCGTTGGGTAGGCGCGAACACCCGCAATACCCCCTAAGAATAATTTTTCAGAAGCATCCAGATTTTTATCAGCCCACTGCCCAGAAAGCGCCCATGTCAGTCCCAAGGTATCTGTTAAAAATTGGGTTTTACTTAAGTTCCAACGAATACGGTTGTAGTAGCCACGAGTCTGCTCGCCTTTAAGATCATTATCTTGTTGTCGACCATCAGCACTTGGGGCGCCATCCATATCAACAACCCCTCTTGCCGCATCAAAAGAGAAGTTGGTAATCCCGCCTGATAGGAAATTGTCATTAATGTTGCCTGAGAGTACACCAGATAAAACGCGTACTGAATAGTAATCCACTACCTCAGGGGGTTCATTTTCATCGAATTTGCGTTTATTGATCATGCGCTTATTGTCGTAATTCAGGGCAAAATCAAGATTCATTTTTTTGGAAATTAAAATGGGGTACATCAAGTCCAAGCCATTAACAACAGATCGACCCTGTGGCTTGATCAAGTCAAATTCAGGTGTAATCACGAGATATTGGAGATAGCTACCATTCACACCAAATTTCCAGCCACCGCTGCCAATAGGCAATGTGTAGTCATAGCGAGCGTAATGAACCCCATTCGCTCGCATGGCAGAGAGTGTGAAAAGATCACCAATTTTTAATGGACTATTGTATGAAAGCGATAAAAACTGTTTGTCTCTACCGGTTGCTCGACCGCCTGTATTATCGGCTGAGAAGTATGCCGATACTGGGGATTTATCTTTAATTTTCAACAACACATCGGTCGTTGAGTCTCGCTCACCCGCTTGGAAGCTTGCTTGAACGGAAACCCCAGGCAGACGTTGAATGAGGGTTAACGCACGATCTAAACGGTTTTGGTCAACAACATTACCCTCAGGAATGTGCGTAGAAATAATTTTTTTAGCAACCTCCGGCTTCAAGTTAGAAAAATCAACCCCATACTGGCCGTCAATTTTAGTGCCACCAAATTTAGCTTCTACAATCACAATATTGACCGTGCCATCACTAATGTCCTGTTCTGGCAATGAGGCTACCGCAAGAAAGCCCTTTTGTTGGTAATAAGCTGCAATAATATCTGGAGCGGATTTCAATGCTTTGAGCGTAATTTCTCGATTCAGCAAATTTTCAAGCGTAATTTCAAGTTCGTCACTCGTAAGCTTGGTATTACCAGTAAATGTAAATTTTTTGACAATAACTAAAACATCACCAGGCTCCTGGTCATCCGCTTGATCTGATTTGATCTCAGGTGGCTGAGGAGTAATACGATCTTTATTGCCCTCAATTTCCTGCAAGATTCGGCCGGCAGAGGGGACAGGCAAAGAAGGTTCTGGCGGAGCCGCAGCAAAGGCGGTGTCCGACAAAGACAGGGACAACAAAACGGCTACTGAAAAATAACTGCTTAGCTGAAAAAATATATTGAATTGGTTTTTTCTCAAAAAACGTCCACTTACCGCTATTTTACAAGCATCACATTAAAAAAAGGGTTCGCGCGATTTTATGAGTTTGGAGCCAAAAAATCAAGTTAATAATCAAAAATACTAATAAAAATCAGTGTGGTATAAAAAAATATAACCATTTAGAAAGCTAGTGATCATTAAAATATCGATTGAGGGCAGATTGAATTAGTAGCTCGTGAAAATAATGGCGAATATAGCCATTACTTGAAGCTCTCAAGAATTGAAGTTGATTAACCCAGGATTGAGCGTGCATTCGAAGATCTGTTGAATTGGACGAGTCTCCAGCTATTCTCTCGAAATAAGCACTCGGACTGGTATAAAAATTCCGAGTTTTAGGATACCCTTTTCTAGAAAACTCATTCACCAAGGATGTGACCATATCTTTACGATACAAAAACCAAAAAATGCTTTTGACAATCGCGTTTCGTAGGTCGTAAGCGAAATGAATCACAACGATCAAGAACAATACTTTTAACACAGATTGCCAATCCACCATTGGGGACAATGTACTGGCAATAATATACGCCAAAGCTAAATCTACAACAAAGTAGGTCAGCAATAGTGCGGCACGTTCACGAATGTAGCTGGTATAAAACATATTCTCCCCTTATTTTGTTATGGCTACTAAAATTATCATTAAACAAGTCATGACGTAGTTTCCTCTAAATTCCAAAGCATGGTTCATTCGATATCGAGACAATCCATGGTTGGCTTGCATATTCAAATCCCTCGAAACTTTAAAATAGTGTTTGATTGCCGATACTTTGGCTGTCCATTTGAGTTGAACGGATTTTATCCCAAAGATGATGGGATTTTCGATATACGTAATTCCCCTAATGACGTGATTGAGAATTTTTATTAAAAGGGATTGAATAAGAGATGAAAATCGTTTTAGTTGGAATAAAAATGTTCCACGACTAAATTTAAAATCAAATTTATAATTAAGCTTAAGTAAACCTCTCAATATATTATTTTTGAATGAATTAATGTGATTTAAAACGACAATAAATTTTATACCAAAAAATCTCTTGATCTGCTGAATAGTTAGATGCAGTTGCTTCTTCAGCATGTTAATAAATTTAAGGTTAAATACTACGGAAATATACTGCTTAAGTCTTGAGATACTTTGAAACTTGCCACCAAAAAAAACTTTTGCTGAATGACTCAATTGATTGATTCGAGAATAAACCTTAGTTGTTTTAACATTGAATTTTGTAGGCTGATTTCGCACAAAATGGAAAGCTTTGATAAGCTGATTTCGAACTAGTTGTATCTTATGCACTACTAATCGGTTTAGTTTCCCAAAAAAACCTAATATTTCGTGGCGCTGATTAGGTCTATATACAATTTGTTCGTAAGTTAAGTTAACCTCAGGGACTTTTTTAGGAGCACTTAGCGTGCTGCGCTCTAAAATGTCCTCATCAGTATTTGATATTTTACCGATTTCAGAATTAGATTGAGTGAGGACTTGATTTGTCTCCAAAATGGCTTCATCGATAATATGATGGATTGAAGGCTGTTGGTGGCTGAGCCCACCATCATTATGATGGTATAAAAGATTAACTGGCTCATTCGCCTGTTTTTCTTTATAAGAGTCTGTTTTATATTGATTTTCTTGAGGATCATCCTGCTTGATTGGTATAAATAAATCCTGGCTATTTTGAGTTGATAAAGCCTCTTTTGTAGTAGCTTGATCCATATACTGAATAATTTCATTGGCGGTTTGATCCACTGATATATCATCAGATGATAAGGTTTGGGATTTAGTATCTGTATCATCAGGAGCTTTAGGGTAGTTTACAAATGCATTCTGTGCATTTGAGTTGCTTTTTTCTTCTGCATCCTTTTCTAAAGTTTCAACTTTTGCACGCGCTAATTTTCTAGCTTCTTGTATCGATATTTTCGGATACACACCGATTTGGACAAGTTTACGGACCCCAGCAACGGTCACTCTTAATTGAAAATATTTACTTCCATTGGGATGAACCAATAAAAATAGTCCTCGCCCATCTCGAATCGTATAGGGTTTTTCTCTTGAAGTTGCAGATCGAATAATCTGATCGGTGAGAAAATTATCACTATCAGCCATTGATACCTCCCAAGCCCGTAGCTATTTATACCACTTTATATTCTAATATACCTAATGATAGTCACTCAACATCATCTTAGTAGAGGTTTCATTTCCAATCAAATTTTTTAAGAAAACCCTTTCCCATGGTATAAATTTATTTATACCATAGTGATTCCATTATTATATTTAATTTATTGATTTAAATGGTTTTTTGTATTTACGGTTTATTCTGAGGCTAGCTTCTCTGCAGCCAGACATATTTTGACGAATTCTTCGCTTGATAGGGCGCATCTACCCACTAAGGCTCCATCTACATCCGGCATCGCCATTAACAAAGAGGCATTATTGGGATTTACACTTCCTCCGTAAATAATCCTGGTTGGATTTGAGCCATCCCCCTCGTCTGCCTTAATCAATGCACGAATGAATTCGTGCATACTTTGAGCCTGCTCTGGTGTGGCGCTTAAGCCTGTGCCAATGGCCCATATAGGCTCATACGAGATGACGGCTCCTCGAAATACTTCTGCACCGCGTGAGATAAGTAAATGGTTGAGTTGTTCAGCAATGACGCGTTCCATCACTCCGGATTCGCGCTCTTGCAACGTTTCCCCTACACACAGAATAGGCTTGATTTGGTGAGTCTTCGCCATCATAAATTTGTCGGCAATATTTTCGCTGCTCTCACAGTAGGCGGTGCTTCTCTCGGAGTGCCCTAGGATGACATATTCACTGCCAAAATCTCTCAGCATTTCTGCACTCACCTCTCCTGTATAAGCCCCTACTGGAAACTTAGCCAAGTTTTGTGCACCCCAATGAATATTGGAGTTTTGTAGAGTCGTTTGAGCTTGCGCTAGATAAGGATATGGGACACATACAACAACATCAGTATGCTGCAATGAGCTAAGATGACGCAGGTAGCCTTCAAGCAACGATTGATTCGTGCTTAAAGAGCCATGCATTTTCCAATTAGCCACGACAATTTTGCGGCGCATTTAGAATTCCATTCCGTGGATTCCATCAAGAGGCCGCATTCTACCTGTAGCGAGAGCCATAATCAATTCAGCGATCGTCATGTAGCCAGTCCTAAGCACTCAGCTAGGCACCCATCACATGCAGTATCTGCAGTTGTATATTTTTTCTATCATTGAATCGATTGGTTTGAACCTGATACAGCAACTTCGCCTGTTCTGGTAGAAACTCTTGTTGAAAAAAATAGATACCATCCAAAATTTGCTGGCCCTCAGACTGCAGTTGCAGGCTCAGTTTAAGGTGCTTTTCTCCAACAATTTTTTGTTGTTTTATAGCAAACTCATCACAGAAGATAGGAGCGGGGAAGCCCTGCCCCCATACTTGTTGCTCTAATAATTCCGCCAATGGCCAATCCAGCTTTTCATCGGCAAGACTCCCATCCACCAGCATCGTTTTTTGTAAGTCACTGGGGGTAACTAAACTGGAGACCACCTGCTCAAATAAAATACAAAAACGCTCAAATTTTTCTGGGCGTATGCTCAGGCCTGCCGCCATAGCATGTCCGCCAAATTTAATCATTAAATCAGCATCCAACTTGCTCACGGCATCCAGGGCATCGCGCAAATGCAAATTGGGAATAGAGCGGCCCGAGCCGCGCAAAAGGTCCTGCTCATCAGGCGCAAATACAATGACGGGCCGATGAAATGTTTCTTTGATCCGCGAGGCGACAATCCCTATCACACCATGATGCCAGTCAGCATCAAAGAGGCATATCGAACTTCGTTGATGAATATCCTGCCCATGCAGCAAAGTCTCGGCAGAAAATTTGATTTCTTGTTCTATGCTTTTGCGTTGTTGATTGATGTCATTCAGCCTTTGTGCCAACTGCAAAGCTTCTGGCATATGCTCCGCCAGCAAACACATAATGCCAAGGGATATGTCCTCTAGTCTGCCTGCTGCGTTGATTCTAGGGCCGATACTGAAACCGAGATCTTGTGAATTGGCATAACGGATATCGCGAGCAGCTATTTGGAATAAGGCGCGTATGCCGGCACAGGCTTTTCCTGAGCGCATCTTCGCCAAACCATGTTCGACCAAGATGCGATTGTTTCTGTCTAATTTGACTAGGTCTGCAACTGTACCCAAAGCGACTAAATCTAGCAAATCACTGAGATTCGGCTGGCTGTTTTGCTGGTATAAACCACGATCGCGCAGCTCACCACGCAACATCATCATCACATAAAAAATCACCCCGACCCCCGCCAAATTTTTACTGGGGAAGGTGCAACCATGCTGATTCGGATTCACAATGGCTGCCGCTTGAGGCAATGCTTGTGCCGGTAGGTGGTGATCGGTAATTAACACTTTTATACCTAATTCATTGGCCTTTTCTACACCGCTTATACTTGCAATGCCATTGTCTACCGTCACTATCCATTTCGGATGAAATTGTTGAGCAAATTCAACGAGTTCCGGGCTTAATCCATAGCCATATTGAAAACGATTAGGGACTAAAAAATCTACTTGCGCACCCATACGACGCAAAGCCTTGACGGCCACGGCCGTGGCGGTCGCGCCATCACAATCGTAGTCTCCAATAATTAATATTTTTTCTTGCGCGACAATAGCATCTGCCAGCATTTGGGCCATTTCTTGGATACCCAATAGTTGCTGAGGCGGAATTAATTTGTCTAGTCCACCGCCTAGCTCATCCTCATGACGTACATCTCTAGCCGCTAATATCCTCGCCAAAACAGGGTGCAAGCCGAGTTTACACAAATGCTCAAGGTCTTGTTGGGCGTACTCGCGTAGATTAACTTGCATGTTCAATCTCAACAAAGTACTCGCTCAAGGGCTTTACTCGGCGCCAGAATTTCCACACGTCGAGTGGTTTGAGTGATAAATGATAGGTATTACCTGCGATAGAAAAGTAGAGGTTCAAATGTTTCACTGTGGCGCCTCTCAATGCTTCCAGCAGAGGCTCAAACCAAAGACTTTCTAGTTCAGGATTGGCTTGCATCCAGATGACTAAATGATCGTGATATTCCAATTCGGCAAAACTAGCCACCAATTCCAGATGCTCGCAGGCACTCAATCGCGCCAAGCCTCTCACCATATCGTGATTGCTCATTAATGTGGTATTGGATTTCATTGCTCGACTTGGCAGGCGACCACCACCCTCTAGCCATAAACTATTGATGGCAAGTTGTTGCTGTTGCTCTCGTTCCAGATTGGCAGGATGGGCGTGCAGCAACATCTGCATTTCATTCATCATCATGCGCCAATGCAGAGCATCCTCACCCGCTGGCATATAGTGGCGTACATCTTTACCCTCGACGTCACTGAGGTTGTGGGTATTGATTAAAGGTAATTGGGGGGTGCTCATCAGCATCATGGAAGGATGGCTGGTAGGCGAGAAAAATAATTGCCTATCTTGGAAGTGCACATTCAAACAATCAATAATGTCATCGCTATGCTCAGGACTAATATCTGACAAGCCTTGTGCGGAGAAATAGTCTGTTCGTAAATCCAAATGCACCAGATTGGCTAATAAATAATAATCCTGATGATTTTCTAAGCCATGCGCAACTGCGATAAGCGCAGCAGCGGGCCAATCTGACTGAGCATCAACGGCAAAATCTTTTAATAGGCTTCCTTGCAAGGGAACAGCTTGACGCTGCCAATGTGCCGATGCCAACATGCGAGAAAGCGCTGCAGGATTGGACTGCATCAGACATTGAGCAAAATTTTCTATATAAATATCTAAGTTCACGAGGGCCTAATGCGAGCTATGTCGATTTAGCATGTCTTTTTGCTAAGTTTTTAAGAAAAATTTCACAATCAGGGTTAGCCCTGAGAGTATGATAATAAGCGTATTTTACGCAAATGGAGATGTAGGTGGAATTGATTTTATGGCGTCACGCAGAGGCTGAAGATGGTTTTCCCGATGAGGAGAGAGCGTTGAGCGCAAAAGGTCATCAAGATGCAGAAAAGGTGGCTATCTGGCTTTCATCAAGACTCCCCAGTGATACGCAAATTTTGGTCAGCCCCGCCAAGCGCGCGCAACAAACTGCCGCTTACTTAAATCTACCCTATACCACTCTAGAATCTATTGCTCCCGGCGCCTCTGGTTCAGATGTGCTCTCCGCCTGTGGCTGGGGCACCTCCAAAAAAACCATCTTAGTCGTTGGTCACCAACCTTCTCTTGGCATGGCAGCATCCATGGCCATGATACGTAAACCTTATTATTGGTGCGTCAAAAAAGGCTCGATATGGTGGCTAGAAAATCGTATGCGTACCGAAGACCAAGAGACCATCATTAAAACCGTCATTGCTCCCGATATGATTTGAGTAGACTGCATTTTAATTGCAAAGACACTGCTCAATTGCCCAGTATGGTTGTAAAATATTGCATGCAAAAATGTTGCAATCTCCCATTTTTGTTTAGGCAATTTTCTCCATTTATCTATAAAGGTCACTCATGAAAAAGTCTGTTATTGCATTTGCCATCTTAACCACAGTTACCATCGTGCTGCTGGTGCTGAATATGTCCAAGAGCCAAACTATTGATAACCTCACCAAAGAAAAGGCGACGCTAGAGCAAAAAGTGGCTGATATACAGACTGAAGTGGATTCAATCAAATCTCAATTGGATGAGGCAAATGAAGCGCAGAAAAAACAAAAAGAAGAATTGAAAACCATGGCCAATGTGATTGCCCATAATGAACAATTGCGCGACGAAAATAACGCGCTGAAGCAAAAATTAGCGAAATTGCAAACGAGCAAACCAAGTTCAGCGCCTTCCGCAAAAAGCAAAACTCCAGTAGCGCCAAGTAAAACAAAAAAGTAATTGAATGAAAAAAGCCGGCTAAGCCGGCTTTTTTGTTGGCAATATCAAACTAGTTTGCAGCGAGCTCTCGGCGCAAAAGCTCCATGCTCAGCGCAACCCCAAAACCATTGACGTCACTGCTCACAGCACCCAAGCCCCCTTTATGGTTATAACTCGACAAATCCACGTGCACCCATGCCACCTCTTGCTCGATAAATTTTGATAAGAATCTAGCGGCGTGGATATGGTCTGCGCCACCATCGAGAGTGCATTGTTTGATATCGGCAAGCTTGCTTTCCAGCTCTTCGTCATAGTCTTCGTCAAATGGGAAGGCGCATAAACGCTCGCCCACCGCTGCCCCAACGCTGACCGCTCGCGCCACCAACTCTGGTCGATTGGATAAAACACCGCTATACCGTTCTGCTAGTGCGCTCACCATACTGCCTGTCAATGTAGCGAAATCGATCATCCAGTCAGGTTGGTTTCTTGATGCCAAAGTCAGCGTATCGGCCAACACCATGCGCCCTTCTGCATCAGTATGCATGATTTCTATGGTGGTGCCATTTAACGCCGTCACCACATCATTTTGTTTATATGCCAATGGGCTAATGTGATTTTGAGCAATTGCCAGCCAAACATCTAAGTTAATCGGCAACTGTGCTTGTGTGGCGGCCAGCAAAGTACCCAAAGCCACCGCGGAGCCGTTCATGTCCTCGTGCATACCATGCATATATTTGGCTGGCTTAAGATTGTGCCCACCCGTATCAAAACATATTCCTTTACCGATTAGCGCGATGGTTTTTTGGGCTGAAGAGGGACGATAACGTACATGCACTATCGCCGCATCCTCAGGATCAGAGCCTTGTCCAACAGCCACAAATGCACCTGCTTTCATGGCGCGTAAGGCTTGCATATCAAATTCTTGCCACTCCCAACCATGCTGCTGTGCCATTTGCTTCACCCGCTGGCGATAGTGCTGTGGCGTTAACTCATTGGGGGGTAGCATCGTCAATTGACGACATAAGGTATTGCCCTCAATGACCGCCTGTGTCCACTTTACCGGCTTGGCTAGTGCTTGCTGCCAATCTTTATCGGATTGGGCAGTTGGGTAAAGGGTGATTTTTTCTAGTACTTTTTCTGCCTCAGCTTTTGATTTGCGACTGGGTAGCACAGCCGCATTCACCCCCGCCACATAAAACGCAGCCATGCTCATACATTCCACCACCGTTTGTTCTGCATTGATCACCAAGGCGATTTCTTGCGCTTGTTCATCAAGCAGTGGCTGTATGGCTTTTCTCAGTAGGCTATGGGTTTGAAATGTTGTGGCTTGAGGATCTATCACGACCCAAGAGATTAAACAGCCTGTCGCGGATTCAGTTTGAAGCGGCGATTTAAGCAGACTATCAAGAGGCTTAGCCAATCGCTGTAGCTTACGTTTAAGCGTATCGGCATAGCCTAGGTGATCGAGCGCATCCAAAGAGGATAAATCTATGCAGGATTTTTCTAGTAATACCAATACATGACGCTGTTGGCTGAGTGTAGCTGCATCAAACGGTGTTTTTGCGTAATCGATTTGTATCGCCATTTATTAATAAATCCTATAATAATCAGTATATTACATATAATTTAACTGCATCTAAAGCAGGTTTTTCCTTGACCAAAGTACGCAAAAAAGCGAAGATATCGCCTTTATGAAGCATTACAGCAAAAACCCTTCTTATCACTATGGTTCGCTTGATGGCACACACGGCATAGTCCTAATCGCCACATATCAGCAAACCATCTGATTATACCGTCAGTAACCGATAAAGTTTCCCGGAGATAAATTCATGGCATTTACCCCTGACCACGACCCGCAAGAGACCCAAGAATGGCTTGAAGCCATCGAGGCCGTGCTTGAAACCGAGGGCACCGAGCGCGCGCACTTTTTGCTCGAAACCCTGATTGATAAGGCCCGTCGCTCCGGCGCGTATTTGCCCTACACAGCTACGACAGCATACTTAAATAGCATTCCTACCCATCTACAGCAGCGCCATCCCGGCAATCCGGACATGGAGCGCAGAATTCGTGCGTTGGTGCGTTGGAACGCCATTATGACGGTGTTGCGCGCCAATCAAAAATCTCCTGGTGTAGGCGGCCATATTGCCAGTTTCCAATCCGCTGCAACTTTGTACGATGTGGGCTTCAATCACTTTTTCCGTGCTGCCAATGACAAATTTGGTGGTGACTTGGTGTATTTCCAAGGTCACTCCTCACCTGGCGTCTATGCACGTGCCTTCTTGGAAGGTCGTATCAATGAAGATCAACTCGACAACTTCCGCCAAGAAACCGGCGGCAATGGACTTTCTAGTTACCCTCACCCATGGTTAATGCCTGACTTCTGGCAATTCCCAACGGTTTCGATGGGTTTAGGGCCTATGCAAGGCATTTACCAAGCACGTTTCTTGAAATATCTGCACGACCGTGGGATAGCGGATACTTCAGACCGCAAAGTATGGGTGTTCTGCGGTGACGGTGAAATGGACGAGCCAGAATCCTTGGGTGCGATTTCTTTGGCTGCGCGTGAAAAGTTGGATAACTTGATTTTTGTGATCAACTGTAACTTGCAGCGCCTGGATGGTCCTGTGCGCGGCAACGGCAAGATTATTCAAGAATTAGAATCAGACTTCCGCGGCTCTGGCTGGAATGTATTGAAAGTGATTTGGGGTTCTTATTGGGACCCTCTCATTGCCATGGACAAAGATGGCCTATTGAGAAAACGCATGGAAGAGTGCGTGGACGGCGAATACCAAAACTTTAAGGCCAAGGGTGGCGCTTATACCCGTGAGCACTTCTTCGGCAAATACCCAGAGTTAAAAGAGATGGTAGCCGCGATGTCCGATCAAGACATTTGGCGCCTCAATCGTGGTGGTCATGATCCCCACAAAGTTTATGCTGCGTATGCTGCGGCTACCCAACACAAGGGGCAGCCTAGTGTGATTTTGGCCAAAACCGTTAAAGGTTATGGCATGGGCGAAGCCGGCGAAGCGCAAAATACGACGCACCAACAAAAGAGCATGGATATTGCCTCACTTAAGGCCTTCCGTGACCGCTTTGATTTGCCATTGACCGATGAACAGGTCGAGAACTTATCTTACTACCGTCCACCGGCAGATTCCCCAGAAATGAAATATATGGCTGAACGTCGCGCCGAGATGGGTGGCTATGTGCCAGCACGTCGTCGCAAAGGGAATGACCTAAGCGTGCCAGCCTTGTCTGATTTTGAGAATTTATTGACCGCGACCGGTGAGAGAGAAATTTCTACCACCATGGCCTTCGTGCGTTTCTTGAGCACCTTGGTGCGTGACAAACAAATTGGTCAATATATCGTACCTATCGTACCTGATGAAGCACGTACTTTCGGTATGGAAGGCATGTTCCGTCAACTTGGTATCTATTCTTCTGTAGGTCAATTGTATGAACCTCAAGACAATGACCAAGTGATGTTCTACAAAGAATCTAAAGATGGGCAGATTTTAGAGGAAGGCATTAACGAAGCGGGCGCATTCTCATCATGGTTGGCAGCCGCGACGTCTTACAGCGTCTCTGGCACGCAAATGATTCCGTTCTACATCTTCTATTCCATGTTCGGATTCCAGCGTATTGGTGACTTGGCTTGGGCAGCGGGCGATTCACGTGCCCGTGGTTTCTTGCTTGGAGCCACCGCCGGCCGTACCACCTTGAATGGCGAGGGCTTGCAACATGAAGATGGCCATAGTCATCTGATGTCCGCCACCATTCCTAACTGCGTTTCTTATGACCCGACTTTTGCCTATGAACTGGCAGTGATTATGCAAGAGGGTTTGCGTCGTATGGTGCAGAATCAGGAAGACATTTATTACTACATCACCTTGATGAATGAAAACTATACCCATCCAGCCATGCCTAAGGGCGTAGAGGCCGGCATACTCAAGGGTATGTACCCATTTAGCGTCTCTAAGGCCAAAGGTCCTAAGGTGCAATTGATGGGCAGTGGCGTTATCTTGCGTGAAGTCATTGCCGCGGCTGAATTATTAGAGAAAGACTGGGGCGTCAGTGCCGATGTGTGGAGCGTACCTAGCTTTACAGAATTGCGCCGCGAGGGCTTGGATGCCGAACGTTGGAATATGCTGAATCCAGAGCAAAAACCACGTATCAGCTATGTAGAAAAATGTCTGGCAAAAACGGAAGGCCCAGTCGTTGCTTCGACTGACTATATGAAAGCGTTTGCTGATCAAATTCGCAATTTTGTCCCACGTCGCTATATTGCACTCGGTACAGATGGCTATGGACGCAGTGACAGCCGCGAGGCTTTGCGTAGCTTCTTCGAGGTAGATCGTTATTACGTCGTCTTGGCCGCACTCAAAGCGCTAGCAGATGATGGCAAGATTCCTGCTAGCAAAGCAGTAGAAGCGATTAAGAAATACAAAATTGATAGCAAGCGTCCTAACCCCACCAGTGTGTAGGTTAGAACTGTAAAGCGAACAAGGAAAAAATATGGCAATTAAAGAAATCGTTGTGCCGGATATCGGCAATTTTGACAGCGTTGATGTCATCGACGTGTTGGTCAAACCCGGTGACAGCATTGCAAAAGACGACTCCCTCATTACGCTTGAGTCAGATAAAGCCTCGATGGATATTCCTGCACCTTTTGGCGGGACAGTAAAAGAAGTAAAAATCAAAGTCGGTGACAAAGTCGCTCAAGGCGCTTTGATTCTGACCGTTGAGGCAAGTGACGCCGCAGCAACGGAAAAACCCGTAGCGGCTGAAAAGCCAGCTCCAACGCCAGCGCCTGCCGCGCAAGCAGCACCGGTGGCCAATATTCCTGTGGAAATCCCACAGCCTAGCCGCCCTGCGCCTGAAGTGCCCAAGGTGAAACAACCTCAAGATACGCCCAACCCTATCGGCGCAAGCCCTGTACAGCAAGATGGTAAAGCGGCTCATGCCAGCCCATCGGTACGTAAGTTTGCCCGAGAGTTAGGGGTAAATCTAAAGCTAGTGAAAGGCAGCGGACCAAAAAATCGTATCTTGCAAGAGGATGTGCAAGCTTATGTGAAGGGTGAATTGGCGAAACCACGTAGCGAAAATATGGGTAATAGCTTGAGTGCCTTACCTATGCCGGTGATTGATTTCAGCCAATTTGGTGCAATTGAAACCAAGCCCTTATCTCGCATTAAAAAGCTCTCCGGGGCCAACTTACACCGTAACTGGGTGACCGCTCCACACGTCACACAATTTGATGATGCGGATATCACCGATCTTGAAGAATTCCGCAAATCCATGCTGAAAGAGGCCGAAAAACGCGGTGCAAAACTCACTTTATTGGCTTTCTTGATGAAGGCCGCTGTGAACGCGCTGCGCGAGTACCCCAACTTTAATGCTTCCTTGTCTGCCGATGGCGACAATCTGATCATGAAAAACTATTTCCATATCGGTTTTGCCTGCGATACGCCAGATGGATTGGTGGTTCCAGTAGTGCGCGATGTCGATCAGAAAGATGTATTGGATATTGCACGTGATTTGGGCGAGTTGTCTGCCAAAGCACGTGAGCGCAAATTAAAAATTGAAGAGATGCAAGGTGGATGTTTCACGATTTCTAGCTTGGGTGGCATAGGTGGCACGATGTTTACACCGATTATTAATTGCCCAGAAGTTGCCATCCTAGGTGTATCTCGCTCTAGTATGCAGCCTGTATACAATCCTGAAACTGGCGGCTTCGAAGCTCGTCTCATCTTGCCTATGTCATTATCGTATGACCATAGAGTGATTGACGGTGCCGATGGTGCTCGCTTTACTAGCCATCTGCGCTTGATGTTGAGCGACGTCAGACGCTTATTGCTATAAGAACGCCGTTAACCCATTTGCATAGAAGCTAAACCATGTCCGCCGAAAAATCTGCTAACCCGCCAGCCTCTAACTTTATTCGTGGCATTATTGACCGCGACCTAAGTCAGGGCACTTACGCCAATAGACGTTGGGCTGGCAAGCCAGGTCTTGCTGCGGACCATGCCCAGGGCGTTGCCGATCCTGCCAAAATACGTACGCGTTTTCCGCCCGAGCCCAATGGATATTTGCACATTGGTCACGCCAAGAGCATATGTCTGAATTTTGGCTTGGCGCGTGATTATGCCGGGGTATGTCATATGCGATTTGATGACACCAACCCTGAAAAAGAAGAGCAAGAATATGTCGACAGCATCAGCGAAATGGTGCAATGGCTAGGGTTTGGTTGGGACGCATTAGGTCAATCGCATCTGTACTATGCCAGTGACTATTTCGATTGGATGTACCAAGCCGCTGAAACATTAATTCAGCAAGGCTTGGCCTATGTTGATGAGCAATCCGCAGAAGAAATGCGTATCAATCGCGGCACCCTTACCCAAGCTGGCAAAAACTCGCCTTGGCGCGACCGTAGCATAGAGGATAACTTGCAGCGTTTCCGTGAGATGCGCGATGGCAAGCATGCGGATGGCAGCATGGTATTACGTGCCAAGATTGATATGGCCTCACCCAATATCAATATGCGTGACCCAGCGATTTATCGCATTAAACACGCGACCCATCACAATACCGGGGACCGTTGGTGCATTTACCCAATGTATACCTTTGCCCACCCACTTGAAGATGCGTTTGAGAATATCACGCACTCGATTTGCACCCTGGAATTTGAAGACCAACGACCTTTTTACGATTGGTTGCTGACCCGTCTGGCAGAAGCCGGAATGTTGGCACAACCGCTGCCAAAACAATATGAATTTGCTCGTTTGAATTTGACCTATGTGGTGCTATCCAAACGCAAACTGATTGAGTTGGTAGAGAAAAACTATGTCACCGGCTGGGATGATCCGCGCCTACCCACCTTGGCGGGCGCCCGTCGTCGGGGTTATACACCAGAGGGATTCCACCTTTTTGCCGAGCGCATTGGCGTATCCAAGGCAGACTCATGGATTGATTACAGCATTCTAGAAGATTGTATGCGTGAAACATTGGAAATAGCCGCTGAACGCCGTATCGCCGTGCTAGATCCAATTCAATTGGTGATCGATAACTATCCAGCAGGTCAAGAAGAAGACTGCTACGCCACCAACCATCCACATAAACCAGAGTTGGGTAAACGTACCGTCAAACTAAGCCGCACTTTGTGGATAGAGCGTGAAGATTTTATGGAACAGCCTGAAAAAGGCTATTTCCGCCTTTTCCCCGGCAATATGGTGCGATTGCGTTATGGCTACGTGGTCAAATGTACAGGATGCGAGAAAGACGCGGCTGGCAATATCACCGTCGTCCATTGCGAGTATTTACCAGACACCAAATCTGGCACACCTGGCGCAGACAGCGTAAAGGTGAAAGGCAATATCCACTGGGTGTCTGCACCTCATGCCTATCAAGCGAATATCCGTTTGTATGATCGCTTATTTAAAACACCGCATCCCGGTAGCGAGACGGACAATTATCTGGATGATTTAAATCCTGAGTCTGTGCGTGAAATCAGCGTACAACTGGAAGCTAGTTTGCAACAAGCGCAAGCGGGCGAAACCTTTCAGTTTGAACGACATGGCTATTTTGTTGCGGACAGAATAGAGAGCAAACCCAATGCACCGGTATTTAATCGAACGGTGACCTTGCGCGATACTTGGCAGAAGAAGTAAAAAGCAAAAAAATAGGCAGGGAACGCCCTGCCTGCTCAATTTCAATCATGCGTGTTTTATACCGCTTGCTGTTTGACCACCTCTGCAATCTCCACCGCCAAGCGTTTCACCAAAGGGGCATCTTGCCCTTCCACCATCACACGTATCTTCGGTTCTGTACCAGAGGCACGCAATAACACTCGGCCTTGCCCATTCAGAGTTTGTTCCGCCTGCTTTACCGCCTGTTGAATAGGCGCATTGGCTTTTACGTCTATGCGTTGTTGGACGGTGACATTTTCTAGGACTTGCGGATACAGTGGAATGGCAAGTTGATCTAATATTGCATTCATTTGCTTCAGCGCACTCAGCACTTGCAACGCCGCAATGATGCCATCACCGCTACTATGACAGTCCAAACACAGGATATGTCCAGAGTTCTCGCCACCCAGTTGCCAACCATGTTGCAACATCATTTCCAATACATAACGGTCACCCACATTGGCACGGGCAAAAGCAATTTGGTCACGAGCGAGTTGATGCTCAAGGGCTAAGTTTGTCATCAAGGTTCCCACTACTCCACCTTGTAGCTGACCAGTGACTTGGCGATGCTTGGCGATGATATACAGCAGTTGGTCGCCGTCGATTAAGCGGCCTTGACTATCTACCATCATCACGCGGTCACCATCGCCGTCAAAGGCAATCCCCAGATGTGCACCTTGCGCTAGTACCTGTTTAGCCAGCCCTTGCGGATGGGTGCTGCCAACATCTAAATTGATATTCAGGCCGTCGGGTTGATGCCCCATCAAGATGATTTCTGCCCCTAGTTCGTGGAATACCGGAGGCGCGACATGATAGGTCGCGCCATGGGCACAATCCAAAACGATTTTAAGTCCACGCAAATCGAGTTGATTGGGAAAAGTGCTCTTACAAAATTCGATATAACGACCCGCCGCATCATCGATACGCTTCACTCTGCCCAATTGATCTGAGGGGACGACCTGCATTGTTTCATCCAAAGCAGCCTCAATCGCCAATTCGACATCATCGGCTAACTTGGTGCCCTGACTTGAGAAAAATTTAATCCCGTTGTCAGGATAGGGGTTGTGTGAAGCGGAGATGACGATACCGGCTTGAGCGCGCAGCGCACGGGTCAAATAAGCGATGGCTGGAGTAGGCATAGGGCCTGTCAGACGCACATCCACGCCTGCAGCACATAGACCAGCTTCCAACGCTGACTCAAACATATAGCCAGAAATACGCGTGTCTTTACCTATCAGTACAGTGGGTCTATGGTCATCACGATGATGTTGGTCATTGGCAATCAGCACGCGCCCTGCAGCGTAGCCGAGGCGCATCACAAAGTCTGGGGTAATGGGAAATTCACCAACTCGGCCACGTATGCCGTCGGTACCAAAATATTTGCGTGTCGCTGATTGTTGATCTGCCATCTTGCTCCCTATCGCGCTATTTTCTTACGCTGTTGTTGAGTTGGTTTGCCTATTATAAATGCTGCATGACCGCAGTCGTGACTTTTAACGCTTCCACGGTGGCTTTGACATCATGCACACGCACGATATTGGCTCCGTGACTGACCGCCAACACCGATGCAGCGACACTTGCAAATACTCTCTGGTCTGCATCTTGCCCAACAATTTGTCCCAGTACAGATTTGCGCGAAAGGCCAGCCAATATAGGTAGGTTTGCAATATGCAACTCTGCCAAATGCTTGAGCAAAGTCAGGTTATGCGCGGTTTTTTTACCAAAACCAAAGCCTGGATCCAACACAATCCGATCATCACCCACCCCTATTTGTCTCACCACCTCTACGCGCTGGGTCAAAAATGCTTGTACTTCAGCCAATACATTCTGATAACTGGGTTGAACTTGCATCGTTTGTGGCGTGCCTTGCATATGCATCAAACAAATCGCCACCTGACTATCTTGCACGGCTTGCAATGCGCCAGGCTGTTGTAAAGCGAATACATCATTCACCATATGCACGCCGGCCTCAATCGCTGCTCGCATCACTTCAGGTTTGTAGGTATCCACTGATAGCACTGCACCACATCCTGATAGCGCTTGAATCACCGGAATCACTCGCTGCAGCTCTTCCTCCAACATCACCGGCTGTGCCCCTGGACGGGTTGATTCTCCGCCGATATCAATGATATCAGCGCCTTGCTCTATCATTTGTTGTGCATGCGTCAGTGCAGCGTCGATGTGGTGAAATTTACCCCCATCGGAAAAAGAATCTGGGGTGACATTGAGTATCCCCATGACTTTGGGGGTGGATAAATCTAGGCTGAGATTTGCGCAACGCAGTTTCATAAAATCAAAGCCCCATCCATGGGACAGGGCTTTTTCTCCTTAATCGCTGTAAGTTCGCCTAACTTTTGGCGGCAGGCTGAGGTTGAGCTGCTGGCGCAGTACCGGATGGACCGCCACCTTCACTCGGCTTGCTGGTGCTTGCAGAAGGCTTAGGTGGGCGGGGTGGCTTGCCCTCCATAATGTCATTGATCTGCTCTGCGTCTATGGTTTCCCATTCCAGCAAGGCCTGTGTCATCGCCTCAACTTTGTCACGATTGGACTCGATTAATTGGCGCGCCACTTTATATTGCTCATCCAAGATACGACGAATTTCTGCATCTACTTTTTGCAAAGTCGCTTCAGAAACAGTTTTGGAGGACATATTGCCGAACATAGAGTCTTGGTCATTATTCGCGTACACCATGGTGCCCAATGCATCTGACATACCATAACGTGTCACCATATCACGTGCCAACTTGGTCGCACGCTCAAAGTCATTGGATGCACCGGTCGACATTTGATGCATAAATACCTCTTCAGCGATACGACCGCCAAATAGGATAGAGATCTCTTCTAACATCTTGTCGCGATAGTTGCTAATGCGATCAAACTCGGGCAACTGCCATGTCAGACCAAGCGCCCATCCACGCGGCATAATGGTTACCTTGTGGACTGGATCGGCTTTGGGCAACAGTTTTGCCACGACAGCATGGCCAGACTCGTGATAGGCCGTGTTCTTGCGCTCTTCTTCACGCATGACCATAGACTTGCGCTCTGGACCCATAAAGATTTTATCTTTGGCATCTTCGAAGTCTTGCATATCTACTTGACGCTTGTTGCGACGCGCTGCAAACAAAGCGGCTTCATTCACCAGATTGGCTAAATCAGCGCCAGAGAATCCTGGAGTACCACGTGCCAAAATATCGGCCTTCACGTCACCAGAAATGGGCACTTTACGCATATGTACTTGCAGAATCTGTTCACGTCCACGAATATCAGGCAAGCCCACCATCACTTGACGGTCAAAACGACCAGGGCGCAGCAAGGCTCGATCCAACACATCTGCACGGTTAGTCGCGGCAATCACAATCACCCCAGAGTTAGGTTCAAAACCATCCATCTCAACCAACATTTGGTTTAATGTTTGCTCACGCTCATCATTACCGCCGCCCATCCCTGCTCCACGATGGCGTCCAACGGCATCAATTTCATCGATAAAGATAATACATGGCGCAGATTTCTTGGCTTGCTCAAACATGTCACGCACACGAGCCGCGCCAACGCCGACGAACATCTCGACAAAGTCTGAACCTGAGATGGTGAAGAATGGGACTTTGGCCTCACCCGCGATTGCTTTGGCTAGCAGCGTTTTACCTGTACCTGGAGGGCCCACCATCAACACGCCACGTGGAATACGACCCCCTAATTTTTGGAATTTAGCTGGATCACGCAAGAACTCAACCAATTCTGAAACTTCTTCTTTGGCCTCATCACAGCCAGCCACATCGGCAAAAGTCGTTTGATTGGCATTGGTATCAAGTTGACGCGCTTTACTCTTACCAAACGAGAAAGCACCCCCACGACCACCACCGCCTTGCATTTGACGCATGAAAAATATCCATACGGCAATCAACAGAATCATGGGGAACCAGTTAATCAAGATATTCATCAACAATGATTGTTCTTGCTCAGGCTTTACTTCAACACGCACATTATTTTGTAGCAAGTCACCAATCAAACCAGGATCATATGGTGCGTAGGTACTGAATTTCTTACCGTCTGTGGTTTCACCACGAATCACACGACCTTCCATGGTGATTTTGTTGATATGACCCTGCTTCACGTCGCTGATAAATTGCGAGTAAATGACTTGTTGTTTGTCGGCGTTATTCCCCGCAAACTGATTGAAAATGGTCATCAGGATGATCGCAATGATGACCCAGATGGCGAGATTTTTGATGACATTATTCAAGATTGCATCCTTTACATTGTATGCAGATTAAGCAAAATCTTATCACCATTTACCGGGTGATGGGCGGCTTAGTCCTTTTTGTTAATCCCCAACAGATAAACCTCACTGCTTCGATCGCGCGAAGCCTTGGGTTTTCGCGTCACAGTTTTGGTAAACATTGTACGCATAGTGCTGACGATTTCTTCATAGCCAGAGCCGATAAACACTTTGACTAAGAAGTTGCCGCCAGGTTTCAGCCAGTCTTGGCAAAATAGCAGTGCTAATTCAGTTAAATAGGCAGCGCCGGCTTGATCTACCACACTAATACCACTGATATTGGGGGCCATATCAGAAATTACAAGGTCTGCTTGCTTGCCTTGCATAGAATTCTCTAAGGTTTTTAGTACGCTTTCTTCACGAAAGTCTCCTTGGATAAACTCTACCCCTGCTATTCCGGTCATGGGCAAGATATCCAATGCAATCACCCGCCCTTGACCGTTTAAACGTTTGGCAACCACTTGCGACCAACTACCTGGCGCCGCACCTAAATCGACCACCAGCATCCCCGGACGTATTAACTGGTCGCGCTCATCTATCTCGAGTAATTTATAGGCTGCACGGGCACGATAGCCATCCTTTTGTGCCATTTTCACATAGGGATCATTTAGATGCTCTTGCATCCAAGCTTTACTGGTTTTGCTTGGCTTCATGCTTTATTTCCGCTGTTGTAGGCGTACATACGCTTTTGTTTCCACTATTGTATGACCCCATTATTGCAATCCGATGGCTTGCAGGGTCATTGTGATAGAATACGCCTGCTTGCGAATATGCAAGCTTATCTAATCACCAAATAGCAAATACCCTCTTATGAATAGCAAACAAATCAGTTTTTTGCGCAGTCTAGCGCACAATATTAATCCCGTTGTCATGATAGGCAATAATGGCCTGAGCGAATCTGTGTTGAAAGAAATCGACAGCAGTTTAAATGCGCATGAACTGATTAAAATTAAAGTATTGGGTGATGACCGCGCTCTACGTGTCAGCCTGCTGGAGCAGATATGCCAACAAATGGGCGCCGTTGCAGTGCATCACATAGGCAAACAGTTAGTGGTTTACCGGGCATCTAGCACGCCAAAAATCGTGATCCCCAAACAATAAGCAGATCTTGCTAAAAATCTTAGCGTGGCGCTTTTAATACTGCCCACAATCCCAACAGACTTTGCAACATAAATGCAGCACTGGAAACCCCATGCCAACGCTCGAAACGATTGGCAAAGACACTATTCATGACATCCGCTGGTAGCGCATCTTGTTTCAACTGCGCCAATATGGGTGCAATGCCAAAGTGCATCGCCACGGTCAGCAATAGCATGATAATAATTAACCAAATATAACCCTGCTTAAAAGCACGGGCACCTTGCTTCATGAGACTATGCAGCAGCAAAACCACCCCTGCAAATAAGCCAAAATAGGCCAACAACTTAAACATCTCACCTGCCAACTGGCCAGCGAGCTGGGTATCATGGATTTGATAGAACAACACTGGGGCCGCGATACCCCCTATCGCCCACAGGCTACCCACCCAAAGGGTCAATAATATGATTGCAAATTTATCTATCCACGTTTGCATCGTTAGCTCCTTAGCATGGCATTAAGTAAAAGGAACAAGGCACAGGCCTAACATCCATTAAATATACTTTACATCCAATACTTCATAAGAACGAATCCCACTCGGCGCCATGACCTCAGCAACATCCCCCGCAGTTCGGCCTATCAGTGCACGTGCGATAGGCGAGCTCACGGAAATTTTGCCTAATTTAATATCAGCCTCATCATCACCCACAATTTGATAGGTATGAACATCCCCACTATCCATATCTTCCACTTCCACTGTGGCACCAAACACACAGCGTCCGTCTGCGTTCAAAGTAGCAGGATCAATAATCATGGCATTGGATAGCTTGGCTTCTATTTCGGCAATACGGCCTTCGATAAAGCTTTGCTTTTCTTTCGCGGCATCATATTCAGCGTTTTCTGATAAATCACCTTGCGCACGCGCTTCAGCAATCGCCTGAATCACACTAGGACGCTCAACAGCACGCAAATGTTGCAATTCTTGTTTGAGCAACTCAGCGCCACGTATCGTGATAGGAATTTGATTCATGTTTTTCACATCCCATTTCTATAAAGCTAATACTTCATTAAAAACATCGTTACTTGGCTTAAGTCGCAAGCCCAGCAACGTTTTAAAAGAATAAAAAATAAAAACCACACCTTTTGACAGGCGTGGTTCAGAATTAGTGCAATGTTATTACTGATTCAGTGATTGATGCAACTCTTGCAAAGATTTTACCTGCAACTCTTGCATATGCGCCATACCGATACATGCCGCTTTAGCACCGGCCAAAGTGGTGTAATAGGTCACTTTTTGTTGCAAAGCATTGCGGCGGATTGCATAAGAGTCTTGCACAGCACGCTTGTCTTCAGTGACGTTCACAATAAAATCAATTTCATTGTTCTTAATCATGTCCACAATATGTGGGCGACCCTCAGCCACTTTATTGACTGGCGTTACTTCAAGGCCAGCTGCTTGCAAGGCATTTGCAGTACCGCGTGTCGCCACCAATTGGAAGCCAAGTTTGCTTAATGCTTGAGCAATCTCAACCACACGCTCTCTGTCCTCGCGACGAACACTAATGAAGGCCTTGCCACCTTTTGGCAATTTATCCCCAGAGCCTAATTGAGATTTCACAAAGGCTTCAGCAAAAGTACTTCCCGTGCCCATGACCTCACCTGTGGATTTCATCTCTGGTCCCAAAATGGTATCGACACCAGGGAATTTGATAAACGGAAATACCGCTTCTTTCACAGAGTAATAAGGGGGCACGACTTCTTTGGTGACGCCTTGTTGTTTTAAGGTTTTGCCAGTCATACAACGTGCAGCAATCTTTGCCAATGGCAAACTACAAGCTTTTGAAACAAACGGTACGGTTCGCGAAGCGCGAGGGTTGACCTCTAACACATACACCGTTTCACCTTGAATAGCGAACTGCACATTCATCAGTCCAACCACGCCCAGAGCCTTGGCCATTTGTACGGTTTGGCTACGCAGCTCATCTTGCAGCGCCTTGGAAAGGCTATAAGGGGGTAATGAACATGCCGAGTCACCAGAGTGCACCCCAGCTTGCTCTACGTGCTCCATAATGCCGCCAATAATGACTTGCTCGCCATCGGATAAAGCATCTACGTCCACCTCGAGGGCATCATTGAGGAAACGATCGAGCAACACCGGAGACTCATTAGAGACTTTGACCGCCTCACGCATATAACGCTCTAGCTGGGCTTGCTCTTGCACGATTTCCATGGCACGGCCACCTAACACATAGGAAGGACGCACCACCAATGGATAGCCAATTTCCTGCGCCAAGCGCAAGGCCTCTTCTGGCGTTCTGGCTGTGCGATTCGGTGGTTGTTTCAAATTCAATTGTTGCAACATCTGTTGGAAACGTTCACGGTCTTCGGCGCAGTCAATCGCATCGGGACTGGTCCCAATAATAGGCACACCGGCTTTTTCCAAATCACGTGCTAACTTGAGTGGGGTTTGACCACCGTATTGCACAATCACACCAACTGGTTTTTCGATAGCGACAACTTCTAATACATCTTCTAGCGTCAAAGGCTCGAAGTACAAGCGATCGGATGTGTCGTAATCCGTAGAAACGGTCTCAGGGTTACAGTTGACCATAATGGTTTCATAACCGTCTTCGCGCATCGCGAAGGCAGCATGGACGCAACAGTAGTCAAACTCTATCCCTTGTCCTATGCGGTTTGGTCCACCACCCAACACCATAATCTTCTTACGGTCACTTGGCTCCGCCTCACATACTTGCTCATAGGTCGAATACATATAGGCAGTATTGGTAGCAAACTCTGCGGCACAAGTATCTACGCGCTTGTAAACCGGACGTACTTTTAAGGCTTGACGATAGGCGCGTACTGCATGTTGATCGGTACCTAATAGTTTAGCGAGTCGTCTATCAGAGAAGCCGCGACGTTTTAAATCAAATAGCGTATCTCTGTCCAAATCAGCTAGATTGCGACCCTTGAGTGCATTCTCGCGTTGGATAATGTCCTCAATTTGCACCAAGAACCATGGGTCTATCTTTGAGTGGTCATGCACTTGTTGCATACTCATACCGGCGCGGAAAGCATCTCCAACAAACCAAATACGCTCAGGACCAGGTTCGCCCAATTCTTTTTGTATTTCGTCTAGATCGGTACTCTTTTCATCCAAACCATCGACGCCCACTTCAAGGCCACGCAAAGCCTTTTGGAAAGACTCTTGAAAAGTTCTTCCCATCGCCATAACCTCACCCACAGACTTCATCTGTGTAGTCAAACGTGAATCTGCTTGCGGGAATTTCTCAAAGGCAAAGCGAGGAATCTTAGTCACCACATAATCGATTGATGGTTCGAAAGACGCAGGAGTCGCACCACCAGTAATTTCATTTTTCAACTCATCTAAAGTAAAGCCCACCGCCAACTTGGCAGCCACTTTAGCAATCGGGAACCCAGTCGCTTTGGAGGCCAAAGCAGAGGAACGCGATACACGCGGATTCATTTCGATGACTATCATGCGACCGTCATTGGGATTGATGGCAAATTGCACATTGGAACCGCCGGTATCCACTCCTATCTCGCGCAATACCGCGAGTGAAGCGTTACGCATGATTTGATACTCTTTATCGGTCAGGGTCTGTGCTGGCGCCACGGTGATTGAGTCGCCTGTATGCACGCCCATAGGATCTAAGTTTTCAATAGAACAGACGATAATGCAGTTATCTTTGTGATCACGCACCACTTCCATTTCGTATTCTTTCCAACCCAGAAGCGACTCTTCAATCAGCAATTCCTTGGTTGGCGAGGCTTCCAATCCACGCTCGCAGATCGCGATGAATTCTTCACGGTTATAGGCAATACCCCCGCCACTGCCACCCATGGTAAAAGATGGTCGGATAATCGCTGGATAGCCAATACGCGCTTGTACTTGCAAGGCTTCTTCTAAGCTATGCGCCATCGATGAACGAGCAGAGCCAAGACCGATTTTGGTCATCGCCTCTTTAAACTTTTGACGATCTTCTGCTTTGTCGATCGCCTCTTTGGTGGCTCCTATCAACTCAACATTGTATTTTTCTAGGACACCGTATTTATCTAAATCCAAGGCGCAGTTCAAAGCGGTTTGACCGCCCATGGTAGGCAACAAAGCATCTGGGCGCTCTTTGGCAATAATCTTTTCAACAATTTGCCATGTCACTGGTTCGATATAAGTCGCATCTGCCATATTGGGATCGGTCATGATCGTGGCAGGATTAGAGTTGACTAGAATGACTCGATAGCCTTCTTCCCTGAGAGCTTTACATGCTTGCGCGCCGGAGTAATCAAACTCACATGCCTGACCGATGACGATAGGGCCTGCGCCGATAATCAAGATACTTTTTATGTCGGTACGTTTTGGCATGGTATTAACGCTTATGCTGTTTCATTAAATCGATAAAACGATCGAAAAGATAACTCATCTCGGTCGGACCGGGACTTGCCTCGGGGTGACCTTGAAAACTAAATGCTGGCTGATCAGTTCGTGCGATGCCTTGTAAACTGCCATCAAACAATGACACATGCGTCGCGCGCAGATGCTTGGGAAGCGAATTAGAATCGACAGCAAAGCCATGGTTTTGGCTGGTAATAAATACCCGCTTATCATCCAAATCTTGAACAGGATGGTTAGCTCCATGATGACCAAACTTCATCTTTAAAGTCTTGGCGCCTGAAGCTAATGCCAATAATTGATGACCCAAACAGATGCCGAAAGTCGGCATGCCGCTATCGACGATGGTCTTGATAGCTTGAATAGCGTAATCACAAGGTTCAGGATCACCTGGCCCGTTGGATAAAAATACGCCATCAGGATTTAAATCTAGTGCTTGCTGGGCAGAAGCTTGAGCAGGCAACACAGTGACGCGATAGCCACGCGATACCAACATACGCAGAATATTGCGCTTCACACCATAATCAAAGGCAACGACATGAAAATCGCCTTGCGCTTGCTCGCCATAACCTTTGCTCAAGTCCCATTCAGTTTGGTTAAACTGATAAGACTGAGTCACTGACACCACTTTGGCTAAGTCCATCCCTGCCAAACCCGGAAACTCTCGCGCTGCCTGCAACGCTTGTTGGGTCAGCGCTTGCTCATCGGCACCAGCGTCTAGGCTGATAATGCAGCCAGCTTGTGCACCTTTTTCACGGAGCACCCGCGTCAATTGACGCGTATCAATATCAGCAATGGCAACCACCTGATTAGCCTTGAGATAATCAGATAGTGACTGTTCTGCGCGCCAACTGCTGTGCAACATGGGCAGGTCACGAATCACCAAACCGCTGGCATAAACCTTGCCTGACTCTACGTCATCTTGATTCACACCGGTATTGCCGATATGCGGATAGGTCAATGTAACGATTTGCTGCGTGTAAGAAGGATCAGTGAGGATTTCTTGATAGCCGGTGATAGAGGTATTAAACACCACTTCACCAACAGTCTGGCCAGAGGCTCCAATTGAAATTCCGCGAAACACTGTTCCATCAGCGAGGACCAACAAAGCTGGTGTGTGTTGCGGCAATTTAAACCCCTTAAATATTCAATCTATTGCTCGGAATTGAGCCAATGAGCACCGTGCTACGGTACATATGCAAAGCGGGAGATGGTGATTTCTCCCGCTCTGAAAACTTTCAAAATTATACTTGTTTGGCGTGTTTGTTTCAAGTCTGATTGCGCTGAAAAATAGCTTTAAGCTGCAACATTTGATGAGTCTATCCTCTCTCAATACCTGGTACAAAAAATTAACTCAGTTCAATTTACCCAAGCTCATTTTTTGGAGCTTGGGTTTTTTATGGGGGGAAGGCAGGCTTGATGTTGTTTGAAAGGTATTCGAGCGTCACTAGGCTTTACTGAGACCTAATACGTCACGCATATCGTATAAGCCAGACTTTTTGCCTTTAAGAAATTTTGCAGCGCGCAGTGCGCCAAGTGCAAACGTGGCACGGCTACTGGCTTTATGCGTTAGTTCAACGCGCTCACCTATCCCGGCAAATAGCACTGTATGATCGCCCACGACATCTCCACCACGCACAGTGGCAAAGCCTATGGTATTGGCATCACGCTCACCCGTTACACCCTCGCGGCCATACACTGCTACCTCATTGAGGTCGCGTCCTAATGCTTCAGCTGCTGCTTCTCCAAGACGCAATGCTGTTCCTGATGGCGCATCCACTTTGTGTCTATGATGGGCTTCGATAATTTCGATATCGTAGCCCTCACTCAGGGTCTTAGCCGCGGCTTTAACGAGATTGATTAGCAAATTGACACCCACACTCATATTAGGCGCAAACACCACCCCTATATTTTGCGCGGCTTGTTGTATTCTTTGTTTTTGTTCTGGAGAAAAACCTGTGGTACCCACCACCATCGCCACCCCTGCCTGCTCACATGCCGACAAATAGTCCAAGCTTGGCTCAGGACGGGTAAAGTCAATCAATACATCTGCGCCTTTTAGGGCATGACCAACTTCATGGGTAATCACTACCCCTGTTTTCTTTCCGAATTGCTCACCTGCATCGCGCCCAAGTGTTGGGCTATCAGCACGATCAACCGCGCCATGTAATTGCAAAGCATTATCTGCCAGCACACCTTCAATGAGCGCTTGTCCCATGCGACCAGAGCAACCTACGATGACGACCTTGACCATATGCTTGCTACCCTTATCTTTATTCCTAGAATCCAATTTTCTCTAGCAGTTTTTCGAAATAACCTGGCGCATCCTCAGCAGGCAACGGCAGATCTTTTTTCGTCTTAAGCTCAGGCAATTGATTTTTATCATTCGCCTGTTGCGATGAAGCTGGCTTAGCTGTGTTTTCTTTGCTGTTTGTGTTCGGCTTTACTGTTTCCGGTTTCACTGACGAAGGCTTAACCGGTTCGGCAGGATATTCAGGCGGTGCCTCGCTACGCTCATGCAAAATCACACCTTCTTGATTTGCTGTAGCAGGTTGAGCAGGAAGGCTTTCTGGCGCAAAAGCTGTTTTAACGCTCTCACGCACGATTCTCCACAAACCACCCTCATTTTCAAAGCCAAACTCTTTGCTAATTTTTTTAATTCCGGCAGGGGTTGTAGAGATTTGGTCGAATTGGACAGAGGCGATACTGCCATGCACCTCTACTTGCACATTTTCAATTTTTATATCTTCTACGTACTCAGCCGAGCCAAATTTTTGCTGTTGCTGTTCCAGCCACGCTCTACGACTCACCCCCTCCGGTACAAAATTAGCCGAGTAGAGGTTGAGATAATCGTTTAATTTTCTGCCCTGCCAAGCCGAATTCCAACGCTGCAACTGGGCTGCCACTTGCCCTGCTTCAGTATCCACCGGAGGTGGCGCAGATATTTTTTCTGCTTTGACTGGTTTTTCAACTGCAACAGCTTTTTCTGGGGCAACAGAAGGTGTATTTGCGGATGCAGGCACAGCCGGCGCATTGGCACTTTGAGTAGTGCCAGATTTTACGGATTGGGATGCTGCAACAGCAGGGGCAGCACGTGCATCCACTTTTTGCTCCTGGTGGGCGGCCTCTTCTTGCTCTTCACCCCAAAACTTAAATCGTTCCCACCATGGCTTATTACTATCTTCCAACATCAACTCTTTGTTGCTGCGTGCGCTGCGAATTTCTCTTACTGAGGCAACAGGCGCATTCTCTGCACCAGGCTGTCCGGCGGGGATAATGTCACCGCGAACAGATTTTAATGACTCATTTTCAAATTCCAAAATCACTCGACGACGTTCAATCACTTTTCCACCGCGGTTCATTTCATAAAAATAGTCCCAACGATCACGATGGAAAGTATCTGCCAGTAAAGGGGTGCCTAGAATAAAACGTACCTGAGATTTGGTCATCGCTGGCTTAAGTTGCAACATCATTTTAGGCGTAATCACATTACCCTGCTGCACATCCATTTTGTAAGTTTTGATGGAAGGCAAAGTGGATGAACAGGAAACCAACAATAAAACTAGGGGAAGAATCAGATAACGCATCAAAATGACTTTAACAAGAATAAGCGCTAATATTACACGACTCTGTTAAACTTTTATAGCAAAAACCTGCTGACAAAAGGCCTTATCTGAAAAGGTAAAGCCTAATAAACACAAGGCTAGCAACACCATGAACGAAACTGGAAATCTTAAAACTCTGGGGCTCAAAGCGACTCTCCCGCGCCTCAAAATTCTCAGCTTGTTTGAGAATAGCAAAACGCGCCATATGTCTGCTGAAGACGTCTATAAGATTTTATTGGGGGCAGGCGATGATATCGGTCTTGCCACCGTTTACCGAGTGCTCACGCAATTCGAACAAGCTGGATTGTTGATACGCCATCATTTCGAGAGTGGTAAGGCGGTTTTTGAATTAAATCATGGCAGCCATCATGATCATTTGGTATGTCTACAATGTGGTGCTGTAGAAGAGTTTTACGACGAAAAAATCGAAGAGTTGCAAAATCAAATTGCACAAAAACGTGGTTTTAAAATCAAAGAGCACTCTCTGTATTTGTATGCAGACTGTGATAAAACGGACTGCGCCAACAAAAAAGCCTAACGGCCTCTCAGCATCTCCTGCGCATGGCGTCGTGTGGTATCGGTAATTTCCACGCCGCCTAACATACGTGCCAATTCCTCAACCCTTTCTGCTTCAGATAAAGCTTGAATCTGGCTCAAAGTAGCGCCCTGAGCACTGTGCTTGCTGACCTTCAAATGATGTTGTCCTTGCGCGGCAACCTGAGGCAAGTGGGTAATCACCAAGGCCTGTCTGCTCGCGCTCAGTTGGCGCAATAACTTGCCTACAATCTCTGCAACTCCACCACCTATGCCCACATCAACCTCATCAAAAATCATGGTTTGCACTTGGGTTTGAGCCGCGGTAGCAACACGAATTGCCAAGCTGATGCGTGACAACTCGCCACCGGAAGCGACTTTATTCAAGGCGCGTGGCTCAGCCCCCGCATGTCCAGCGACTAAAAATTCGACTTGCTCCAAACCGGAAGCCGCAGGAGTTTGCGTATTTAACGCTACCTGAAATTGCCCTCCTGCAAGCGCCATAGCTTGCATATGTGTGGTGATTTGCTGACTCAGTTTTGGCGCAGCCTGTTGGCGTAAGTCCGACAGTTGTTGCGCTGCGGCAAGATAGGCTTGTTCAGCCGCCTGCTCACGTTTTTTCAGCTCGCCATCATCGGCATAAGCAGATAGCTCCTGCATACGCTGCTCTGAATCAACCAACAACTCTGGCAACCCCTCAGGTCTGACGCGATATTTACGAGCAGTTGCATGGACGGCTTGCAAACGCGCATCGACTTCGGCAAGTTTCTCTGGATCCAAATCGGCTTGTTGCAAATAACGTTTTACTAGACGTCCACTTTCCTCGACTTGAATCACCCCCGATTGCAAAGTGTCATATGCCTCGTTAAAGGCTGGGTCTATCTCTCGCATTTTTTGCAACTGCTGACGTGCCAAATTCAGTTGGCGCATGGCGGCAACGTCAGATTCGCTGAGCGTATCCAAAATTAATTCGCAGCCGCTCATGAGCTCCGCCGCGTTAGATAAGCGATAGTGTTCTTGCTGCAAGCTTTCCCACTCAGCAACCGTGAAATTGAGTTGTTTTAACTCACGACATTGGTCGCGTAACAAAGCCAACTCATGCTGGTATTGCTCTGCGGATTGCTCCATTTTTTCGCGTTGCTCACGCAATTGATGCCAAGCCTGATAAAGTTGCGCCGTGGATTTAGCCAGCTCTGTTGCTCCGGCGTAGTCATCCAAAATATCGCGTTGCGTTGCCAGCTTGAGTAAGGAGTGATGTGCGTTTTGGCTATAGATATCGACCAATTCCTCGCCAATCTCTTTGAGCTGTTGCAGAGTGACTGATTGTCCATTAAGAAAGGCACGCGAGCGCCCATCTTGATAGAGTACTCGGCGGAATATTAACTCTCCTTGATCGAGTTCAATCGCGTTGTCTTCCAACCATCGCAAGATGCCATCGTGGGCTTGGACTCTAAAACACACACTGATTTCGGTTTTTTCACAGCCCTGCCGTATCATGCCGCTCTCAGCGCGCGCACCCAATGCCAAAGATAGGGCATCGATCAATATAGATTTACCCGCGCCCGTCTCACCTGTGAGTACGGTGAGGCCGCTAGAGAAATCCAAGTCGAGTTGATCGACAATCACAAAATCGCGGATGGATAGGCTCTGCAACATAAAACTAAGTTAGCTCCAATGTAGCTTGTTGCGCAGACGTTCGAAGTAAGAGTAATCCTCAGGATGAAGCAAAGTAACACTGTGCTCTGCACGGGCGACGCGCAGCAAATCTCCCGCTTGCAATTCCATTTTTGCTTGTCCATCCATACTTAATTGCGCCTGTTGGCTATGCAGTAGCTTGACTGTGATTTGGCTATCGCTACTCACAGCAATCGGCCTATTGCTGAGTGTATGAGGACATATTGGCACTAGGGCTATGGCTTCTAAATTAGCGTGCAAAATAGGGCCGCCCGCTGATAGCGCATAGGCTGTGGTGCCTGTTGGAGTGGTAATGATTAAACCATCACTTCTTTGTCTAGAGACAAACTGTTGATCAATCGAAACCTCTAGCTCGATTAATCTCACACTACTCTTCATCACTACATCATTTAATGCCTGCCCCATGACAAAAGTCTTATCCCCGCGTTGCAATTCAGCACTCAGCAACATACGCGACTCGGCCTGATAATGACCCTGTAGGATGGCATCAATCTCTCGCAACATATCTTCCGCGCGCAAATCGGTAAGAAAGCCAAAACGGCCACGGTTAATCCCGATTAAAGGAACTTGGTTAGACGCTAAGCTTCGCGCCACACTCAACATGGTGCCGTCACCCCCCATCACAATAATCACGTCAACCTGTTGCACAAGTTGATCGATGGATTGAACGGAGAAATCCTTGATATCTGCATATTGGGCAGTCAAGCTCTCTATCGTCAGTTGATATTCTTGCTGAGTCAGATGATGGGCGAGTTGAATGAGGTCGCCACGCATGGTTTGCAAGGCATCCTGATTTAGATATTTGCCGATAAGGCCTATTTTTTTGAAAGTATTTTTCACGCCTGAATTAAAGCACACACGGCCTTGCTTGGCAAAAACAAAGAGGCCTATAGTCCAATTTTCCGCAAAGATTTTTGTTATCAGCATCAATCTTTATAGCTACAGCTCAATCCGCAGCCACTGACCAGGTCAAATCGATTAAAATATGTGTTGTATGTCTCTGTTGTTCAGAGACGTTATTGATATAGGTCTTTATGCAATCTAACTCATCCCGCTTAACTTCCTTTTTCTTAGTCAACTATCTAGTCCTATTGGCCATCGTCTCCGACTCTGTGACTATGCATGACTTTTTGATGCAAAGCCCGCTGCTATTTAGTTTTGGGCTAGTCAGCTTATTGCTATATAGTTGGTTTTATATGTTGCCCGCGCAAGCAATCACATTGCTTGCCCAGCACTATCTAAGCAAAAGTCCTATCGCTGTTGCAGCAACGGGGATCATTAGTTTTGGCCTAACCCAATTACTGATGTATGCCAACGCCAAAATTTTCTCTTTGTATGGCATGTTCTTTAATGGCTTTATACTCAATCTGGTGCTGACACCCGGGGGAATAGAGTCCCTTGGAGGCAGCGATGCCAGCTTCTTGGGTTTTGCTCTGATTATATTGGGGTTTTTTATTGTCAGTGGCGGACTATGGTGGGCCGCGCAGCGTATTGACTTGCCGAAATGGGTGAATCAATTTTCAAGTAAATCGCGCTGGTCTATCATCGTGCTAGTCACGATCGCGATTCATTTAGGCTATGCCTTTGATACCTTTACTCGCAATCAATTACATCCAGTCGCGGAATCGATTCCTTTTTTCCAAAATGTGTCTGCGCGCAATTTCTTTAAAGCCTTGGGTTTAAAACCACAGCGCAATGTGAGCGTGAATGTCAAAGGCAAACTGAACTACCCACTCGCACCGCTCAAGATTGAAGTCCCAACCAAGCCCTACAACATTATTTGGCTGACATCTGAATCCTTGCGTTGGGATATGTTGAATGAGACTGTAATGCCCAATAGCTGGCAGTTTTCCGCGCAAGCTGGGCGCTTTACCCACAACTATAGTGGTGGCAATGGAACGCGCATGGGAGTGTTTTCCATGTTTATGGGCATTCCAGGCAATTACTGGTTTACGTTTTTAGATGCCAATCGTGGCGCAGCCATCATCGATGTATTGCAACAGCAGCAATATCAAATGCGCTTATTTACCAGTGCCAAATTTAGCTATCCGGAATTCAATAAAACGATTTTCGCGCGAGTCCCCACTGAGCAGTTACGTGACCAAAACCCGTTTAAGTCTGGTTGGCAAAATGATCGTGCTAATGTGTCGCAACTGTTGGACTTTATTGATCAGCGTGACAGAAACAAGCCTTTCTTCACCTTTATGTTCTTTGAGTCGCCCCATGCGCGCTATTACTTCCCGCCTGAAAGTGTTATCGCCCGCCCTTATCGCGATGACATCAATTACGCCACCATAGACAAACAACAATTCAAGGAGGAGATTGGTCCCATCAAGAATCGCTATATCAATGCTGTGCATCATCTAGATCAGCAATTCGGTCGTATCTTCGATTATCTTAAACAACACCAATTACTGGATAACACCATCGTAGTGATTAACGGAGATCATGGTGAAGAGTTTATGGAACATGGCTTCTGGGGTCACAACTCAACTTTTGTTGACCAGCAAATTCGCACCCCATTGATTATTTATGTGCCAGGCATGAAACCCCAAATCAGCGACGGCATTACCAGCCACATGGATATTATCCCCACGCTGATGCCTTTACTTGGGGTTCGCAATCCCAGCAGCGATTATGCGACGGGCTATAACCTGTTAGCGGGTGAAACGCGACAACACACTTATGTGTCGGATTGGGACAGAATCAGCTATATCGATAATGAAGTCAAAATCACCTTCCCTGTGAATCAACGAGGCATTGGAGGGATAAAAGTATCAGGGGCCGAGGATGAAACATTGACTGCACAACAAGCGAGCGAAATGCAGCAGCGTAAACAGAGTGCGATAACGAATATGATGTCGGACTTAAGTAAATTCTTCCGCCGCAAGACGGACGGCGCTCGTTAAAATGTGCATTTCAAAGCTATAATTTTGGCTATGGATAAACGTGCACAAATCTTACTCAAGACCTTAGTTGAGCATTACATCAGTGATGGTCAACCCGTTGGCTCACGCACACTATCCAAGTCCTCTGGCTTGGATCTGAGCCCTGCCAGTATCCGCAATATCATGTCCGACCTTGAGGAAATGGGCTTTATTGCCAGCCCACACACCTCCGCAGGGCGCATTCCAACTCAGCGTGGCTATCGTTTTTTTGTGGACTCCTTGCTCACAGTAAGATCCATGCATGATGAGGAAATCATGCGTATGCGGCGCGAGCTAAATACCCCAGACCCTCAAGAGTTGATTAGCAATGCCGCAGATATGTTATCTGAGCTCACGCAATTTGCCGGCTTAGTGATTGCCCCCAATCGGAAATCTCTTATTTTTAAGCACCTCGAATTTTTGCCCCTGTCCGAAAAGCGGATTTTGGTTATCGTGGTGACAGAAGATGGCAATGTACAGAATCGCATTATTCTGACCGAAAAACCTTACAGCCCAAGTGAGTTGGTGCAAGCCGGCAATTTCTTTAATCAACATTATGCGGGGCAATCGATCGAGCAAGTTCGAGTACAGCTTCGCGAAGAGCTGAAGCAAATGCAAACCGATTTAAACCGCCTGATGTCTGCTGCGCTAGAGGCTAGCGACAAAGCTGTACTGAATGAGCGCGAACAAGTGGTGATTTCGGGTGAGCATCATTTATTACAAGTGAACGATTTCTCCAGCAACGTGGCCTCCTTACGCAAGCTATTTGAAATTTTTGAGCGCAGAACCAGTCTGATGCAATTGTTGGACAACAGTCAACAAGCACAAGGTGTGCAGATATTTATTGGTGGGGAAAGCGGTTATTTACCGTTGGACGAGTGTAGTATGGTGACCGCTCCATATGAGGCCAATGGACAAGTCGTAGGCACCCTAGGGGTCATTGGCCCCACACGCATGGCCTATGAACGTATCATCCCGATAGTCGATATCACAGCACGACTTCTTTCTAACGCACTTTCGAGTAAAGATTAATACATGAGCTATTACCGCGACGAACCTCCGTTTCAACATGGCGACCAACTCAAGGTTGGTATTTTGTTAGCCAACTTGGGCACCCCTGATGCACCGACTGCCCCTGCCCTGAAACGCTATTTAGGTCAATTTTTGATGGACAGGCGCATTGTAGAAATTCCGCGCGCCATCTGGTGCTGGATTCTGCATTTAATTATTTTGAATGTACGCCCTAAAAAATCGGCGGAAAAATATGCCAGCGTTTGGACGCCTGAGGGCTCACCTTTAATGGTCTACGCCCAAGCGCAAAAAGCAAAATTAGAAGCATCATTACGCCAACAAATCGCATCTCCTTTTGCGGTTGAGTTAGGCATGAGTTACGGCAATCCAAGCATGGCCTCGGCCATTGCTAAACTAAAGGCACAACATTGCGACCGAATTTTGGTGTTTCCACTTTATCCTCAATACGCAGCGAGTAGTACAGCAGCCAGCTTGGATGCCGTTTGGCGCACCTTGTTGAGAACACGCAACGTCCCTGCCATACGCACTATTCGTCATTACCATGATCATCCAGCTTATATCCGTGCTTTAGCGGAAAGCGTTCGAGCGCATTGGACTAAAAATGGCAAACCCAGCAAACTGATTATGAGCTTCCACGGCGTGCCGAAATTTCATCTGATGAAAGGTGACCCCTACCACTGTGAATGCATGAAAACAGGTCGCTTATTGGCTGAAGCCTTGGGCTTAGAAAAAAGCGAATATCAAGTCGCCTTTCAATCGCGCTTCGGCAAGCAGGAATGGCTCAAACCTTATTTAGCAGAAACATTGGAGACCTTGGGTAAACAAAAAACGGCACGAGTAGATGTCATTTGTCCTGGGTTTAGCAGCGACTGTTTAGAAACATTAGAAGAAATTGCCATGGAAGGTAAACAGATTTTTCTCTCCAATGGCGGCGGTGAATATCACTACATTCCAGCATTAAATGACCAAGCGTTATGGATACAAGCCATGACCGAAATCGCCATTGAGAATTTACACGGTTGGGCGCACGCCGAATGGGATGTCGATGCCGCTAAGCAAGAGGCTGAGCTGCGTGACCAACGCGCAAAGGCGATGTCAGCCCTGCAAAATTAAAAAGCAGTTCAGCGAACTTGGCTGAGGCATTATAATGTGGCGAATACATAGCTTTTTAGTCTATGTGCTTGGTTTTGTAAAAGCCAATATTCAGCGGATAGGGTGACGTTTTTATGATTATTATCACTGGCGGCGCAGGCATGATAGGTAGCATGATTGCTTGGCAGCTCAATCAAGCCGGTCGCGATGATTTGTTGATTGTGGATGACATTCAACATGAAGACCAGTGGCAGAATCTTGTCAAACGCCGCTACACGAACTACCTAGACAAATCCGAGCTGGCCTGCTTTTTGGCAGGAAAACCAAAAATCGATGCCGTCATTCATATGGGCGCCATCAGTGCCACTGTCGAACGTGATTTCAATAAACTGGTGCAAAACAATATTCGCTACAGTCAATTTCTTTGGGATTGGTGTAGCGAGCATAAGGTACCTTTCTTATACGCCAGCTCTGCTGCCACTTATGGGGCAGGCGAATTGGGCTATAACGATACCAGCATAGATCAGCTTCGTCCGCTCAATGGCTACGGATATTCCAAACATTTCTTTGACCAATGGGTGCTACAACAAGCGAAAACAGGACAGCAACCCCCGCAATGGCAAGGGTTTAAGTTTTTCAATGTGTACGGCCCCAATGAATATCACAAGCAGCGCATGGCCAGTGTCGCTATGCACAGCTTTCATCAAGCGCAACAGCAAGGCTATATCAATTTGTTTAAGAGCCATCATCCGGACTATGAAGATGGTCAGCAGTTGCGCGATTTTGTCTATGTAAAAGATGCTGCTGCCGTCGTAGTACATGCCATGCAAACAGGTGCCCCGTCAGGCATTTACAATTTAGGCACAGGCAAAGCTAGATCGTTTTATGACTTGGCTTTTGCGGTAATGACCAGCATGGGACAGCAACCCAATATCGAATTTATTGATATGCCAGAGGATTTACGTGGGCGCTATCAATACTTTACTGAAGCCAATATGCAAAAGCTTGCTCAATTAGGTTATCAGCAGCCATTCCATAGCCTTGAAGAGGGTGTGAATGACTATGTACAAAACTATTTAATGCAAGCTGACCCCTATTGCTAAATCAACAATAACAACATCCATCAGAAAGAATAATCACGATGAACCATACCGATTACCTGAATAAAATGATAGATGAACATCAGCAGATGTTCGCCCAATTACATCAGCTCATTCCTGTGATTAGCGATGTCGCAGAAGAGCTGAAAAGATGTATTGCTCAAGGCGGCAAAATTCTGCTGATGGGCAATGGCGGCAGTGCTGCTGATAGCCAACATATTGCAGCAGAGATTGTTGGACGCTATAAAAAAGAACGTCGCGGGTTAGCGGCCATTGCATTGACCACTGACACCTCGATATTGACCTCTGTCGGCAACGACTATGGCTACCATTATATTTTTGCACGACAAATTGAAGCGCTATGTCGTCCTGGCGATGTCGTCATCGGCATCACCACATCCGGCAACAGTCAAAATATCGTATTAGCCATCGAAGAGGCCAATCGCCTTGGCGCCATTACGATAGGTCTAACCGGAGGGACTGGCGGCAAGTTAAATGGTCTGTGTAAGTACAATATTGTGGTGCCATCTGCAGATACGCCAAGAATTCAAGAGGCTCATATTTTCATCGGCCACAGTTTGTGCGAAATGCTGGAGAGCTAGCAGATGAATGCTTTGTCTGATCATCATCTTTTACTCGATACTGTGGAGCACTTTTATTCCAGTGGCAAAAAGGCATTGGTTATCGGTGATTTAATGTTGGATCGCTACATTATGGGTGACGTGCAACGCATATCACCAGAGGCTCCTGTCCCAGTAGTATTGCAACGCCGCTATCAAGAAAATGCAGGTGGCGCAGCCAATGTTGCTAGCAACCTAGTACAACTTGGTATCCATTGTGATATTTGTGGATGTATAGGGGTGGACAATGAAGGCGATAGCCTGCTGACAATTTTGCAAGGCTTAGGCATACATACTGAGTATGTGTATCGCTCCGCCGATCGTCCCACTATCAGTAAAACCCGCATTATGAGTGGCAATCAACAAATCGTCCGCGTGGACTTAGAAGACAGCCAAGCATTCAATACGGATGAGCAAAGTGAGTTACAAGGTTTGTTGATGCAGGCGTTAGGCCAGCATCCAGATATCGTGATACTGTCAGACTATGCAAAAGGCTTATTAAGCCCAGAGTTGTGTCAATATGTGATTCAACATTGCCGTCAACATAAGATTCCTATTCTGGTCGACCCTAAAGGCAAGGATTATCAAAAGTATCAAGGTGCGACCGCGCTCACCCCGAATAAAAAAGAAGCCGCTGAAGCTTGTGCAGTGTCTATAAACGACAATCAAACACTGATGCAAGCCGCGGCCAATTTACGCCAATCCTTACAACTCGATTTTCTAGCGGTTACCCGCGGTGAAGAAGGCATTAGTCTCCTCAGCCAAGACCAAATACATCACATCAGCGCAACTGCCAAACAAGTATTTGATGTTTCGGGCGCGGGGGACACTGTGATTGCCACCTTGGCGGCTGGCTTGTTGCATCAACTAAAGCCCTTACAAGCTTTGCAATTAGCTAATGTCGCTGCTGGTGTCGTAGTCGGCAAAGTGGGGACTGTGCCTATAAAACGCGAAGAATTGATACTCACTTTGGCCAATAAAGAATCTAATCAGCAAACTGACAAAATTTGTACATTGGCGCAATTAAAAGAAAAAGTGGCGACTTGGCAGCAACAAAAACTCAAGATTGTATTTACCAACGGTTGCTTTGATTTACTGCATGCTGGTCATGTGACCTATCTCGAAGCCGCTCGCAAAACTGGGGACAAATTGATACTTGGCCTGAATACGGATCAATCTGTGCAAGCATTGAAAGGCCCTACCCGCCCAGTGATTAATGAGCATGATCGCGCTCGTGTATTGGCCGCATTAGAATCAGTCGATGCTGTGGTGTTATTCGATGAAGATACCCCTTTAAACTTGGTAAACACGCTCCGACCAGATGTGATTGTCAAAGGGGATGATTATCGCGAAGACCAAGTGGTGGGTGGTGAACAAGTCAAATCATGGGGCGGAGAAGTCAAGCTCATCCCATTGGTACAAGGTCGTAGTACCAGTAATATTCTGGAAAAAATCAATCGCTAAGCACAAGGCTTAGGCATGCTATGCAAAATAAAACCTTGATTATCGGGCCTTCATGGGTGGGCGATATGGTGCTAGCACAAAGTTTATTTAAAGTGCTCAAGCAACAAGACGCTGAAATGCAAATTGACGTCGCTGCACCCGCTTGGACTTTGCCTATTCTTAAAAGAATGCCAGAGGTCGATCAGGCTATTGCACTGCCGTTTAGTCATGGAAAATTCTCTTTATGGGAACGCATACAATTGGGCAGAGCTTGGCGCAGTCAGGGCTATACTCAAGCAATCTTATTACCCAACTCATGGAAATCTGCCATTGCACCGTTTTTTGCTGGTATAAAAATCCGCACTGGATTCCGTGGCGAAATGCGCTATGGCTTATTAAATAATATACGCCGATTAGACAAACACGCTTTGCCTAGAACAGTCGATCGCTTTGTCAGTCTTGCCATGCAACCATCCCAAGACTCAGCGCATATTCCCAATCCTAGCCTGCAAGTGGATCAAGCCAATGTACAAAAACTAGTCAGCACATGGAAAATTGATACCCAAAACAAGATACTAGGCTTATGTCCTGGGGCGGAGTATGGAGAAGCAAAACGATGGCCTGCGCAGTATTACGCTGATGTAGCGCGTAAAGCCATACAAGCTGGTTGGCAAGTGTTTTTGTTTGGCTCAACCAAAGATCAAGCAGTGACCCAAATGATCAACTCACTCACTGCCAACGCCTGTCGCGACTTCGCTGGAAAAACCAGCCTGGGGGACGCGGTAGATTTGATGTCCCTGTGTGACACCTTGATTAGTAATGATTCTGGCCTGATGCATATTGCGGCCGCACTTGATAAAAAGCTCATTGCTATTTATGGCTCTTCTGACCCTCACCATACCCCGCCAATGAGCTCTAAAGCGGTGATTGAGTATTTGGGATTGGAATGCAGTCCCTGTTTCGAGCGAACTTGCAAGTTGGGTCATCTAAACTGTTTGAAACACATCACGCCAGATCACGTGATGCAGAAAATTGGACTAGCCAAATGAATTTTAAAATGTTTTCTCATCAACTGCTGGCAAAAATAGATACGCTTACACATAAGCAATTGATTGGTATATTGGCACTGATTGCCGGACTGATTACTGTCAGGATTCAATATGTGCATATGGGCTGGATTAATTCAGACAGTGTGCTCTACCTAGAAGCAGCGAAATGGATGGTGGCAGGAGACTTTACTAAGGCTTTGGCCATATACAACTGGCCTTTTTATTCCATTTGTATTGCAACAGTATCCAAAATATTTCATACCCCCATATTCCTCTCTGCGCAAATTCTCTCCACAGTTTTTTTTATGCTGGCAACTACCGCCTTGCTCAATATCGTTTCGCTATTAGGGGGGAATAATAGAACGATAGTCATCGGAGCGATTACCCTGTTTGGTTGCGACTATATCGTGGGAGATATTTTACCCATGCTGATGCGTGATCAGGGTTACTGGGCATTCTTCCTGCTTAGCGTGTGGGCGTTTATCAAATTTACCGATCACCCCACCTGGCTCATGGGGGGCTTATGGCAGGTCAGTGTAATCACTGCCGCGCTATTTAGAATTGAGGGTATTTTCTATTTGGCGCTGCCATTAGTATTGTTATTTGAACATGAGAAATCATGGCGTTGTCGACTGACTCAATGGCTCAAAGCCAACTATCTGAATCTGCTTGGTTTAGCATTGTTACTCATAGGCATATTACTGTTAAATGCCCAGCAAATAGGTCGTCTGCAAGAGTTATCACCTAGCAATATCGTACAAGTTTATAGCGAAAATCTATTGAGAAAATCAGTCATGATGTCACAGCAAATATTAGGAGGGTTCCTAGAGGAATACGGTTTATTTGTTATCCTCGTAAGCCTGTTTTTAATCACATTTATAAAAAGCATACTCTCTGCTGGCGCAATAGCCTCTGCAATAGCTTTTAAATATTTTTGGGATTTTAAAAATAATATCTCTTCGCGTTTTCGCGTCATTTATGCCGTGATGCTCATAACATTTTTAAGCATGTATATGATTATTACAAAAGTATTTATTCTGTCTGGTAGATATACGATTACTATGGCATTTATGCTGCTGATACTTGCTTCATTCGGTATTGCAAAATTATTCCAAAATCATTCAGCTCGTTATAGCAAGAAAATTGCAGTGATTGTGTTACTCATATTCTCAATCACTTTGTTAAAAAACCTTATGCCTAAGCCAGAGGGTTTTAATTTCCGACAAGACGCGATGGTATGGTTAAAAAAATACAATACCAAAAAAGAGAAAGTCTTCTTCAACGAAACAAGATTAGCTTTTTATTACCAAGATGATAGCTTGTATGAAAAAATTACTGTCGGACGAAAGAATAGCAATCTATTTCGAAATCCAGACATTGATTTATTAAACTCCTACAAATTCTTTGCAATTTACGTTACAAAAGAGGATGACAGAGTCTATAAATTACTAAAATACAGTACTAGATTTAGTGAGATTAATAGTTTCAGGAATAATATCGGTGACAAGAGAATATATATTTTTAGAATTAATAATATAAAATAGCTAGCATTATTTCAAATGCTGAGTGTATCAGAGGATAAAACTGGCTATTATGGTAACAGCTCATTTATTTTGGGCCTACGGAAGTCTAAGTAGGCTGGAAATTCTCTCGATCAATAGCTTCATTTATCATGGCTTTAAAGTGATTTTATGGAGCTATGACAAAATTCCTAATACACCCCATGGTTGCGAACTAAGAGATGCTCGTGAGATTCTCTCTGAAGATTTAGTCTTTTTGAATCAAAAGGGCTCATATGCGGGATTCTCCGATCTATTTCGCTACGCAGTTTTAAATCAAAAAGGTGGATTGTATGCTGATACTGATGTGGTTTGTTTGAAAAATGCAAATGAGTTACCTCATCACCCATTCTTAGTCACCGAAGAGTCAGGTACAAGAAAAAAAATAATAAACCAATTACGTAAGCTAGTCGGATTTGCTAAGCCAAACCGCATTAATGGGAATGTTATATTCAATCCAAATCCAAAAAAAGGAAATTTAATTGATTTAGCGTTTCAATATAGTTTAAATTTTCCAAAAACAGAAGTGAAATGGTCAGAAATTGGCCCTAGCCTATTGAGTGCGATTATTAAAATTTATCCTACCCATGGGTTTAAGATAATGTCTCCAGAATTTGCCAATCCAATTAGTCAACACGATTGTCCGAAATTACTATTAAGCAATAAAAAATTACCCAAAGAGGCATATTTTTTGCATTGTTACAACGAAAAATGGAGAAGATCAAATGTAGATAAAAATATGCCATACCCGATTGGCAGCATCCTCGATAAGTTGGATGCAATTTTCAATATCAATCAGATGGATAAATGAAGTGTCTTTTTTAAAAAATATAATTAATGGAATCTATCAATTAATCAAGTTTCCACCTCTGCAAGATAATCATTCTGCCAAATTTGAACATTGGGCAGTTTTGTGGGCGCCAACTGTAAATCTAGGAGATGATATTCAAACATTGGCAGCAATTAACTTCCTGCATAAAAAAGGGATATATGATTTCGAATTTATCAACAGAGAAGATTTATGTAACTACAATGGGAAACCCGTGGATTAAAAATGAATGGTTGGTTTATGCATGACTTAAAAAAATTTCCACCTTCAAAACATATATCTCCATTTTTTATAAGCTTTCATTGTGCTAGAGAAGAGTTAATCCAAAAAAATATTGAGTACTTCAAAAAATTTGAACCAATTGGTTGTAGAGATACCATAACTGTTGAAAAGCTTAAAAGATATGGAATAGATGCATATTTTTCGGGATGTCTAACACTTTACTTTGACAAATCTACCCAAAAAAGAAATATAGATTGTGTCATTTCAGATATAAACAAATGTAGCTATATCCCTAAGGTAAATTTTGATTACTCAGATTTCAAAAATGCCCTATTAACCTCTCATGACATTGAAAATAGGTATTATCGTAAAGATTTATACTGGCGCCTATTTAAAGCGCAGCAACTCCTTAATATATACAGAGATGCAAAAAATGTAATTACTAATCGTCTACATGTTGCATTACCATCAATTGCAATGGGAACTCCCGTAAAATTTATTCATGCGAATATGCAAGATGAGCGATTTTCAGGATATAAAAACATCCTTTTGCCTGAAAAATCTAGTGATGCTAATGACACTAAATTTTCAAGCATGGAATTATCTGTCAACGAAATAAAATTAAAATTTGATTTAATCGAGTTACAAAATACAAACAAAAAATAGTAGATTGGGAAATTCGGTGAAAAAGTTAGATGATATTAAAAGTAAAAATCTTTATACCAATCTGCGAATAATTTCACTCCCGCTTTGAGTGATGTGCTTGGTTTAAATCCAACCCAATCTTCTAATGCCTGAGTATCCGCATAAGTCGCCTTAACATCGCCAGGCTGCATAGGCAGAAATTCCTTTTCAGCGACTTTTCCGAAGGCTTGCTCCATCAGTCCGATAAAATCCATCAGTTGCTCGGGCTGATGATTGCCGATATTAAAGATTCGATATGGCGCTGTTTTCCCTGACTCAGGGGTAGCGATTTTATCCGATACACGAATCACCCCTTCGACAATATCATCAACATAGGTAAAGTCGCGCATCATATCTCCATGATTGAAGACTTTGATGGGTTTATTATTGAGAATGGCATCAGCAAACAGAAATGGCGACATGTCCGGTCTTCCCCAAGGTCCATATACCGTAAAAAAGCGTAACCCTGTGGTTGGTATTTGATACAAATGACTGTAAGTATGTGCCATCAATTCATTGGATTTTTTGGTGGCCGCATAAAGAGACACTGGATGATCTACTTGATCTGACTCGCTAAAAGGCATTTTTTCGTTTCCGCCATAGACACTGGATGAGCTGGCATAAACCAAGTGCTCAACTGGGTGATGACGACATGCCTCTAGGATATTCACGAAACCAACCAAATTACTTTGCACATAACTATGCGGGTTAATCAGCGAATATCTCACACCTGCTTGCGCGGCCAAATGAATCACCCGCTCAATTTTTTGCTGGCTGAAAATGGCAATAAGCGCGGCTGAATCGGCGATATCGATTGGGTGGAAAGCAAAGTTTTTGGCATTGCCTGCCTGTTGAATTTCCGCCAATCTTGCGTGCTTAAGCGCGGGATCATAATAATCATTTAGGTTATCAATGCCGATAACTTCGTCGCCGCGCGCCAATAGTTGCAACACCACATGAAAACCAATAAACCCAGCTGCGCCGGTAACTAATACCCTCATTGTTCCTTATCTCCCTGCTCACACACTTTACCTAATCCATACACATAAAGTGATTTTGTTTTTTTTATGTATGGTTTAAAAGTCTGCATTGTACAGCTCACAATAGATTTATCGAAGTTGATTGGACTATCTTCAGCCACAACTAGTATGGACTGCTTCTGCTGGCCTCGTTGGATTAATTCGGACATCTGCACTACAGCAATCGGTTTCCCTGTATAGAAAACCAAGCGGCTATCGACTGATTTTAAACTGACCATTTCGATACCATCGAACTGCTGATGCCACTGGGCGAAGTGCTTAAAGGCGCTAAAGCGATATTGAAAATAATGTTTTTCAAATACTATATAAAACAGCATTACCGTCGCAGCAAGGACTAAACCGAGTGTCAACATTCCTTGGGCAAATTTCTGCCGTCCATATTGTGCAATCAAACTGACATGCCACGCTAACAACAGGGCAATCCATGGATAAATGGGTAATAAATACTTAGTGTGTTTATTTGCAAAAAAGCTAAAAACAATAAAAGGTATCAGTGCTCCCCAGATTAATAATAATGCAGGTTTATTATTTTTGAGTTGTTGGATAAAGTTTTTACCCCGCCAAAGCATTAGTGTGATGAGGAAATAAAAATCAACGAGTATCCACCCTAAATAACTTAAAAAAGGTTTTGCATTGGCTTCGGATTGCATTTTATCCAGCATATCTCGTTGTATTACCGAAGCCCAAATATCAAACCCTAGTTGCCATGAGACTAACAAATACCATGTTCCAGCCAATATAATAAAAATTAGCCATGCGCGTAAATGAGTAAAGAATTGGAGTACCGATTTGTCACGAGATACCACACCATAAATTATCGCCGGAACGGTAACAAACAACATTGCTACTGGGCCTTTTGTCATGACAGCCAGAGCCAGCAAGGCATAACTGAGCATTAGCATGCGCTGACTGTTGGTTTGTATATATTGTATAAAACATACCCAAGCCCCCATACAAAATAAGGTCAACAGCATCTCGATTTCTGCACGTCTAGCCATCAATGCGAATTCAAGATTTGCAGCGAGCAAAACCGTCGCCAAAATGGCTACATATGTACTAAAGTATTTTCGCCCAGTGAAGTAGGTAAGCCACAATACCGCAGCAGCCGCTAGCGCAGATGGCAAACGCAAAGACCATTCAGTCACAGCGCCGAATAAATGAGAAAATGCTAGAGCTGTCCAATAAAATAGGGGGGGCTTAGTAAGATAAAGTTCGCCATTCATGGAAGGTAATAGCCATGCATGATGCTGAAACATTTCCTGTACGACTAATGCTCGCCTGCCCTCATTGAGAGAACTAAGAGGGATGCTTCCAATTGCTGCAAATAGCAAGATTGAAATAATGACTGTAGAGACTAAGACAATTAGAGGCGAAAGTCTCTGCATAAGTATCAACGGGGAGTGTTGTTTTCCTTACCATTGTGTATCAACATCAGATTTCTAAGATACACAATCGTACCAGGCAGTTGCCCAAGAATAATGACGGGATCTAACTTATGGATACCGTAAGCCAAGACAATTACACCACCAGCCAAACTCAGATACCAAAAACTGACTGGAATCAAACTTTTCTGATGTCGTTCACTGTGTATCCATTGCACAATAAAGCGCATCATAAACAGACACTGGCCTAGCAGGCCGATTACCAGCCATAGCACATCGGCATTGCTCATACCGTGAATATAATTTAGTAAAGATTCTAAGATATGCGCTAGAAAAAAACCGACACCTTGTTCCACAATTATTCCTCTTTGGCTTTAGGTAATTTTGCACGGCGCTGCAACCAAGCTACACCGAACAAATCCACTATCCCAACAATAAGTCTATCTATGGTTCCATAATTGGATTTACCATGTTCGCGATTGCGATGCTGCACATGGACTGAAACAATTTTTCCGCCACGACGTTTAATGAGGGCTGGTAAAAATCGATGCATATGATCGAAATAAGGTAAATCTAAAAACGCCTCGCGCTGAAATAATTTAAGCCCACAACCTGTATCGGGGGTGTCATCGCGTAACATTGCGGAACGTACGGTATTGGCGATTACTGAGGATATGCGCTTGATAAAGGTATCACGACGACTTAGCCGACGATTGCCACCTACCAATTCCACGCCCTCTGATACAGCGTCAATCAATTTGGGAATATCTGCAGGGTTATTCTGTCCATCACCATCTAAAGTTGCCACCCAGTCATAGCGAGCGAACTTCACCCCTGTGCGCACTGCCGTACTTTGTCCACAGCTTTGTTGATGACTAATCACGCGCAGTTGCTTATATTTCTTCTGCAACTGTTTCAATGTGCTTAATGTAGCGTCAGTGCTGCCATCATTCACATAAATAATTTCATGTTTCACTTTGCTAAGTGCGGCGTCAATTTCAGCAATCAAGCTGGCCACGTTATCCTGCTCATTTTTAACTGGCACAACCACACTAATTTCTTGGGGGCGATATTTACTCATCGTTTTATCATCATGTTTAGTTAATTAATTCACCTAAATCTGCCATTACTTCAATCTGATGTTCTTGGCAGAAAGCTTGCCAGTCTTCTACATCGGTCCATGCATGTAAAAAAACAAAATCTAATTGTGCCGCATGCGCACTAAAATAATCATAGTGGCTATCGCCAATAAATAGAGCCGGCTTTACCAAACAACCGTTAGCAATCTCTCTTGAGAGTATCGCCTGCTTATTATCAGGACTACCAAAAATCCCTGCATCAAAATATTTCTGCAAATCACGAAGTTGCATGACATCGCGCAACTCTTGTTGATCTCCACCAGAAATCATCATCCATTTTGCATTTGTGCTTGCTTGTCGCAATGCTGCCAAATGCGGAGAAACCTGACAGTGCTTTAATTTCTCTCTTACTAGTTGAGTGAAACCATCTAATAAACACTGCATCTTCTCTTGCGTGATTGGCGTCTGCATAATTTCACGCAAAAAATATTCAAACTTTGGGTATCGTGAAATCCCACCCAATCGTATATGGTGTTGAACCAGTTGCTCAGCTTGTTCAGGGTTAGCACCAAACTGCAAAGCTATTTCACGATAAGCATCAATTTTGGCGAAGTTGGAATGCAAAACCACACCATCACAATCAAACACTATGGTCTGATAGCTGGCTATAGATTTCATACCAAGCGATCCATTCTATATTTCACAAAATTTACTCTGTTGCTGACATTGCACCATAACAAAAAAGGCTTTGTTTCACCAAAGCCTTTTTCAGTTACTGCTTCATTAAGCAGCAGCCTTAATCGCACTTGCTTCTTTTGCCAGTTTAGTAATATGGGCCCAGTCGCCTTTTGCAACGGCATCCGCTGGAGTTAACCAAGTGCCACCGCAAACCACCACATTAGGCAAAGCTAAAAATTGTGGGGCGGACTCAACTGTTACTCCACCCGTCGGGCAGAATTTCACATCCGCGAAAGGACCTGCAAACCCCTTGAGCAGATTGATACCGCCAACCGCTACTGCTGGGAACAGCTTCAAGAAATAATAATCGTCGGCATTCGCTTGCATAATTTCTGAACCAGTAGAAACACCCGGCAACAAAGGTAAACCAATTTTTCTAGCATGCTGACCTAATTCATGTGTGTAGCCTGGACTCACAGCAAAGCTACAGCCTGCATCTTTGGATGCTTGTGCATCTTGCAAAGTACGCACAGTGCCAGAGCCCAAGATCGCATCAGGCACTGCCTTGGCGATGGCTTCTATGCCCTTGAGAGCGCATGAAGTGCGCAATGTAACCTCTAATACACGGATACCACCCTCTAACAATGCTTCTGCCATAGGAACGGCATCTTCCACACGGTTAATCACGATGACAGGAATGACAGGGCCATGATTGGCTAAATCTAATGTATTCATTAAAACTTTCTTTTATTCAAATTAACAAAATCTTTATCGTCTTGCAGTTTGTTTTATAACCAAGTGCAAGCACCTTCTTCTGCTGAGAGTACGTTTTTACGCATACCACCAAACAATTCGCGACCCATATCATGAGCATTGCTAAAGCGTTTAGCATCATCCAACTCTTCCACTTCACGCGCTTTCCAAACATCCTCATCCACTAGAGCATTCAGGGTTCCAGCAACCACGTTCAATCGAATCAAATCACCGGTACGAATCTTGGCAATTGCGCCACCCGCAGAAGCCTCGGGGGATAGATGAATCGCAGCTGGCACCTTACCTGATGCACCACTCATACGACCATCAGTAACAATCGCTACTTTAAAGCCCTTTTCTTGCAACACGGATAATGGTGGAGTCAACTTATGTAACTCAGGCATGCCGTTGGCTTTTGGACCTTGGAAACGCACTACAGCCACAAAATCTTTTTCCAGCTCGCCACGTTTAAACGCCTCTAACAACTCCTCTTGCGCATCAAACACGATGGCGGGTGCTTCAATAATGTAGCGATCTTCAGGAACTGCAGAGCTCTTGATAATCGATCTGCCCAGATTGCCCTGTAATAGACGCAAACCACCAGAGGCGCTAAATGGCTTGGACGCTTTGCGCACGATAGTTTCATCTGGACTTTCCTCTGGTAACTCGGTCCAGGTTAGTTTGACACCATCAGTGCTAGGCTTTTTACAGAAATCACGCAAGCCACCAATCACCACACTTTGCACATCCTCGTGCATAAAGCCACCCTCAATCAATTCGCGAATGATAAATGCTGGACCACCCGCATCTTGGAATTGGTTCACATCCGCTTTGCCGTTTGGATACACACGAGCTAGTAATGGGACTGCTTGAGATAGCTTATTGAAATCTGCCCAATCGATAATGATACCGGCCGCACGAGCCACTGCTACCCAATGGATACAGTGGTTGGTACTGCCCCCGGTGGCCAATAAAGCCACCATGGCGTTCACAATCACTTTTTCATCCACCATTTTACCGATAGGCATATAGCGATTATTCAGAGTATTTTCTAATACCACACGAACTGATTCTCTCGTTAGGCAAGCACGTAAAGGATCATGCGGATGAACAAAGGCCGCGCCAGGAATATGCAAGCCCATAGCTTCAAGCAACATCTGATTGCTATTGGCCGTACCATAAAATGTACAAGTGCCAGGCCCATGATAGGCAGCTGATTCTGAATCCAGTAGCTCTTTTCGTCCTACCAAACCTTGCGCGTACTTTTCACGCACTTTGGATTTTTCTGTGTTGTCTAGTCCAGTACTCATAGGACCTGCAGGAACGAATACACAGGGCAAATGACCGAAGTGTAAGGCGCCAATCAACAAGCCAGGCACGATTTTATCGCAGACGCCCAGCAACAAGGCCGCATCAAACACATCATGTGACAAAGCAACTGCTGTGGACATAGCAATCACATCACGAGAGAAAAGGCTAAGCTCCATACCAGGCTCACCTTGAGTGATGCCATCACACATGGCGGGAACACCTCCTGCTACTTGTGCCGTAGCACCGAACTTATAAGCCTCGGCACGAATGATGTCAGGAAAAGCCGCATAAGGCTGATGTGCGGACAACATGTCGTTATATGCAGTCACAATCCCGATATTGGGGGATTTCTCTACCAACACCTTGAATTTATCTTCTTTAGGCATAGCAGCAAAAGCATGCGCCACATTGGCACATCCCATACGATCTGCGCCACGATTACGCTGTGACATTTTTTCTATGCGTTGCAGATAGGCGTATCGTGTAGGCGCACTGCGCTCTCTGATACGTTCGGTAACTTCACTCAGAATATGTTTCATGGCATCAACAATCTAAAATAAATAAAAAAAATCTTTCAATAGTCAATTATCCTGATTCAAACAGCTTAGGTCAAAAGGATAACGACCTTATTTTAACTAGGGAATTTAAACCTCACGTGCTACTTTGGTGACCAATATATCTTCCATAATCAGATACTCAAGGTCACACCCAAAAAACATATTCAACGCATCTGTAGGCGAGCACACCATAGGCTCACCACGACGGTTCAAAGAGGTATTGAGCACAACCGGCACGCCACGAAGCTTTTCTAGCTGTTGAATCAATGCGTAATAACGTGGATTAGTCGCTTGCGTCACAATTTGCGCACGTGCAGTGCCATCCTCATGCACTACTTCAGGAATCCGCGATTTCCAATGTTCCGCAACATCAAAGGTAAATGTCATATAGGGCGCAGGATGCTCTGTCTGCAAAATATCACTGGCGACAGTATCCAACATACTTGGGCAGAAAGGACGCCAGCGCTCTCTATATTTAATTTGCGCGTTAATACGGTCTGCCACACCAGGATGGGATGGGTCACCCAAAATGCTGCGGCAGCCTAGAGCACGTGGGCCGAATTCCATACGACCCTGCAACCATGCCAGAGGATGTCCTTGCGCCAATAGCTCGGCACCTGTTTTAGCGGCATCTTCTAAGCGCGTGAATACTGGCTTAGCGGGGTGTTGCTGACAAGCTTGTATGCACTGCTCGGTGGTATAACTTGGTCCCAAATAGGCATGTTGCATGGGCTGTATGGTTTCACCTGCCAAATGTGCGGCATAGGTGGCAGCACCCAGTGATGTACCGTTATCGCCAGAAGCAGGTTGCACAAAGAGTTCTTTCACATGCGGCATGGCAATAATGCGCTGGTTCAATTTCACATTCAGCGCCACACCACCCGCCATGGCAATACGTCCTGTCTCACGAATAATGTCGCCCAGATAATACTCAATCATCTCAAGCGCAATATCTTCCAACAGCGCCTGTACAGCCGCCGCGTAGTGTATATAGGGATTATCTATCTCATCGCCGTTGCGCTTTGGTCCCAGCCACTTGATCAGTTCAGGGGTAAAGTAAAAACCCTTACCGTTCTCTTTGTAACGGCGCAATCCCACCACATTGACCAACTTGGTATTGATTTTGAGTTCACCGTCCTCAAATCGGGCCAAACGACTTAAATCAAACTTCTTGGCATCACCATAAGGCGCCATGCCCATGACTTTGAATTCGCCATCCAGCATCTCAAACCCAAGATATTCAGTAATAGCACCATACATCCCGCCAAGTGAATCAGGGTCATAAAATTCTTTGATTTTATGTATCTTGCCATTTTCGCCGTAGCCGAAAAATGTGGTGGCGTATTCGCCTTTACCATCTATCCCGACAATCGCAGTTTTTTCTCTAAAGCCGCTCAAATGATATGCACTGGAAGCGTGTGCTAAATGATGTTCTACCGGAACAAATTGTGCCTTGCTTAGACCAAGGTCTTGCATCAATTGTAGGGATTTATCTCGATTGCGACGGAAACGACGGTTGCCATTAAATAGCGCATCTAGTGCGCGATCAGGCGCATACCAGTGACGTTTGGCATAGTGCCACCGCGCTGCTGTACTTAATGGAATTTCCGCATAAGGAAAAGCGACGATATCTATTTGCTCAGGGCTCACGCCTGCTTGTTGCATACAGAATTTGGCAGCTTCATAGGGAAAGCGATTTTTGGCGTGTTTATCTCGAATAAAACGCTCTTCTTCCGCTGCCGCGATAAGCTTTCCATCGACCAGAATTGCGGCCGAAGCATCATGCCCAAGGGCACCGGACAAACCTAGTACTATCATCAAGAGTCTCTAACGCAATATGTAGTTTTATTGTAGACCAGCCATTCGTAGCACTGGGTCATTCCCATAACGCTTTGCAAAAGCTGAAAGCATGACATTATACAGGGTGTCATCCGCTTTCCAATTTGCAAATAGTCTTTTCAAGTCACGAATATGTGCTTGCGAAGCTCGTTTTTCGCTCCAATGCTGCTGCATACTATCCAAATCGAGTATCCACCAACAGTGCTGATCATATTTAAAATTATCCGACTTACAGTCCCCATGGGAAATACCAATCAAGTGCATGCGGTAGAACAGCTCTGCCAAAGCCTCTGCGGCTTGCTTGAGCTGAGTTTTATTCATATGTTGTGGCAAATCTTTTAAACTTAGCCCAGGTACAAATCGGGAAATAAAATAGGATTGCAATTGCCAACCAAAAATACGCTTTTCTATCAATGCTAAAGGTTGACCAGTGGGGATTCCTAACAAATTTAATCTGTGTGCATTTCCCCAAGAAAGAGACGCTCTGGAGGCGCGTAGGCCACGACTCAACCCATGCCAGATATTTTTGATGTTATAACGCTTGATTACAATTGATTGCTGGTTAACTTGGTATCGCACTACTGAGCAGGTATTTCCTCGTTTGAGATAGTCTGATTGCTGGAATGCTCTTGAGATGCTGTCAATTAATTTCTCAGCCTGTGTGTAAATATTTTTTGATAATCTCAGTAGATACGGCGCTATTTTCTGCACTTTTACGTCGCTGCAGTCACGAAATACTTTTTTATCCGCATATTGCGACAACATCTCAAGCCTAGCACTTCGCATCATATCCCTGAAATTCTGAATTTGCGGCTCAGTAAATGGCTGCCATGCTCTGGCTTTTGCATAGCTTTGCAAATACTCAGGCAATTGATTGTTCACTTCCAGCACATCAAACTTGCACAACAAAGTAGCTAAATTCAGCATGCTTTGCGCATATGTAAGTTTGCGAAAAACTCGCACAGCGTCTCCATCTAGGCAATAGATCTTTACTTGGTTGCGATGCTTTTGTATCAAAAAGTTATTGGGATGCATATCTTTTTGAATCAAGCCTGCATGGTGATGTTTTGCTAATGTAGCAGAGAGTTGCTTAAGTAAATTAGAGCGAGCCTGCAGAGAGTGGCTTGAATAATATTCCATCACACTGTTTGCTTGCTTGACTGCTTCAAAGACCAAGATCCACGATTGATAACGAGAGGAGTACTCTTGATAATGGAGATGCGGCGTCAATACTCCAGCCTGTTGAAATGATCGCACACCTGCCAAATCTCTCTCAGCATAACGCTGAGCGGACGGACCAAGAAAAGCTTTAATAAAAACCTCTCGGCCATCCATCCATCCATGCATCACCACACGACGATTAGGGAGTTTTCTCACTACGTCGTTCACTTGCAAAGTGCCACTATGCAGTTCTAACTCAAAGCGGGTTTGATGCCCATTAGATGCCTCCAATAAAGGATTCTGCGATACTGTCATTTTTCTAATCGCCATACAGCCCAACTCCCACTATGCAATTCAACCGAGGATTTCACTCCAGGGAACTGAGCACTATTTTTGGTCAACATCCAAAGGGGGTTACCTGGGGTTATCAAAGTATCCAATTGCGCAGGTGATATTTCCTTAATGATGTCACCCGCATAAAAAGATATGGCGCCATTACCCGGCTTAAATTGAAACATCGGCCGCAATTGCTTTGATTGTTGCGCTAACACTTTGATGTCTTGCTTATCCTCAGTTTTGAGGAAATATTGTTCAGCCAACAAATAAATTGTGCTCGCTGACAATGCCCATATCAAAGCGACATTCAGCAATAAGTAGTTTCGCATGCTTTGCGCCTGCCACCGCATAGCGCAGAAAGGTAACGCGAAAAATACCCCCAATACCAACAAAGAAAGATTCGGCTGATGTTTCCAAATGATATTAATCACCAGTCCAGTAACTGCCATTAACAAAACAATGCCTAGAAATCTGTGTGCTCGCTGCAAAAACTCTCCAGCATGAACGAAGTAATAAGCCAACAAAATAGATATTGGAGGTAACAGTAAAAGTGCATATTGGATTTGCTTATTCACGGTGATACTCAGCAGGACCAACACAACCATCAACCAAATCGCTGCTAAACGTATGAGCGCGTGCTCAGGTCGTTGACGCCAGAAGAACCAAGCTGCAGGGAATAATAAAATACCCCAGGGGCTAAAAAATTCGACCGCGTGTAGCAAATACCAGTACCAAGGTTGTATGTGCGTGCCGCTGACAAAAGTCTCATCCAATTGTTTAGTGAAAAACTGATTGGCAATATCAGGCATAGACCACATGATCCATAAATACCAAGCAAATCCACTCACTAAAAACAAACTCCAAGCGACTCCATCAAGCAGTATGGTTTTAGCGTGAAATAGACGTCTATGCCAACCCCATAAGATGGCAGTCAGCAATGGAATGGCAAGGCCAGCAGGCCCTTTGCTTAGGAAGGCCAAGCCCATGCAAAGCATCATTACCCTTCCCCATCTTTTAGCTTGCTGGGTGCTTTGCGCCTGCGACATACACTCAAAAGCTATCAAACTCGAAGTAATAAAGAAAATTAAAGTAGCATCTGCTTCAGCACTACGAAAATATCGCATCCCAATAAAACTACTAACCATCACTAGCGCCGCAATCAAACCAGTCTCTTTATCCAATCTTTTTGCTAGCCAAATAAAAAGCAACGCTATCGTGGCTAAACCAAACAATAAAGAGGGTAATCGCAAGGCAAACTCATTGACACCAAACGCTTGAAACGATGCAGCAGTGGTCCAGTAGCTGAGCGGGGGCTTTTGTAAACGCAGTTCCCCATTAAAATGGGGCAGAAGCCATTGCTGACTGATGACCATTTCTCGGGCAGTCTCTGCTACCCTAGATTCCTGAATCTTATCTAGAGCCCGACTTGAATTACCAAAGCCAAAGGCAAAAATGGCAATTAACACTAGCAGTGATAATAATTTCGTCATACTCAGACGCATGAGTCTCCCTAACTGCACTAAAACACTTCTGCGGCAGTATTTACTTTATTCGCCATTATATCAGCCGATTAAGTAAGCTGGTTTTAGTCTCGCCTTATGTTTAAAATGCCTGAACTGCTATGCTTAAACTGATTTTAAAACCTCTCTCCCTACTTAGCCTCAGGCAATTACATGCTCTAGGCATGATATTTGGCAATCTGCTCTTTGTGATGGCACGATCAAGCCGCAGACAAATAAAAAACAACATACAGCAAAGCGGCCTTTATCCCAATGACAACACCTTAATGGCTTCGGTAAAACGCAATATGCAGGAAACTGGAAAAAGTCTTTTGGAGAGCTTTGCACTGTGGCAAAAACCGCAGTATGAACTATTGACTTGGGTGACCGATTGCCATGATTGGCACCTCGTTGAAAAAGCGCAACAGCAATCGCGAGGAATTATTTTTCTTACTCCGCATCAGGGCTGTTTCGAGATAACATCGATTTATTATGGTTCGCACTACCCTATTACAGTGCTATACCGTCCACCCAAATTGCGTTGGCTAAGCAGTTTCATAGAGGTTGGCAGAAAACAACCGGGGGTGAACTTGGCGCCGGCCAATCGCAAAGGTGTAAGACTTTTACTTGAAGCACTACAACGAGGTGAGGCCATAGGCATACTACCTGATCAAACCCCGACTAAAGCTGAGGGCGAATGGGCAGACTTTTTTGGCAAACCGGCTTACACCATGACCTTGGTATCCAAGCTGGCACGCAAAAGCAATGCACAAATCATCATGGCGTTTGGCGAACGTTTACCCGATAGCCAAGGATTTAAAATTCATTTACGAGCGCTGGATAGCGCTCAGGTCTCTACACCAGCATTGCTCAATCAAGCCATAGAGCAACAAATTCGTGAGTGCCCAAGCCAGTATTATTGGGCTTATGACCGATACAAAGCTTCACGCAAGGCGCTAAAGAAGTTAGGCATTTATAGTAAAAAAGCCGGTGATTAAGCGTCTAATCCCGACTTCTCTTGCGCCAAACGCTGTTGGAATTTTTTGGAGTGGAATTTTTGATAGAGCTTTTCGGCGCGAAGTTTAACCTGATGCCAAAATCCGTCCTCTAATCCAAAATGAGCCTCCAGCGCTGCATAATGTTGTCGGAACATGGTCCAATCTTGCTCGGTAAATTGCAAGTCCATCGCTGAGAAATATAACGCAGCCAAGTCTTTCACAGCCGCTCTTAGATTGGGCTTGGATAACATGCGACAGCGATGCAAATCGATCAAATGAAGCTTGGGTTTGGATGGTGAGGAGCCTGCCGCCAAGCAAAAATGACATAGATATAAATCCTGATGATACAGAGCGCGCTGATGCATGGTCGCACTAATTCGCGCCATCTCTTTGATGATGGCCTGCCGCTTGGCTTTAGTTTGTTGATGCGCAAACCACTCATCTAAAGAAGTCACCTCACCTAAATCCCGCGTAATCAAATAGGACTGTTGAGTCGCCGGATTACAGCCGCGCTGATCAAATTTCACCAGAGGCGTTGTCGCAATGCCTAGCGCGCTCAGTTTGCGTATGGCTCGCGCCTCTGTCGATGCGCCTATGACGGGCCATTTCAAACTGCATAGATTTTTGATAATTTCAGCCCAACCCACCCCTAGATGTAATTTAACAAAGTAGGACTGGCCTTGATGAGAGATTTGCATGGTTTTTCGCTTGGGCAGGTTGCGGAAGAAAGTCCCACGCAATTGCATAATCTGATCAAAACCCATGCCTGCAAACGGTGCAAATCGTCGGCTACGTTGTTGCGCCAAACGAATCAGAATATTGGCTTCTGCATGACCGTCATTGTCGCCCATCACCCGCTCGGCTAACTTTCTGCCTGCGCTGGAGAACTTAGCAAGATCAGCCGAAGTCATCATGCGCAACATGGCTTGATCTAAGTCAGCCTGTTGATAAGGGTAAGGTACTACAATCCCCGCCTTGGCGTCCGCCACATAGGTCGAGTAGCCGGTGGTAGCAGTGGTCAGCACTGGCAAACCACAGGCCATTGCCTCCAATATCACCAAACCTGTATTCTCTCGATGCGCAGGGTGGATATACACATCGGCGCCTTGCATCAGTTGCGGAATATCATTCCGCCCAGAAGAGATGATTAATTGTTCTGACACCCCATATTGTTTAGCCAACTTCAACATAGGCTCAGGCTTATCTTGTCCAATAGCGATTAATTTGGCACGCTGCCTCAACGCAACCGGAAGACTTGCCAGAGCTGGAATTGCTCTATCTAAGCCCTTCATAAAGAAACCCGACCCCACCAATAAAAATACAAAATCATCTGGTTTGAGCTGAAACTGTTCACGCAAATAGGCACGCATTTTTTGTTTATCTTGTAGGATAAAACGTTGCGCTGGCAGATACGGCGGAATGTAATGAAAGCGGGACTCAGGCGTCTGATACCACTTTTGGAAATTGGGTTTTTCTTGATTGGATAATAAAAGAATATCGGTATCACTATGCTCGGCAAAAATAGCCTGCTCACAGTCAGCGAACCAACGGTAGCGCGGTGTCAGTCGGTATAGCAAGGGACGTTGAGTAAAGGCGCGTTCTTTGAAACATGGATCTGCACCAAAATACACATCTAACCACTGTGCCCGATTAAATCCCAGCACCAAATCAAACGCAGTTTTACTATTCGCACGCTGCTCTATCAGGTTGTGCACCTTATCTAAAAAAACTTGATAGCGACGTATATTGGTAAGTCCCTGACTCGGTAAAACATGCACGACCATATTGCCCTGCGGTTTTTCTCCTTGCCAATCCAATGTAAAAATTTCCACGTAATGCCCTGCATCGGCAAGTCTTTGGGCGATGCGAAGCATATCGCGCTGCATACCGCCAAAGGGAAAATATTTAAAAATCAGAAAAGCGAAGCGCACTGGCTGAACACCTACGGTACAAATAAAGTGGCATTGTATGCGAAAATGCCGGCTATGCTTAAACTGCTAATCGTAAAAACATCCTCGATGGGCGATGTGATTCACAACCTCCCCATCATCAACGACATCCTGCGCCACTACCCAGATGCGCAAATCGATTGGGTGGTCGAGCAATCCTTTGCTGACATTGTCAAATTACATCCTCATGTTCATCAGGTTCTACCTGTCGCCCTGCGGCAATGGCGCAAAGCCCTGTTTAGCGGCTCCACTTGGCAAGCCATATGCGATAGTCGCAAAGCTATCTCCGCCAGCCAATACGATATTGTGTTGGACACTCAAGGCCTACTCAAAAGCGCCTGGATTAGCCATTGGGCTAAAGGAGTGAGGCACGGTTATGACAGTGCGTCTGCACGTGAACCTCTTGCCAGCTTGTTTTATCAACAACGCCATCAGGTGAGTAAAGCGCAACATGCGGTCGTTCGCAATCGTAGCCTAGCCGCGCTAGCGCTGGGCTACAGCATGCCCCCTGCGCAGGCTGACGCAGGCATCGCTGGCCGACAAGCCAACCATCAACTGAGTCAAACGGTCATAGCCCTACATGGCAGCAGTCGTGACAGCAAGTTATGGCCAACTGCACAATGGATAGCGCTTTGTAATGGGTTAGCAAATGATGGATTGCAAGTGCTATTGCCTTGGGCCAGCGCACAAGAGCAGCGACGCGCCCAACAAATTGCTCAATCATGCAGTAATGCAACCGTATTACCTGCCTGCAATTTGCATGAATTGGCACACATCATTGCTCAAGCCAAACTAGCTATCGGGGTAGATACAGGCTTGGCGCATTTGGCCGTAGCACTCAACATCCCCACCATCGGCATTTATACCGATACCGATCCTAACAAGACTGGGCTATACACCCCCGGCAATCCTAAGGTCGTCAACTTAGGTGGAATAGCGCTATCACCCTCAGTAAAAGAGGTATTACAGCAAGTAGAGCGACTTAGTCAGTAGCTCGCATCAAGTTTAGCTAGCCAACATTGATGGGCTAGTAAAAAATTTTCTATCAGCCCTTGAAATCCGCTTTTATGTCCCCACTGAACCTAAGAGTATTAATCAAGGCTAAGCAAATTAACACTATTGTTGAGGGATATCATGCAAGAAAACCAATCCGAAAACCAAGAAAATCTAGAACAAGCGGCAGATGCTGGCAGTGATACAGCGGCCACCCCCGAAGCACGCATTGCCGAATTAGAGGCACAACTGGCTGAGCAACAAGCCGCCGTGTTATATGCCAAGGCAGAAGGCGAGAATATACGCCGCCGTGCCATGGACGATATAGATAAGGCACGTAAATATGCACTTGAAAAATTTTCTGGTGAACTGTTAGCGGTCAAAGATAGCTTGGATGCTGCTTTGAACGTCGCCAACGCTACCGTAGAAAGTTACAAAGATGGTGTGGAATTGACCGTCAAGCAACTCAGCAGTGTATTTGAGAAATTTAATATTGCAGAAATCAATCCACTGGGTGACAAGTTTGACCCCAATCTGCATCAAGCGATTAGCGCCATTGAGGCAGAAGGTGAGCCCAATACAGTACTAAGCGTATTGCAAAAAGGCTACACCCTCAACGAACGTGTGCTACGACCAGCTTTGGTCACAGTGAGCAAAGCAAAATCATCCAGCTAGCGCTTGAAATTGGCAGATTCGTCTCCATACAGTGAACAAGCATCGATATTTAGTTTTTAAGAATTGGCAATTTAGAGATAAAGGAAGACAAGATTATGGGCAAAATTATTGGCATTGACTTAGGTACAACCAACTCCTGTGTAGCCGTGATGGAAGGTGGCAAACCACGTGTGATTGAAAACGCTGAAGGCACTCGCACCACACCTTCGATTATCGCCTACCAGGATGACGGCGAAATTTTGACTGGTGCACCTGCAAAACGTCAGGCAGTCACCAATCCTAAAAATACATTATTCGCGGTAAAGCGTTTAATCGGTCGCCGCTTTGATGAAAAAGAAGTGCAAAAAGACATCGATTTGATGCCTTATACCATTGCTAAAGCCGACAACGGTGATGCATGGGTAGAGGTATTAAATAAAAAAATGGCTCCACCACAAATCTCCGCAGAAGTACTTCGTAAGATGAAGAAAACTGCCGAAGACTATTTAGGTGAAGAAGTCACTGAAGCAGTGATTACTGTGCCAGCTTATTTCAATGACAGCCAACGCCAAGCGACTAAAGACGCTGGTCGTATCGCTGGTCTAGAAGTGAAACGTATTATTAACGAACCCACCGCTGCTGCTCTGGCCTTTGGCTTAGACAAGCAAGAAGGCGATCGCAAGATTGCCGTATATGACTTGGGCGGCGGTACTTTTGACGTTTCCATTATCGAAATTTCTAGTGTTGATGGTGAGCATCAATTTGAAGTGCTTTCTACCAATGGCGACACTTTCTTGGGTGGTGAAGACTTTGACAATCGTTTGATTGACTTCTTGGCGGACGAATTCAAGAAAGAGAATGGCATCGATTTGCGCACTGACTTGTTGGCAAAACAACGCCTCAAAGAAGCGGCAGAAAAAGCCAAAATCGAGTTGTCATCCTCACAGCAGACTGAGGTGAATCTGCCCTATATCACTGCTGACGCTTCTGGCCCGAAACACTTGGTAGTCAAGATTACCCGTGCCAAGTTTGAATCCATGGTGGAAGACTTAATTGAGCGCACCATTGAACCATGCCGTGTGGCATTGAAAGATGCTGGCTTAAGCACCAGTGACATCGGTGATGTGATTTTGGTTGGCGGTCAAACCCGCATGCCAAAAGTGCAGGAAAAAGTAAAAGAGATTTTCGGCAAAGAGCCTCGTAAAGATGTAAACCCTGACGAGGCAGTTGCTGTAGGCGCGGCGATTCAAGGCGGCGTATTACAAGGTGACGTGAAAGATGTATTGTTGCTAGATGTAACACCGCTTTCCTTGGGGATTGAAACCTTAGGTGGCGTGATGACTAAGCTGATTAAAAAGAACACCACGATTCCTACTAAGGCATCGCAAGTATTCTCTACCGCTGAGGATAACCAAAACGCTGTGACTATCCATGTGTTGCAGGGTGAGCGCGAGATGTCCAGTGGTAATAAGAGCTTGGGACAATTCAATTTGAGCGATATTCCTCCAGCCCCTCGTGGCATGCCACAAATTGAGGTGACGTTTGATATCGACGCCAACGGCATTTTGCATGTTTCCGCAAAAGATAAAGCCACTGGCAAAGAGAATAAAATCACCATCAAAGCAAACTCTGGTCTTTCTGAGGAAGAAATCAAGCGCATGGAAGAAGATGCTGCTGCGCATGCCGACGAAGATAAAAAGTTGCGCGAATTGGTCGACGCACGCAATCAAGCCGATGGTTTGATTCATAGCGTGAAAAAATCTCTGTCTGAGCATGGTGACAAGATTGATGCTGATGAAAAAGCCAAGATTGAAGCCGCCATCAAAGATCTTGAAGATGTACTAAAAGATGCAGACAAAGAAACTTTGGATACCAAGACCAATGCATTGATGGAAGCTTCGCAAAAATTAGGCGAAAAGATTTATGCCGAACAACAAGCGCAAGCGAATCCGGATGCTCAACCACAAGGCGAGAAAACGGTAGATGCCGAAGTGGTCGATGCGGAGTTTGAAGAAGTGAAGTCAGACAAATAATCTTGCCGCTGACATACCAAGCACACTGCGGCTTAGCTGTCAGTGTGCTTTGTCACTTAAGAAAGATACATTAAATCTGAGCAGTATTTGGGATTAACCCTGATTGAGAAATAACACACCATGGCAAAAAGAGATTACTACGAAGTGCTAGGACTAAATCGCGATGCCTCCGAGGAGGACATCAAGAAAGCTTATCGCAAGCTCGCGATGAAGTACCATCCTGACCGCAATCCAGACAATCCCAAAGCAGAAGAAAGCTTTAAAGAAGCCAAAGAAGCTTATGAAATTTTGTCTGATGGTCAAAAACGTGCGGCCTATGACCAATTTGGACATGCTGGGGTAGACCCCAGCGCTGGCGGAGGAGGCGGTGGTGCCGGCTTTGCTGATTTTGGTGAAGCCTTTGGCGATATCTTTGGAGATTTATTCGGTGGCGGCGGAAGACGCTCAAATGTGTATCGTGGTGCAGACTTACGCTACAACATGGAAATCTCACTAGAGGATGCAGCGCGAGGCACAGAAACCAAAATCCGCATTCCTGTGATGACTGGTTGCGAAACTTGTCATGGCTCAGGCGCTCGCCCAGGCACTAATCCAGTGACCTGTAGCACTTGCGGCGGTCATGGCCAAGTGCGTATGCAACAAGGATTCTTCTCAGTACAACAAACTTGTCCAAAATGTCATGGTAGCGGCAGGATGATTACCGACCCTTGTCCAACTTGTCATGGCGGCGGTCGCGTCAAACAGCACAAAACCTTGTCTGTCAAAATCCCTGCGGGGGTAGATAACGGTGATCGTATACGCTTACAAGGTGAAGGCGAGGCCGGTGTCAATGGCGGTCCAACTGGTGATTTGTATGTGGTTGTACAACTAAAACAGCATGCTATTTTTCAGCGTGAAGGCGCTAATCTACATTGTGAAATGCCGATTAGCTTTGCTACTGCGGCGCTGGGCGGGGAGATTGAAATCCCTACCTTAGATGGACATGCCAAAATGCGTATTCCAGAAGAAACCCAAACCGGCGCAGTATTCCGACTGCGCGGCAAAGGCATCAAACCATTACGTGGGCATAGCCCAGGTGATTTGATGGTGCATGTCGTGGTCGAAACGCCGGTAAAATTGACTGAACGCCAACGCGAACTGTTGCAAGAGTTTGCCGATATTAGCGAACAAGATTCTGGTAAGCACCATCCACGCTCTAAGGGCTGGCTGGATAAAGTCAGAGATTTTTTTGAGTAATAAAAAAGCCGCTCAATGCGGCTTTTTTATTCACTAAGCTTAAATAGCGGGCGTTAAATTAATAAGTCCCTTTTTGGATAAACTCTATCTTGTAGCCATCAGGGTCCTCGATAAAAGCAATCACGGTGCTACCATGCATCATCGGACCCGCCTCGCGAATCACCTTGCCTCCCGCTTGTTTAACTTGCTCACATGCTTGATAGGCGTCATCCACCTCAATGGCAATGTGTCCAAAGGCTTTACCCATCTCATAACTTTCAACACCATAGTTATAAGTCAGCTCCAGCACAGTATGATGTTTCTCATCACCATAGCCCACAAACGCTAGACTAAACTTTCCATCGGGAAAGTCATGCTCACGCAGCACCTTCATCCCTAACACTTGGGTATAAAACGCTTTCGAGCGCTCCATATCTCCAACACGTAACATGGTATGCAACATACGCATCATTCATTCCTTTTCTTAAGTTGACTGTTTAGCTGCCATCAAAGCAGCGTATTTGAGCTGCAACTGATCCTTACTCTCAACATAGTCGGGATTAAACGGAATACAGTTAATCGGGCATACAATCTGACATTGTGGCTTGTCGTAATGACCTACGCACTCGGTACACAAATGCGGGTCTATCACATAAATTTCAGGTCCCTGTGAAATAGCATCATTGGGACACTCTGGTTCACAGACGTCACAATTGATACATTCATCGGTAATCATTAAGGCCATACTGCACTCACACTTAAATCAAATAGTTTGGATTTTTTGCTGGATACAAGTCTTGATATAAGGCGATACGAATTGGGTCACATCTCCACCCAAGGAAGCCACCTCACGCACCAAGCTAGAGGAGATAAACATAAACTGCTCACAAGGCGTCAGAAAAATTGATTCGACTTGCGGAAACAACTTACGATTCATACCCGCTAATTGAAACTCATACTCAAAATCTGAAGCCGCACGCAAACCGCGAATCACTGCTTGCGCCCCTTCGGATTGGACAAAGTGCATCAGCAATCCATCAAACCCAACGACTTTTACATTGGGGCAGTCGCTTAATACGCTAGTCGCCATTTGTACGCGTTTATCCAACTCAAAAAATGGTTGTTTACCAGGATTTTTCGCCACCCCTACCACTACCTCATCAAAAAGCTTGGCTGCACGGCGCACGATATCTTCGTGCCCAAGCGTCATGGGGTCAAATGTACCAGGGTAGACTACCTTAAGAATTTTTTGCATCTTGCTCACCATTCCAGTCGGAATGGGCATTTTACCCACTAACGCGGTTTTAATAAATGATAGAAAACATGTCCTGCTCGCCCCTGCTTGATCAGTTCAAATTGAGCCGTATCTTGCAAGGCGACTTCAGCCTCAGCATACAACAGCCCATCAGGGCTCAGATGCGCAGCCAGCACAGGCAAGCATTTTTCCATCCATGCTTGATGATAGGGGGGGTCACAAAAAATGACATCGAAGGGCAGCTGATGACTGGCTAAAAACTGCAAGGCATCTGCTTGCACAATATGGGCATTGTCTGCCTGCAGTGCTTGTTGGTTGGCTTTGAGCGCTGCCACCACCTCGTGCTTGTTTTCCACTAACACCACTTCACGTGCACCACGTGACAAACTTTCAAAGCCCAATACGCCTGTTCCAGCGAATAAGTCCAAACAACGCAGGCCAGTCAAATCTTGCCCCAGCCAATTGAATAATGTCTGCCTCACTCTATCGGGCGTGGGGCGCAAGCCCTCCGCGTCGGGGAAGCGCAACAAACGACTGCGCCAAACCCCAGCGCTAATACGGACTGAGTTGTTGGCTGTAGATTTAATTATGGACTCTCCGCTCCCACCACCACGGTCACCATATTGGCAGGTTGAATGCGTCGTTGGAATGCTTGTTTAATTTGCGCGGTGGTCACTTGGTTAACTCGCTGATTGAAATCATCCAAATAGCTTAATGGTAATTGATAGAAACCAATTAAAGCCAGATATTCCAAAATTTTGCTATTGCTATCCAAACGCAATGGGAATCCTCCCGTAATGTTTTGTTTGGCCGCTTTCAGCTCGGCCTCATTCGGGCCATTATCAATAAACGCTTGCAATGTAGCTCGCACCAAGGTTAAGGCTTCATTAGCCTGCTCCTTTTTGGTTTGCAATCCCACTTGGAAAGGCCCCAACTCCGCCAGCGGCATGAAATAGCTATACACGCTATAAACCAAACCACGTTTTTCACGCACTTCTTCCGTCAAGCGCGAGACAAAACCGCCACCGCCCAAGATATAGTTGCCCACATACAGCGGGAAGTAGTCTTCATCGCCGCGCTTGATGCCGGGATAACCCAACAAAATATGTGCTTGTGTCGCTGGATGAGGAATACGCTTTTCTATCGGGGCAGTCGGATAGCTCACTTTAGGCAAGGCTGCTGGTGCCTCTGCTTGTGGTAAACCTGCCGCAAGACTATCGGCAATCTGTTCAGCTTCACTACGGCTGATATCGCCTATCATGGCAATCACTGCAGACTTAGCGCCATAGTACTGCTGATAAAATTGTTTCAAATCATTGGCTTGTATAGACTTTACGCTTTCCAGATCACCATCCTCATCTTTACCATAAGGGTGATTGCCATATAAGCCAGCATAAAAAGCTTTGTTGGATATGCTCTCTGGCTGCGTCATGGATTCCTGTATACCTGCAATCACGCGTGCCTTTTCGCGAGATAACACCGCAGCGGGGAAATCAGGTTGTTGCAGTATTTTGCGATAGATGTCCAAAGCCAAGCTACGTTCACGTTGATTACTTAGAGTACGCAAAGTGAAGCTAGACTGATCGGCATTCACTCCGCCGCCAAGAGTGGCGCCTATATCAGCCATTTTTTTGGCAATTTGCTCATCGCTCAAGCCACCTGCACCCAAGGTCATCATGAAGCGGGTTAAGCCTGCTACGCCAGTTTTATTATCTGCATCTCTAGCGCTACCGGCATGAAAACCTGTGCTGATGTCGAGTATGGGTAAATCATGATTTTCCACGAATAACACCTGAGCACCTTGTGCAGTTTTCCATTGCTGAATCTTTACGCCCGCTTGCGCTGTAGTAGCAAGCATGCTGGCGATGATGCCAAAACACAGGAGAGAGAGGGTTTTGCTGACCCATGAGAAAAGCTTAGTGAACATGAGGTTTTCCTTTTGGCTTGGTATCAGTAATCGGTTGAGGGTCGAGTACCGCCACCGTCATATTGTCTTTACGTAAATATTTTTGCGCCACTGCTTGCACTTGTTGTGCGGTAACCGCACCCAAGCGAGCTGGGTAATCTTTGAGCATTTTGTGGGAATAGCCTATGGTCTCCAAAGTGCCAATTTGCATGGCTTGATAGAACATAGAGTCACGTTGATATACATCTGCCGCAATCACTTGTGCTTTTACTCGCAACAACTCTTCTTCCGTGATGCCAGACTGCTGTATGCTTTCCAGTTCCTGCCAAATAGCCTGCTCAAGCTCTGCCACCGTCTTGCCTTCAGATGGTGTACCGTCCAAAACAAACAGACTTTGTTTGCCTCTTTGCAACATATCAAACCCTGCATCTGCATCAATCGCGATTTGTTTCTCACGCACCAGGTGCTGGTTCAGTCGCGCTGACGCATTGCCACTGAGGACTGCAGCCAAAATTTCCAATGCGTAGGCATCTTCCTGTGGGCTATCACTCAAGATAGGTGGCACATGAAACCCCATCATCATGTAGGGCAACTTGGCTTGTGCTTTGACCGTGATACGACGTTCACCTATTTGCGTAGGCTCTTGTTGCGGCTTTCTTGCAGGCAAAACATGCGGCTTGAGCGGGCCGAAATATTGTTGTGCAAGTTTGTACACCTCATCTGCCTGAACATCGCCAACCACAACCACTGTGGCGTTGTTTGGGGCATACCAATTTTTATACCATTCGCGCGCATCCGCTGCCGTCATATTCTCTAGGTCATTCATCCACCCCACGATAGGTCGCCCGTAGGGATGGGCTTGGTAGGCAGTGATATGAAACTGCTCACGTACTTTAGACTGTGGTTTGTCTTCAGTACGCCAGCGACGCTCTTCCATCACCACCTTTATTTCCTTAGCAAATTCCTCATCACTGAAATTTAAGTTGGCCATACGGTCAGCTTCCAATCTAAAGGATAGCGGTAATTGCGATTTTTCTAATTGCTGAAAGTAGGTAGTGTAATCCTGTGAGGTGAAGGCATTTTCTCGGCCACCCGCAGCAGCTACCAAGCGAGAGAACTGACCGGCCGGAACTTTATTAGTGCCTTTAAACATCATGTGCTCAAGCACATGAGCCACACCGGTTTTGCCATTCACTTCATCTAAGCTACCAGCGCGATACCAAACCTGTGAGACGACCACAGGCGCGCGGTGATCTTCTTGCACAATTAGCTTAAGGCCGTTACTGAGTACATATTCTTTGCTATCTGCCCAGGCCGAACTCGCGAGCAAATGCAGTACACACCATACAAAAAGGATTTTTTTCAATCTATTGATCTCCAGAAAGGCTGCACATAATAGCCAAGCCATACAAATTTGAATACAGGCATCTGACCTTAATATAAGCTGGGAAGTTCTAACTTAAAATGAAGTTATAATAGACCTCTATATATCAAATTATTATTTAGATATAGAAATTAAGTATTTTTAATTATTATGAAACCCCTTTATATTGCATTCCGTTCTGAAATTGCCCTGATAAAGGATTTTAAATTGAAACCAACCAGCGAAGTGTTAGCACCAGCAGTGCTCAAGGAATTGCTTGAAGCAATCCAATCTTTGCGCTTTGGCTCAATTGAAATCACTGTACATGAGGGCAATGTCACGCAAATTGAGAAGCGTGAAAAACTCAGATTTAACAATGCAAAGTCTACTGTATCAAACAGCGGCAAAGTAAAAGATGATTAGGTCGAATCTACCTAAGAAGAAGATGATTCGACAGGAGAATATGATGAAAAAAATATCACCCAAAAAAGTCAGCCATCCATTGCTGCTTGCTACCCTGGGATTTGCTTTGGGGACTTTAATCAATAGCACATCAGTATTGGCTGATGAAGCAGCGAGTGGCCCAAGCCAAACTGAACTGGAAAAAATTAATGCCCGCAAAGCTGAAGTTGCTGCTGAAATTCGTGCTGCCGAAATTGCCAAAAATGGTTTTTACGTAGAAAGAAAAAGCTATGGCACTGGCAAGGAAACAGACCCTCCTCGCTATGTTAAACAAGCCAATAAAACATGGTTAAAAGATTACGATGCTTTCGCCGATGTCAATTGGCTAGATATTGGTTTGGAATATCGCGCACGCTTTGAGCATCGAGATCGAGATTTTAGACGTGCCCAAGAAAACTTGGATGAGCCATTATTGCTTAGAACAAGAACTTTCCTTGGCGTTAAAGAAATTTTCGACCCTTTGCGATTTGCCATCGAACTTCAAGACTCGCGCCGAAACATGTCAGATTATCCTCGGGAGTCAGATACTCGGGACGTGAACTATTTGCATGTCTTGCAGGGCTATCTTGAGTTGAATTTTAAAGAAACTGTTCTAGGTAAAGATTCATTAGGAAACGATAGACCAATTTGGGTCAGAGCGGGTCGACATGCTTGGGAAGCAGGCGATCGAAGATTGATTGCCCGTAATGAATGGCGAAATACCACCAATAACTTCTCTGGTTTGCGTGCCAATATTGGTGATAAGAAAAATGATTGGCAATTAGAGCTTTTTGCAGTGAATCCTATTCAAAGATTCGCCAAAGATAATGATGCCATTAACAAGTCACAAGACTTTTATGGTGCAATTTTTAATTATCGTGGATGGTCAAATGTGGTCACTCTAGAGCCTTTTTATTTCTTGTTAAAGCAAGATGGCGATAAAGTGAAATATGACAACGATGGAATACCAGCCTCGGCAAGTCAAAAAATAGATAGAGAGATTCACACTGCAGGTCTTAGGGCTTACGGAGTTATTCCAAATACACAATTCGACTTTGATGGCAGTTATAACAAACAGTGGGGGAAGGTTGAACGCCTAAATGGAAGTTCATATGATGAGGTTGATCATGATGCACATGCCTATAACTTTGAGTTAGGTTATAGCTTTAAGCACCCTTGGAAACCCCGTTTGAGTGCTTTTTATGGCCTCGCAACGGGTGATCGCAGAACTCCAACAGGATCCGATACTACGAGTATGGAGCGTTTTGACCGTCTGTTTGGTTTTGCCCGCCCTTGGTCAAACGATGACTATATCCAAATGGAAAATATCCGTACGCCAAAAGTACGCCTTGAATTCGATCCTAAAATCAGTTTTTTGGATAACGTCAAAGTTGATACTGGCTTTAGCTGGTACCGTTTAGACAGCGCATCCGACCAGTGGAATGCTGGAGCAAAATTGTCTGACAGAACAGGTAATAGTGGACGTGATTTAGGCAAAGAATTTGACTTACGTGTTCGCTTCCCCATCAATCAGTATGCTTCTCTGAATATTGGTTATGCATACTTTTGGGCAGGAGATTTTGTGACACAAGCAGCAAAGATACCTTCGAATAAAAACGATCCAAACCGTTCTGATACATCAGAATTTTTCTACACTGAATTAACACTAGTAGGCTTTTAATAATTTTTAAGGATTAATACAATGAATTGGACTAAAAAAATACTTGCGATCGCATTGCTAGGAGCTAGCTTATCTCTCTCAGCGTTTGCAGCGGAAGTAACTTTACTCAACGTATCCTACGATCCAACGCGGGAGTTATATCAGGATTTTAATGTTGCGTTTGCAAAATACTGGCAAGCAAAAACTGGCGATACCGTTACTATCAAACAGTCGCATGGTGGATCTGGTAAACAAGCTCGTTCCGTGATTGATGGTTTGTCCGCTGATGTCGTCACACTTGCGCTTTCTTATGATATTGATGAAATCAGCGCCAAAGGAAGATTGATTCCTAAGGAATGGCAAAAACGATTACCGCATAATAGCTCGCCTTATACCTCGACCATCGTTTTCTTAGTCCGCAAGGGTAACCCTAAGAAAATTAAAGATTGGGATGATCTCGTTAAACCTGGTGTGTCAGTCATCACTCCTAATCCAAAAACATCTGGCGGAGCACGATGGAATTATTTGGCGGCTTGGGCGTATGCGCTAAAGCAAAACAATAATAGCGATGCAAAAGCTAAAGAGTTTTTGACTAAGCTATTCAAAAATGTGCCTGTATTAGATACCGGAGCGCGTGGTGCAACTACGACATTCGTCGAGCGCGGCATTGGTGATGTATTGCTGGCTTGGGAAAACGAAGCTTTCTTGGCGCAAAAAGAATTGGGTCCAGATAAATTTGAAATCGTGGTTCCTTCATTATCCATTTTGGCAGAACCACCTGTTACAGTCGTTGATAAAGTCGTTGATAAACGCAAAACACGAGCTGTAGCTACTGCATATCTTGAATATTTATATACCGAAGAAGGTCAAGAAATTGCAGCTAAAAATTACTATCGCCCAACATTGCAATCCGTAGCTGCAAAATATGAAAAGTTTTTCCCAAAGGTAAATCTAATTAAGGTTGACGATGTTTTTGGTGGTTGGCAAAAAGCGCAAAGAACGCACTTTGCTGATGGCGGTACCTTTGACGAAATCTATCAATAACAATATTTACTAGATTCAATTGCTAACCAATAGAATTGATTAAACCATTAAGTTAAGGGAGGAAAAATGAATTCAAATAAAAATAATGCCCCATTCAATTGGTCATTTTTCCTTTCAACCATACTCTTTTTGAGTTTTATACTTTTGCATGTCTATTACTAATTCCTTTTGATGATTGAAAGCCGCATTTTGTCGGCTTTTCAATTCAAGCTACATTTTTAGCATTTGATAGTTGTGTTTGTTCTAACTCTGCTTGTTCTCTCTCTAGGCGCATACGCTCATTGCTAGTGCGCATAATTTGTAGCTTTTCGTTAGTAGCAAAGCGCGAGAGTAAATCTCTTACCATCGGCTGGTAGCCTATTCCATGAGCTTTGGCGATAAATTTCAAATCTTTTAAAAGCTCGCTGGGTAAGCGAATTGAGATAAGCTGCAAATTCAGATGATTATCCAAATCTTGCTCTTGCTCATTGCTAGATCTTTTAACATATGCCTCATCAGCACCCAAAGTTTGATTTTCCCATGCTAAAAAATCTCTTTTTGTTGGGTCTTTTACGTTCATTTCCATCTCCATTTTTTGTTAAATTCATCATGCCATTTCGATCATGTTCCACATGCATATTTCTTATAAATATTGACTATTTCAGGGCTTGCATCATAAGCAGATTTGATAAAAATGGTTTCCCCGTCTTGCACAAAGATTACTTTTAATTTGCGTCTATGATTAGTCTCTGCCACAAACCACTGGGTTGGTGGATCAGTCTCATGCTGCTCGCGAGTATCTTGTAACAAACCTCCTATGCGGTTATTAAAACACTCGATGATTTCCTTCTCACTGACTGGTGGCTCTTTAGTCGCAAGCTTAGTCAAAATTTTTGTTGAAATCTTGATTGGCATAAACAACCTTTGAAATTATTGTTAGGTGATATTTATTTTTAGGATCCTAATTGTATATACATTAGAAATACATGTAAATAGCTATTTATTGAATATGGGAGAAATACACTTATTTTCATAGCAAAGTATGGTTGTAATTTATATTTATGCGAAATTGTTATAACGATATGAAAATATATTATTTTTTAGTTATACATTAGTTTGCTATCTTGGCGTTCCCTTAAGAATACTTAGTGAATTGAATTGGACGTCATGGCAAATAGAAACGCCCATAAAAATGTTCTTCCCGGATTTGGAATCTCTCTGGGGTACACCATTCTGTACCTCAGCCTCATTGTACTGATTCCCCTTTCTGCCACTTTTCTTAAAACTGCTAGCATGGATTGGCAGCAGTTTTGGCATACCGTCACCACTCCTCGGGTAGTCGCCTCCTATCGCCTCACTTTTGGTGCGGCATTGATTGGTGCCATCATAAATGCGGGGTTTGGCTTATTAACCGCATGGGTATTAACACGCTATCAATTCCCTGGCAAACGCCTGATTGATGCGCTGGTAGATTTGCCATTCGCGCTACCAACGGCTGTGGCTGGTATTGCGCTAACCGCCATCTATTCGACCAACGGCTGGGTGGGGAGTTTACTGGCGCCATATGGCATTAAAGTGGCCTTCACGCCACTAGGTGTGGTGGTTGCATTGACCTTTATCGGCCTGCCATTTGTCGTGCGTACCGTTCAACCGGTGCTTGAGGACCTTGAGCAAGAAGTCGAGGAGGCGGCCGCTAGTTTGGGAGCTTCACGCTGGCAGACGTTTAGAAAAATTATATCTCCAGCTATCTTCCCTGCTCTATTAACTGGTTTTTCTCTGGCCTTCGCCCGTGCTATCGGGGAATACGGCTCGGTGATTTTTATCGCAGGCAATATGCCGATGAAATCTGAAATTACCCCCTTATTGATAATTACCAAGTTAGAGCAGTTTGACTATGCAGGCGCGACTGCGATTGCGGTTGTGATGCTAGTCATTTCATTTGTGCTGTTACTCACCATCAATCTATTGCAATGGTGGGCCAATCAACGCAACAAAAATGGTGCTTAAGGACTAGCTATGCATATTTCAAAATCGGTGAATCAATACCAAAGCCGCACCCAGCAAAAACGTGCTTTGGCTGAACCAGCATGGGTAAGAAATCTGCTGATTTTAATTACCCTCGCCTTTTTAACCTTGTTTCTGTTTTTGCCTCTTGCTGCCGTCTTTAGCGAAGCCCTACGCAAGGGTTGGCAGGTTTATATATCAGCCATTGTGAATGAAGACGCTTTATCTGCAATGAAGCTAACTTTTATCGCAGCCGCGATTGCAGTTCCCCTCAATCTAGTTTTTGGTGTCGCTGCCGCTTGGGCCATTACGAAATTTAATTTCACCGGCAAAAGTATTTTAATTACGCTGATTGATTTGCCTTTTGCTGTTTCCCCTGTAATTGCCGGTTTGATTTATGTGTTGATGTTTGGCCTACAAGGTTGGTTTGGCGAATGGCTGTTAGACCACGACATCAAAATCATTTTTGCCATCCCAGGTATCGTGCTTGCCACTATTTTTGTCACCTTCCCGTTTGTGGCACGTGAGCTGATTCCACTGATGCAAGCGCAGGGTAAAGAAGAGGAAGAGGCTGGATTAGTCTTAGGTGCGTCAGGTTGGCAAATCTTTTGGCGTATCACCTTACCGAATATTAAATGGGGATTGTTGTATGGCGTTATTTTGACCAATGCCCGCGCCATGGGTGAGTTCGGTGCTGTGTCGGTTGTGTCGGGTCATATCCGCGGCTTAACCAATACTATGCCATTACATGTAGAGATTCTATATAACGAGTATAACTATGCCGCCGCCTTTGCTGTGGCCTCTGTGCTGGCTTTGCTCGCCCTATTAACCCTAGTTTTTAAAACACTGATTGAGTGGCAGACAGCGCGCGCCAACCAATCCGCCCAAATTCAAGAGTGAGGTATGCATGAGTATTTCTATTCAACAGGTAAGAAAAAATTTTGGTAATTTCAGCGCCCTGAATGATGTCAGCTTGGATATTCCTTCTGGTGAATTAGTGGCGCTATTAGGTCCATCAGGTTGCGGCAAAACGACCTTACTCAGAATTATCGCTGGACTAGAGACCCCGGATAGCGGCAGCATACATTTTCATGGCAAGGACACGACCCATGAGGACGTGCGCGAGCGTCAAGTGGGTTTTGTATTCCAACACTACGCCTTATTCCGCCATATGACAGTGTTTGAAAACGTTGCTTTCGGTTTGCGTGTGCGACCAAAACAAACGCGTCCATCTGATGCTGAGATACGCAGTCGAGTGCAAGAGTTGCTTCAACTGGTACAACTGGATTGGTTGGCTGATCGCTATCCACCTCAATTATCAGGCGGGCAGCGCCAACGTATTGCTCTGGCTAGAGCCCTTGCAGTAGAGCCCAGAGTTTTGTTGCTAGACGAACCATTTGGAGCGCTTGATGCCAAGGTGCGTAAAGAGTTGCGTCGTTGGTTAAGACGTTTACATGATGAGTTACATGTTACAAGCGTGTTCGTGACCCACGATCAAGAAGAAGCGCTAGAAGTAGCAGACCGTATTGTGGTGATGAATAAAGGGAATATTGAACAAATAGGCACGCCAGAGGATGTCTATCAACACCCTGCCAACGCTTTCGTTTACCAATTCCTGGGCAATGTGAATCACTACCAAGTTCAGGTCAGTCAGGGAAAAGCGCAAATAGGTCATCAACTATTCAATGCTGAAAAAGGCGCACAAGATGGCTTAGCCACCGCCTTTATTCGTCCTCACGACATAGAAATCAGTAAGCCAACACGCGGTAATGTGCGAGGCAAACAAGATGCCGCATTCAAAGCAACTGTGAGTCATGTATTGCCCGTTGGGCCGTTGGTAAGAGTGGAGCTAAAAGTGTCGGATAACGACCGAATTTTGGAAGCAGAGCTCAGCCAAGAAAAATACCAAGCGCTGGCTATTAAACAAGATGACGAAGTATTGATTACACCGAAACGCGTGAGAATTTTTGCTGAACCAAGCTAACATCTAATGGATGTGCACTATTCAGCAAAAGTTTTAAAATCAGCGCCTAAGCTTTTTTGTTGAGGATGAGAAATGGCAAATTGGTTTGCAAATAATGCGGACTCTATTGGACGCACCCCACTAGTTAAACTGAATCGGATTGTGGATGGCGCCCAAGCTACCGTATTAGCAAAAATTGAAGGTCGCAATCCGGCCTATTCAGTGAAATGTCGTATCGGTGCCGCGATGATTTGGGATGCTGAAAAACGCGGTTTACTCGGCCCTGGCAAAGAAATAGTTGAGCCTACCAGTGGCAATACTGGCATTGCATTGGCTTTTGTTTGTGCTGCCAAGGGCATTCCCCTGACGCTCACCATGCCGGAAACCATGAGCTTGGAGAGACGTAAATTATTGGTGGCCTATGGCGCTAAATTAGTATTGACCGAAGGTGCCAAAGGCATGACCGGAGCGGTAGCCAAAGCGGAGGAAATTGCGGCCAGCGACCCACAAAAATATGTGCTGTTACAGCAGTTCAAAAATCCTGCTAATCCCGCTATCCATGAAAAGACTACTGGCCCTGAAATTTGGCAGGATACCGATGGCTTGGTAGATATATTTGTCGCCGGGGTCGGCACAGGGGGAACTATCACTGGCGTAGGGCGCTATCTCAAAGCGCAAACACAAGCAAAGGCCAAAATTATTGCCGTAGAACCCAGCGCCAGTCCTGTCTTATCGCAAAAACTAGCGGGGCAAGAACTCAAACCCGCTCCTCACAAAATCCAAGGGATAGGCGCAGGGTTTGTGCCCGATATTGTCGACTTTTCCGTGATTGACGCGATAGAGCAAGTCTCTAACGAAGAAGCCATACAAAACGCCTTGAGATTGGCCAGAGAAGAGGGAATTTTGGCGGGTATTTCCTGTGGAGCAGCAGTCACAGCTGCGCTACGTTATGCCCATCAAGCAGAGAATGCTGGCAAAACCATTGTGGTAGTGTTACCAGATTCTGGTGAGCGTTATCTCAGCTCCATCATGTTCGAGGGAATGTTCGACGCTCAAGGCCTGCCTATCTCCAGCTAAAACACCCTCGCTAAGCATGGCAAATGCCTCGGATTGCGGCTAAAATAGTGGCTTATTCCGAGGCTGTGTCATGTTCAATTTTTTCAAAAAAGATAAACCCGCTAAACCCGCTGAAGTCGCCACTGAACCAGTCGCGAGCGAGGAGGCCCAAGCCGTTGAGCAGGCTACTCCGATAGACAGCACTGCCTCTCATCACGAACAATCCTCAGCCACCGAAGCAAGCAAAAGCCAATTATCTTGGACAGAGCGTTTACGCAAAGGCTTATCACGCAGTCGTGAGCAACTCAGCAAACAGCTCAAAGGTATATTCAGTGGGGGCAAGATTGATGAGGATGTGTACGAAGAGCTAGAAACTATTTTGCTGACCTCGGATGTGGGGGTAAATGCCACAGTATCCCTGCTTGACGATATTCGTTCTAGAGTAAAACGTGATGCTTTAAGTGACACGAGCCAACTCAAAAATGCGCTTGAAGACGCCTTGTTGGATTTATTGCATCCCCTACAACAGCCCCTAAACACCAGCACCCATCACCCATTTGTGATTATGATGGCGGGTGTCAACGGAGCGGGCAAAACCACCACCATAGGTAAATTGGCCAATTTATTTCAAGCCCAAGGAAAATCAGTACTGATTGCCGCAGGCGACACTTTCCGTGCCGCTGCGCGCGAGCAATTACAGGCTTGGGGTGAGCGCAATCAAGTGCATGTGGTCGCCAGCGAAGGCGGTGATCCTGGTGCCGTGATTTTCGATGCCGTGCAATCCGCAAAATCAAAGGGAATAGATATTGTCTTGGCAGATACTGCCGGTCGCCTGCCCACGCAACTGAATTTGATGGAAGAGATTAAAAAGGTACAACGTGTGATTGATAAAGCCTTGCCCAGAGCGCCCCATGAAGTGCTGTTAGTGCTCGACGCAAATACTGGTCAAAATGCCGTGGCGCAAGTGCAAGCCTTCCATCAGGCGCTCAATGTCACCGGTTTGGTATTAACCAAATTGGATGGCACCGCCAAGGGTGGCGTGATTGCCGCAATCGCTAAACAACAACCCATCCCGATACGCTATATTGGAGTCGGTGAGCAGTTAGAGGATTTACGTCCGTTTCAAGCACAAGAATTTGTCGAGGCATTGATACATGATTAAGTTTGATCAAGTCAGTAAGCGCTACCCAGGCAATAGCACCACGCTCAGCAATATTTCATTTGAAATTGAGTCAGGAAAATTGGTATTTGTTACCGGGATTTCGGGCGCTGGTAAATCAACATTACTCAAATTGATTGCAGGATTAGAGCAACCGAGTGGCGGCACCGTGCTCATCAACAATCAAAATGTCAGCCATTTAAATGCCGCAGCTGTTCCATTTTTGCGTAGAAAATTTGGACTGGTTTTTCAAGATCATAAATTGCTCTATGACAGAAATTGTTATGAAAATGTCGCCTTGCCCTTGTATATCAACGGAGTGTCGGCAGATGAGGCTGCTAGCCGTATTCGTGCCGCTTTAGATAAAGTGGGGCTTTTGAACAAAGAAAAAGTCATGCCGATTACGATGTCAGGTGGGGAACAACAGCGTCTAGCCATTGCCAGAGCAATTGTCAGTCGTCCAGATTGTTTGATTGCGGACGAACCCACTGGGAATCTAGATGAAGGCTATGCCAATAATATTATGGATTTGTTTTATGACTTTCAGCGCGTAGGTGTCACGGTCATTATTGCCACCCATGAGATTCCTCAGTATTTGCCAGAGGACTTAAAAGCGCAAATGCAGATTTTGCATCTCAACCATGGAGAACTCGTTTTATGAAATCATGGGCCGACCAGCAAGTGCAAACAATTGCTTTGGTGACAGAGCGCATGTGGGATAAAAAACTATCCTCACTGCTGATTATGTTGGTGATAGGGATTGCACTATGCTTACCCGCTGCCATGTTTAGTGTGGTGCATCAAATTCAAACCGCCTTGGGCTCCACCGATCATAAGCCAGAAATCAGCCTGTACCTAAAGATGGACATCGATGAAGCCAGCAAACATGCGATTGAGCAACACCTGAAGCAGCATGGCGATATCGCTGAATTTCGCTTTGTCAGCAAAACCACGGCTTGGGAAAATATGAAAGAAGACAGCACTCAAAAAGAGGCTGCTGACGCCCTGAGCATCAATCCTCTGCCTGATGCATATTTTGTCGTGCCCAAGAAAGTTGACAGCGATCGTATCAAACAAATGCAAAAAGAGATGCAGAGCTGGCACGGGGTTGATGTTGCGCAATTAGATTCCAAGTGGCTAGAGCGTTTAGATACAATCTTAGAGTTAGCCAAAAACTTAAGCCATCTGTTAATGCTACTGTTTTCTGTTGCCCTGTTGGCCATCATCGGTAATACCATACGCTTGCAATTCCTCACGCAAAGAGAAGAGATAGAAGTGAGCAAACTGATAGGCGCGACTCATTGGTTTATTCGTCGTCCTTTCTTATACGCTGGCACACTTTATGGAGTAGGTGGCGCCATATTTGCCTATGTTTTATGGGTAGGCGCGATTGCCTTTTTTAATATTTCAATTACGGATATTGCCGACTTGTATGCGAGTCAGTTCCATTTGGCTCTTCCTGGTATCGGTGCATTATTCCTGCTGATATTCACTGGCGCAGGCCTCGGCTGGTTGGGGGCCTTCGCCTCAATCCAGCACTCCTTGGTCCATATCGAATAAGAATGAATGTTAGCTATCGTAACTCTCAACGTTACTGGCATATCCGCATAGATAGTATTTTTGCTAGGGCAATACTAGCGTCCTTGTTGTTGCATGCCCTGGTTATTTTTTTATTTCTTCCCAACATTAGACAGGCCCCTCTTGATCTCAATATACGCACATTGGATGTGCGTCTCGTTCCACTGCCAACTGCAAAATCTGCAATGCCTGAGGTGCCAAAATTAAAGCAGGAAGAAGCCATAGAGCAAGCAGTAAAACCTAAAAAAGAAAAAACACTGACGCCTGCAGTAAAAAAACTTATGACTAGCCCCAACAGTGAGGATCGTATTATTCCCATCACTCCTCATCCAGAAAAGCCTATGCTAGAAAAAACACCCATCAAAGAGACCCCCCAGGCAAATGATTTACTTGCTTATCTGAATGCGCGAAGACAACAGCGACAAGCTCAGGAGATGGCGGAGAAAAGTCCCAGCACAGATGCCAACATCCAAGACAGACTGGTACCAGAACAAAAAAGAGATGAAATTATTGCACGCAATCTTCAACAAGAAGGGACCAATGGTTTATTCCAAATCAGAGAAATTGTCGGTGATAGTGCACAATTCACCTTCCGCGGATGGCAACAAAATGGACGAAATACTCGCTTTGAGATTGTCACAGTGCTGGCAGGGCCGAATGAAACGATAGAGCGTGCTATCGTCAGAAAAATGATTGCAATTATTCGTGAGCACTACAGTGGTGATTTTAATTGGCAGTCACAGAAATATGGCCGCATCATTGTTTTATCTGCAAGACTGCAGGACAATCAAGCGCTAGAAGATTTTATGATTCAAGAGTTTTTTGCGATGTCGGGACGTTAATCAGCCAACTTTTTACGCTGATTTGAGCGCATCCACAATAATGCCAGCATAGAGATGATAGACGCCCCTGATAAATACCAGCCCACTGCAGCCACACTGTAACTGCTGGCCAACCAAGTCGCTACAAATGGCGCAAATGAGGCGCCCAAAATTCCGGCCATATTAAAAGATACACTGCAACCGGTGTAGCGCACTTGGGTAGGAAATAAACTTGCCAACATGGTGCTTAGGGGGCCATAAGTCATGCCCATGGCTGCCATCCCCAAACATAAGAATAACAACACCTGTAAAGCTTGCGCCGAGGCAAACAATCCTCCAAACCCCCACCCCATCAACAAGATCCACAACAAGGCAAGAAGCTGTATCAAGAATGCACCAAATTTATCCGTTAGCCATCCTGAAATTGGGATAAAGATGCCTAGTGCTAATGCCGACCAAAGCTCAAAACGCAGGAACTCTGCGCGGCTAAAGCCCATTTGGCTGGTGGCCCAACTGAGTGTAAATACGGTCATCAAATAAAACAATACAAAAGCGCTCAGCGCCAATAAAGTGCCGATACACAACTCAGAAAAATGAAATCTCAATGTATGCCAAACTGGGACTTTGACCGGCTGATGCTGCTGACGATATTTCAAATATTCAGGCGTCTCATGAATGTTCAGACGAATATACAAGCCCAATATCACCAAGAGCGAGCTTAAAATAAAGGGGATACGCCAACCATAGCTCATAAACTGGGCGTCTGTGAGTTGCTCGGAGAGAAGCAAAAAGATACCCCCAGATAAAATAAATCCGATGGGCGCTCCAAGTTGTGGAAACATGCCATACCAAGCGCGTCTATTTGGCGGAGCATTTTCTGTTGCAAGCAACACGGCCCCACCCCATTCACCCCCCAGCCCTAAGCCCTGGCCAAAGCGACACAGCACCAACAACATCGGGGCCCAAATCCCAATAGTGGCATAGCTGGGTAATAATCCTATGAGGACGGTGGAGAGCCCCATGGTCATCAAAGCCAGGACTAAAGTGACCTTACGTCCCACCCTATCACCAAAATGACCAAATACCGCTGAACCTAGGGGGCGAGCAAAGAAGGCGACCGCAAACGTCGCAAAGGACTGCATCAAGGCAGCTTGGGGATTTCCCTCTGGGAAAAACAACGCGGGGAACACCAACACAGCGGCATTGGCATAAATATAAAAGTCGAAGAATTCTATTCCCGTGCCTATCAAGCTGGCGAATAGAATTTTTGCTGTGGAGTTTTGAGTTTTATGAGTGGCGGTGACAGACATAATGACCTTCATTTTTTTGATAACAGAAGCTGTTTGGCAGTGTAACAATGAATCAGCCAAATTCATCATCCATCCTACAAAAACTTGGAACTTTATCCTTACTAGCACTCTCTTATGATGAGTGCTAAAATAACGCAATAAAGGAGGAAAACAAATATGACATACTCTTTGACATTACCTACGATTACCGCGGCTGACAGCCTTGATCACTACTTGCGTACGATCAAGAACATCCCTGTGCTTAGCGCAGAAGAAGAATTCGAATATGCACGCCGACTCAAAACCGAAAACGATTTAAACGCTGCCAAAGCCTTGATTATGTCGCATCTTCGCCTTGTGGCAAGCATTGCACGTGGCTATTCAGGCTATGGCCTTCCCCAAGCCGATCTAATTCAGGAAGGCAATATTGGCCTAATGAAAGCCGTCAAACGCTTTGACCCTGAACGCGGAGTGCGTTTGGTTTCATTTGCCATCCACTGGATTAAGGCAGAAATTCACGAATATATCGTGCGCAACTGGCGCATGGTAAAAATCGCAACCACCAAGGCTCAGCGCAAATTATTCTTCAACTTGCGTAGCCTGAAGCAAGGTCCTGGCGCATTGCAGCCTGATGAAGTGCAAATGATTGCGCAAGAGCTGAATGTAAAACCAGAAGAAGTGACAGAGATGGAAACCCGTATGTTTGGGCAGGAAATCTCTTTAGAAGGTCAACCCGATGAAAATGGCGAGGAAAGCTACAGCCCGATCGCATATTTGCAAGACGAGCATCCTGAACCTAGCCAACTATTAGCTGACTTGGAACAACAAGAAATGGAAACAACTGGCTTGGCAAACGCTTTAGCCAGCCTAGATGAGCGCAGCCGCCAAATCGTCCAAGCCCGTTGGCTAGACCAAGAAAATGCTGCTACTTTGCACGACTTGGCTGACCAGTATGGCGTATCTGCAGAACGTATTCGTCAGATTGAGCAAAAAGCCATGCAAAAAATTAAACTGGCTTTAACGGCCTAAACTTAAAGCAAAAAAAAAGCGGCTAAATAGCCGCTTTTTTTTATCTAAAACTGTGTCAAAGAGGGTGGTTTGATCAATGCAAGAAAATCACTGAGAGAACGCTCAGCCAAGACATCACAATCAATATCACCACCATCGTCAATGGAAAATTCTCAAAGGTAAAAAACTCTTTCATCATGCCCTCTCAAGTATTGCGCGCAAATTAAAGTAATAGTTTAAAACATAAGCCTAGGCAAGCTCAAGCAAAGTATTGCGCATGCCCAAACACTTTTCATCTTGCTAGATCATGAGTTCTGATCAGAGTCTTTGGATTGGTTAAAAGGGATTAAAGGATCGTCGTCGTCCATCAGAATGCGTTGCGCTGGTCCCTCTAAATCATCATATTGACCACTTTTGATGGCCCACAAGATACCGCCCGCAGCCAAGCCGACAAATACAATGGTCAGCCCTAATAAATACAACAAGGTCTCGATACCCAATCCATACTCCTTGTAGCAAGTTCACATGCTAATACATTCAGTCATGAGCAATTTGCGCTAAATCAAAACAATAGGGAATTTTATCACTGCCCAGCCCCTCCAACACTGGCTAAATAAAACACCTTTCAAGGTGCTTCTGCTATCATAACGCCTTTATTTTATTGACTTATATGAACGATAACACTTCCACCCCTCGCCCAGTCGATATCAAACTGCATCAAAAATCTCGCTTATTGGAAATCCATTTTGCAGATCAGTCCCACTGCATGTTGTCCTGCGAGTTTTTGCGCGTCTATTCCCCATCAGCCGAAGTAAGAGGTCACGGGGCTGGACAAGAGGTACTGCAAGTAGGAAAAGAAAATGTGAATATCGTTGGCATTGAGCCGGTGGGGCAATATGCCATTAAGCTCATCTTTGATGATGGGCACGACACTGGCTTATATTCATGGGATTATCTTTATGAGCTGGCAAAACATTATGAGAGCATGTGGATGGACTATATCGCCCGTTTAGAAGCCGCTGGTTACCAGCGTCAAATGCAGTGAGCACAACGATGAGTGAAGACAAACAAACCCATTTTGGATTCCAAACCGTCAAGGAGCAGGAGAAAGCCAAAAAAGTTGGCGAAGTATTTCATTCTGTCGCGCAACAATATGACGTGATGAATGATCTGATGTCACTGGGCATGCACAGACTGTGGAAGCGCTTTGCAGTGCAAGTAAGCGGAGTCAAAACTGGCGACCGTGTATTGGATATTGCTGGCGGTAGCGGCGATTTGACTCGTTTATTTAGTAAGGCGGTCGGGACTCAGGGTGAGGTAGTGTTAACTGACATCAATGCCTCGATGTTAGAAGTTGGTCGTAATCGCTTATTAGATGAAGGCATCGTCGTGCCTGCCTTGCAATGTGATGCAGAGAAACTGCCTTTTGCTGATGCGAGTTTTGATTGCGTGATTGTCGCCTTCGGTCTGCGTAATATGACGCATAAAGATCTGGCCTTGGCGGAAATGCAACGCGTCTTAAAAGTGGGCGGACGATTGCTCGTACTAGAGTTTTCCCAAGTATGGAAACCACTTCAGCCAGTGTACGATGCCTATTCATTCAAGCTCATCCCCTTGATAGGCAAACTAGTCGCCAAAGATGCGGACAGTTATCAATACTTGGCGGAATCCATTCGCATGCATCCTGACCAAGAGACCCTCAAGCAAATGATGCAAAGCGCAGGCTTTGCCAAGGTGGAATATTACAATTTGGCCGCCGGCGTCGTGGCTTTGCATAAAGGCTGGAAGATTTAAGCCTGAATAGATCAAAACAGACACGATGCTAAAACCACTTTTCAATCAATTCTTGCAACATCTGATGGCACAAAACGCTTGGGCCGCTGATGCACTAATGCCTTATGCAGGCAAACATATCGCGATAAAAGTATTATTGCTGGAGGCACATTTACTCATTCAGGAAAATGGCCATCTAAGTATCGCCCCAGACTCATCAGCCGCAGATGCCTCTATTAACATGAATCCCAGCACCATCATACGCATGATGTCTGGCGACCACAGCGCCAGTCATTTAGTCAAGATTGACGGGGACAGCGAACTGGCCATGCGCGTGAGCCAAATCCTGAGTGATATGCGTTGGGATGTCGAGCAAGACTTAAGTCTAGCCATTGGTGACATCCCCGCTCACCAACTGGGTCGCATGCACCGTGCTGCCAGCCAATATGGCAAACAACAAATCAAAAATGTGGCGGAAATGCTGGTGGAATATTGGCAGGAAGAGCAACCTCTGCTCGCCAAACCACGCCATGTCGCTCAATTTATCAGTGAGGTTGACCGTTTGCGCGAAGACAGTGCCCGATTAGAAAAACGTATACAGCGCCTGCAAAGCAAGAGTGAGGCTTACTGATGGCTTTATTCCGTTTGCTCAAAATTATTTTTGTCGCGCTGCACTATCACTTGGACGAATTGGTGCTGCAGCATGCCAAATTATTATGGCTGAAACGCCTATTAGGCTATGCCCTTAGATGGCGGAAACAACAACGTAGTCGCGGAGAAAATCTGCGCCTAGCCCTTGAATCTCTCGGGCCTATTTTCGTCAAGTTTGGCCAAATGCTCTCTACCAGACGCGATTTATTGCCCTTGGATATCGCGGACGAACTCGCCAAGTTACAAGATCAGGTGCCGCCATTCGCCTATGACGAGGTAGAAAAAATCCTGATTGCCGCCTACCAACAACCAATCAACCAAGTGTTTAGCGAGTTCTCTCCGCAACCGGTTGCCAGCGCTTCTGTGGCTCAAGTACATTTCGCTAAACTGTTGAATGGCCAAGAGGTCGCAGTCAAAATTTTGCGTCCCAATATCCGCCAAGTGATTGAAAAAGACATCGCCCTACTCGATACCGCAGCATGGTTGATGCTTAAATTTTTAGCGGACGGCGAGCGCTTAAGACCGCGTGAAGTGGTAGAAGAGTTTGCCAAACATTTAGACCAAGAGCTCGATTTGCTATTAGAAGCGGCCAATGCCACAAGATTAAAAAATAACTTTGCCGATAGCCAACAACTACTTATCCCAGAAATCTATTGGGACTATTGCCATGCACAAGTGATGGTGATGCAACGCATGAGCGGCATCCCGGTAGCGCAAATCGATAGATTAAAAGCGGCAGGAATCAATTTATCTAAGCTGGCCAAAGATGGCGTAGATATATTTTTCACGCAAGTTTTTCGCGATGGTTATTTCCATGCGGATATGCATCCCGGCAACATCCTAGTTAGCCCAGATGGTCGCTATATCGCCTTAGATTTTGGTATCATGGGCAGCTTAACTGAGCGTGATAAAAATTATTTGGCGCGTAACTTTTTGGCATTTTTCCGCCAAGATTATCGTGAGGTGGCCATCTCCCATGTCGAATCAGGCTGGGTGGGCAAAGATGTCGATATCGATGCTTTTGAAACAGCCATACGCGCGGTGTGCGAGCCCATACTCAACAAACCGCTCAAAGAGATCTCATTTGGTCGCGTGTTGATACGCTTGTTTTATACGGCAAGAAAATTTGGCCTGATTATTCAGCCGCAATTGACCATGTTACAAAAAACACTTTTAAACATTGAAGGTCTAGGGCGTGAGCTAGACCCAGATTTAGATTTATGGAAAACGGCAAAACCCTGTTTGGAGCGTTGGATGTCAGAACAATTAGGCTGGCGTAGCATCATCAAAAATTTACGGCGTGAAATACCGCAATGGAGCAGCATTTTGCCCACCTTGCCACGCAAAGTGGATGCCTATTTGTCGCGTGACGCTGAGGAAAAACAATCCCTGCAAGCACAGCTCAATGCGTTACAGGAAAGCCAGCGTCAATTACAAACCACCTTGCGACTGATAATTGTGTTGCTTGCCATCCTGCTATTGCTATTTGCCTGGTATGGTTTGCTAAGCTAGTCCCCATGAGTAAACAACAAAAAGTCTATATCCGAACCTTTGGTTGCCAGATGAATGAGTATGACTCATCGCGTATGGCAGACATGCTGCATAGCAGCGATGGTTTAGTGCCGACCGAGCAAATAGAAGAGGCTGATGTCATTTTGCTCAATACCTGTTCAGTGCGAGAAAAAGCTGAAGACAAAGTATTTAGCCATCTAGGACGCATCGCACCGCTCAAACAAAAAAATCCAGATTTAATTATCGGCGTAGGTGGTTGTGTAGCCAGCCAAGAGGGTGAGCAAATTGTGCAGCGTGCGCCCTATGTGGATTTGGTATTTGGCCCGCAAACCATCCATCGCTTACCTGATTTAATCGCCAAAAAGCGCGCTTCTGGCGATGCCCAAGTGGATATTTCTTTCCCCGAGGTAGAGAAATTTGACCATCTGCCCCCACCTGAAGTGAAAGGCGCGACTGCTTACCTTTCCATTATGGAGGGGTGTAGCAAGTACTGTACCTTCTGTGTTGTGCCCTATACCCGCGGTGAAGAAGTCTCACGACCATTTGAAGACATTCTGACCGAGGCCGCTCTGCTGGCTGACCAAGGCGTCAAAGAAATTACCCTATTGGGGCAAAATGTTAACTCCTACCGAGCGCAAGGCCCCCATGGCGTAGCAGCGGATTTGGCGCTTTTGATCGATTACATTGCCGAAATCCCCAGCATACAGCGCATACGCTACACCACCTCGCATCCGAACGATATGAGTGAGTCGCTGATACAGTGCTATGCCAATAACCCCAAGCTAGTGTCGCATTTACACTTACCAGTTCAAGCAGGTTCTGACCGCGTGCTGATGGCGATGAAACGTAATCACACCATCTTGCAATACAAGTCGACGATTCGAAAATTGCGGGCCATACGTCCTGATATGTCGATTAGCTCAGATTTTATAGTGGGCTTTCCGGGTGAGACTGAAGCAGAATTTGAGGCGACCATGAAACTGATGCGTGATGTCGGTTTTGATTACAGCTATGCTTTTGCTTACAGCCCTCGACCTGGGACACCAGCATCCTATTTGCCCGATGACACTCCCTATGAAGTCAAGTTACAGCGCGTGGCACAATTGTTGGCCTTAAACGAGCAGCAAGGATTTGCCATCAGTCAAGCGATGATAGGGAGCATTCAAAAAGTATTGGTAGAGAATGTATCGCGCAGAGATAGCAATGAATTAGCTGCGCGAACGGAAAATAATCGTATCGTCAATTTTGCTGGTGATAAAAGCCTGCTCAATCAATTTGTTGATGTGCGTATCACGCAAGCACTGAGCCATACTTTACGTGGCGAATTAGTCAATTCTTAAGGAATATTTTGGAACTCACCTTACAACCCGAAGATAACCATCGCTTAGCCAATCTGTGCGGCGCTTTAGATGAAAATCTAAAACAAATCGAAGCAGCGTTGGATATCAAAATAGGCCGACGTGGCCCACATTTCAGACTCACAGGTGACAAACAAAATACCCATTTGGCCGCACAATTATTAGAAAGCTTTTATGAGCGCGCCGGCCATAGTATCGATTTAGAAGATATTCAACTCGGCCTAGTCGAGCTGAATAAACTGCGTCCCGAAGAGGTGACCGCCAAAGCCATGCCTCTACTGATGACACGCCGTTCCGATTTACATGGCCGCACGCCTCGTCAGGTCGATTACTTGCAGCAAATCCAAGACCATGACATCACTTTTGGTATTGGGCCAGCAGGTACCGGCAAAACCTATTTGGCAGTGGCTAGTGCGGTGGACGCGCTCACGCGTGACAAGGTCAAGCGTATTGTATTGGTCAGACCTGCGGTAGAAGCCGGCGAACGCTTAGGCTTTTTACCGGGCGACTTATCGCAAAAAGTCGATCCTTATCTACGTCCTCTATACGACGCCTTGTACGATCTAGGTGGCTACGATACGGTGAATAAAATGTTTGAGCGTGGCGCGATTGAGGTAGCCCCCTTGGCCTATATGCGCGGCCGCACGCTGAATCAGAGCTTTATTATTTTGGACGAAGCGCAGAACACGACCCCAGAACAAATGAAAATGTTTTTGACTCGTATCGGCTTTGGCACCAAAGCGGTGATTACTGGTGACGTCACTCAAATAGACTTGGCGCGTGGTCAAAAAAGCGGCTTGGTAGAGGCGCAACAAGTGCTAAAACAAGTGCGCGGTATTTCCTTTACCCATTTCCTATCGCAAGACGTCGTGCGTCATCCTCTAGTACAAAAAATTGTGAATGCTTATGAGCAATATCAACAAGACAACCATAGAGATGCCGACGCCAAGCCTAATCCCAAACGTCGACAGAACAAATCAGACGCAGCATCATGAGTGCTAGCCCACAATTATTTTTTAATATCCAGTATCAATGCGATGCATCATCATTGCCTAGCCCAAAGGAATTTCGTCGCTGGGTGAAAGCGGCATTACAAGTCGATGGCGAGATTACCTTATTGATTACAGATCGCGCACAAGCCAGTGAACTGAATCAGCAATATCGTAGTAAAGATTACGCGCCCAATGTACTCACTTTTGCCCTGACAGAGCACCCGCTTGTGATGGCGGATATTGTGATTTGCGCCCCCGTGGTCATTGAAGAGGCGCATCAGCAACATAAGGATGTTTGGTCACATTTTGCGCATATGACGGTGCATGGCGTACTTCATGCACAAGGTTATGACCATGAAATTGAAGCGCAAGCAGAATTGATGGAACAGATAGAAATTCAAACTTTAGCCAAACTGGGGTATGCTAATCCCTACGCCAGTGAAACTTAAGCCGTTTAAAATAAAGATAATATTTTCAGGAGCAAGCAAACCGCATCATGTCTGACAGTGACAAGCCGAATTGGCTAGAACGATTAAGTCATATCCTTTTACGAGAACCAGAAGACCGCGAAGAGCTGATTGGCCTATTGCACGCGGCGTTTGAAAAAAGTCTGCTAGATGCCGACGCACTCACCATGATAGAAGGGGTGTTGCAGGTATCTGAAACCCAAGTACGTGACGTCATGATTCCACGTTCGCAAATGGATGTGATTGATATCACGCAAACCCCTGACCAATTTATCCCATTTGTGATCGAAACGGCCCACTCGCGCTTTCCTGTCACCGATGGCGACAAAAACGACATCATTGGCATATTGCTAGCTAAAGATTTGCTCCGTTATTACGCGGGTGAAGACTTCAATGTACGCGATATGTTGCGTCCCGCAGTATTTGTCCCCGAGTCCAAGCGACTGAATGTGCTGCTCAAGGAGTTCCGAAGCAATCGTAATCATATTGCGATCGTCGTCGATGAATATGGCGGTGTAGCAGGCATGATTACCATTGAGGATGTACTCGAACAAATCGTTGGCGATATTGAGGATGAGTACGACTTTGATGAGACAGAAGACAATATCATTCGCGATAGCAAGGGTCGCTACCGCGTAAAGGCATTGACAGAAATCAGTGATTTCAATGAAACCTTAGGCACTGAATTTAGCGATGAAGAGTTCTCTACGATTGGCGGATTAATCGTAAGCCGTTATGGTCATATTCCTAAACGCGGTGAAAGTATTATGCTAGACAATCTGCGCATTACTGCTCTGCGTACAGATAGCAGACGTTTGCACTCAGTGATTGTAGAAATCATTCCTCCTGCCGAGGAATATCCAACCGATTAAATTCGTCGCTCACTGGGAACTAATCGCAACAGGATAGGCTCAAGGTATGTAGTGCACTTCAATAATGGAGATACTTCAAATGCTGAGAATGTTAGTTATTACTTTAATCACCATGTTATTCAGTTTAACCGCGATAGCTGAATCAGCATCCAACACAGAACGAAGTTTATCTCCCGCGGAGCAAGCTTTCTTAGACGTGATTGGCGGCCTGAGCAAAGAAAAAGTCGTGGAGCAATTAGGCGAGCCTGCAAGAACGGAAGAATTGACTGGTGCTGATGGCGAAGTGGTAGCTTCCATTTGGCAATATGATTACATCAACACAGATGAAAAAGGCGAATACTACAAACATACTGAGTTAGATTTTGTAGATAATAAAGTGGTGACCGTAGTATTTATGAATACCGACAATCCTACCCCACCAGGAAAATAAGTTACTTTTATCTTTTTGAATGATTCAAGCCAAACCCAGCCGAGATGTTTTGATCCGCATCTAGCTGGGTTTTTTGTTTTTAAAGCTGTTCACACTACCCTGCAAACATTACAATATAAGCTTTTTGATTGCGGAGATTGAAAATGGCAGTTGCCAAATCAATGGCTGACCGTGACGGTCTAATCTGGTACGACGGCAAAATGGTGAACTGGCGAGATGCGACCACGCATGTCTTGTCTCACACCTTGCACTACGGCATGGGCGTATTTGAAGGTGTTCGTGCCTACAAGACCGATAAAGGTACCGCCATTTTCCGCTTGAAAGAGCATACCGACCGCTTATTCCGCTCTGCCCATATTTTGGGTATGAAAATGCCTTTTGATAAGGCCACTATGATGGAAGCGCAAAAAGCTGCGGTGAAGCAAAATAATCTCGAGTCAGCCTATATGCGTCCGATGGCGTTTTATGGTCCAGAAGCGATGGGCATTTCTGCCAAGACGCTCTCTACGCATGTGATTGTGGCGGCTTGGACTTGGGGTGCCTATATGGGCGATGAAGCCATTAACAATGGCATACGCGTCAAAACGTCATCTTTCTCCCGCCATCATGTGAATATCACCATGTGTAAAGCAAAGGCAAATGGTAATTACATGAACTCAATCTTAGCGCATCAAGAAGCAGCCCAAGATGGCTATGATGAAGCGCTGCTGCTCGATGTCGATGGCTTTGTGGCAGAAGGCTCTGGAGAAAATATTTTCATCGTAAGAAATGGCAAATTAATCACGCCTGACCTGACCAGTGCTCTAGAGGGGATTACTCGAGACACCATCATTCAATTGGCTGATGAGCTGGGCTTGCAAGTGATCGAGAAACGTATTACTCGTGATGAAGTCTATTCTGCTGATGAGGCCTTCTTTACAGGCACCGCTGCTGAAGTGACGCCTATCCGCGAATTAGATAATCGTGCGATTGGAAACGGCAAACGAGGCCCTATTACAGAACAATTGCAAACACTTTACTTTGATGTGGTAAAGGGTAGGTCAGCCAAACATAGTGATTGGCTCACTTACGTCTAAGCAATATCTGTCTAGGCATGGTTCGCTGATATATCAGCATTAGGGGTGAGATTCACCCCTAATGCCCAGTTAAACTTACCGATTGTTGTTGAGATTGATTATGGCTAATACTAAAAAGATTGTAGTTTCTGCTAAGGACTTACCGCTGCATTGTCCAACTAAAGAAGTGGCGTTATGGTGCTCACATCCACGAGTTTTTTTGGATATTGCCGCCAATGGTGAAGTGCAGTGCCCTTATTGCGGTACGCAATATCAATTAAAAAAGGGTGAGAAAGTCAGTCACCACTAAGCAACCCTGTCAAACATCTAGTGTTTGAACCTTCACATGCTCGCCCCAAAGGCGAGATATCACTTCTTCAGCATTTTGTTGTGCACTGTTGCTGTAAAAATTGAGCTTGCCCTGAGTCGTCATTGGATTGAGCAAATCCACCTGCAACAGTCTTGTGTGTACCTGTTTTGCAACGGCTTGCCCTGTATCAATCAAATGCACCTTATCCCCAGCGATTTCTTGAATCTGATCTTTGACAAAAGGGTAATGCGTACAGCCCAAGACGATGGTGTCTGCACCCGCATCCAGCAATGGTTGCAGATATTGTGTAATGAGCGCATGGGTATTGGCATGATTGAGCTCACCTCGCTCGATACACTCGACCAAGCCATGACAAGCTTGTGTGACCACTTCCACCCCTTGGCCATAACTCTCCAGCAATGCGGCAAACTGTGCACTTTGCAGTGTGCCACTGGTGGCCATCACGCCTACCACACCCGTCCGGGTTACTTCCACCGCAGGCTTAATCGCGGGCTCCATGGCAATAATGGGGATGTCTAAAAAATGCTCTCTTAGCATCGCGGCAGCGGCAGCGGTTGCTGTATTGCAAGCCAGCACGATAGCCTTGACTGGTTGCTGCAAAAGAAACTGACTGATGGCTAGGCTGCGTGCTCGGATAAACTCAGCGGATTTATTCCCATAGGGCGCATACTGAGAGTCCGCCACATAGATATAATCTTCATTCGGCATCAGTTTGTTGAGATGCTTGAGTACGGAAATGCCCCCTACGCCAGAGTCAAATACCCCTATAGGCAATTGATTTTTAATGATGTTGTGCATTTAGCTTATTCATTACAGATAATTGGATTAATGGCGAAAAAACTTCATGATTCAGCATCAATAGATTTACACGAACAAAATAATTTAAAGCCTAAGTTTAATAGAACCAGCCACTAATTGCCATGAACGAATATGTTCTGATTCATGATTGTCTAGCGCCCCGCTTTTGGTTATCCTGTGAATGCCTAGTGTGCAATCAATAGTGTGCAATACATGAGATCTTGCCAAGCTATGCAGTCGTTTTTAGAAGTTAGATAGGAGTGAGTTAAGCTAGTTTTTTATTATAAGGAGGACACTATGAATCCCGCTACGGTAGTTAAATTATTCGTCACCCCCAGCAAAGGCTGGAAAGAGGTTGTTAAAAAAAGTCCACCAGTCCATCAATTATTTATTTTTTATGTAGTGCCTTTGGCACTGATTCCCTCTCTCATTATCGGAAATGCTGACCAAACACCAGCATGGGAGATACTCAAGTTACTCAATCCACGTTCTCTTCCTCTAGTTGGCGCCGCATTATTTGTTATCCAATTGATTGTCGTCGCCATGATGGCAATTGTGATGCGCCAACTTGCAGACTTGGCTGAAACGAAAGTGAGTTTCAAAAGCGCATTTACATTGGCAGCGATTTGTCCAACCCCACTGTGGCTTAGTGCTATCGCGCTGCTTATCCCGAGCAGTTTGCTGGTGATTGCCGCAGTGTGTCTTGCCATGATGGCAAGTGTAGGGCTCATGTATTATGGAGTCCCTGAGATATACAAACTCAGAAATCAAGGTCAATCGATGTTGCTATTTGGTGGTATTTTGATTGCAGGGGTAGTCGCCATGGGCTTCTTGATGGTGGCAACTTTAGTGATTTGGGGATCACTGCAAAATCTTACTATTGCCAGTTAATGCATGATAAAAAACGCCTGCTTTAAGCAGGCGTTTTTGTTTGTCCGTATTACAAGACTGGCGCGGGGAAGAAGAAATAATGATCCACTAACAATCCAGCGAACAGCAACATCAAATAATAGATAGAAAATTTGAATGTGCGTTTAGCCAAGTCATCAGAATACTCTCGCCACAACTGAATCACGTAATACATAAATCCTATATTTAAAGCCAAGCTGGTGACCAAATAAATCCAACCACTCATCCCCAGTCCAACAGGCATCATCGCCACCGCAAATAAGATGATGGTATACAGCACAATATGTTCACGTGTGAATTTCTCGCCATGGGTCACTGGCAACATTGGCAGACCAACCCGCTCATAATCCTCCCGACGATATAAGGCCAAGGCCCAAAAGTGAGGTGGAGTCCAAGCGAAGATAATCAAAAACATTATCAACGCTTCAGGACTAATCATATTGGTAACAGCTGCCCAGCCGAGGATAGGTGGCATCGCGCCAGAAGCCCCTCCGATCACAATGTTCAGCGGTGTTGCTGGCTTGAGGAAAACGGTATAAATCACCGCATAGCCCAAGAAAGTACCAAAAGTAAGCCACATGGTGAGTGGATTCACAAAGACGTACAACACCCACATCCCAATCAATCCAATAATGCTGGCAAAAATCACTGTGTTTAACACACTGACTTGACCAGTGGGCAGAGGACGGCCTCGCGTACGAGCCATCATGGCGTCTATCTTTTGCTCAATCAAACAATTAAACGCTGCAGCGGCTCCCGATGAAAAACCAATGCCAATGGTCGCAGCTAATAATAATTGCCAAGGCACCATGCCGGGCGTTGCCATAAACATGCCGATTACGGCAGTAAACACAATCATGGCAGAGACTTTTGGTTTACACAAAGCGAAGAAACTAGAGAAATTCACTCCCCATTGTTTCAACAGAACATTGCTTGTGGCAGACATATGATTACCCTCTTTGTTTACGCGTCGTTCTAGAATTCAAAATCACCATTTGCGTGAGTAGCAAGGCGGCTCCGACATTATGAGCTACAGCCAGCACGACAGGCAAATGTAAAACCAAATTAGCAATCCCTAAACTAATTTGCAAGACTAACAAAATCGTAATTCTCCAGGCATCTCTTTGCAAACCGGAAATTGCTTTTAAGTGCCAAGCCAATAAAGCAAAATAGACAAAGACCAGCAAAGCACCTACTCGATGGGTCCATTGAATTGCGGTATAGGCAGAAAGCGCCATATTCTCACCACTCGCGGTTTTGCCAAGCTCACGTGCCACATCAAAACCTGTTGTGAAATCCATACCCGCTGGCATCCAGGCACCATGACACAGAGGGAAGTCAGTACAGGCAAGTCCTGCGTAATTAGTACTGGTCCAACCGCCGAGAATAATTTGTGCGGCGATAAGAACGAGGCCGAAACGAATAGCGCGTCTTAACCAAGCGTATTGCTTGGATAACACATAAAATTCACCGTTATGTCGATGGCTTATCCAGACAAGCAAGCCTAGAGTCGTCATGCCGCCAATCAGGTGCATAGTGACGATGGCCGGCATCAGCAGCATGGTCACGGTCCACATGCCTAGCATCGCTTGAAATACCACCCATAACATCAGAAAGCTGGGCAACCATGGTGATACATGAATGTACTGACGCAAACGCCAACTTTTTACAAATATCAGCAAAATAAGTAGGCCCAATACCCCTGCCACATAACGATGCGCCATCTCTTTCCAAGCCTTGCCATGCTCTACCGGTCTGTCTGGATAAGCTTGATTCGCATCAGCGATTGCATGTTCAGATTGTGGGACTGTTAATGTGCCATAACAACCCGGCCAGTCTGGACAACCTAAGCCAGCATCAGAAAGACGTACATAGGCACCCAGCCCAACCAATAGAATGGCTAATAAACTCGCCCACAAAATAAGTTTTTGGTAAAAAGAAATTTGCATCACTACCCTGCCCATGAATATTTCAATAAACGGACTAAATCTTTACGTATATCTTTGGCAGGCAAACTAGGCGGGAAACGCATCGCCAAGTTACCAAATGGATCAACCAAATAAATACTAGCCTCTTGTGACTGAGTTAATGCGGTCACCTGTTGCCAAACCTCAGTATTAGTCGTGGCATCACTAATAATGACCAAGTCTGGAAACTGTTGCTTAATGCTTGCATCGGTTGGCTGCGCCGTAATCAGCACGCGTTGTACTCGCGGAATATCTTTCTCTAAAGAGGCATGAATTTGTCGCATCTCTGCAATGCTTTGTTGACACACAGCCTCACAACGCTCGGCAACATACAATAAATTCCATTTATCCTGCCATAGCTTGCTTTGATCAACTCCTGCGCTAGTGGGTAATTTTAATGGTTTTGCCTCTGCCACCAAAACACCATGGCTGGCCCCAGTAGGATGCACATTAAAAAAATGCATAGTCAAAACGATGACGAGTGGGGCAGCAAAAAATAACACCATGCCTAATAGAACCCACCGTCCTCTTTGTTGTGATGCAGTCATTATTTCCAACTCCTTCGCCAAGCAACAACTAAAAATATCAATATGGCAGCAACAGCAAAGCCATACCACTGATAGGCATAGCCTAAATGCGTTACGATTCTATCGTCTGGCCGAGGCCAATCAACAATCAAATGACTACCAGCCTGTGCTTCGATTAAACGAATAACAACAGGTGCTAAGGGGATAGATAATTGCTGAGAAAGCTGCGCTATATCTAATAATTCGCGAACGGTTGCGCCGGCCTCTTGCGTCAACTGTGCTTGATTGTTTAAACGATAGGTTTTACTGGGCGGCACCCATAGATAGCCCTCTATTGTTTGTGGACCCTGTGGCACTGGAACGGGACTCACATTCGCAGCACTAAAGTCTTTTACAGTCCAACCCCGATTGACCAAAATGACTTGCTCTGAGCCCGCAACACGCAGTGGGGTATAAACATGATACCCAGCCCTGTCTTGATAAACTTGGTTATCCAACAGAAACTGCGCGCGCGCCAAGTATTCACCTCGAACTTTGACTCGCAGGTAGCGTAATGATTCAGCTTGATCTAATGCTTTTGGCAAAGGCACTGGCGATGCACTTAATCGTTGATCCAACTGTGCCTGATATTGCTGTTTAATTTGCGCTTTTACATATTGCCAATTCCCCAAGCGCACACAAGTAACCACGCATAAGGTCGTAATCAATAAACCAATGACAATAAAGCTAATATTTCTTCTATTCAAACGACTATTCCATCCTGACTATTTTGCAAAATTTTAAGCAATATTGACTGCTCGCTATGCTAGACTCATTATTGCAATTTATTTAACTATTACAACCCTAAAGGGGCTTACACCATGTGGATTAAAGCCATTATCGTCATCGCTTTGTTGATGATTATTACCAGCCTATTCTCTGCGCTATTCTTTCTTAACAAAGATAAAGGCACTGGAAGTAACAGAACCGCCAAAGCATTGACCGTGCGTATCTGTCTTTCGTTTCTCTTATTTATATTTCTTTTGATCGGTTACTCGGCAGGACTGATTGGTCGCTAAAGATTGCAAGGCCCAAGCAGAAGCTGATTGAAACACTTACTTGGTAAACAACGGGCATAAAAAAGGCGATACGAATATCGCCTTTTTTGTTGCATGTTAGTTTCTACAGCCAATAAACAAACACAAATAGACCTAACCAAACCACGTCAACAAAGTGCCAGTACCAAGCCACACCCTCAAAACCAAAGTGACGCTGAGCGGTAAAATGGCCCTTCATACTACGCAATAAAATCACGATTAACATGATGGTTCCTAGTAATACATGGAAACCATGGAAACCAGTTAACATAAAGAAGCTAGCACCATAAGCACCTGCACCAAGGGTCAAACCCATTTCAGTGTAAGCGTGATGATATTCAACTGCTTGACAGGCCAAGAAGGCAATACCCAAAGCCACTGTCATGAACAAACCTAACACCAACTGACGGCGATTGTTTTTCAAAATACCCCAATGTGCCCAGGTTACGGTTGCACCAGAAGTTAACAGTAACAAGGTATTGATTGCTGGCAAGCCCCATGCACCCATAGGTTCAAATTTAGCTGGCACGTATTCTTTACCCAACACCACACCACCAGGACCAGCAGAAGGCCAGTTAGCAACAAAATCTTTGTACATGGTGAAGTTAGGATCGAATGACGCTAACTCTGGAATAGAGATAACGCGCATAAAGAACAAGGCCCCAAAGAATGCGGCAAAGAATGCCACTTCCGAGCAGATAAATACGATCATACCGACACGGAAAGATTTATCTTCCCATTTTTTGTATAAGCCGCCTTCACTCTCAGCAATAATGCTACCCATCCATTTGAATACCATGCTGAGAATTAGAATCGTGCCCACGAGCATCATCCATCCACCCGCAGCATAATTGTTCACATTAAAAATAAAACCAGACGCCAGTGATAACAAACCAAGTGAAACAATCACTGGATAAATCACGGGATTTGGAACGAAATAGTGTTCTGCTTGTTGTGATTTTGATGCCATTTTTTCCCTTTACTCCTACGTTATAGGTATTTATTCCGATATCAGCTATTTGTTTACGCTATAGAAAGCATATGACAAAGTGACCGTACCGATATTCTGAGGCAATGATGGACTGACATAAAAACGCAGTGGCATTACCTTAGACTCCCCGGGCTTTAGCTCCTGATGTTGGAAGCAAAAGCACTCTATCTTTTTAAAGTAGAGAGAGGCTTGTCCAGGACTTACGCTTGGTACAGCCTGCCCCACTACTGGTTGATTGGTCACATTCTTGGCAAGAAAGTTGACCGTCTCGACCTGACCCGGATGGACAGTGATGCGATTTTGCTGAGGATAAAAATCCCAACCTAAACCTGGCATCACCGTACTAGTAAATTCAACCGTCACAAGTCGGTTTTTGTCCACCACGGTTTTACTTAAATCTGCTGTGTTGTTTGTTTTTCCGTTTAAACCAGTAACACTACACAACACATTGTAGAGCGGCACCAATGCGAAACCAAACACTGCTGCCGCTACTACGAGCCACAATAAACGTATGACTAATTTTTTATTACTTTTAGGCTGACTGTTTTTTTCTCTTTGATTTACTGATGCCATATAAACCACATCGATATCAAATACCAAGCTAAAACAGCTAAACCTAAAATTAATCCAATACGTTTACTGCGACTTTTTCTTTGCTCAGCCAATACCAGCTCCATTACTTAACAACTGGTTGTTCAGTGAAGCTGTGGTATGGAGGTGGAGAAGACAATGTCCATTCCAAACCTTCAGCACCTTCCCAAACTTTGTTGGTCGCTTTTTTACCACCACGTACACAGCTGATGATGTTGTAAACAAATATCAACTGAGACAAGCCTAGAACAAATGCTGCACAGCTAGAGATCATATTGAACTCAGCAAACTGCAAAGCATAGTCAGGAATACGTCTTGGCATACCAGCGAGACCCAAGAAGAATTGTGGGATGAATGTTAAGTTGAAAGAAATAGCAGTCAACCAGAAGTGTAACTTGCCTAATCTTTCACTAAACATATGACCAGTCATCTTAGGTAACCAGTAATACACACCAGCCATGATACCCATGATGCCACCAGCAAACAGTGTGTAGTGGAAATGGGCAACCACGAAATAGGTATGGTGATATTGCGCATCCGCAGCAACGTCAGCCAATACCAAACCTGTCAAGCCGCCAATACCGAATAACACGATCCAGCCAATAGCGAACAACATAGGTGTTTCAAAGGTTAGAGAACCTTTCCAAATTGTGGCAATCCAGCAGAAGAACAACACCGCCAATGGCAGGGAAATTGACATGGTACTGTACATAAAGTACAGCAAGGCTGGAACAGGCATACCCACAGTGAAGAAGTGGTGAGCCCAAACAACCAAGGCCAAGATACCAATTGCCCACAATGAGTAAACTTGTGCTTTGTAACCGTACATAGGTTTACGTGAGAATGTTTGCAAGATTTGTGGCATGAAACCCCAAACTGGCAACAACACGATATAAACCTCTGGGTGACCAAAGAACCAGAACAAGTGTTGGAATAAGATTGGATCACCACCACCAGCAGCATCAAAGAAATGAGTGCCGAAGTGACGGTCTGTCAGCAACATGGTGACTGCACCGGCCAAAACTGGAATCGTTGCAATTAACAAGAAAGCTGTCACTAACCATGACCATGCAAACATAGGCATTTTCATCAGGGTCATACCAGGAGCGCGCATATTCAAAATAGTCACGATCACGTTAATAGAACCCAATACTGAAGACACACCTAATAAGTGCACAGCAAAAATGGCAAAGTCAACGCCGATGCCACCTTGTACAGACAACGGAGCATAGAATGTCCAACCAGTCGCAATCGCACCATCACCGATACCAAATAAAGCTAAGGTAAATGGCAGGGTTAAAAGAATTGCTGCTGGAGGCAATAACCAAAAGCCCCAGTTATTCAAACGTGGCAAGGCCATATCTGGCGCACCGATTTGCAGAGGTAGCATCCAGTTGGCAAAGCCTGTAGCTGCTGGCATTAACGCTGCAAAAATCATGATAAGCGCATGAACGCCAATCAATTGGTTAAAGAACTCTGGCTTCACTAATTGCAAACCAGGTTGGAATAGTTCTGCGCGTACACCCAAAATCATAATCCCACCAAGTAGGAACATAATTAGGGAAAACACCAGATACATCGTTCCGATATCTTTGTGATTCGTGGTGGTTAGCCACCGCATGATACCGGTTGGATGGTGGTCATCATGATGATCATGATGGACAGTTGCTTGGGAACTCATCACTACCTCCTATTAAATACCAACATCTAAATTAACAAATAAAACGAATTATCTTAAAGCTTTAACTTGGGCAGGCTGAAGCGTATCGCTCATACCACCAAAATCTACACGCTCATAGGTCACAACAGCAGCAATCTCAACGTCATTCAAAACGCTCTTCCATGCTGGCATTACACCCTTACCATTCAATACTCTGTCTAAATGGCTATCTTTCAACAGCTTGCCTTGTTCATCAAAAATCTTACCCTTCACGATAGCACTATCAACCAGTGAGGGGAATGCAGGTGGCAAACCTTTTCCATTCGCTTGGTGACAGACTTGGCAGTTTTTGGCATAGACTTCTTTACCTTTAGCCACCAACTCGTCCTTGCTCCATTCTTTATTAGCACCTTCGGCCGCTGCTGCCAGTTTTACTTTCTGTGCTTCAACCCAGACTTTGTAGTCTGCTTCTGGAACAGCTTCAACGACGACAGGCATAAAACCATGACCTTTACCGCACAATTCTTTACATTGCCCACGGTAAACACCTGGCTTGTCGATTTTCACCCATGTTTCACGCAAGAAACCAGGGATAGCATCGCGGGCCGCACCAAAGGCAGGCACCCACCAGTTATGAATCACGTCAGTAGAAGTCAACAAAACACGAACTTTTTTGTCGACTGGGAGAACTAGATGATTATCTACGTCCAACAGATATTGAGGGTTCTTATCTGTTTTGTTGTAAATTTCATCTTCAGATGTTTTTAGATTGGAAACGAATTTGAGGCCTTGGGCATCACCGTCCATATACTCATATTGCCAACGCCACTGAGAACCAGTGACCTTGATTACCATATCAGCATTGGTTTTGGTGTCTTCCATCGCAACCACACTGTGATAAGCAGGAATACCCATCAAGATAAAGTCGATGTAAAGCAAAATCGCAAATGGAACTAAGGTCCAAATCAATTGAGATTTATTGCTTGGGCCATCAAATTTAGCAGCTTTAAAACCCTTGCTCTTTCTATGGTTATAAATGGAATAAATCATAATTCCTAATACAACCAAGAAGATAACCATCACAATCAACATAAATTTATTATGTACATGCAATGTATCCTCAGCCATCGGTGTAGCAGGCGTTGGGAAATTCCATGTAATTTCAGCGTGTGCGTGCAAAGACAAGAGCACACTGATTAACAACATCCATCGATTTTTAAACCACTGCGTAAACATTACCACTCCCTCTGTTACCAATCAGGTTAAAAGGCTAAGCCAACATATTGATTCAACTCTTTAGCAAGTTGAATACGCTGCTCATCATCCATATAACGACTGCCAAAACTAATTTCCTTGCCATGCGAACAAACTCTCAAATCATGGTTACCGTTAGGCAAATCATGTAAATAAACCTTGGCCCAATAACGATTAAAACTCTGTTGGGTGACTGTTTTGTAGCTGCGTTTTTGTATGGTCAGCTCACTATCTTGAATAGTGATGCTCTCGTAGTCTTTGGAATGACATTGCATGTAATAAAACGCTGCTGCCACTGCCAAACACTCAAGGCCTGTAAAAGGCAATACCATCCATGCACCGAAGAAACAGAAAAAAATGGAAATCATCAATGAAAAAACGCTGACCGCAAGCACGGCATAAAGCCTACCTTGTTTGCTCAATGAGCAATTAGGCTTGGCAACTACTTCATACTTGCCTTCATTCATGATGCAACCCCGTTTCAAAGGAACCGCAAAACTTAACAAGGAGCTAAAAGCCCCACCCAAAATCATTATAGTTATTGTTGAAGATGTTATTTAACAATTTGTAACTGATTTGTTACAGAGCGTGACGATACCATATAAAAAAACGAGGTTCAAGCTTCAAAACTCGCGACTTCAACATTTGCATAAATATAGTTGTTTCGCCTGGGCATATTGCGTGACAGTCAATTTAGAAAACTGTCATAATGTGAGGATGAGTAAACGCTTAAGTAAAATCTACACCCGCACGGGTGACACCGGCACCACCGGCCTCGGGGACGGATCAAGAGTTGATAAAGACAGCCTGCGCGTCATCGCAATGGGGGATGTTGACGAGCTCAACGCCTGTATCGGCATACTCTGCACCGAACAAATTTCAGACTATTTGCAACAATCATTGCATAGCATTCAACATGATTTGTTTGATTTAGGCGCAGAAATTTGTATTCCGGGACATGCTGTTATCGATAGCGCCCGAATCGATTATTTAGAGAACTTTCTTGACCAATTAAATGAACAACTCAAACCATTAGATGAGTTCATTTTGCCTGGCGGCTCCCGCGCTGCAGCCCATTGTCATTTAGCACGAACGGTTTGTCGACGTGCTGAACGCTCCTTGGTAAAACTGAGCCATGAGGGCGGCGTCACTGAAAACGCATTGCGATATCTGAATAGATTATCCGATTTACTTTTCGTGATGTGCAGAACGATCAATCGTGAAGCCAATGTCGCCGATGTTCTCTGGCACAACAAACAACAGCGCAAGTAAACCCTGGAAGTATTGAGTCCCAACATTTCAACATGATCAAAAAAATCATTCAGTCTTGGCTTGGAAACAAAAAAAAGTTATCGGACAAGCCATCATTGCAAGCGGGCCATGAAAATAGCCAAAACCATGGGTTGGACAAGGCCAAGATACACCACAAAAAAACCCATAGGATTGATAAAGGCCTGATTAGCGATGCCGCACTCAAGACTATTCAGGGTCTGCAAAAGTCAGGTCACAAAGCTTATATTGTGGGCGGCGCAGTCAGAGACTTGCTACTCAATCAACACCCCAAAGATTTTGATGTTGCAACGGATGCCACCCCTGAACAAGTAAGAAATATTTTTCGACGCTCGCGCATTATTGGTCGTCGCTTTCGCCTAGTCCATGTAATGTTTGGCTCAGAAATTATTGAGGTATCAACTTTCCGGGGGCATGCGCAAGACGAGCAGGATGACAGCAAAATCAACGAATCAGGTCGGATTATCCGAGATAATGTTTTTGGTAATATTGAACAAGATGCCACGCGCCGTGACTTTACCGCCAATGCCTTATATTACGATCCTCAGCAAGAGCACTTGATTGATTTCCACGACGGCCTTAAAGACATACAACAGGGGATTCTGCGCATCATCGGCGAACCTAAACAGCGTTATCGTGAAGACCCTGTGCGTATGCTAAGAGCGGTCAGACTCTCAGCTAAACTTGGACTGGATTTAGACAAAAAAACAGCTGCGCCCATCAGCGAGATGGCAGACGCATTATCTGAAGTCCCCCCTTCTCGATTATTTGATGAAATGCTTAAACTGTTTCTTTCTGGTCACGCGATGGAGAGCGCCAAAGCCTTGCGCAAATTTGGCCTCCATCATGGCTTACTTCCTCTGCTTGATGTCGTTCTTGAACAACCATTAGGCGAGCGCTTTGTAAACCTCGCATTGGCCAATACTGACCAACGTGTCCTAAGTGGGAAAACAGTATCCCCTGCTTTTCTATTTGCTACGCTTTTGTGGCATGAGGTATTGGCCTCATGGCAGAAACATCAACAGCATCTGCCGCTAATGCCTGCCATCTTTGCGGCGATGGATGATGTGATCCGCATACAAACAGATAAGCTGGCCATCCATAAACGGTTTACTGCTGGGATGCGAGAAATTTGGGCTATGCAAGCTCGCTTTGAATATCGTCAGGGGCGGCGTCCTTATACATTATTAGAGCATCCAAGATTCCGTGCGGCTTACGACTTTTTTCTATTGCGCTGTGAGTCGGGGGAAATTGATGTAAGTATTGCGCAATGGTGGCAGCAATTTGTCGAAGCGGACGCAAATTCTCGCGCTGCGATGGTATTGCCAGAAACAACAAAAAGTAAAAGTAAACGCAGACGCAGACGTAAAAGAAATGGTGGCCAAGCGGCTGACAACTCTGCGACAGGCGGGACAGATCAGCATGACGCCCATTGACCAGCAAGAAAAAATATCTGAACAGGCCTATATTGGCTTGGGAAGCAATCTAGAACAGCCGCAGCGCAATATACTTCAAGCTATCCAACTCATCTCAGAACACCCCCAAATTGAGCTAATTGCGACATCATCGCTTTATCAGACCGCTCCAGTAGGTTACCTAAATCAAGCTGACTTCATCAATGCGGTCATCAAAGTGAACACATGCTTAGATGCCATGAGCCTTTTACAAACTTTATTAGACATTGAGCAGCGGTTTGGTCGGCAGCGCCCCTTTAAGGATGCGCCACGTACATTAGATTTGGATTTGTTATTGTATGGCCAACTTGAGGTTGCGACCGAGCAACTCACACTGCCCCATCCGCGTATGCATCAGCGTGCTTTTGTGATGGTGCCCCTAAAAGAGATTGCGCCTGAGTTAATGCTCCCCAAAATAGGCAATGTTCAACAGATCGCCGAATCACTGGAAATTGATGGCATACATAAAATTTGAACCGTTTTCATCAAAATTCTTAGATAATATTACCCATGAGTGCTAAGCAAATTTTTCAAAAATATCCATATATAGTGGTTGAAGGCCCTATCGGCAGTGGTAAAACCACTTTGGCTAAAAAGCTGGCAGAGCGATTCCAAGTCAACCTGCTGCTAGAGAAGGCCGAAGAGAACCCTTTTCTTGAGCGCTTTTATCGTGACATGCCACGCTATGCACTGCCTGCGCAACTGCACTTTCTGTTTCAACGTGCGCAGCAATTACAAGATTTAACACAACAAGACATTTTTGGTGACGCTTTTGTCGCTGATTTTTTTATTGAAAAAGATCCTTTATTTGCCCGCATTAATCTTGCAGATGACGAATTTGATTTATACCAAACCATTTATCAAAAAATGCGCTTGCAAGCCTCTCAACCAAGTTTAGTCATCTATTTGCAAACACCCGTAGAAGAGTTACTGACCCGAGTGGAAGAGCGCAATATTCAGTATGAGCAGTCCATCTCCAGGGATTATCTGGCCAAGTTAGCTCAAGCTTATAGCGAGTTTTTTCATAACTACGCATCTTCTCCTTTATTGATCGTCAACAACGAAAAATTAAATATCCTGACCAGCGAGGAGGCGATGGAATTGCTGATTGATCGAATTATGCAAATGCAAAGCCAGCGCGAATTCTTCAACCCCAATCTCGATTGAGCCTTGGTACAGCAATGATAGCTAGCAAGCTGATGCAGTTTAAACAGAGCGGTGAAAAGCTCGCCATGCTGACATGTTACGACGCCACTTTCGCCAAGCTGATGGTGGAACAAGGGGTCGACATCCTGCTCGTGGGAGACTCTTTAGGCATGGTATTACAAGGTCAAGCGGATACCCTGAAGGTCAGCATCCAAGAGATGGCCTATCACACCAGCATGGTGAGAGCCGGAGCTCCGCATGCAATGATAGTGACGGATATGCCCGCTAACAGTTATGAACATCAATCTGCGGACGCTCTTCGCAATGCTCAAGCACTCCTAGCTGCCGGTGCAGATATGGTCAAAATTGAAGGCGGCGGCAATACCATAGCCTGCACAAAATATCTAGTTGATCACGGGATTCCTGTTTGTGGTCATTTGGGGTTTACTCCCCAGTCTGTCCATCAATTGGGTGGCTATAAAATTCAAGGCAAAACGGACATGCAAGCACACCAAATTTTGCATGATGCGCTAGCCTTACAAGAGGCTGGCGCTAGCCTATTAGTGCTGGAAATGATTCCAGCAGCATTGGCTAGCCAAATCACCGCCGCCCTCTCCATTGCGACGATAGGCATAGGGGCTGGCGTAAATTGCGATGGTCAAGTATTGGTATTACATGATTTGTTAGGCATATATACTGGCCCGGCTTCTGGAAAGACTTTCAAGTCGCCACGTTTTGTCAAAAACTTTTTATCAGCGCATGGCAGCATACAAAGTGCAATCAGCCACTATGTGCAGGCTGTGAAAACAGCTGAATTTCCAGGCAAAGAACATAGTTACTAAGTTTGATTGATAAAGGCGAGTTCAGATGCAAGTCATCACCGACGAAAAAACACTCAGACAAACGCTGAAAGGTGCTGAGAAAATTGCCTTGGTCCCTACCATGGGTAATCTACACCAAGGACATATCAGCTTGGTCAAACAAGCCCTTGCTACAGGCGCCAAGGTTGTGGTCAGTATTTATGTTAACCCCTTGCAATTTGGCCCCAAAGAAGACTTCAGCCGCTACCCTAGGACTTTGCAACAAGATTTATCACTATTGCAAAACGAAGGGGTCGACATTGTTTTTGCTCCTGACCATCTTACGATGTACCCAAACTTTGACAGTACCCAGCAAAGCACTGGACAGCAAGTGATGATCGCTTTGCCAGAAGTTGCCAACCATCTGTGTGGCGCCCACAGACCTGGTCATTTCAATGGGGTAGCCACTGTCGTCTTGAAGTTATTTAACTTGGTTTTTAGCAATGGCTGTTTAGAGCCCATCGCAGTCTTTGGCAAAAAAGACTATCAACAGCTTTGGTTGATAAAAATGATGGTGCAACAGCTCAATTTACCTATCACTATTTTGTCTGGCGAAACGATGCGCAACCCTAGCGGCTTGGCAATGAGCTCACGCAATGGCTACTTGACCGCAGAACAACAACAGCAAGCCAGTTCAATGTATCAAGTGTTACAACAAGTAGCACAGGGCCTGCAGCAAAAGCCAGATTTTGCTTATTGGCAGCAATGGGCCAAACAATCATTGGTTGAACAGGGCTGGCAGCTAGACTATATTGAGATATGCCAGCAACACAGCCTGCAAGCTGCGCAAAAAGAGGATAAGGATATTGTGATTTTGGCTGCTGGCTACATCGCCAATACTAGACTGATAGATAATTTGGAATGTAATCTGTAATTACAGGCGCACCATTCTGATAAAAATTTTGCGCAGCAACAACTTAGCCATATAATATGCGTCCTTTTTTAATGCGCACTAAGCGTGCACACTCTGGGAATAAGGGGAAATATGCAAAGAACCATGCTCAAATCCAAGTTGCATCGGGTGCGTTGTACACATTCCGAATTGGACTATGAAGGTTCCTGTGCGATTGATGAGTTGTTGTTAGAAGCAGCAGACATCAAAGAGTATCAGCAAATCGACATCTACAACATCAATAATGGCGAACGTTTCACTACCTATGCAATTCGTGCACAGCGTGGATCCGGTATTATTTCTGTGAACGGTGCTGCAGCGCGCAAGGCAAATCCAGGGCACCTATTAATTATTGCTAGCTATGCGGTTTATAACGAGGTTGAGCTCAGTACTTTCAAGCCACAACTAGTTTATGTAGATAGCAATAACCGTATCGTTGACCAACGTCACGACATACCTGTCCAAGCTGCTTAAGCTTGGTCATCGCTGAAAGTACCGCTATTTAATGGAATTAGAAAAAATCAAGCAAGCTGTGGTTGACGCCATAGAAGACATCAAAGGCTTTGATATCAATGTCATGGATGTGAGAAAACTCACCTCTATGGCGAGTTACATGATTATCGCCAGCGCCAGCTCATCACGCCAATCTAAAGCACTTGCTCATAACGTGAGCGAAAAACTTAAAGCACTGGGTGTTGCCACCCAAGGCATAGAAGGTGAGCGTGAGGGGGAGTGGGTACTATTGGATTTGGGCGAGGTCATCGTGCACATTATGTTGCCTACAGCACGCGCTTACTACAATCTTGAGCAATTGTGGGGCGCTACACAAGATTCTAGACAAAGCGCGGCACGCGCCACTCCGTAGAAGATTCAACCTTGAAGCTGCGCATTATTAGCGTAGGTCACAAAATGCCTGACTGGGTGAATCAAGCCTGTCAGGACTATCTCAAACGTATGCCCAGAGAAATGCAGCTTGATATTGTCGAAATCAAGCCGGACAAACGCGCTGCAGGAAAAAATTCCCATACTGTCCAGCAAGCAGAGGCCAAGCGGATTTTGGAAGCCTGCGGTCAAGACTATCGCGTTGTACTCGATGAACATGGTCAGCAAATCAGTACTCAGCAACTGGCTACACAAATGCAAGACTGGCAACAGTTGGGCAAAAATGTCAGTCTTATCATCGGAGGTGCCGATGGTTTGGATGCATCCATTATTGCCTCTGCGAATTTTGTTTGGGGGCTTTCCAAACTTACCCTGCCGCATGCCATGGTGCGTGTGTTAGTCAGCGAGCAGATTTATCGGGCTTGGAGCATCATTCAGCAACATCCTTATCATCGAGAATAGTGGGTGACCCTTGCAAGACAAATCTGATTGAGCTTTGCAACTTATGGATTTTTAATGGGTCTGCTGATGAATATTAAAAGGACTATGCATGAGCCAATTCACTCGTTCTCTGGTCTGGTTTAGACGCGACTTACGCGACTATGACCACGCCGCCCTGTATCAAGCCCTAAGCCAATCTGAGCAAGTATATTGCGTGTTTGTTTTCGATCGCGCCATCTTGGACCAACTTAAGCAGCGTGCTGATAGGCGGGTGGAATTTATTTGGCATGCGGTCCAAGAATTAAAACAGGCGCTTCAGCAACATGGCGGCGATTTGATAGTGCGTTATGGCGACGCTAAAGAAGAAATCGTCAATCTAGCAAAACAACTGCAAGTCCAAGCCATATTGAGCAATCGTGACTACGAGCCCACAGCTATCTCTCGCGACCAATGGGTGGCGGATGCATTGGGATCACTAGGAATTGCTTTTGAGCAATTCAAAGATCAAGTGATGTTTGAACAGGATGAGATATTAAGTCTTCAGGGCAAACCATACTCAGTATTTACCCCATACAAAAATGCCGTTTTAAAACAACTCAGTGATCAACAATTACTGCCCTACCCTGTCGATGATCACTGGCACAAACTAGCCAAAATAACAGAGCCCGAGATTCCATCTCTAGAGAGCATGGGCTTCACGCAAAGCAATCTAAGCGAATTAAAGATGCCTCTCGGAATGTCAGGCGCACAAACATTGTGGCAAGACTTTCAACATCGTATAGGTTTATATGCCGAACAGCGCAACTTTCCTGCAGTCAAAGGCCCTTCGTATCTCTCCGTTCATTTGCGTTTTGGCACAATTTCTGTGCGACAGTTGGCGCGCTTTGCGCTGCAGCAACATAACCAAGGAGCGCAAACTTGGCTAAACGAACTGATATGGCGCGATTTCTATTTTCAAATACTCTACCATCGGCCTGACTTAGGCTCGGGCAAATCCTTTAAAGCAGAATTTGACCGTTTACCCTTTCCTAATCGAGAAGATTGGTTCCAAGCTTGGTGTCAGGGGAATACAGGCTTTCCAATCATCGATGCTGCCATGCGTCAATTGAATCAAACTGGTTATATGCACAACCGTTTGCGTATGGTGGTCGCGAGCTTTTTGGTCAAAGATTTGCTTATTGATTGGCGTTGGGGTGAGCGTTATTTTGCAGAAAATCTGATTGATTTTGATTTAAGTGCAAATAATGGTGGCTGGCAATGGGCGGCTTCAACCGGATGCGATGCACAACCTTGGTTTAGGATATTCAACCCCATCAGTCAATCGGAAAAGTTTGATGCTGACGGTAAGTTCATTCGCAAATATGTCCCGGAGCTTGCCAACTGTAACCATAAAGAGATTCATGCGCCTTGGCTGATTCCCCCTCTAAGACGCCAAGAGATTAACTTAGTCATCGGGAAAAATTACCCTGCACCCGTCGTCGAACACAGCGAGCAGAGAGCTTTGGCACTCGCTTTATACAAAAATGCGACAAGTGTTGCTTAAGACCAACAAATGGCTAGACTTTTGTGAGGCAATCAGATAAAGTTCGCTATAGTTTTGACTAGTGTTTAAATCAAACAAACCCTATAGAAAGTTTGGAATGTCTAAAAAGTTTTTAAGCTTTATTACCGCACTGTTGCTCGCCATGACCTTAGCCGGCTGTTCCTCGACCTCGGACAAAGACCCGCTAGAGCCGATGAACCGTGGAATCTACAAATTCAATGATGTCGCTGACAAGGCAGTATTCAAACCGGTGGCTAGTGGATACAAAGCGATTGCCCCAACACCCGTCAGAGCTGGTATCAACAACTTCTTCAACAACTTAAGCAACGTGGTCACAATTGTGAATCAATTGCTTCAGTTCAAATTTAGCAAAGCGGCTGAAACGACTGGACGTTTTGTGGTGAATACCACGGTAGGTATTCTCGGTTTTATTGATGTTGCCTCCAGAACAGGAATTAGCAACTATCGCGAAGACTTTGGCCAAACCCTGGGTTATTGGGGTGTAGGAACGGGCCCATACTTAGTACTCCCTTTCTTAGGCCCAAGCAATTTACGTGATACATTCGGTTTGGTGACAGACTGGTTCTACTTCGATCCATTGGGATATATCGAAGAGCCAAGAACTAGAAACGTCTTATTGGTTACTAAATTTATTGATAAACGTGCGGACTTGCTTCCTGGTTCTGACTTGCTTGATGAAGCTGCATTAGATCCATACGCCTTTATGCGTGACGCTTACTCTCAACGTCGTATCAACCTGATTTCTGATGGCGCAGTCACAGAACAGATTGAAGATAGTGCAGAAGATTTAGATACTGCAACCGAATCCAAGTAACCTGTAAAAATAAAAAAGGGGCATTCAGCCCCTTTTTTATTGCCTATAGCGCTTAAAATCGTTGAATCTATTTATTTTCCTGCCACCGTCATTTGCTCGATCAACACAGATCCTATCTGCTTTGAACCAGAAATGAGTGTGTCATTGGCAATCGCAACGATTTGTTTAAACATGGTAGATAGGTTACCAGCGATGGTAATTTCCTCCACTGGATATGCAATCTTTCCGTTCTCCACCCAAAATCCTGCCGCGCCTCTGGAATAATCTCCCGTCACCATATTGACGCCCTGACCCAATAACTCTGTGACCAATAAACCGGTTCCCATTAATTGCAGCAGACCTTCAAAATCATAGTCTTGTGACTGCACAATCAGATTGTGATTACCGCCGGCATTGCCCGTCGTCTGCATGCACAGCTTACGGGCTGAGTAACTCGACAACATATACCCTTGCAATACACCTTGGTCTATCAAAGTGCGAGGCTGCGTCTCCACCCCCTCATAGTCAAAAGGGCTACTTGCTAGACCTCCAGGAATGTGGGGATCCTCAAGTATGGTGACACAGGGAGACATCACGGACTGATGTAGAGTGTCTTTTAAAAACGAGCTGTCACGATATAAATTCCCACCAGAGATGGCTGACACCAAATGCGATATTAGACTTGCAGCGATAGGTGCCTCGAATATGACAGGCACTTGCTTGGTCTTGATGCTACGACCATTTAGTCTTCTCACTGTTCGCTCACCTGCTATTTGTCCAACCTGTGCCGGACTTAGCAAAGCGTTAGCATCGCGTGCTGTGGTGTACCAATAGTCGCGTTGCATCTGCTTACGATACTCGGCTATGACAGAACATGAGATGCCATGTCGAGAGCTAGCGTAGCCATCGTTAAAGCCCAGACTATTCGCGTAGGCGAATAAACTTTGATGGGTAGAGACAGCGGCGCCCTCGGAATTGCTGATGCGTTTATCCACTTGCAGCGCAGCTGCCTCACATTCTCGAGCAAGGGCAATCGCCTGCTCTACGCTCAAATGCCATGGATGATGCAAGGCTAAATCAAGGGGTTGTTTGGCCAAACGCTCTGCTTGCGCGAGACCACAGAACTCATCGCTGGCCGTATAGCGTGCGATATTACAAGCAGCCTCAACGGTATCTTGCAAAGCCTGAGGACTCAAATCTGAAGAACTGGCAGTGCCCTTTTGTTGCCCAAAATAGACGGTTACATTCACACCTTTATCTTGGGTATATTCTATGGTCTCGACCTCATCCAACCTTACTGAGATATCTTGACCAAAACCGACACTCACTTCGGACTCTACCGCGCTAGCACCCTGAAGGCTGGCCATACGAATGACCGTTTCATTCATTTGTTTCAATTCTTCTAGTGAGAAATTAAATCCCGCGACGCTCATAAAATCCTATAGTAAAAAAAGTCATGCCACACCGACAACGCAGGCGATTAGCAAAAGCTGATATGATACCGCACTATAATGGCTTTCATGAGCCACGCTTGGATAAGATAATCGCTTTAGTATGACGATAGCACGCAAAATGACTGATTCAGAAAACGAACTACAACCCATTAGTAAAACCAAACTCAAAGCTTCAGCAGATGCCCTGCAAGATTTGGGAGTTAAATTACTTGATTTGCCAGACAGCAAACTGGCAGTTCTCGATTTGCCAGAAACATTGCTGCTAGCTATACAAGAGGGCAGGAAAATTCGTGCTAATGGCGCACTTCGTCGTCATCGTCAATATATTGGTACTTTGATGCGAGAAATCGACGCGCAGCCCATTATTGAACAATTCGAAAAATGGGATGGCAAAAATCAAGCGGAAAACGCATTTTTTCATGGGCTAGAAAAGCGTCGCGAACAACTAATCGCCGACGACCAAGCCCTAGCAAGCTTTATTCAGCAATTCCCAAATGTTGATATCCAGCAAGTCCGCACACTGATACGCAACGCGCGCAAGGAGGCCGAACAAAACAAACCTCCTAAAAGCAGCCGCCTCTTATTCAAACTGCTACGCGACGTGTGCGGCGAGGCAAATCCAAATTAATTGAGATTCGCCGTTGTACTCATAAACTGTCTTTCGCGCTTGTATTCAATGGTCACTGCTTGACCGCTGAATTTCGTCATCGCCTGATTCAATTGCTCTATGGTATTCACTTCTACATCACCAATTTTGCTCAAGATGTCATCTTTTTTGATACCGGCTTTCTGTGCAGGCGATCCGTCCATCACCACCAATACAATCAAACCATCAGGCTTTTCTGTTTCCTTAGGCACCAACACGTGAACCCCCAATACTGGCGGCATAATTTTGGCCCAATAAGTAGCAAAGTAGCTGTAGCCCATCGGTCTGTCTTTGATATCCTCTGAGCGAATTTTTTCACCCCTAGCCTTGGCATCCTTCAACTCTTGCACGCTACCTTGGCGATTGCCAGTTTTTTCGGAATACAGTAGCACCATCTCAGCACCTACTTTCCTGGCCTGAGGCAGCGCAAGCTCAGGGGCAATATCGCCTGCTGTAAAGTTGGAATAACCTACCAACTCATAGCCCTTTTCATGCATACGTTGATAGTCTTCTTTTTTGTCGACGCCCGAGAATAATTGAGGCTCGGCAGCGGCCTTGATGCGTCTTGCATTGGTCGGCTTGCTCTCGATATAGGTAGTGGCGAAATAATTTTCACCGGCGGGTTTATTTTCTGCCTGAGCCATCATTGGGACTAGGTAGATAAAAATACTGAACAACATTGCAATATAATGCATAAGATTCTCTCTAATATAATTTGCGATACTCAACTCTGACTCATACTCAGTGGAAATAATTCACCCAAATCATGAATGAACTACATAAAAAACTTCGCATTGGCCTAGTTTCCATTAGTGACCGTGCTTCACAAGGTGTCTATCAAGACCAAGGCATCCCACATTTACAACAGTGGCTAGAGCGGGCGATAAAAACGCCTTGGGAGTCGGAAACGCGTCTGATCGCCGATGAACAAAGTCTGATAGAAAAAACATTGATTGAATTAGCCGATGAGCAAGGGTGTCACCTGATTTTAACCACGGGAGGAACTGGGCCTGCCATACGCGATGTCACCCCAGAAGCAACCCTGGCGGTTGGCGACAAAGAAATGCCAGGGTTTGGCGAACAAATGCGGCAAATCAGTCTGCACTTTGTCCCCACCGCGATTTTGTCACGCCAAGTTGCAGTGATTCGTAAGAATTCATTAATTGTGAATTTGCCGGGGCAACCTAAGGCCATTGGGCAAACCTTAGAGGGCGTCCGCGATGAACAGGGTCAAATGATGGTGCATGGCATTTTTGCTGCCATCCCCTATTGTCTCGATTTAATTGGAGCTCCCTCTCTAGAAACCCACCCAGAAGTGGTACAAGCCTTTAGACCGGTGAAAAAATAAGCCCATCAACGCCATGTCGGAATTTTCTATCATCCAGCAATACTTCAATCGCCCATGTCAGGAGACCGATTTAGGCATAGGCGACGATGCTGCATTAATCAGTGTGCCGCAAGGTTATCAATTGGCAATTTCTACGGACATGCTGGTGAGTGGCACACATTTTTTTCCTGACACTGCAGCCAATCACATCGGTTGGAAAGCGATGGCTGTCAATATTTCTGATATGGCTGCCATGGGCGCAGAAGCTAAGTGGGCGACGTTGTCGATTGCCTTGCCAGAGGCTAATCCCGCATGGCTAAATCAATTCAGCGCTGGGCTGTTTGAATGTGCTGAACAGTTTGGAGTGAGTGTAATAGGCGGTGATACCACCCGCGGACCACTGAATATCAGCCTCCAGATCATGGGGGTTATTCCTCGCGACCAAGCGCTCACCCGTCATGGCGCCCAACTTGGCGATGAAATATGGCACTCTGGCTACTTAGGTCACGCAGCCCAAGCACTGAAATACTTACAATCGAATCAATCATGTCCCGCTAACTTGTTAAGCGCTTTGCACCGTCCGCAACCGCGTATTCAACTGGGGATAGCATTGCGAACAATTGCACATAGTGCGATTGATATTTCTGATGGCTTGTTGGCGGACTTAGGCCATATCTTAGAAGCCTCAGCACTCGGGGCTGAGATTGCTTGGCCGAATATCGCCCATCAGCTGAAGGCATCGACCGAAGATAACTATGCGATGGTGTTGAGTGGCGGCGATGACTACGAATTATGTTTTACTGCGCCCCCATCAGCGCATGAGCAAATTGTTGCCATCGGGCAAACACTGGGCTTGCCATTAAGTTGCATAGGCCACACTTGTCAACCGCCTGGCATCAGGGTTTTGGACGCACAACAGCAAGCTATTACATTACAAGGCAAGGGCTATGACCACTTCAAAAACTAGCAAACATAATGCATTGCCCAATTTTTCCATGATGTGGCAACACCCCGCCCATTTGTTCGCGCTGGGATTTGGCAGTGGATTAATCCAATGGGCCCCAGGAACATTCGGCAGTTTGATGGGCATACTGATTTATTGGCCGCTCAGCAATCTTGCCATCCATCTAAAATGTCTCATCATACTCACGCTTTTTTTAATAGGCATTTCTATCTGTGGCAAAACTGGCAAAGCGATTGGAGTCGAAGACCACTCCAGCATTGTATGGGACGAAATTGTGGCCATAATGTTAGTACTGACTTTCACGCCTAACTCATTATTTTGGTGGGCGATCGGTTTTATTCTGTTTAGAATTTTCGACATTTTCAAACCCTTTCCTATACGCCAAATCGAACAGCGGGTCGGCGGCGGATTGGGAGTGATGTTGGACGATCTATTGGCTGCTATTTACAGCCTATTGGTATTATCCTTAATCCAACATTCCAGCTTGATTCACTCAATGGCTTAGGGCTTATGAGACCACTACAAGAACTCGCCACACAAATCGGTGAAACGCTTCTAGCGCAAGGACACCTGTTGGCGTTAGCAGAGTCCTGTACTGGCGGACTTGCTGCAGCTAGCATTACAGATTTGGCCGGTAGTTCCGCATGGTTTGATAGCAGTGTTGTGGTCTACAGCAATCAAGCCAAACAGGATTTACTCAAGGTCCCCGTCGAGACACTGGCCCAATATGGCGCGGTGAGCGAACCGGTCGCCATCGCCATGGCAAAAGGATTACTCACGCAGGGGCGTTGTCAGATTTCTGCCAGCGTTACCGGCATTGCAGGTCCAAGCGGAGGCAGCGCCGAAAAACCTGTGGGCACGGTTTGTTTTGCATGGGCCCATCAAGATGGCAGAGTAGTGAGCACGACGCAGCACTTTTCCGGCAATCGACAACAAGTGCGCGAGCAGTCAGTGCGCGCACTTTTTGAGGGAATTCTGCAACTGCTGGCTACCTATTAAATAGCTTTTATGGGATAATCAAAAGCTTGATTGTATGCGCCCTGCAGGCAAAAAAACCTGCAAAAAATCTAAGCAATTTAACAAAACTGAGACATATAAATTCCTAATGCGAGATTGGCATAGGATTTGAGCAATATTAAAAATTTTATTGAGGAATTCTCCATGGATGAGAACAAAAGCAAAGCTCTAGCAGCCGCCCTATCGCAAATTGAAAAACAATTTGGCAAGGGCTCCATTATGCGTTTGGGAGACAATGAGGTAGCCGAGGATATTCAAGCCGTCTCCACAGGCTCTTTGGGCTTGGATTTAGCTTTAGGAATAGGTGGTTTGCCTCGTGGTCGTATTATCGAAATCTACGGCCCTGAGTCTTCTGGTAAAACCACGCTCACCTTGTCCGTGATTGCACAAATGCAAAAAGCGGGTGGTACCGCTGCATTTATTGATGCAGAACATGCTTTGGATCCTCAATACGCACAAAAGCTGGGCGTAAATATTGCCGATTTGTTGATTTCTCAGCCTGACACCGGCGAGCAAGCGCTTGAAATCGCCGATATGCTGGTTCGCTCTGGCTCCGTAGATATCGTGGTCATCGACTCCGTTGCTGCTTTGGTGCCTAAAGCAGAAATCGAAGGGGAAATGGGTGACTCGCATATGGGTCTGCAAGCGCGTCTAATGAGCCAAGCCTTGCGTAAATTAACGGGCAATATCAAACGTACCAACACCATGGTGATTTTTATTAACCAAATCCGCATGAAGATAGGCGTGATGTTTGGTAACCCTGAAACCACAACTGGCGGTAACGCACTCAAGTTCTACTCTTCTGTGCGCTTAGACATTCGCCGCACTGGTTCGATTAAAAAGGGTGACGAAGTGATTGGCTCCGAGACCCGCGTCAAAATTGTCAAAAACAAAGTGGCGCCGCCGTTTAAGCAAGCCGAGTTTGATATTCTTTATGGCGAAGGTATTTCGCGCGAAGGTGAAATCCTTGAATTGGGGGCCAACCTCAAGATTGTTGAAAAGTCTGGCGCATGGTACAGCTACAACGGCGAGAAGATAGGTCAAGGTAAAGATAATGCTCGTGAGTACTTGCGCGAAAATCCAGCCATTGCTGATGAGATTGACGCCAAGATACGCGATAGCGCTAAGGGCAATGCGGATGTAGTGATCGCAAGCACCGGTGCAGACGATATTGACGACTGAAGATAAAGCAGCCAAGCCAAATCTGCGCCAAAAAGCGCTAGAGTATTTGGCCAAGAGAGAATACAGCGCGCAAGAGTTACAAAAAAAACTGTTGCAGCTGGCCCAGCGTCATCAGCATAAATCCAGACTGCAGCAGCGTGAAGATGAGTTTGCTGGTGACGAAAGTGCGGTTGATATTGATGAAACCTTGAGCGCAGAAACGCATGCGGAAATCGCGCAAATTATTGCCGATTTTCAGCAAAAAAATTGGCTGTCTGACCAGCGTTTTACGGAACAGATCGTACATGCGCGACAAAGTAAGTTTGGCACGATGAAAATCGCGCAAGAGCTGAAACAAAAAGGTGTCAGCGATACATTGATTAGTGATGCGGTTCAAACACTAAAGCAATCGGAATTAGAAAATGCGCGTGCAGTATGGCGCAAAAAATTTAAGCATGCCCCCAGTGACCGCAATGAATGGGCCAAGCAAGCAAGATTTTTACAAAGTCGAGGCTACTCTTTTGAAATTATCAAAAAAGTGATCTCGGATAGTAACGAGGAATGAATAGCTAGCGAGTCTTTAGGCTCGCGTTTTTATTAACCTATAAGAGTATTTAAATTTATTTGAACTTAGCGTTTGTCATATCCAGGCATTAGCCATCAAGCAGCGCTAAAACCAGAAATGCAATCTATGCAAAACAAACCTACCATTTCCGTAAAACAAATACGTCAGCAGTTTTTGGACTTTTTTAAAAACAAAGGCCATCAAGTGGTGGCGTCAAGTTCACTAGTTCCCCATGGCGACCCTACCCTGCTATTTACTAATGCAGGCATGAACCAATTTAAAGATGTGTTCTTGGGCTTTGATAAGCGCGCCTACACTCGTGCTACGACCAGCCAAAAATGCGTGCGCGCAGGGGGCAAGCATAACGATTTAGAAAATGTAGGTTACACCGCGCGTCACCACACTTTCTTCGAAATGCTGGGCAACTTTAGTTTTGGCGATTACTTCAAGCGTGACGCGATACAGTTCGCTTGGGAATTGCTTACTCAAGTTTACGGTCTTCCCAAAGAACGCTTAATGGTCACTGTGTATGCTGAGGATGACGAGGCCTATGATATCTGGACCAAAGAAATCGGCATCCCACATGACAAAATTGTACGCATAGGCGATAACAAAGGGGCTCGTTATGCCTCTGACAACTTCTGGATGATGGGCGACACAGGCCCTTGTGGTCCTTGTACTGAAATCTTCTTCGATCATGGCGCACATATCCCTGGCGGACCTCCAGGCTCCGCGGATGAAGATGGTGACCGTTTTATTGAAATTTGGAACAATGTGTTTATGCAATATAACCGCGATGAAGCGGGCGTGATGCATCCACTGCCCAAACCCTCTGTCGATACAGGTATGGGCTTGGAGCGGATTGCCGCAGTATTGCAAGGCGTACATTCCAACTATGAAATTGATTTATTCCAAACACTGATTGCCGCCGCCGCTAGAGAAACCCACACACAAGAACTCAGCAGCCCATCCTTGCGCGTGTTGGCTGATCATATTCGCGCTTGTAGCTTCTTGATAGCTGACGGCGTGATTCCCGGCAACGAGGGCCGTGGTTATGTACTACGTCGCATTATTCGCCGCGCCATACGCCATGGATATAAATTGGGTGCACGTGCAGCCTTCTTCCATCGTATCGTGCCGGATTTAGTGGCAGAAATGGGTGAGGCTTATCCAGAGTTAACTGACGCACAAGATCGCGTGATGTCTATATTGAAACAAGAAGAAGAACGCTTCTTTGAAACCATAGAAAATGGCATGCAAATATTAGAGGCCGAACTAGCCAATATTCAAGGCAAAAACGTGGCGTTTAATGGTGAGACCGCTTTCAAATTGCATGATACCTATGGCTTTCCACTTGATTTAACCCAAGACATTTGCCGTGAGCGCTCCGTGAAAGTCGATAGCGATGCTTTCGATGCCGCGATGGCCCAGCAAAAGCAACAAGCCCGTGCTGCCGGCAAATTTAAAATGGCGATGAACTTGGAATACCAAGGGCAGGCAACCGATTTCCAAGGCTACGAAACCCTCTCCACCCAATCCAAAGTGATTGCACTGTATCGTGATGGCAGCGCAGTTAAACAGCTCAACGAGGGCGAGTTAGGTGTGGTGGTATTAGATACCACCCCTTTCTACGCCGAATCAGGCGGCCAAATTGGTGACAGTGGTGAATTAAAAGGCACGCAAGGTATATTTGCGGTAGAGGATACACAAAAAATTCAAGCGGATGTGTTTGGACATCATGGCGTCATGCAGACGGGCAGTCTGCAACTGGGCGACGAGATTCAAGCGCGTGTGAACACAGCGACACGCGCTGATACCATGCGTAATCACTCTGCTACGCACTTGATGCACAAAGCCTTACGCGAGGTATTGGGTGATCATGTACAACAAAAAGGCTCTTTGGTTGATAATGAAAAGACGCGTTTTGACTTCGTACACAATGCACCCGTCAGCGAGCAAGAAATTGCCCGTATTGAACAAATCGTCAACGCCGAAATCCTCAATAATCAGCCCACACAGGCACGAGTGATGGCGATAGATGATGCACAAAAAACCGGTGCCATGATGCTGTTCGGTGAAAAGTATGGCGATACCGTGCGTGTGTTGGATATAGGATCTTCACGCGAATTATGTGGCGGCACCCACGTCAAGGCGACTGGCGATATTGGTCTATTTAAGATCACCTCTGAAAGTGGTGTTGCTGCGGGGGTGAGACGTATTGAGGCGGTGACAGGCAATCCTGCGCTGCGACTGATACAACAACAGCAACAACTATTACAGCAACTCAGTGATACGGTCAAAGCACCGCAGCACGAGTTAAGTGCCAAAATTAATGGCATCGTAGAACAACAAAAATCGTTAGAAAAAGAATTAGCCAAATTGAAATCCAAATTGGCTAGCTCGCAAGGCGATGAGTTGACCTCACATGCGGTGAGCGTTGGTAATGTGCAGGTATTGGCGACATTGCTGGAAGGTGCTGACGCGAATACTTTACGTGAAACGATGGACAAACTAAAAGACAAACTGAAATCTGCGGCTATCGTACTAGCGAGCGTCAGTGACGGCAAAATCACCCTTGTCGCAGGGGTCACACAAAACCTGGTACAGCAATTACGTGCAGGCGACCTGGTCAACCATGTCGCTACACAAGTTGGAGGCAAAGGCGGTGGCAAGCCAGATCTTGCCATGGCGGGCGGAACTGATATTAGCAAACTAGATTCAGCGTTGCAGAGTGTGCAACAATGGGTCAAAGATCAACTTTAATTTTCGAATCGTAAATATATGGCTCTAATCGTACAAAAATATGGTGGAACCTCTGTAGGTAGCCCAGAACGTATTAAAAATCTGGCACGCAGAGTCGCGCGTTACAAAGCTCTAGGACATCAAATCGTGGTCGTAGTATCCGCGATGTCAGGTGAGACCAATCGCCTGATTAATTTAGCCAAAGAAATTATGCCGGACCCCGATCCGCGTGAATTAGACGTGATGGTATCGACGGGTGAACAAGTCACCATAGGCTTAACTTCTATGGCACTGATGGAGCTAGGCATCAAAGCCAAAAGCTATACTGGCGCACAGGTGCGTATCGTGACTGACAGCGCTTTTACCAAGGCGCGTATTTTAAGCATTGATGAACAAAACATTCGTCGTGATTTAGAGGCGGGCAATGTGGTCGTGGTCGCTGGTTTCCAAGGTGTGGATGAGCACGGCAATATTACGACGCTGGGGCGTGGTGGTTCTGATACGACTGGGGTTGCATTAGCGGCCGCTCTAAAAGCAGATGAATGCCAAATTTATACGGATGTGGACGGTGTTTATACCACTGATCCACGTGTTGTGCCGGAAGCGCGTCGCCTTAAATCGATTACCTTTGAAGAGATGCTAGAACTTGCCAGTCAAGGCTCCAAGGTATTGCAGATTCGCTCCGTCGAGTTTGCTGGCAAATACAAAGTAAAACTACGTGTACTCTCCAGTTTTGAAGAGGATGGCGAAGGAACGCTGATTACATTTGAAGAAGATTCAGACAAGGACAGTCAAGATATGGAACAACCCATTATTTCCGGTATCGCGTTTAATCGCGATGAAGCAAAAATTGCCGTGTTAGGGGTGCCTGACAAACCAGGTATCGCTTATCAGATTCTTGGACCGATTGCCGACGCGAATATCGATGTGGACATGATTATCCAAAATATGGGCGCGGATGGCACTACCGACTTCACTTTTACGGTTCATAAAAACGAGATGAACAAAGCTTTAGGCATCTTAAAGAGTGTACAAGCTCACATTGGTGCACGTGAGATTGTCGGCGATGACAAGATTGCTAAAGTTTCTGTAGTCGGTGTAGGCATGCGTTCTCATGTGGGTATCGCTAGCCAAATGTTCCGCACCTTGGCCGAAGAAGGTATTAATTTGCAGATGATTTCTACTAGCGAAATCAAAATCGCAGTGGTGATAGACGAGAAGTACATGGAACTCGCGGTGCGTGTATTACATAAGGCCTTCGATTTAGATCAAGCGTAGTATTGTCTGCATTTGTAGGTATTCTTTCATTGATTTTTGGGGCGTATTCGAGTATCGTTACGCCCTCGCAACATGGCGTAGGAGAGCTGGCCGAGTGGTCGAAGGCACTTCCCTGCTAAGGAAGCATACGGGCTTAAACCTGTATCGAGGGTTCGAATCCCTCGCTCTCCGCCAAAAAGAGACAAGGCAAGGCCGCAGGATGTTTGGCGGATGGGATTTGCAAGATGCCTAAGCAATAATGTTGTATGTTCGTGTATAATTCACGCCGATTTAGTTCAGTAGGTTAATAACATGCTGAAATTTGCGCCCGTAGCTCAGCTGGATAGAGTACTTGGCTACGAACCAAGGGGTCAGGAGTTCGAATCTCTTCGGGCGCGCCACTTTCAAAAGGCTCACTTAGGTGAGCCTTTTTTATTGTCTTATTCTTAATTCAATGTGAATTTATGCTAATTGTTCTTTTTTTAATTATTCTCGCATTGCTACCCTTAGCATTATCCCAAGCATTTCCTCACTTGTTAATCATTAGCATTTATGCAGGAATTTTTCCATGGTTGGCACTTGCATGGGCAGCTTTTTGGATTACAATAGTATTGCGTCGTTGTCGTATTCAAGAATGGCGCAAAAATAGAAAAATAAAAAAAACTGCTAGAAACAAATAGAAAGTTTTTGCGTTCTAACAGTTATTTACTAACTCTTTGAATGGATTATCTACTATGAAAATAACTTCTAAACATTCAAAAACGTATTTACGTTTTCTAAGTCTTGCCAGTGCAATCCATGATATGCCTGGAATTCCTCATCTCGATAGCACTGAAGAAAAATTGCTTAATCTGATTGCCGTTAGCCTCTTCCAGGGTAACAAAATTAATGTGCTAGAAGCGATGAGTCTGGTTCCAGATGCCTCACCTGCGACTGTCCACAGAAGATTAAAAACCTTGCGTAAAAAAAATCTGATCAGGCTCGATTTCGACAGTGATGATAATCGTGTTAAATATGTAGAAATGACAGACTTAGCTCTCGAGTATTTTGGCAAAATGGGTCATTGTCTTACAGCGGCGCAAAAAAGCACTTAAACGCCTTTAATCGCCTATGAATGATGAATATCTAGGGCCATACAATTATAAATTTGCTCACGCTGTTAGCATCTTTGTTATGCAAGCATTGTTGGTATCTCTTACTTGGGCCCTTTTATTCCAACTAAACGAATATATATTTTCCGATATAACCGTCAGCAAATTGGTATGCTGGGTTTTTCTACCAGCTTTCATCCGCATGTTAGCGGTAATGATTTTTGATTGGGCAGGCGTATTTGGTTTAGTGCTCGGCGCTTATATTACCCGAGATCTTACTGTAGCAAATGGGCTGACTCCTTTAATGCTGGCATTAATTTCTGGAATTGGTCCTTACCTATCCATGAAGTTCTGTCAAAAGTCTTTTCATTTGCCAGAATCATTTGATGGACTGCGGCCTCAGCAATTATTTATTTTTGCTTTGGCAGGTAGTGTGATGAATACAGGCCTGAATCACTTTTACTATCAAATTTCAGGGCTAGAATACTCTTTGTACAACACTTTTATACCCATGATGGTGGGCGATTTTTTTGGTACTTTATTGATGCTCTATTTGGCAGCATTGATCATCAGAACATTACGCTACTATTTTCAAACAAAGAGCGATTTGAATGAATGAAAAAGTCATCTTTCGGTTCTCAATTTGAGTCTTTGGGATGATATTAGTCAGTATTAACTTTTGCAGAAAGTGAGATTTAAAATGGCCGAAGCTAAACCTAAGACCGCTACAAGCAAAAAGACAACCGCAAGTAAAAAAAGCCCCTCAAAAACGACTACTCCTCGTAAACCGACAAGCAAGACTGTTTCTCATACAGATATGCAAGAGATGATTGCGACCAATGCTTATTATCGTGCTGAGAGAAGAGGCTTCGCAGCGGGCGATCACATGCAAGACTGGCTGGATGCAGAGGCCGAAATCGCGCAAAAATTCAAGGTCAAAAAGACCAAAGCTTAGTTTAGTCTTTGGCTCGAGTTGTCCAATTTTTTTGCATTTCAATGTAGAGGAACGATGCTGACCAAGTAATCAGAATCAGCCCCAATAAGGCTTCAACGCCAGTCATATAGCGCACTAGTCCGTGGATAAAAATATCGCCATAGCCCACGGTAGTGTATGTGACAAAAGAAAAATAGATACAGTCTAGCAAGGTAGCATCACCCGAGGCAGTGCCTGACATTACTCCCATACCCGACAACGCCAACACCTGATAGTAGCCTAAGCCAAAAATAATAATTTCTATGGTATGCGTGAGGAATATGACTAACACACCATATAACACGCGATAGCGATGGGTGATCTGCAAGGCGTTCAGCTTTTTTGCCAGCAAATAAAGTGTCTCGTAATGAATAATGATATTGACCAATACCAATAGCAAATTAACGCCAGCCAAAATCAAATACTCAAACATAATTACTTTCTAGTGTGCAAATGATGTTTGAGATTACCACGAAAATCAGAGATAGATTACAACTTATGCCCAAGTTTAAATTCGATCAAATTGGAAATCATATTGATGTTTTCAATGGCCGTACTTGACAGGGTAAGCTTTAATTTTCTGTGATGGTCCAAGGATTGCTCACTAGATATCCAGCCCTTATTTTTGAGAAAATGGATACGCTTAAATAGGGTAACGGGAGATCCGGGCATACTCTTGTTATTGATAATGTCTGTGGCACAGACTTCCTCATTATTCAGTTGTCGATTGGCGATAAAGAGGATGATAGCTTTGCTCTCTAAATCAAGTTCTCCAAAAACAGAGGCATCAACAGCCCAATCAATGATATCGTTTAAGCGTAGGAAAGTTGTATTGAGAAACATGGAAACACCTTTATTATTTAAGTTAGTTAATATGGTTATTTTTGTGCACTTAAGTCTACATTATTTCCGTATTATCTCAAAATTTAATTACATATTATTGATGCCATTTATCGTCCTAAACGTACATTGGATAACATGAAACAACTAACGCCTCACAACCAATCATTGTTTCAACTGAAATATGCTGTGATATTTGTAGCATTGGCTAATCTTTTATATTTTTTTGTGGAATTTCATATTGCTAGAAGAATTGAGTCTGTCTCTTTGTACGCAGATAGCATCGATTTTCTTGAAGATGCAGCCGTCAATAGTATCGTTTTGTTCAGTTTATATTTGAGTGCTCGCAGCAAACACTGTGTCAGTATATTGTTGGCTATGCTGCTGCTAATTCCTATCTCGGCTGCCTTTTTTACAGCATGGGAAAAATTTTCACACCCTCTCATGCCAGCTTATACCTCGCTTTCATATACAGCATTGGGTGCGCTTGCCGTCAATTTAACTTGTGCTTTTTTACTGGCTAAATTTCAAAATGATGGTGGCAGTTTGAGTAAAGCAGCTTTTCTATCCTCCAGAAATGATGCGATTGCAAACTTGGCCATTCTCTTTGCTGCATTGGTATCAGCCATTTGGCCCTCTTTTTGGCCGGATCTATTGGTAGGGTTAGGAATAGCGCTGATTAATTTGGATTCGGCCAAAGAAATCTTGGAATCGGTCAGAGATGAGAAAAATGGTCGGAACAATCCTGACTTGAAGTAAACATTTATCACCGATGATTTTTTGTCTTAAAATTTTGTATTCCATCCATCATCATATGCTTTTATTATTTGGTTTTAAAAATCCTCTCATGACAAAATCTAATCATTTAGGAGAACACCATGAAATTTAAATCAGTATTGGCTATTTGTTTACTCATGCTTGCTTTCACAAGCGTGTCTTTTGCTGCCTCAAAAGAAGAAATAGATGCAAAAGTGCATGAAGCACTGGATAACTTTTATAAAACCTCTGCTGCAGGTAAACAACTGTCTGAGAAAGCGCATGCCATTCTTGTTTTCCCCAGCATTGTAAAAGCTGGATTCATAGTCGGCGGTGAATATGGAGAAGGCGCATTGTTAACTAACGGAAATACAGAAGCCTACTACAATATTATTTCCGCATCCTTCGGCTATCAATTAGGCGCGCAGATGCACTCACAAGTGGTTTTATTTATGACTCAAGAGGCCTTGGAGCGATTCCGCTATAGCAATGGCTGGGACGCCGGCTTTGGCGGAAGCATCGCGGTCGTTACAGCGGGAGCATCGAAAGAATTTACGATTGATAATGTGCAAGAGCCTGTGATTGCATTTATATTTTCCGAAAAAGGTCTGATGGGCAATTTATCCCTAGAAGGCTCTAAAGTAAGCAAAATTAACAAGTAATCAGCGTTAAAAAGGAGGCGATATGTCAAAGATTATTGTGGAGCATCAGCCCTCTGAGGAAAGATTGAATGCCATCGGTATTCGATCATGTCCAACATGGAGCAAAGAACCCTCGACATTTCCTTGGACTTATAGTGATAGAGAGATTGCCTATATATTAGAAGGCGAAGTGACAGTCACCCCTGATGGAGGAGAGCCAGTCAATTTTGCTGCTGGGGATTTGGTGACTTTCGAACCCGGATTGAAATGCACTTGGACGGTCAAAAAACATTTACGCAAACATTATCTATTTGAGTAAATCATGCGATACAAAAAAGGGGAGCGTTAGCTCCCCTTTTGTTATTTCACACTGCGCAAGCAGAAAACTTAGTGCTCTTGCTTATCTTCGATAATCTTAGCAGTGGCTAGTACGCACTCCACTTCCCAGTTTTTACCATCAGCGCCTTGGATATCTACATCAGTAATTAACTGACCATCTTCGGTTTCAACTTCTGTCTCTAATATCGCACCAGGATGTCTCTCTAGCGCTAATTTAATACACTCATTCATTTGATTGTTGTGATTTTGGACGTCGCTAATATTGGGTCTATTACCGTAATCGCTATCCTCGTGATACACCACATAACCTAAACCTACAACCACTAATACTAATACTGCTAAAGCAATTTTATTCATTTCCATCTCCTTATTAAAACTCGCTTACTGAATCTTTCTGTAAATATATTTACCGCTTACTATGACCTCATCTCCGACATTAAATTCAGGTTCTTTTTCATACTCAAATGTTTTCGTTTTTCCATCTGGCATGCGCACTTCCACTTCCCAAACAGTTTTTTTCTTTAAATACTTTTCTCCATAGTGTCCTGCGACACCTCCCGCTACTGCACCCAAAACAGTCCCCAGCGTTTTGTTCTTTTTGCCGGTGACTTTATTTCCAACTACCCCACCTGTCACTGCACCAATCGCGGCACCAACGCCAGAGGCGTCATCAATTTCTTTTTTATTGACATTGACCACGATGGCGGAATCAGCCGCAAGGTCGCTTGCAGGTGATGTTTGACAAATTTCTGGCACATAACCCCCTCCGACTGTCGCAGACGTAGGACAATCATAAGCATAGGCCGTCGCTGACATACTCAAGCTCAATAACACTGGAATTAACTTTTTCATCTTAAGTCCCTTTCTCATTCCATAGCGCTAGGCGCTTAAATCCAAGGTCCCTGATTGATTTTGCTGATTCGCACATCACCCACTATCGCAGCATTAATAATCAAAGTCACAATACTGATAAATAGACTTGCTAATACAGCCGTCCAAAACCCATTCAGGACAAAACCCTGCACAAGCGAGGACACCAGCATCAAAACCAAACCATTGATCACCAACAAAAACAAGCCAAATGAAAATACCGTCAAAGGCAAGGTAAAAATCACCAAGATAGGCTTGATCACTGTATTGGCTAAACCCAAGACCAATGCAGACACCACCAGTGCCGCAAAGCTATCAAAGCGTATACCACTAAACAGGTAAGTACTCGCCCACAAAGCAATCACGGTAGCAATCCATTGAGACAGAAATAACAACATAAACATTCCTACAAAGCACACATAATTTAGTCTAGCGCTTAATCACTGCGATTTCTATACAAAAATCGTATAGATTTGATTTATCCCAAAAAACTTTCAATTTTTTTCGACGAAATTACCCGCTTCATTTTTGACTATATGCCTAATATATATGTTTTTAAAAACAGTATGTATTTGTCAAAAAGATAAATATAATCTATAATAATCCCATAAATAACAAGGGATTATCATGACAGAACCGTTGCGGTACCTGTGTAAATCGTTTTTCTCCCAGCTCAATATTTACAACATTAATTACCTAGATCGATTTTTGAACGAATCCATCAATAAACTGCCCATCAAGCATTCGATGGTAGCTTATATTGTGCTGATCAAATGCCTAAAGTATCACCTCAATCAAGAGCAACTGAATCTTAAAACGCTGTATTTGGAAATGTCATGCTCAGAAATTGCCACCCGCGAACAATTACTCAAACTACACCGAGACGGTTGGCTGTTGATAGAAACCTGCGCAGATGATAAACGAGTAAAGTATATCAAGCCCACTGCAAAGCTAATCGAAAACAGCAATCAAATAATACGTAATAGCTCTCCTCTAAATTTTGCCAAGCCATTCAACTTTTCCTAGAAATAACTCATTACAAAGGTGACATACATTTGTAATAGTTAGCCTGTATATTCCACTTCCTAGCCAAAAGCTAGATTATCAATAAAGGAAAAAATGTATGACTCACTCCGTCAAAAACGTAGCAATCAATACTGATAGCAATGTACAAAATTGGATGCGCAAACTGACCCAACAACCATTGGTTTCTGAAGAGGAACTGATTGCCATCCGTCTAGAATATCTGGATGTCACCCCTGAGGATTGGAAAGTACACTTAGAGCAATCTAACTAGTGACTGATTCAATATCATGGCTGCCCTCAAACAGCCATGATGATATTCGCGGTTCCGCAATAGTCTCCTACATCAAGCTTGCCCAGCAGGATTGCGCAAAGGCATCATCAATTAAGTGAAATATGCGCAAGGTTTGTGACATAATTTTCATACACGCCCTATGGCGAAATATGAACTGTTGAATTCTTATGCACAAGGAAACCAAATGAAGCTTTTTTATTACTCATGGATGACTGTTCTGCTGACCAGCCTAATCAACAACGTGCAAGCCCAAGACAGCTTTAACGGACAAGACTTCTCTGGCGTATATACCTGCACCGGTGAAGATAGCCATGAAGGGCAATATAAAGGCAGTGTCAGCATGAAGTTATTGCCTCAACATAGTACGGGTGAATATGCTGCTTATACATTCGAATTATCCGTGCCAGGTTATGGCAAATATCCAGGCCACGCTGCTGGCTACAAAAATAATTTGGCAATCTATTTTGCGCATACGCAACACAGCAAAAATCAAGACTTTGGAACTGGCATTGCCACCTTTACACAAAACCCTAAAGGCAAATGGAGTTTCCATAAATACTATTACGAGCCTATGTTTAAAGGCGGCAATCATGGCTTTGAAACCTGCACACAAAACTAGAATCAGCGCTTAGCACCATCATGCAACAAGTGTTGGTATATGCGGATTCATTGTCTTGGGGGATCATCCCCATGACCCGTCGCCGCTTTGAGTTTCATCAACGTTGGCCGGGGATTTTAGAGATTGAATTAAATAAATCCTCAGGCCCAGTTCGCGTGATTGAAGACTGCCTAAATGGTCGACGCACCATCTACGAAGACCCTATTCGACCAGGGCGCAACGGCTTGATAGGCTTGCAACAGAGAATAGAGGTCAACTCGCCATTGGCGCTTGTCATCTTGATGTTGGGCACCAATGACTTTCAAAAAAACCATGCCCATAGCGCTGCAGATGCGCAGCATGGCATGCGTCAATTGATACAAGCCATCCGAACCACAGCGTTAGAACCAGGCATGAGTATGCCCAAAATTTTGGTGGTAGCGCCACCGCCTATCCTTAAGCCACAAGGGGATATTGCAGAGAAATTTGTCGGGGCAGAGCAAAAATGCATAGGGCTAGCAAAAGCCTATCAGGACTTATGCCAAGCGTTGGACTGTGAATTTTTTGATGCAGCCACGGTGACCACCTCTAGCAAAGTCGACGGCGTACATTTCGACCAAGATCAACATCTCGCATTCGGATTAGCCCTCAGTCCTATTGTGGCTAATTTGCTCAAGTCGATGGTCTGAGATATCAGCTGATGATTGCGCTGAGTGCTGGATAGCGTAACGGTTTTTTTAGATAATAGTCCAAGCTTACTCAAGGAAATTTCATGATAGATAGTCCCAACGATATTCGCGATGTCACGTTTGCAATTCGCGATGCAGTCGCCCCCGTATTTCTACTCACCGGGATAGGTTCTTTATTGTCAGTCTTGGTGAATCGCTTAGGTCGCGCCATAGACCGCGCGCGTGGACTGAATGGCCTAAATGATCAACAACTCGCACCATTTTTGGATGAGTTGGACATCATCGTCCGGCGCATCGCTTGGATGCGTTGGGCAGTCGGCTTATTTATCTTTGCCGGCTTTTGCGTGTCGCTGTCGATTGCTACAGTGTTTGTGGGTGTCGAATTAAAAATCAACTTACCGCATTTCGTTTTGCTGACTTTTATCACGTCTATGGTGGCATTAAACGCTGGGTTGCTGTGTTTTCTGAGAGAGATTATTTTGGCCACCAAAGAGGCCGTGACGCGTCACCGATAAAGCGTTATAGAGACACTAGAATATTATTGATGGGCAAAATTTAATTCCACGCGATTGCCTGCGGGATCCTGCAATACAATTTGATATTGATGCGTTTGTGGCACAACAGCCGTTTGAAACGACAAGCCTAATTGTTGCAGTTTTTGCTCATAGGCCAATCGATCACAGCAGACAAAAGCAAAATGGTCGATGGTAGTCTTGACATGGACTAAGCGTTGTTCTTCTGGGGATGCCTCAATCAAATGAATCAAATCATGCTGACCTTGATAGAGCCAATAGCCAAAACGTGCAAACGGCGGACGCGGTCCGAGGGTCAGGCCAACCACTTCGGTATAAAACTGCAACATTTGATCGAGCAAGCTTCGCTCTGCACGCAAATTCACATGCCCAAAACCTAAAACGCCCATGACGACTCCCATCACATCCAGACAAAAAAACAAGTTGGTCATTAATCACCCGAATTAGATTATCATGAATTTTTATTCGCTTCTTGATTCCTATCCTAAGAAAGGTTGTCACTGATATGTCAGACAGAGCCATTATTCTGCAAAGCGGCGGCGGCTATGACAAAGTCACCCTAGGCAAACGTCCCGCAGCTGCCCCCAAAGCAAATGAAATCAGCGTAAGGCTACATGCAAACTCGCTCAACTATCATGATTTTGCCGTCGTCAGTGGCATGTGGGGACCAGCAGAACCACGCATCCCGATGGCAGATGGCGCAGGGGTAGTCATTGCAGTGGGTGACGAAGTGACCGAGTTTAAAGTGGGGGATCATGTGGTCAGTACTTTCTTTCCGACATGGTTGGACGGCGAACCGAATGTAGAAGGCTTTGCCACCGTACCGGGTGACGGAGTCGACGGCTACGCGCGTGAGACAGTCACCGCTTCGGTGAATCATTTCACCCTTGCCCCACAACATTGGAGTCATGTTGAGTCCGCCACCTTAACCACCGCAGCGCTCACTGCTTGGCGTGCCTTGATGTCAGACGACCAGCTCAAGCCAGGTGATAGCGTGCTTGTGCAAGGCACCGGGGGCGTATCTATATTCGCACTGCAATTTGCCAAAATGGTTGGGGCGACTGTCATTGCCACCTCCTCCAGCGAAGAAAAACTAGCCAAGCTCAAACAACTGGGCGCCGATCATCTGATCAACTATCGCACCACGCAGAATTGGGGTGAGCTAGCCCGTGAAATCACGCACGGAAAAGGCGTTGATCATGTCGTTGAAGTGGGCGGTCCCGCCACATTAGAACAATCCATGGCTGCCGCAAGAGTGGGCGGACATATTTCTTTGATTGGAATATTGACTGGATTGGGAGGTGAATTATCCATCGTCACCGCCCTGATTAAGCAGTTACGTTTGCAAGGACTCATCGTTGGAAACCGTACCCAACAACAAGCGATGATTAGAGCTATCGATGCGGCTGGAATGAAACCAGTGGTCGACAAAGTATTCCCTTTAGAAAATATCGTGGATGCATTCCGTTACCAAGAGAGCAACCAGCACTTTGGCAAAATTTGCCTGCAAATGTAATTCAGGCATGATGTCGATGACCGCTTTATTTAGATTCATAGTCTGTTTAATCGCACTGCAATCTTGCCAGCTTATGGCGCAAGATAGGCTGCTTGTTTTCGCTGCGGCCAGCTTGAGTAATGCCTTGATAGAAATCAACCAGCAATTTGAACAGAACACTGGCATACAGATTCGTCAGTCTTTTGCCGCCTCCTCCACGCTCGCCAAGCAAATCGAAAATGGCGCACCAGCCGATATTTTTATTTCTGCAGATACGCTGTGGATGGATTACTTGGCCAATCAATTTCCCATCATACAAAGCAGCAATCGGCCCATACTGAGTAATTCACTGGTGCTGATTGCCCCCAAAGGTCAAGCGTTTGCTGTGCAACTGAATGCGCAATATAAATTGCCAGAACAGTATTCAGGTAAGCTATGTACGGGTGAAACAGAGTCCGTCCCTGTTGGCATCTATGCCAAGCAAGCACTCACCTATTTGCATTGGTGGGATGGCTTAAAAGGACGCATAGTAGGCGCACAAGATGTGCGTGGTGCGCTAAATTTTGTTGAGCGTGGTGAATGCATAGGTATCGTGTATCTAACAGATGCCATGCAAAGCAACAAGGTGCAAATATTGGCCACCTTTCCTGCACAAAGTCATAGTGCAATTGTTTACCCAGCTGCCGCTGTCAGTGCACAGAAAAACGGCCAACGCTATTTGCAATTTCTCAACACAGAAACAGCGAAACAGATTTTCCAAAAATACGGATTTACTCTAAAGTGAGCAATCTTTTACTCAACAGCCCACGCACGTCCAAAGCAGAAACAATAACAAATTAAAGGAAAAATAATGAGCGCCTTCCATATCCGCACCGCCCAAGCCCATGACATGGACTACATCATTGGACTGTTAGCTGAAGCTGGCTGGAATCCGGGCTTGCATGATGCGCAATGTTTCTTTGCTAGTGACCCACAAGGATTTTTAATCGCCCATCTAGGCGAGCAAGCCATAGGTTGCGTATCTGCAGTGCGATATCCTGATGTAAGCGCAACTGATTTCGGTTTTATCGGTTGTTATATTATGCAGCCCCCTTGGCGCGGCCAAATTTATGGTGCTTGGCTAGGGATGCATGCCATGAAATTACTGCACGATTGCAATATCGGGATTGATGGCGTGGTCGAACAGCAGACCCACTATGCGCACTTTGGCTTTAGTATGGCACACCGCAACTTGCGTTATATGGGCGACTGCAGCACATGGCCGACAGACCAAAGCGGACTCGATATCGTCAATGCACGCACACTGCCATTGGCACAATTAATCGCCTTTGATAGCCAGTATTTCCCTGCCCCACGCCCCGCTTTTTTACAGGCATGGCTAAGCCCAGACACTCATCACAGCTTAGCGCTCATGCAAGATGGTCAAATCATCGCCTATGGCACCGCCCGAGCTTGTATACGCGGATACAAAATCGGCCCCTTGTTCGCGCAAGACAGCAACAGTGCCCGCGCTATATTGTTACAACTGGCCGCTTGGATACGCCAACAAACGCAGACTAGTTCTGCGCCAGGGGCCAGCGAGGTGATGTTGGATATCAGTGAGGAAAATGCGCAAGCGTTGGCATTGGTTCAGCGATTAGATATGCAGTTTGTGTTTGAGACTGCGCGCATGTATAGCCAAGCCAGACCAGCACTAAACTGGCAACACATCTACGGTATTAGCAGTTTTGAATTAGGTTAGCGCAAGCCCGCTTGATACCAAGCCCGACTCGCATTCACCGCTTTCACTACCAGCAACATCAATGGCACTTCCACCAGCACGCCCACCACCGTGGCTAAAGCAGCCCCAGATTGCAAACCGAATAAACTAATCGCAGTCGCAACGGCTAATTCAAAAAAATTGCTTGCTCCAATCAAGGCGGACGGGCAAGCAATCGCATGCGGCTCGCCCACGGCTCGATTTAAGCCATAGGCCAATGAGGCATTGATGATGACTTGCAAAGTGATCGGTATCGCCAATAACAAAATCACCAAAGGTTGTTGCAAGATTTTTTCGCCCTGAAAAGCAAATAATAAAATCAGCGTCAGCAGTAATGCCGCCATAGAAAAGCGCGATAACACCTGCAGCCAGTTTTGCCAGCTTGATGCTGCTTGACGCAACAATGCAGCGCGTAACAACTGCGCAATCACCACAGGAATCACGATATACATCAGCACAGAGGTCAGCAAAGTTTCTAGCGGTACGGTGATGGCAGACATGCCAAGTAACAAACCAACGATAGGGGCAAAAGCAAACAGCATGACCACATCATTGAGCGCCACTTGGGTCAGAGTAAACAAAGCATCGCCCTGACTTAAGCGACTCCAGACAAATACCATCGCAGTACACGGCGCCGCTGCCAATAAAATCAGCCCTGCCACATAGCTATCCAACTGCTCTGTGGGTAAGTAGTCTGCTAATACACCACGGATAAAAAACCAAGCCAACAAGGCCATAGAGCAAGGCTTGATTACCCAATTCACCAGCAAGGTAACTGCCAAACCACGCCAATGTTGGCGGACTTGATGCAGACTAGAAAAATCGACTTTCATTAACATGGGGATAATCATCACCCAAATCAGCAGCGCCACTGGCATATTGACCTGGGCGTATTGCATCTGCGCCAAGTCTGCAAACACTTGTGGGAATAATTGGCCGAATAAAACGCCTAGGGCGATACACAACAACACCCATACACTCAAAAACCGTTCAAAAATATTCATACTGTTTGTTGTCCTATTTGTTGCAAGGCTTGTTTCAATTCTGCACTGCTCATACGCTCGAGTGGCAAAGCCAATAGCGCAGTAACACGCTGACGGATTTGCGCAAAAATATCGGCAAATGCCGCCGCCTGCCCCTCACCTTGCACCGCTGCTGGATCACTAAAGCCCCAATGTCCTTGCACCGGCACACCGGGCCAAATTGGACAGACTTCATTGGCAGCGTTATCACACACTGTAATCACCATATCCATGACGGGCGCATCCGGCTGGGCAAATACATGCCAACTTTTGCTGGACAAGGATTGCGTGTCATAAGCGATACTGTGTAGTTGTTGAATTGCCATAGGGTGTACTTTTCCCGCAGGATGACTCCCCGCGCTATAGGCCACCACACGTCCTTGTCCAAGATGATTCAATAGCCCTTCAGCCATCACGCTACGTGCAGAATTACCGGTACATAAAATCAAAATATTGAGTGACATCTCTGTATCCAAAACGATCAATAACTGTTCTTAGTCTATGGTCATACTTTCGCCATGACGCAATACGCGAAAACTTTGCAGGGCTATCCCCTGTTGTTGCAAAGCCTGTTGCAGCCTTTTGGGCGGTTCATCCATCGGCTCATCGGTCAAAGCAAAGGTCCCCCAATGAATCGCCAAGGCTTGTTTCGCATGCAAGTCCTGCATCACTTGAACGGCCTCATCAGGATCTATATGCGCACGCTGCATAAACCATCGTGGTGCATATCCGCCGATGGCAATCGCGGCTAAATCCACATCCCCGATATTGGCGTGAATATCGCGAATATCTGCCGAATAGCCCAAATCGCCGGAAAACCAAAAGTTAAAGTGTGGGCTCAATACGGCCCAACTGCCCCATAGCGTTTCATAGCGATCGAATAAACCGCGTGCGCTCCAATGCTGAACTGGCAGAAAGCGTATCTTGTGCATAGCCTGCTGACCTTGCACTTCCACCTCTTGCCACCATTGCAATCCCTTTACATTGGCATGGGCGCCATTTAAAACTGTATTTGTGACATTTTGATGAAACCATTGCTCGACACCTGCCGGAACCAGAAAAATGGGCGGCTGAGGACGCTGCATCAGTTTTTGTACGGTAGCTAAATCCAAATGGTCATAGTGATTATGTGAAATCAACACATAATCGATACGCGGCAAATCTTCCCACGCCAGTCCAGGAGCTTGATGACGTTTAGGGCCCGCAAAACCGACCGGTGAAGCGCGCTCACTCCAATGCGGATCGGTCAGAATATTCAACCCATCGATTTGATATAGCACCGTGGCATGCCCTATCCACGTTGCGCGAGGCGAGGCTTTAGCATCATGAATCAGCGCCAAGTTGGGGCTGACCCCCACGATAGGTTGGGACGGAGTGCGCGTATCGGGAGAGGTCCAGCGTTGCCACTGCCATTTAAAAAAACTAGCGCCATTAGCAGAATCAATATAACGATTGTGATATCGACCGTCCGCAGCTTTGCCTTGGCTATTGTCAGCCCAGCCAGTATGCAGCATGAATATGGCGCCCAATAGCGCCAACAAAGATAAAGCAAAAAGGGATTTTTTATGCATGGGCTAACAACCGTTTATACAGTGGATTTGTGCAAGGCCTTGCTGATTCGATCGCGCACCGCCATCCACTCGGGCGTGTCCGGTGGCATCTCAATCAAGATTTGCTGATAGCCGCCTTGGTCCAATAAACGCAACACAGCATAGAGCATTTGCGCATAGCGTTTCGCATCCAGTGGCATGCGATATTCAGTGACAGAAGCCGCCTGATCTTTTGAGATTTGCGCCGCACGCAACATCAAAATCGAGCCCTGCGCTAAGGAGCGATAGTCAGCCTCTGGCTGGAATAACTGCAAACGGGTATGCGGTTGATAATGATTTAACAAATTGCCAGATACCTGCGTTTTGCCATCGTGCTGGGTCAGAATGTCGCAGCCCAACACCGCTTCGAGTTCTGGCAGGCTATAGCCACCTGGACGCATCAGCACCGGCTGACTGCCGGTCATATCCAAGATGGTCGATTCCAAGCCTACCTGACATTCACCACCATCGACGACGGCAGCAATCTTGCCTTGCAGATCCTGCATCACATGCGCTGCCGAGGTCGGGCTCACCGCACCAAACATATTGGCAGAAGGCGCCACAATCGGATGTCCCAAACGGCGAATAATGGCGCGTGTGGTTTCGTGGCTAGGAATACGCACACAGACCTTATCCGAACCGCCAGTCACCGCATCTGTGACCAAGTCACTGCGCCATAACAAAACAGAAAGAGGCCCCGGCCAACAAGCTTGTGCCAATTTCTCTACCAGCGGGGGAATCGCTTTCACCCAAGGGCGCATCGCCTCAAGATCAGCAAAATGCATGATTAAAGGATGACCGCTGGGGCGTTGTTTGACCTGATAGATTTTATTCACCGCTTCCAGCTGCGCAGCATCCGCAGCCAAGCCGTATACCGTCTCGGTAGGTAAAGCCACCACCACACCTTGCGCCAACAAGTCAGCGGCGAGAGATACGCATTGCGGGTCAGTAGAGAGAATTAACTGAGTGTTCATGGGCGCATATGATACCGCTGAATAGACCATTCAGCCCAAAAAAAAGCGCCCGAAGGCGCCAAATGTATTTAGCTTTTTTTCGCCACAATCATGTATTCAATTCCATGTTTCTCGAGACGGGTTTTCAAATCAGCCAACTCCAGCTCATCACGCACTCGTGCCAATCGGACGATAAACCAACGGCCAGACTTATCCGCCAGAAAAACAGATTGTACTTGCGGATTAAAGCCTTTCAGCTTAATCACAGTCACCAAGTTATCAGCAGCATTACTGTCCTGAAACGCACCCAGCTGAATAAAAATGTCATCCACCTTGGGTTGCGCTTCGAGAAAGTTGCCCACCGCAATTTCATCTTTGGCGAGAATGTCATAGAAAGTAAAGCGACTTTGCGCAGGACGATGCGCACGGATAAAAGCCTGCGGCTTAATCATCGCCAAACTAGATTTCGCTTCTTGACGGAAAGAATCTTTAAGGAAATATAAACCGGCCAGAACAGCAATCGCAATCAGCAAGAGAAAGCCAAAAAAGCGTTTAAAACCAGAACCTGTTTGATTACGACGCGAAGATTTGTAATGTAGATGTTTATAGTCTTGCATGAAGAATCTCTAAATAAAAAGCCGTCAAAGAATATAAAAAGAGAAGAATAAATGACACGACATCATAATCAAAATTGGAAATTGATAGTCAGATATTTTTCTAGGCTCATCGCATGAGCTACTCGCTCAATAATAATGAATAAAACAAGCAGGAGGTGAACTGAGTTAATTTTTTGTACCAGGTGTTGAGAGAGGATAGACTCATCAATTGGTAAGGAGATTAGAGATGTCAAACTCAGGTAAGCGCTATACAGCGGAGCAGATCATTCATATTTTAAGAGAG